>Ga0247841_10002287_pt1 | contig 38993 bp, 25 predicted proteins | sample LaCruzMarch2015__2_FD_192410 | JGI IMG/M metagenome (GOLD analysis project Ga0247841, IMG submission 192410) | Freshwater microbial communities from meromictic Lake La Cruz, Castile-La Mancha, Spain - LaCruzMarch2015_18m | ecosystem: Environmental > Aquatic > Freshwater > Lake | place: Spain... | reverse complement strand
AATCCCGGATGCCACTGGCAGTCGTCCCCGCAAAGGCCACGGCATTGCTATCGACCTGGGCACCACCAAGATAGCCGGGTACCTGCTCGACCTTTGTGATGGCAGTATCCTCAGCACAAATGCAGTGGCCAACTCTCAGGCTGTTTACGGAGATGACGTAATCAGCCGCATCACGTATGCCATGGACTCACCCGCCAACGGCAAAAGGCTGAAAAAGACGGCCACGCGCGCGATCGACGAACTGATACTGCATCTATGCGGGGAGTCTGATGTTGAGCCCGGGAAGATCAAAAAGGTTGCCATCTGCGGCAATACAGCTATGCACCACCTGTTGTTGGGGTTGCCCGTCGCACAGCTTGCGAGGGCGCCTTACCTGCCGCGGGTAAAGGACCCGGTAAATGTCCCTGCAAACGATTTGGGGCTTGAATCGGTGCCGGGCGCTGATGTATATTTCCTCCCCAATATAGGTGGCTACGTGGGAGGTGACCACGTGGCCGTCCTTACGGCGGCTGATGCCCTGCATGCCGGGGTCAACACTCTTATTATCGATATCGGCACTAACACGGAGATCTCGCTGGCGGCAGGCGGCAGTATCACCAGCGTTTCCTGCGCCTCGGGTCCTGCTTTTGAGGGAGGGCACATCAAACACGGGATGAAGGCTTCACCCGGGGCTATCGACAAGATGGTTATCAAGGACGGCAAGGTCAGGTACAGGACTATTGGCGGCGGCCGGCCTGCTGGGATATGCGGTTCGGGGATGCTTGACGCCGTGGCCCAGATGGCCGATGAGGGGATAATCGATCCCGGCGGCAGGATGGATAAGGGCCATAATCTCATCCACGCGCACGGGGGACAATCTGCCATATTGATCGCCGGCGGGGACAGATCGTTTGATGGTGAAGATATCCTGATTACCCAGGGGGATATACGGGAGCTGCAACTTGCCAAGGCAGCCATACGCACCGGGATCAACGTTCTGTTGAAATCGGTTGGGCTTGCTGCGCCGGACGTTAAACGCGTAGTGGTAGCCGGCACATTCGGCAACTATATCGATATAAAAAGCGCTATCCGGGTGGGAATGCTGCCGGATTTGCCTTTAAGGCGTTTCAACCAGGTCGGCAATGCGGCTGGCGCCGGCACCTGCATGATATTGGTATCAGATAAGGCCCGCAAAAAGGCCGAAGCGCTGGCACGCCGGGTGAAGTACCTGGAACTGGCCGAAAGGGCTGATTTCATGGAACAATTCGTCAAAGCATTGAATGTTAGCGGGTGACTTGACAGTAGCTAAAGCACAGTAAGGAGGCCTGATATGGAAATTGGCAATCACTGGGGTGAGATAATCAAGATTTTTGAGGAGGCCTATAAAAGCTGCTTTCATTATGCCGTGGCCACCGTAAATGCGGACGGCTCACCTCATATTACCCCCATCGGGGGGCTTTTCCTGCGGGATGATAAAACAGGATTCTATTTCGAGGAGTTTCCATCCAGAATGCCGGACAACCTCAAACAGGATCCGCGTGTTTGCGTGATGGCGATAAATGCCGACAAGCTGTTCTGGGGCAGGGCGCTGATGGACGGTAAATTCCCCTCGCCGCCGGGTGTCAGATTGCTGGGAACAGCCGGGCAGGTAAGGGAGGGCACGACTGAAGAGATCGGATTATGGCAGAAGAAAATAGGCTTTACACGTTCCATGAAGGGCTATAAGATAATGTGGGAGGGCATGCACAGCGTACGTGATATTAAGTTCAGCGCATTCGAGCCAATTGACCTGGGTTCTATGATGGCCGGCCTGGCATGAGGTGGTGCTATAATTTCCCCATAAATGGGCAATAAACCTAAAGAAAAAGTAATCGTGGGGATGAGTGGCGGAGTCGATTCGTCTGTAGCTGCTGCCCTGCTGGTAAACCAGGGTCACCGTGTTACGGGCGTGACCATGAGGATATGGTCCGGACAGCAGGTAAGCGGGAAGGGCAAACATGGTTGTTACGGCCCCGGGGAAGAGCAGGATATAGAGGACGCGCGCAGGGTTGCACGCGATCTGGGAATACCCTTTCACGTAATCGACCTGGTCCAGGAATACAGGGAAGATGTGCTGGACTATTTCTGCTCGGAGTACCTGGCAGGCAGGACGCCCAACCCGTGTGTGAGGTGCAACCGCCGCATCAAGTTCGGCGCGCTTGTAGAGAGGGCGGCCAAAACCGGTCTCGAATTCGATTTCTTCGCCACCGGGCATTACGCCCGCAGTGAAACGGACAGCGCCACTGGACGCGTACTGCTCAAGAAGGGTAAGGATGGCAAAAAAGACCAGTCATATTTTCTGTATGACCTATCACAGCAGCAGCTTTCACGCGTGCTGTTTCCCCTGGGGGACTATTATAAGGAGCAGGTGCGCAGCATGGCCTCGGATTTCGGACTCGGCATGGAGGGCAGGCAGGAGAGCCAGAACTTTGTTTGCGGCAGTTACACCTCCCTTTTTAGCGGGAAACTTACACCCGGGCCGATTATAGATGAGACAGGAAGGGTACTGGGTGAGCATGAAGGCATAGTTAACTATACCATCGGCCAGAGGAAGGGGTTGCGCATAGGGACCAGGGAACCGCTGTACGTGGTAAGCATAAAACCTGAGACCAATGCTGTCGTAGTCGGGGCTAAGGAACGACTATACATAAAGTGTCAGGATGTTGGTGTAATTAACTGGATATCGGTCAAGACGCTTGAGCGTCCCATGGAAGTAAAGGCCAGGATCAGGAGCTCGCACCAGGGATATGATGCCGTGGTCTCCCCGCTGGGAAACGGGAGCGCAAACGTTGCCTACACGCAACCACAGATAGGCGCCGCGAAAGGACAGGCCATAGTGTTTTATTGCGGCGAAACGGTGCTTGGCGGCGGCACCGCGACGTAAGGCCAAATCCCATCCCCTCAGCCAACTCTACCCGCGATTACTTAAATATTGTGTTTGACAGGCATCTTTCATCATGATATTCTCTATAAAGTCTATAAATAAACAGTACAATATAAGCTGGACAGGTAAGTATGAAGATTTCGACCAAGGGAAGGTATGCCACGCGGGCCATGATCGACCTGGCGCAGCATTACGGGAAGACGCCGGTTCTTTTGAAGGATATCTCGGCCCGGCAGGGCATTTCACTGCGCTATCTCGAGCAGATAGTCTCTTCGCTGATAGCTGCCAGGGTCGTGACCAGCACGCGCGGCCCCCGGGGTGGTGTGATGCTGGCCAGGCCGCCTCAGAAAATCAAGCTGAGCGAGGTGATACAGGTTATGGAAGGGCCCATTGCCCCGGTTGACTGCGTAGATAATCCCGGCATGTGTACGCGCGCACCTTCGTGCGCGGCCCGCGATGTCTGGACGGACTTAGCCAAAGCCATGTACGGGGTGCTTGAATCTACAACTTTGCAGGACCTGGTAGAAAAGCAGGAGCAAAAGCAGCCCGGGCGGGAAGTGCTCTACAACATTTAATAAACAGGAGAGAAATAAATTGGTTACACAGCTGAAAATAGACAAGGTTAAGTTCAAGACGGTCGAGATTCCCAGGTTAACGCGCGGCATAGCCGCCAATTCCCTGGAACTGATCGGCAATACGCCGCTGGTACGCCTCAATAAGGTAACCGTCGGGGCGGAAGCTGAGGTCGTGGCAAAGCTGGAATCGTTCAACCCGGCCGGCAGTATCAAGGACCGTATAGGCGTTGCCATGATAGTGGCGGCGGAAGAAAAGGGGGCCATAAAGCAAGACACTGTGCTTGTCGAGCCTACCAGCGGGAATACAGGCATAGCCCTGGCCTTTGTGGCTGCTTCCCGCGGCTATAAATTGATATTGACCATGCCCGATTCCGTATCCCTGGAAAGGAGGCAGTTACTGGCCATATTCGGGGCGGAACTCATCCTGACCCCCGGCGCAGAAGGCATGACCGGTGCTGTGGCCAGAGCGGAGAAACTCGCTTCTGAAAATAGAAACTACCTGTTGCTGCAGCAGTTCAAGAACGGGGCCAACCCTGCTATACACAAAGTTACCACAGCCGACGAGATCTGGCGTGATACCGAAGGACGGGTTGACATAATAGTTGCGGGGGTGGGCACAGGCGGCACAATAACCGGTATAGCTGAAGCCTTAAAGGGGAAGAAGACCGGCATCAAGGTCATAGCAGTGGAACCTGACTCCTCGCCGGTCCTGTCAGGTGGTAAACCGGGCCCCAACAAAATACAGGGTATCGGTGCGGGCTTTGTGCCTGATATTTTGCGTGCTGACCTGCTGGACGAGATTATAACGGTTTCGGCAGAAGATGCAGGGGTTACGGCCCGGCGCCTGGCCCGGGAAGAAGGCATACTGGTCGGCATATCCTCGGGAGCTGCGGCCTGGGCGGCAATCCAGGTGGCCCAAAGACCGGAAAACAGGGGCAAACTGATCGTGGTTATCTTGCCGGATACCGGTGAGCGCTACCTGTCTACCTGGTTATTCCAGGAGGTGAATTAATATGAGCAGCTATAAATTGGATACCATCGCTTTGCACTCCGGACAGGAAAGCCCGGACCCTGCCACCGGCGCCCGTGCCGTCCCCATCTACCAGACGACTTCATATGTTTTTAAAGACACGGATCACGCTGCCAACCTGTTCGGACTTAAGGAACTCGGCAACATCTATACCCGCCTGATGAACCCGACCAACGACATCTTCGAGCGCCGCATTGCAGCTGTGGAAGGCGGCAACAGCGCTCTGGCGACATCGTCAGGGCAGGCTGCCGAGACCTTTGCCATACTGAATATAACCGAGGTTGGCGATGAAATCGTGTCGGCCGACAACCTCTACGGCGGCACCTACCAGCTGTTCCATTACACCTTACCCAAGCTGGGCAGGTCGGCTAAATTCGTCGACTCCTCCAAACCGGAGGAATTCCGCAGGGCAATAAGCAGCAAGACAAGGGCCATCTATGCCGAAGCCATCGGGAACCCCAAGCTGGACGTTCCCGATTTCGCTGCAATTGCCAAAATTGCTCACGATGCCGGGATACCCTTCATAGTGGACAACACGATTGGCACCGGTCTTGTTCAGCCAATCAGGCACGGGGCTGATATAGTTGTCCTTTCTGCCACAAAGTTCGTCGGCGGGCATGGAACATCCGTTGGAGGCGCAATCGTAGACTCAGGTAAGTTCGCCTGGAACAATGGCAAGTTCCCCGGGTTCACACAGCCTGATCCCAGCTACCACGGCCTGAAATTCTGGGATACATTCGGCAATTTTGCCGGTATGGGGAATGTTGCATTCACCTTCAAAGCGCGTGTGCAGTGGATGAGGGACGTGGGCTTTGTGGTAAGCCCCTTCAACTCATGGCTTTTCCTGCAGGGACTGGAAACATTGCCCTTAAGGCAGAAGAAGCATTCAGACAACGCACTGGCGGTGGCCGAATTCCTCAGGGGGCATCCGCTGGTGTCATGGGTCAACTATCCCGGGTTGGAGGACCACCCGTCGCATAAGCTTGCCGTGAAGTACTTCAAGGATCATTACGGCGCACTGGTCGGATTCGGCATCAAGGGGGGTCTGGAATCCGGCAGGGGATTTATCAACTCGGTCAAGCTGCTCTCTCACCTGGCCAACATAGGGGATGCCAAGACGCTGGTCATCCACCCTGCTACCACCACCCATGCGCAGTTAACGGCTGAAGAACGCCTTAAAACGGGTGTTAGCGATGACTTTATAAGGCTTTCCATCGGGCTTGAGGACGTGGAAGATATCAGGGAAGATATCGACCAGGCATTAAAAACCGCTGTTAAGGGTAACTTATAAATATGAGGACATCATGTCGAAAACAGGTAAGGGTATAGGTATCGTAGGGACCAGCTTTCTGACCTTCGCCCGGCCGCCTGATGAACTGGTGCTCGAATCCGGCGAAAAGCTGGGTCCGGTAACCCTTGCCTACGAGACCTACGGTAACCTCAACGGTGACAGGTCAAATGCCATACTGGTTTTCCATGCCCTTTCTGGTGATGCCCATGCGGCGGGTCATCATGAGGGTGATGACCGGCCGGGCTGGTGGGACGGCATGATCGGTCCTGGCAAAGCTTTTGACACTGATAAGTACTTCGTTATATGCTCAAATGTAACAGGCGGCTGCATGGGGTCGACCGGTCCTGCGAGTGAAAACCCGCGTACCGGCCGGCCCTACGGGCTTGATTTCCCCTTGATAACGGTCAGGGACATGGTTGATGCGCAGGCCAAGCTGGTCGACCACCTGGGTATAGAAAAACTGCTTTGCGTGGCAGGCGGGTCCATGGGAGGTATGCAAGCATTGCAGTGGGCGGTATCCTATCCCGGGCGGGTCCGCTCTGCCATACCCATCGCTACTACAGCCCGCCACTCACCGCAGCAAATAGCCTTTAACGAAGTCGGCCGTCAGGCCATCATGGCCGACCTCAACTGGAACGGTGGTGCCTATTATGGCGGCCAGCCGCCCACCCGGGGCCTGGCAGTGGCACGCATGGTGGGCCACATCACCTACATGAGCGATGAGTCGATGGCCGACAAGTTCGGGCGGCGCTTCAAGGACAACGTTAAGGGCGCCAAATTCGAGCCCGATTTCGAGGTGGAGGGCTATTTACAATACCGCGGGGACAACTTCGTCAAGCGCTTCGATGCCAATTCATATCTCTATATAACCAAGGCCCTTGATTATTTCGACCTTGGCAACGGGAAGAGCCTGGAAAATGTTCTGAAGGGAGTCAGTGCCAAATTGCTGGTGGTGGCTTTCAAATCCGACTGGCTCTATCCTGCCTACCAGTCGCGCGAGATCGTCAGGGCTTGCAAGCTGTCCGGGGTCGATGCAACATACTGTGAGCTGAATTCAAGCTACGGTCATGATGCGTTTCTGCTCGAGACCGCTGAGCAGGGATACCTTGTCAGGCACTTTATCGCCAACGTCAGTGAAGGTAACGGGAACGGGCGCGCATGAATAACGGGAATACGGCCGAAGGCAGGCTTGACCATCGTATAATAACCGGTTGGGTGAGCGAGGGTGCCACAGTGCTGGAACTGGGTTGCGGCGGTGGAGAATTGCTTCAGATGCTCAGCCGGCAGAAACAGGCCAGTGTCAGCGGGATCGATGTCGATGAAAACTACATTTTTTCTTGCGTCGCCCGCGGTCTGAGCGTGGCCCACCAGGACATCGACGACGGGCTGTCTGAGTACGCCAGCGGGGCTTTCGATTTCGTCATCATCAACCAGTGCCTGCAGGAGTTGCGCAAACCGCATGTCGCATTGTCAGAGGCCATGCGCGTCGGGCATAAGGTCATCGTGGGTTTTCCCAACTTCGCGCATTACAACGCCCGTGTTCAACTGGCCCTGAAGGGCAGGGCGCCCGTTACACCGGCCCTGCCTTACCAGTGGTATGATACTCCCAACCTGCACTTTTTGAGCATCAGGGACTTCGTGCTATATTGCAGGAAAAACAGGCTGAGCATAGAACGCAGCGCTTTCCTGCATAAAAGTGGGTTGGTGCGCTTTTGGCCCAACCTGCTGGCTGGGTCGGCTCTCTTCCAGGTAAGCCGCGAAGACCCTGCTTTGATAGAATAGATGGAAAATCCGGGTGTGAGGATAATATGAAGCGCATCTATATGGATTATGCGGCCACCACTCCCATGCTGCCGGAGGTCGCCCAGGCAATGCAGCCGTATTTCAGCAATAAATTCGGCAACCCGTCCAGTATACACTCCATGGGGCAGGAGGGCAGCGATGCCGTTGAAGCCGCCCGTGTTCAGGTGGCATCGCTCATCACGTGCAAGCCGGAGGATATCGTTTTCACAGGTGGTGGCACAGAAGCGGACAACCATGCCATAAAAGGGGTGTGCATGGCTGGCAGGGAAAAAGGGGACCATATCATCACCACGGCCATCGAGCATCATGCCGTGCTGTACACATGCAATTTTATGAAAGGTCTGGGTTTCGATGTTTCGGTGGTTCCCGTGGATAAATACGGCATGGTGGACCCCGGCGACATAAGGAAGGCCATAACCGCCAGGACTCTGCTGGTATCTGTCATGCATGCCAACAACGAGGTGGGCACTATTCAGCCGGTCGAGGAAATCGGCAAAATCACGCGGGAGGCCGGCGTGTATTTTCACGTTGATGCGGTGCAGACAGCCGGGCACCTGCCCATAGATGTCGACCGGATGGGCATAGACCTGTTGTCGGCTTCGGCGCACAAGCTCTACGGCCCTAAAGGGGTCGGTTTGTTGTATATCAGGCCCGGAACGCGCATTGTACCTTTGCTGCATGGTGGGGAACAGGAAAATGACAGGCGTGCAGGCACCGAGAATGTGGCCGGTATCGCCGGTTTCGGTAAAGCCGCTGAGATTGCCCTCGCTGAGATGTATAAGGAGGCAGGCAGGCTAACAGGGTATCGTGACCGCTTGATCGATTCCGTGTTGGGACGGGTGGCCGATGCTTACCTGAACGGACACAGGACGTCCCGCCTGCCCAACAACACCAATTTCAGCTTCGATTTTATAGAGGGAGAGTCGATCCTCATGTACCTGGACGCCGTGGGTATCTGCGCATCCACGGGGTCGGCCTGCAGTTCGGCCAGCTCCGAGCCGTCCCATGTCCTGACTTCCCTGGGAATACCGGTGGAAAGGGCGCGCGGTTCTGTAAGGTTTACACTGGGCAGGTGGACATCCGTGGAAGATATAGATACAGTCGTAGAGGCTCTGCCGCGCATCGTAGAGAAGCTGCGCGCCATGTCACCCCTTGTAAAAGAGAAATGCGGCTGGATAAATTACCTGTGATTTAAGCGGTTAAATATATAGATCAGGGGAGGTGGAGTAATGACAATTGAGAAGATGGTTAAGGAGAGGCAGATAAAGCAGGCGGCCACTGATCCTCTAGTGATCAAAACACTCATGGCTTCGGCTGCTGACGGGCTGGGCCGTGCCGCTCAGGACATAGAGAAAGAACCGGTCAGGTGTTTTGCACTTGCCTATGATGCCGTCTATGATGCCTGCTGCGCCTATATGCGGTCGCGCGGCTACCGCACGGTGGCTGAGAGTGACCACGCAGCAGTGCTGGCCTTCTGCAAGAGGTCCCTGCCTGAAGAGGATGCCCGTGTCATCAAGGTATTTGAGGCTGCTGAGAAAAGGAGGCACAGGGAGATGTACAGCGGCAAGTTTTCCATCGTGGCGGCGGAGGCGGCGGAACTGGTGGCCATGGCGCGAAAACTGATCGGGAAGATAGCGGAGGCCATAAAATGACGATAGCATCACTGGAAACTAAGCAACTCAAGGAACTGCTGAACAAGGGGTGGATGACGCATGATGCCATGTGGTTTTACAACAGCCTTCAGGAGGTCGGGATCGAGAAGACCAACAGGATAAACAGGGCGGCGGTCAGGGCTATGGCGGCCATAGAGATCAAGCGCATGAAAAAAGCCCTGGGGGTGGCAGAGATAAAGACATTCGATCAGCTTGTGGAACTATTCGAGGCCTCGATGTATATAGTTTCCGGGGATTTTATGAAATACAGATTTACTTACCCCGGGCAGAACGTTATACATGCACGGTGGATATCCTGCTTTGCCTACGACGGGGTCAAGGCGCTGGGTGTAATCGACCGCTATGAGTGCGGCATTATGCACCGTATCGAGGCCTGGTGGGATGCGCTGGGTATGAAATGGGAGGTCGAACCTGAAGTTACCGGGTGTATGATGCACACACAGGGTAAGTGCTACAGGGACTACACGTTTAGCTTTGACGGATAATTGGGAATACGGTAAAAGTTTTTCATGAAATATTGCCTTCTTTCGGGGTTCCGTACATATTCTTATAGCTGGAATCAAAATCCGGGTCTTCGCGCCTCAACTGCTCTCGGAGGTGGCTCATCCTGCGCACGAAATTATCCCTGTCACCATGGCGCACCAGGTCAAGCCAGGAATCCGCTTTGGCCAGGAATATCTCTTCTATCTTCGCCATGCCCGGCAGGCTCATCTGCAGGGTTGAATAAAAATCAGGGTCCTCGGAGACGACGGCCTCGGCCAGCGTGAGCAGCAACCGGTAACTGGTGCCGCTCACAACGGCGGCCTCTTTGAGCTTTGCCAGGCTCAGCAGTGTATCTGCCGATACAAGGGCGATGAAATGGGAGAGGCCCAGCACGATGCTCATCAGTTCATCGTGCTCCGACGGGGACATAACAGCTACTTCAGCCCCCCTGCCCTCGAGATACGCGCGCACCTTTGCCGCCAGTGATCCCTCCCCGTCATCGCAAGGTGTGAGCACAAAGCGCTGGCCCGCTATGCTGTCTGCACCCGGGCCGAACATCGGGTGCGTGCCCAGCACGCGGCAGCCGCTAAAATGCCTGTGCATTATCTCAACCGGCTGGGCCTTGACCGAGGTGATATCGAATATGTATTGCCCGGGCCTGGCAAACGGGGCTATCTCGCGGGTTATGGCCTCGAAGCTGCCGATCGGCACGGACAGGATGACTGCGTCGGCCTGCTTCACCGCTTCCTCATCGGATGCAAAGGCGCAACCCAACTCGCTGGCAGCCTGCTCCAGCTTTGCCTGGTCGCGCCCGGCTATCACGACCTGCCGGCCCTCGCCCAACAGAAAGCGGGCGAACCACCTGCCCATCTTGCCGTAGCCGCCGATAATGGCGACCTTTTCAACTTTGCCGCTCATGTTTGTTTAGCCTTGGGGTATGACCCCAGCACCTTGAGGAAGAGCGAGATGTCTTCCAATTGTGCCAGCGTCCGCTGCACAGCGGCATCGGTGCGGTGCCCTTCGAAATCGAGGTAGAAATTATATTCCCAGGGCTTTTGCCGCGTGGGACGTGACTCCAACTTGGTCAGGTTGATTTTCCTCCTGGCAAAGATGCCCAGGGCCTGGTGCAGCGTGCCGGGCTTGTGCTTAAGCAGCAAGACGATGGAGGTCTTGTCATCTCCTGTAGGCGGAGCGTCCTGCCGGCTGAGGATGAAGAAGCGCGTGGTATTTCGCGGGTTGTCCTCTATTTCGCGCGCTATAATATTCATTCCGTATATCTGCGCGGCACGCGCGCCGGCGACAGCCGCCCCGTCCATGATCTTCTTTTCTTTGATCATCTTCACACTGCCCGCCGTGTCGTATGCTGGTATGACCTCACAGCCAAGGCGCCGGAGGTAGGCCTGGCACTGGGCCAGGGCTTGCGGGTGCGAATATATTCTCTTGATGGAGGCTGCTGATGTTCCCGGGTTGGCGATCAGGCAGTGGGAGACCCTGATCTGGGTCTCGCCGCATACCATGACGTCCGCTTCCAGGAGCAGGTCGTAGGAGCGGCTTATGCTGCCCTCCTGCGAGTTCTCCACCGGCACTATGCCATAAGGCAGTCCGCCTTCCTGCACCAGCTTGAATACCTCCTCCAATGTATCGCAAGGACGTGTCAGCACGGAATTGCCGAAGAAGTCTAAGGCCGCCTCCTGGCTGTATGCGCCGTCCTGCCCCTGGAAGGCTACCTCAGTCCCCTGTACGCTTCTGGAAGAGGACATCACCATCTCGTACAGCCGTTCGACATCGCCAATGGGTATGCCCTCCTTCCTTGCCAGTTTACGCACATGCTCGAGCACTTCTTTTTCACGTGTTCCGTCCTGTACCTGCTTGCGGCCCTTTCTCTTGAGCGCACCTATCTTTCGGGCCACGCTCAACCGCTCGGCCAGCAGCCTTACCATTCGGGCATCTATATCATCGATAACTTTCCTTAAATTTTCTAGGCTCACGAGATTATCCTCCCGGTGATACCGGCTCTCAGCGCGAAGTCGCACAGCACCACTGCCATCATGGCTTCCACCACCGGCACCGCCCTCGGCACTATGCAACTGTCGTGGCGGCCTTTTACCGACAGATCGATTCTTTTGCCCGTCTCTAAGTTAACCGATTTTTGGCTTTTGCCTATGGAAGCCGTGGGCTTGAAGGCCACCCGCACCACTATGGGCATGCCGTTGCTCAACCCGCCGGAGACACCGCCTGCATGGTTTGTAAGAGTGACTAGTTTTTTGTTCGTCATGCTGAAGAGGTCGTTGTGCTGGGAGCCCCGCATGGCCGCCGCGCCGAAACCGGTGCCGAACTCGACGCCCCTGGCGGCGGGGATGGCAAAGAAAGCCTTGGACAGCTCTCCTTCCAGTGTATCGAAGATGGGTTCTCCCAGGCCACCCGGTACATTGAGGGCCAGCACTTCCACGACGCCGCCGATACTGTCCGCTTCCTCTTGTACTGCTTTTATAAGTTTTATCATTTTTTTCGTTGCCGCGGGGTCCGCGCACCTGACTGCGTTCCTGTCGATGTTCTTTCTCGTGATATCTGCAGGATGCGGACCGGCCTTGATCTCCCCTATCTGCAACGTGTGCGCGATTATCTCGATACCTTGCAGCGAGAGCAGTTTCCTGGCGATGGCTCCCGCCATCACGAAGCCGGCCGTGATGCGTCCGGAGAACCTGCCGCCGCCGCGGAAATCGTTATATTTGCCATATTTGAGGAAGGCCGTGTAGTCGGCGTGACCTGGCCTGGGTGTCTGGATGACCTCCCCGTAGGCGCTGGAATCTGCGTCATTGTTCCAGGCCAGCATGCAGATGGGCGCACCGGTGGAAGTGCCGTTCAATATGCCAGAAAGCACCTCCACCCTGTCCTCTTCCCTGCGCCCTGTGCCGCCTGCGTTGCTTTGCGGTTTACGCCTGTCCACCTCAGACTGTATCTCGTCCAACCCGATGGGTAGTCCCGCCGGGCACCCGTCAACCACGACGCCCACGCACCTGCCGTGGCTTTCCCCGAAGCTGGTTACAATAAACCGTGTGCCCAAGCTATTGCCCATCTGAAACCACCTCCCCTCCCAGGCTTTTTAAGACCTTCCAGAAGTCTGGGTATGTCTTGGATACGCACTCAGCGCCCTCTATTACCGTGTTGCCCGCCAGCACACCCAATATGCTGAATGCCATTGCGATCCTGTGGTCGCCCTTCGAATCGATAATGCCTCCTGCCGGCTTGCCCCCGGTTATGTGCATGGTGTCCTTTTCCTCCCTGACGGTTATGCCCATCCCTTTGAGTCCCTCCTTCACGGCCGCCACCCTGTCGGATTCCTTCAGCCTGGCGCGGCTGATGCCGCTCAATATGCTCTCGCCCTGCGCTGCGGCGGCCAGCACGGCCGCAGTAGGCAGCAGGTCGATGCAGTTGGAGAGGTCAGCCCTGAGGGCTTTGAGCGCTGATTTCTTAGCCCTCACATGGTCGCTGCCCGCCTTTACATCCGCTCCCATGAGCGAAAGGAAGGCCGATATCTCCCTGTCCGCCTGCAGGCTGTCCCTGTTCAGGTTTGATACGTAAACTTCCCCTGCCAGGGCGCCCAGCGAAAGCAGGTATGACGCCGACGACCAGTCCCCTTCCGCCCGGTAGCGGGCAGGCTTGTATAGCTGGGGTTTGACCGTAAATTTCATATAATCTGGGCTGTGATTCACCCTGATACCGAATTTCTTCATGCAGTCAAGCGTCATCTGGATGTAAGGCCTCGATTCCACCGGCGGGGTCAGCTCGATGGTCATCCCCTGACTCGCCCTGGGTGCAATAAAAAGCAGGGCGGATACAAGCTGTGAACTGATATCACCCGGCAACTCTGCTGTTCCCCCTTCCAGGCGTCCTCCTTCGACGGTTACCAGGGCCGTGCCGGCCTCCGTAGTGCAGTTCACACCAAGTTGCCTCAGGGCTACCACAAGCGGCGCGATTGGCCTCCTGGATAGTGACAGGCCGGCGGTCAGCCGGCAGGTGCCCGGGACCAGTGAACATACGGCCGTCATGAAACGCAGTGTGCCGGCGGAGTTGCGGCAAAAGAGCTCAGAATCAGGCCGGCGGAAGCTGCCCCCGCTGACTATCCAGGAGCTGCCCTTCTCATATATCCCCACACCTATTTTTTTCAGGACATCGCATCCGGCTTCAGTATCGTCGGCATATAGCGGGCGCTCTATCTCGCTCTGGCCGCTGGCCAGGGCAGCGCACATCAGGCCGCGCAGCGTATAGCTCTTGGAGGAAGGCGCCGCCACCCTTCCGCTAATCGTGCTTTGGGATATTGTAACTCTCATCCTTCCTCATCTCCGCGAGTATATTTTGTACAACGCTTTCGATACTAAGGTCTGTGGTATTTACTATCAGGTCGGCAGCCGACTCGTATAATGGTTCCCTGTACTTGAGCAGGCCTTCCATGGCTGCTGCCGGATCAACTATCTGCAGCAGGGGACGCTTTTCTCGGCTGTTCAACACGCGGCGCAGCATGACGGATGGATCGGCCGCCAGGTAGATGATCAGCGCGTTATGTCTGAGCGCCTCTATATTTGCCGGGTCCAGCACCACTCCCCCTCCGCAGGCTATGACCGTGTTCTGCCTGCCGGCAGCGGCAGTGGTAACGTTGGTTTCGATGCGCCGGAAGACGGCTTCCCCCTCGCTGGAAAATATCTCGGAGACCGACTTCCCGGCCTTTTCCTCGATGGCGGTGTCCAGGTCGATGAAATCCATTTTAGTGGCACTCGCCAGGGCCCTGCCTACGGCGGACTTGCCGGCTCCCATGAAACCGATCAAGGCGATATTACTCTTCATAGCTTCTCACCGCCCTGGTCGCTGCCCTACGCATCACGTCGAACGGCGCCGCCCGTCCTGTCCATCTCTCGAAGGCCAGTGCCCCCTGCCATGCCAGCATATCCAGTCCTCCAATAGCCACGGCACCCGCTTTCTCTGCATCCCTTACCAGCCTGGTTTTAACTGGATTATATACGATATCCACCACGGTATGCCTTCGCTCGAGCAACTCACTGTTGACGGGACTCCTGTCCGCACCGGGCGCCATACCGATGCTGGTCGCATTGACCAGGAGGTCGGTCTCTGCCAGGGCCCGTGCAAGGTTGGCGGCATTCATCTCCAGTGCTTCAAATGTGCATCCCGTGTTACCGGCCATCTCCCTTGCGCAGCCTGCCGCTTTGTCAGCAGTCCTGTTTAAAATGGTGATTACCGCGCCCTGTGATGCAAGGGCGAAACAGGCGGCCCTGGCGGCGCCCCCTGCACCCAGTACCACCACGCGCAGGCCACGTGCATTGATGCCGTGCCCTTCCAGCAGCCGCAGGAAGCCTTCCGCATCGGTATTGCTGCCCGCCAATCTGCCGTCTTTATTGTGGATGACGTTGACCGCGCCGATCTGCTGTGCCTGGGGGTCTACCTCGTCCAGCAGCGGGATCACGGCTACCTTATGCGGGATGGTGACGTTCATTCCAACCAGGTTAAGCGCCCTGATGCCGTCCACAGCCTTGCCCAGATTGTCTGCACCCACATTGAACGGCAGATAGGCGTAGTCAAGGCCCAGTTCACGGAACGCGGCGTTGTGCATGGCCGGGGATACGCTATGTGCTACGAGATCCCCCATTACGCCGCATATCCTTGTTTTGCCGCCGATGGCAGAACCTCTCATAATGATATCATCCTGTAGATCTTGCGCAGGGCCTCCACGCTCATTTGGCCGGGGGCGGAGCCGCTGGTTTCGTCGATCGAGGCATAGGTCAGGTAGCCGCCGGACAATGGCGAGAGTACGCGGCTTAGGGCCCCCACCGGTCCCATGGCGAAGGAGATTATATCGATCCAGGGAAAGAGTCCCAGCAGCTTGAGCACCGCCAGGTTGTCGTAGACGTTCCTGGCCATGGTCACGACCTTGCAGATTTCGGCGCCCGCAGCAAACTGGCGCTGCACTATGCCCGATAATTGCTCAAGTGGGGGTGTACCATCCCAGTCGTGATACGACACCATGCACCTTGACCTGCCTTTTACGCTTTTGGCCAGGTCTCCCAGCGCAGGGCAATCTAACTCAACATCTATAATATTGGCCCCCAGTGTAACCGCCTGTATCAATTGGTCGACGCGCTCCTCCTCGCTGCCGCTGAATTTACCGCGGTGTTCGCTGTCCCGCATAGTGGCTATCCAGGGCTTGTGCAGGTACCGGGCCACCTCAGGCCAGCCGCTGCCGACCAGGTCCATGCGCAACTCCAGCATATCTGCCAGCAGTTCTGCCCTCTTGACAGCTTCCAGGTCATCGCTCACGACCACTGCGCAGATTTTGGGCTTATCCATTATCACTCTCCATTACCTCTGTGGCCATCGCGAAGCTGACGTCGCTGGAGATAAATACGCGGCCTATACTTCTCGGCAATATGAACCTGGTCTTGCCGTTGACAACTTTTTTATCGTGGTCTATGGCGCGCAGCACCCTGGCCATGTCCACCGGGGGCATTCGCACCGGCAACCCGGCCCGCATCAGCAGGTCCTTAAGCCTGGCGAGGTCCCTGGATGGAAAGATCCCCATCCGGTTGGAGATAGCTGAGGCCTTTACCATCCCTACCGAGACCGCCTGGCCGTGCTTTATCCTGAAATCGGAGGCAGCCTCGATGGCGTGGCCTATGGTATGGCCGAAATTCAGCGTATTTCTCAGCCCGGTGTCCCGCTCATCTTTTTCCACGATGCGTGCTTTGATGTATACGCAGCGGTGCACCAGTTGCTCCAGCAGTTCATCTTCAAGGGTACGGATGCCGGCCATTTTCTTCTCGAGCAGGTTAAAAAATGGTCTGTCAGTTATCATCCCGTACTTGATTACCTCGGCCAGGCCGTTGCTGACCTCAGCCTGTGGCAGGCTGCCCAGAGTAAAGGTATCTGCGATAACCAGTCCCGGATGGTGAAAAACACCGATATTATTTTTCACGGGGCCGTGGTCCACCGCCGTTTTCCCGCCCAGGCTGCTGTCAACCTGTGCCAGCAGGGTGGTGGGCAGGGCCACCAGTGGCAGTCCCCTCATGTAGGTGGCAGCAACGAACCCGGCCAGGTCTCCGATTACGCCGCCGCCCAGGGCCAGCACGGGAGTGGCCCGTTCGGCGTGCGCTTTCTGGAACCCGGAGTAGAGCTTGGCCGCGGTGTCAAGGGATTTATGCTGCTCGCCCTCTGCTATTAGCAGTGTTACTGTTTTAAAGCCCTCCTTCTCCAGTCCCTGCCTTACCATGTCGCCATACAGCCTGTCGACATCCGGGTTGCTGATGATAATGGCCATCGGGCCGGGGAATATTTCCCTTGTCCACCTGCCCGCCTGGCACAGGAGGCCGCCGCCGATGCGTACATCGTAGCTTTTCTTGCCACCCGTCCTGATCTTTACTGTCCGCAACCTTCAATCCCGCCTGATCAATTGCCTGACCTGGATGATACCATGCCATGGATTTCCCGGCAGGCCTTTATTATATCCTGTAATTCTGCCGGTGTAATGGTCTGGCGGCCGTCGACGATGGCCTCCTGGGGGTTGTAGTGCACTTCGATCATCAGTCCGTCGGCGCCGGCCGCCACGGCTGCGCAACTCATGCTGAAGATCAGGTCGCGCCGTCCCGTGCTGTGGCTGGGGTCGATAATTACAGGCAGGTAAGTTTCCTTCTTTATCACAGGCACGGCGGCAAGGTCGAGCGTGTAGCGGGTGTACTCCTTGCCCTTGCCCACAGGCACGATGCCGCGCTCGCAGAGGATGATGTCCTTGTTGCCCTCGGCGGCGATGTAATCCGCGAATGAGAGGAATTCCTCTATGCCTGCACCGAAGTGGCGCTTGAGCAGTATGGGCCTGTTCTTTTTACCGACCTTTGACAGCAGGTCCTGGTTGTACATGTTGCGCGAGCCTATCTGCAGGATGTCGACATATTCTGCCGCCAGGTCGACGTGGTCCTCGCCCCTGACCTCCGTGACCACTGGTAGGCCGTACTCTTTGCCCGCGTCGCGCATCCACTTGAGCGCCTGCACGGCTTCCTTGCGGTCTGTGCCGCCTACCCCCTGGAATGAGTGGACCGAGCTCCTGGGCTTGAATATGCCGCCCCTCAGTATGTGCGCGCCGGCCTTTTTAATGGCCTCTGCGATCATGAATAGCTGTTTTTTATTTTCCACCGCGCATGGCCCGGCCATGATGATGGGTTCGCCGTTCCCGATGTGTATGTTGCCTATATCGATGGTACGGCGCATGCCTCCGCTGCCGTCGGCCGCGCGCCCGTATTCCCGGCTGATCAGCTTGTAGGGGGTCTCGATTTTGACCACCTCCTTGACCCCGGGCAGTATGGCGAAATTATCGAAGGGCACCCTGCTCTCATCGCCCACCAGGCCGATGACCGTCCTGAAATCTCCCCTGGACACATCAGCCTTGAGCCCGTGCACCTTGATCTCTTTGATCACGTTCTTGATCTCCTCTTCCGTGGCATCCCGTTTCATTATCATCATTGATTGTTTCCCTCCCTATTGTTTTTTATGTAAAAAAAGAAGGGCCCTCCGCCTGGAGGGCCCTTCTTTTTGTTTCTTTCTTACAGTTAGCTAAAATTCAGCTATGTTGCATCGTCCCCCAGGCAGCTTGCCGGGTGTAAAATAATAGTAAGCGTAGAAATAGCGGGACGATATGCAGTTAACCATGAACTATAAATTAACATAAAATAACAAGGGTGTCAAAATTTTGGCCCGGCGCGTAACTGGTATAATTACAATTCGGACCCGATCAATATCAAATATTGAGGAAATAACGAGATGATTCCAGATAACAAAGATACATGGTATAACCTGTCCGTTTCTGAGGTATTAACCAGGCTGGGTTCTGACCGGGACGGCTTGAGTCAGGCCGAGGCCGCGGACAGGCTGGAGAAATACGGGTATAACGAGTTGGAGGACGAGGACAGGGTATCGCCCCTGCGCCTGTTGCTCGAACAATTCAAGAATGTGCTCATCATCATCCTGCTTGTAGCAGTTGCACTTTCCGCTTTCCTGGGTGAAACCACGGATGCCATCGTCATCCTGATCATCATAGTTTTTGCTGCGGGGTTGGGCTTCTTCCAGGAGTACCGCGCCGGGCAGGCTATCAGTGCGCTCAAAAAAATGGCGGCACCCACGGCATCGGTGCTGCGGGGGGGATGTGACAGCGAGGTGGCTGCCAGGGAACTGGTGCCGGGTGACGTAATCCTGATCAGCATGGGCGACATGTTGCCGGCTGATGCGCGAGTTATCGAGGAGTTCAACCTCAGGACCAACGAGGCGCCGTTGACGGGCGAGTCCAATGCAGTGGACAAGACGGCTAACCCCATCGGCGGCACGGTCAACCTGGGCGACAGGCTGAACATGGTATTCGCAGGTACGGTGGCTGTATACGGCAGGGGCAGGGCTGTAGTGGTCGAAACGGGCAACGGGACCGAGTTCGGCAAGATTGCCCGCATGCTGAAAGAGGTAAAGGAGGAGAAAACACCGCTGCAGGTCAATCTCGACAGTGTGGGAAAATACATCGCCATAGGAGCGCTCATATTGTGTGCCCTGCTGGCCGGTATGGGCATACTGCGCGGGCACCCGCCGCTGGAGATGTTGATCTGGGGCGTCAGCCTGGCTGTCGCGGCTGTCCCCGAGGCGCTGCCCGCGGTTGTGACCATATCGCTGGCCATCGGGGTCAAGAGGATGGTCAAACGCCATGCACTGGTGCGCAGGCTCTCTGCGGTGGAGACACTGGGATGCACCACCGTTATCTGTTCCGACAAGACGGGCACTCTGACCCAGGACCAGATGACACTGAAGAAGATATTCCTCGATGGTGTATTCATCGACATCGCCGGTACGGGCTATGATCCGACAGGTGCTTTTTACAGGGACGGGAAAGAACTGCATCCGTCCGACCCTGTCCTGCAAAAATATTTAAAGGCGGCAAACCTTTGCTCCAATGCCAGGCTCTACCAGGAGGACGACAGGTGGGTAATCAAGGGAGACCCGACCGAGGGTGCTTTCCTGGTGGCGGGGGCTAAAGCCGGGCTGCAGGGTGTACAGGCTGGTAATACTTACCCGTTGGTGGGAGAGATACCTTTTACCTCGGAGTCTAAGAGGATGGTGGCAGCCTACAGGGAAACAGGTGGTGTGGTGGCTTATTCCAACGGGGCCGCGGAAGTGATCTTAAATAACTGCAAGTATATTTACAGGGACGGGCAGGAGGTCAGCCTTGGCGAGGAAGAGAGGTCCCGCATCCACGCTGCAATACACAAGATGGCATCGGATGCCCTCAGGGTGCTGGGTACGGCCTACAAACGGTTGCCCGGCGAGTTTGACGATGACGAATCTGCCGCCCGTGGTATGGTATTACTGGGCCTGGGGGGCATGATCGACCCTCCCCGCTCTGAAGCTAAAGGATCCATAGAAGTCTGCGATAAGGCGGGCATCAGGACGGTCATGATAACTGGTGATCACAAGCTGACAGCAGTCACCATTGCCGGCGAACTGGGCATCATGAAGGGTGGCGTGGCCCTGACGGGGGACGAGATAAATGCCATGTCGCAGGATGAATTTAATGATGTGGCGGAGAAGGTGGATGTCTATGCCAGGGTCTCGCCAGAGCACAAGTTGCGCGTGGTCGAGGCGCTTGCCCGCAAGGGACACGTCGTGGCCATGACGGGGGACGGTGTCAATGACGCGCCCGCGCTTAAAAAGGCGGATATCGGCATAGCCATGGGCATAAAGGGCACGGACGTCACCAGGGAAGCCGCCGACATGATATTGACCGATGACAATTTCGCCTCGATCGTAGCGGCGGTGGAGGAGGGGCGGGCCATTTTCGACAATATCAAGAAGTACCTTGTGTTCCTGCTCTCCTGTAACCTCGGGGAGATATTGCTTATGGCCATCGCCATCCTTTTCGGTCCTTTGATAGGCATCCCGCCCGGTATGCTGCCGCTCATTGCGGTGCAGATACTCTATGTCAACCTGGCGACCGACGGGCTGCCGGCGCTGGCCCTGGCTGTTGATCCCTATTCACGGGATATCATGTTCAGGAAGCCGCGCCCTCGTAGCCAGACCATTTTCACACCTAACACGGTCAGTTACATGGTTATCATGGGCGTTTGGACCTGCCTCGCCTCGCTCTTTGTTTTCGCATGGGCCCTGAACGTGGGCAAGGATCCCGTGGAAGCCCAGAGCCTGTGCTTTGTCACCCTGATCATCATCCAGTTTCTCAATGCATTCAATTGCCGCTCACTGGACCGGTCGCTCTTCAATCTCGGCGTCAGCCAGAACAGGTGGCTGCTGGCTGCTGTGGGCTGGGAGTTAATGCTGCTCTTGCTGGTGGTTTATATCCCCTTCCTGCAGGGTGCTTTCAGCACGTTCGCTTTGAGTGTTGAGGATTGGGTGATGGCTGTATCCAGCGCATTGACCATAGTAGTAATTGCGGAGATATACAAGCTGGTTTCTGCCAGATTTAACAGGTAGCGGTCAAGCGCGGCCGGCCGTTTTTCTTGTGACCGTTTCGTCGGTTAGAAAATGGCGCGCCCCATGATCGACTGCAGCAGAAAATAGGCGATTGCGGCGATTATTGCCGCCCCCGGTATGGTCAGTACCCAGGCCCAGACGATGCGCAGGGTCACGCCCCAGTGGACCGCTGTCCAGCGGTTGGCGGAACCAACACCCGAGACGGCCCCCGTTATGACATGCGTGGTGCTGACCGGCACGCCCAGGTGCGTGGCCAGGAAGATGGAGAATGCGCTGGCGGTCTCGGCGCAGAAGCCGTCGATGGGCCTCAGTCGGGTGATCTTCTGACCCATGGTCTTGACGATGCGCCAGCCGCCGCTCAGGGTACCCAGGGCGATGGCGGCATATGAAATTATGACCACCCATATTGGCACAATGAACTCTGTCAGGAATCCCGCTGCGAAGAGCAGGCTGGTGATTACGCCCATGGTCTTTTGCGCATCGTTTCCCCCGTGCCCCAGGCTGTAGAGAGCGGCTGAAAATAGCTGTGCTATGCGCGACCACCTGTTCACGGGTCCCGGCCTCTGCTTACGCAGTATCCAGGAAGTCAGCACTTTTAGTAAATAGCCTAATACGAGGCCTATGGCCGGGGCCAGGACGATGAAAATCAATGTGGCGTACCAGCCCGAGGGAATTATCACGCCGAAGCCGCTTTTAACGATGGCCGCCCCTGCGTAGCCGCCGATGAGCGCGTGCGAGGAACTGCTGGGCAGTCCTAAATACCATGTAATCAGGTTCCAGCTTATGGCCCCGATCAGGCCTGCCAGTATGACCGTCTCGTTGATGGAATTGACATCGATCATACCCTTGCCGATGGTCACGGCCACAGCAGTGCCGAAGATGAAGAATGCCGCGAAGTTGAAAAAGGCTGCCCAGGCGACGGCCAACCTGGGGGACAGTACACGGGTGGAAACGACGGTGGCGATGGAGTTGGCGGCATCGTGCATGCCGTTGGTGAAATCGAAGGCCAGGGCAACCAGTATGACGAAGCCGATGAAAATTAAGTTTAAATCCACGGTGGTCCCGTTAAGCCGGTTGATAATTCCGGAGACTTATTATATATCTTTTGCGCGGCTAAAGCTCGGCCATCGGTTCGTCGTCCGGCCTGGTTGCCAGGACGACAGTTATGTCCACGGTTTCCCCGCCGCGCAAACAGGTGATCTTGATGGTGTCGCCGGCGTCCATTCGCCACACAAGCTTAGTCAGCTGAGATACTGAATTGACCTCCTGGCCGTTGACCCGCAGGATAATATCCTTTAACTTCAGCCCGGCGGTGGCGGAGGGGGTACCCTCCTCCACGTTAGTTATGATAACACGCCTCTGTGCGTTCATAGTGGTAGCGGTAAATTGCGGCTTCATATCTTCGGCTATAATACCGATATAGGGGTGGTCGACCTTGCCCGTTTCAACCAGGTCGTCGAACACGTGCTTTGCCGTATTCATGCCGATGGCGAATGCCACATTCTGGGCGAACAGGGCGTGGGCGCTGTTGATGCCCACCACTTCGCCATCCAGGTTTACCAGTGGCCCTCCGCTGTTGCCCGTGTTTATGGCGGCGTCGGTCTGTATCATGTCGTAGTACGGCACCCCCTGCATGGTGAAGGAGCAGTCACTCTTGCTTATGATGCCCGCCGTGGCAGTTCCTATACCGTCCGCCGGTGACATCCCCAGGGGGTTGCCCAGGGCTATCACATAGTCGCCCACCTTCAATTTGTCAGGGTCGCCAACCCGTGCCGCCGGTAATCCGCTGGCATTTATCTTGACGACGGCCAGGTCCAGCAGGAGGTCAGGAAAGATCGATACAGCCTCATAGGTGCTCCTGTCATAGAGCGTGACCCAAACCGTTTTGGCATCCTCCACCATGTGCCGGTTGGTAAGTATGTAGCCGTCCGGGCTCAGTATGACGCCTGACCCGCCTTCGAAAGACGGCTTGCCTCCCACCAGCTTGTTTTTCTCCGTGTAGATAAAGACCACGCTGGGCATGGCTTTTTCGATGGCCGCTGACAGTGAGGGCTGTTGCGTAATGGCAGCAGGTACTATTACAGGTGGAGCAGCCTGTGGTTCGGGTGCCGGTATCTTTTCGGCCGTGCAACCCAGGGCCAAAATCACCACCATGCAACATGCCGGCAATGTGGTCCATCCACATCTCATATGTCTGCCTCGCTGCGCCGGCTTAATAATAGGCCCGCCTGCGGCGCACAATCATTATGGCGCACAGCACAAGTGCTGCCAGTATACAGGCCAGGCTCGCTGTGAGGACGATATCGCTGCTGTAAGTGTCCTCCACCGTAAAGCTTCCTGCGCTCGTGCCGTTGATATAAACCTGGTATTGGCCCGGCTCTGCCTTGACTATATCAAAAGATACTGACCGGCTCTGGCCGCTGGCCAGTGCCACGCCCTGCGCCGCCTCGCTATAGCCGTTCACGTAGAGCTTTACTGCCGTCGAGCCGTTGACCGTGCCCTTATTGGCAAATACAGCGGTAACCGTCACCGGGCTGTTGGGTGTCACCCGTGCTGCCGACAGGGTAGCGCTCTGTATATAGATGTAGGGAAGCTGCATGGGTGATGGGTTGGGAACGCTGTTCATTGTGCCTGATGAGCGTGTCATCACGGGCATCATATCCGGTGGTGATATTTCAGGGGTGGGAGGAGGAGGTGTTGGGGCTGGTAGGATACTTGTTTTTACCGTAGCGAATTTGGGGCCGCGGGATGTGCCTGCAGGGTATTGCCAGGCCGTTGCAGCTGTGGAGATAACGTCTGAGCCGGCCGGCGCCGTGGTGGGGGTTATCACAACGGTTACCTGTCTTGCGCCCAGGGCGGCCAGCGAGCCGAGGTTCCAGGTTACCGTCCCTCCCGCATATGTACCCCCGTCGCTGGAGCTGTTATAGCTGCAGCCCGATGGGACCATGAATTGGGCCGCTACGTTGTTGGCCGCCATAGTAGTGCTGTTATCAGTTACCGCGACGGTAAAGGTGAGCGCAGCGCCGATCTGCCCGCTGGAAGGTCCGGCCAGCGAGATGGAAAGTTCGGGGAAGGGCGTTACACTCGTGCTGCAGCTGCCCGTGGCCGGACCGTAATCTTCTCCTAATTCATCGTGCCAGGTGGTCATGGCGGTATCGGTCAGGACTGTTTCCTGTGTCAGGTCATGGTCGACGTGCAGCGTGACCGAGAAGGTGCGGGCGCTGTCGGCGCCTATATCCATGAGCGGCCATGTTACAGAGCCCGTGCTATTGTCGCCGATGGGGTCGCTGCTGACATAGCTCATCCTGGAAGGGATTATGTCGAACACGGCCGTGTTGATAGCAGCGTGGTCGGCCACATTTCTTACCTCAATTGTGTAGGTGCAGTTATCACCCGGGTTGGCTGTGGGTGGGCCGGATTTGGTCACCACCAGGTGGGGAATAGAATAAATAGTCGTGGTCAACAATGAACCGGCCGGGCCGAAGGTATTGCCCTGCGGGTCCTTCCAGCTTACGTTGGCGCCGTTAGCAAGCGACGTGTTGTTGGCAGTGCTGCCGTCAACTTGTACTGTGAGAGAGACGGAAGTGACGGCCCCCGGGGCCAGTGTACCCAGGTTCCAGATAACGTTGCCGCCGCTTTGCGTACCGGCCGGGTTGGAGCTTACGTAGTAGTACTTGTCGGGCAGGGTATCCGTGAGGGTCACGTTCTGCGCATTCAGGCCTCCGTTATTTGCCAGGCTGATGGTGAAAGTGAGGTTGCCGCCTGGCCTTCCATACGCGGGGCCGGTTTTATTTATCGAGAGCAACGGGTTAGTCCGGGCGGTGACCTCCTTGCTGGCGCTGACCGGTCCGAAGATGTTGCCGTCGCCGTCCTTCCATGTTACACCGAAGGTGTTGGTGAGCCGGCTGCCGTTGGGTAGGGAGTTATCCACCTGCACGGTGATCCAGCCGGGCATGGCGACGCCGCTGGCTACCTGGCCGAGCTGCCAGGTGACCGTGCGGGCTGAAGGGTCATAAATTGCGCTATGGCTGGAGCCGACGAAAGACAGACCCACCGGCAGGTAATCGACGAGGACAACGTCTTCGGCGGGCAGGCCGCCGACGTTGGTAACCACGCCGGTGAAGGTGATGTAGGAGCCGACGGTGGCCTCGTTGGGTCCCTCCTTGGTTATGGTCAATTGCGGGCTGCGGTAGGCGGTTATCTCCTTGAAGGCCGAGACAGGGCCGTAGGAGACGCCGAGGTCATCTTCCCAGGTGGCCCTAAAGTTGTTGATAAAATGGGTGCCGTTTGGCGTGGAATCATCCACGTGCACGCTTATCCAGCCGGGTATAGAACTGCCGTTGCTCATGCTGCCAAGCCGCCATGTGACCGTCCCGGCTGTCGCGTCGTACTCGGCGCTGTGGCTGGAGCTGACGAAGGTCAGGCCGGTGGGCAGGTAATCAACCAGGGTAACGTTTTCAGCCGGGCCGGCGCCGGCATTCGTCAGGGCCCCGGTGAATTTGTAGGTAGCCCCGATTACGGCCTCAGGTGGTCCCTCCTTGGTGATCGTGAGCACAGGGTATGAGTAGATGGTTGTGGTCAGTGATGTGCTGTTGGGGCCGAAGGTATTGCCCGCGTGGTCCTTCCAGGTTACCATGGCGCCGTTGGAAAGCGGGGTGCGGTCGGCTGTGTTGTCATCGACCAGCACGGTCAGGGATACGGTTGTATTGGCCCCGGGAGAAAGTGAGCCTAAGTTCCAGTTAACATTGCCGCCGCTGTGAGTGCTGGCCGGGGTAGAGCTAACATAGGAGTACTTGTCGGGCAGGGTATCCACCAGCGTGATGTCCTGCGCGTTGAGGCCGCCGAAATTGGTCAGGCTGATGTTGAAGGTGAGTTCGCCGCCAGGCCTGCCATAGACGGGACCTGTCTTATTTATTGAAATCAGCGGATTGGTATAAACGATGACCTGTTTGTCGGCATTGGCGGGTCCGAAGCTGTTGCCGCTGCCATCCTTCCATGTCACCTCGAACGTATTGGTCAGGCGCGCCCCGTTGGGGACAGAGCCGTCCACCTGCACTGTGACCCAGCCCAGCATGGCGGCGCCGGCGCCCATAGGGCCGATCTGCCAGGTGACGGTCCGCGCTACAGGATCATAGACAGCCGATTGGCTGGATCCGACATAGGACAGCCCTGCAGGCAGGTAGTCTACCAGGACGGTATTCGCGGCAGGCAGGCCTCCCACGTTGGACAGGCTCCCGGTGAAGGTGATATATGAGCCGACAGTGGCCTCGTCGGGGCCCTCCTTGGTTATGGTCAGTTGCGGGCTGCTGTAAGCAGTGATCTCCTTCGAGGCTGATACCGGTTCATAGTCAGTGGGGGGGGGTCAGGTTGTCGGTCCAATTGGCCTGGAGGTTATTGATGAAAAGGGTGCCGTTTGGCGTGGCATCAGCCACGTGCACGCTTATCCAACCCGGTATTGACACGCCACTGCCCACACTGCCCAGCGACCAGGTGACCGTGCGGGCTGTTTCATCGTACACGGCGCTGTGGCTGGAGCCGACGAAGGTCAGGCCGGCAGGCAGGTGATCTACCAGGACTACGTTCTCAGCCGGTCCTTTGCCTACATTGGACAGTGTCCCGGTAAAAGTATAGTTGGAGCCGATGACGGCCTCGGGCGGGCCCTCCTTGGTGATGGTGAGTTGAGGGCGCTGGTATACGGTCAGATCATAATAGCGCTGTTGGGGCCCGTAATAATTACCCGCGGCGTCGTACCACGATAATAGCGTTACCATTTGAAGAACTGTGCCGTTCGGCGTCGTACCGTCGACGAGTATGGTCATGCTGCCGGACATGTCTGATCCCGGCGTGATATTGCCCAGGTTGAAGGTTACATTCTGTCCACTGACTACAGCGCCCTGTGAGGCGCTTACGAAGGACATGCCTGCGGGGAGTTCGAATTTAAGCACGGTATTTACGGCAGTGCCGCTGCTGTAGTTGTGCAGCACGCCATTGTAGATAACATTTTCACCTGCGAATGCATGGGTGGGCGGGAAAAGCTGGGTGGTAAGCTGTGGTGTGGAGTAGACCACGATGCTTGAACTGTGGTTGACCGGTTCGAGCGGGTTGCCGAAGCTGTTTTGCCATGTGAGTGTTGACCCCGCGGTCACAATTGTGCCGTCTGGCACGGAAGGGCTTATAGCTACTGTTACCCAGCCGGTGATCTCCTGCCCCGCCGTGATGGTGGGCACGGCGATCTTGACCGTATGCGTGCCGGGATAGTAGGTCCCGCCGCTGGAACTGAGGTAGGTGAACTCCGCCGGCAACTGCCATGTGAGCTCATTATTATATGCTGTGCTGACGCTGACGTTGCGCACCGACCCCGTGTAGGTGACGCTCTGCCCGGCATAGCCGTAGGCGGGCGGTGTCACATGCAGCGATAGTACAGGGTTTTGAATTGTGTTCAACTGGCGGCACAGGCTGAATTCGCTGGTATCGTTCTTAGTGCCCATGGCGGTGGCTGTGGCTGTGATCGACGCGTTCTCAGATAACCCGGCGCCGGCCCCAAATAAAGTGCATGTGAAGCTGTTATTGCCGCTCCCCATCACAAAGTCGTCGAGGTAGGTCCTGCCCTCGCCGTACCCGGTGGGGTCGGTGGCGGCCGTAAAAAACTCCAATCTGCATCCACTGAATGTGGTGCTGGCATTGTCAGTACCCACATAGCCTGACAGGTACACGTTGGCAGAATCTTTGCTGGCCGCGGTCAGGATGGGGAAATCGATGCCCCGGTTGCCCCATGTATTAATAAAAATGCCGTCGTTGAAATTAACCCCGTCTCCTCTATCCGTGGAGCTTCCCAGTCGTATCAGGTCGATGCCCAATCCGCCGTTGGCATAGCAGGAATTCTGGCTGATCGTATTGTTGTCCGAGTAGAGGGTCCCGAAAAGCGGGGGTACGATGATGCCCGCCCCACCGTTCTCGGTCACTATGTTCCCGGTTATCTTGCTGCCGCTGCCGAATATGCGCATGCCGCACTTCTCGTTCCCGCTGGCCGCGCCGCTTTTTGTAACGGTATTATTTGAGATAGTGAAAGGGCCCACACCGTTGTACGAGTCTATGCCTGTCCCACCGCTTTGCCGTATGAGGTTGCCGGTCACGCTGATATTTTTGGTGCCGGAGGCCATGTCCATGCCATCGTAGGATGAGTAGCGCAGGGCGTTCTGGAATATCTCGTTGCCCGAAATGGTCCAGTTGCTGGCGTTGGAGAAATAGATGCCCATGATGTTGTTGCCGATATAGTTGTTTTTCACCGTGCCTGAGGTCATGTTGCTGAGGGATATGCCCGCGCTTTTAGAGTCGAAGCCCGGGTCGGCCCCGTTGGCGCGCACCCCGATCAGGCAGTTCTCGATAGTGGCACGGTAGCCGTTAGAGCCGACCCTCACCTGTGCGTTGGTGATGCTCGCCCCTTCTCCGCCGAAACCGTAAATGGCCATTCCCTTGATGGTTACATTGTCAGCGGCGATCTGGAAACCGATGGAGGTGTGCGCCCTTTCTATGGGCGTAATCTCGATCTCGGGCCTGTCGTACATCGGCAAGGTAACGCCCAGGGTCCCGACGGTGCCGCCTGTTCCCACCTGGCCCGGGTTGGTATTGCCGGGTTGCGAAGAACCGTTGATATAGACATTGGCCCCGTTTATGGTTGGCAGGGGATCATTGATCAGTATGCGCCACCAGTGGCTGGTGGCGTTTTCAGTATAGTATCCCGGGTCGGATGTGGGTATGTTGAATGTGATTGTGCCCGGATGGGCAATTGCCTGTTTGATGGCCCAGCGCAGTGAACCCGAATCTTCATTATCAAGTGTATTGGTTACGATATAAATGGCATCTGCAGAAACCGGCTGGAAGCTAATTGCAGGCAGCAATAAGGATAAAAAAACTATCAGGGCCGTTATAATGGTCCCCGCTCTTGACATCATCATACAATCACTTCGGTGCTATCTGGATAAAAAGTAACACATCAGTCGGCGGCGGTCAATAAGGGGTTAGGTCTGATTATAAGCCTTTAGTGGCAGGGTAAGATGAAAGTAGGCAGTGATTACATGCCGGCTGCGAAGCAGAAGCCCTTTTCCCTCAAGAGTTTGAGGCATGTGTCGGCTGATACCCCTGAAACCAACAGGATTAGCTTTACCAGTATTGCCGCCTTCTCCAAACGTAAACTACGGCGAGCAACAGTGCAGCCAGGATCAGAGCCATGCCTGTCATAAGGGCAGCATCCGGGTTTATCAACCGGTTTGCCCCTTTCAACCCATCTACAAAGTAGGTACCGGAAAGGCCGTCGATTGTTACACTGTAAATGCCTGGTTCCCCGCTACTGATGAACCATTGCACCTGTGCCGATTTAGAGGGATCCAGCCTTACGTACTTAACTTCCTGGGTAGAGCCGTTTATTTTTAGTTTTAAAGTATAGGTGCCTGCCGCCTGCCCCGAGTTCGTGACGTCGACATAGATGATGTGCCCGTCTTCTGTTTCCCGTATGACCAGGTTACTCGATTTGAAGTTAGACAGGTCCACGGGCTTGCCGGTAACAGCGGTGGTCGGGGATTTCGACAGGTTCGGCTGCCATGGCCTGTCTCCGACACCGATCATGGTGGAGGAATGCGAGGGCATGGGTGTCGGGTGGACTGGTTGTGGAGAAGGTGGAGTGGGTGGCACAGCTGGTCCGGGGTAAATTGTCGTTACCGTAGGAGAGTTCGGCGCTGCTGTGCCTGGATCCTCGGTATTTTTGGCAATACCGCCATCTGCCGTAATATGGCCCTGGTTTGAGATACTGCTGACGCCGGCAGGGAAAGGACTGTTGACCCTGACCGTGAAGGTCACAAGGCAGACGCTGTGTGCCGTCCCGCCCGGCAGTACAGCTATGCCTACGTTTACTGACCTGTCCCCTGCCGAATTCCCCGAAATAATATTTCCTCCCTCCGTGGCTGATACGCTCCCCGCCACCAGGGTAGTGTTGGGGTCCGGCGTATCGGTGAATACTATGTTTTCCGCTTTCCCGTTGCCTGTATTATTTATGGTAACGATGTATTGGATTGTGTCTCCAGGGCTGGGTAGGCCTGTATGATCGTTATCTGATGAAAGGATGGCGGCTTTGGTCACTTGCAGTGAAGGAGCCGAATCGGCAGCCATGTATGTCTCTGTTGCGTCGTTCTGCCTGGTGGTGCCGGGGTCATCAGTGTATACGCGTGTGAAATTGCTTCCGGTGACACGGCCCTGATTGGAGATCAGCATAAGCCCCAGTGTGTCTTTAATTTTTACCTTGAAGCTGATTGTGGCAAAACCGCCCTCTCCCGGCAACGTGTCAATATTCACGGTTACTCTGGTATTGCCGGCAGTATTCCCGGTTGTGACCGATCCATTACTTGTTCTAACGCTGCCTGCGAAAAGCGTGGTATTAGCATCCGGTGTATCGTCGAATTGAATGCCGGTGGCATCCTGGTTGCCATTATTATAGATATTTATGATGTAGGTTAGATTGTCGCCAGGGTCAGGCAGGCCGTCTTGATTGGCGTCACCGCTTAACTCGCAGGATTTGGTGGTCATGATAAGCGGTGTGGCGGAAAGCAGGGTCACAGTGGGGTTATCGTAGGCCTGGTCGGTTGGATCGTCTGTAGGATCGCTGGGGAAGTTTCTGCCTGAAGCGAAGCCCTGGTTGGATAGCTGGGTGGTGCCGGTGGGCAACGGGCTAGTGACTCTCACCTGGAAGGTGATGGTGGCAGAGTCATGGCCGCCGGGAAGAGTATCTATATTAATCAAGACGCTGCTATCGCCGCTAACATTGCCAGTAGTGACCGTGCCCAGTGTAGTGGTGACGCTGCCAGCTACCAGTGTCGAGTAGGGGGCAGGCACATCGGTAAAGGTCACCCCGGTAGCGTCCTGGTTCCCGCTGTTCTCAATGATGACAGTATAAGTGATGGTATCTCCCGGGCTGGGGTAACCGTTATGGTCGGCATCGGTGGTCAGTGCCCAGGTCTTGTAAGGCTCCACAAAAGGTATGGCGGTGACAGGGGTGGACGTGGCGTCATTGATGAGAGAGGTACTGGGGTCATCGGTTGGTGTAACCGAAAAGTTGGCTCCTCTGACATATCCCTGGTTAGAAAAGTGATTCACTCCATCGGGTAGAGTTGTATCGATTTTTGCCCAGATGGTTATGATGACAGAGCCACCTGCAGGTATATCTCCCACGTCCACCTGCACTTCCTTATCACCAGATGTATTGCCCGTGATTACGTCTCCCTGGGTTGTCATCAAACCGGCAAGTGTCAAACCAGGAGCGGCCACGGAGTCCTGGAAATATACCGATTTAGCTATTGCATCGCCCCTGTTGGAAAGGATTACTGTGTAGGCCAGGGTATCACCCGGGCTGGGGACTCCGTCACTATCCGCGTCGATTGCAATGTCGACGGTCTTGGTGGCGTTGATTACCGGGGCATACGCGGTGGTCAGGGTAGCATCGTTGGGTACGGCGGTATTGGGGTCGTCGGTAACCACCAAGATGGGTCCACCCGATCCGGTCGCCGTCACCGTGCCCTGGTTTGAGATGACATTTATGCCGGCAGGTAGGGGGTTACTTATGGTAACCATGAAGGTGACCAGGCAGATGCTGTGCGAAGTGCCCGCTTCCAGAGTGCCGATGTCAACTGTCACGGAAGAAGATGTCTCCGTTATAGTCGCCGTCGTCTGGCCTGTCTTGGTGCTGGTAAGCACAAGAGCGGTATTAGGATCAAGTGTATCGGTAAATGCGACCGCCGTGGCGGCGCTTCCGCCGTTATTGTTGATGGCTACTATATATTGCAGGGTATCCCCGGGACTGGGCACGCCGTTGTTATCGGCGTCAGTGGCCAGGACGGCGCTCTTGGTCACAACGAGATTGGCCGGGGCCTGGCCGATAGCTGTGTAGGTAGGGTCGCCAACTGTGTGTGTATTGGGATCATCAGTTGCTACTGAGATGGGTCGATCTGGATCCGGTCCATCTAATATTACCGTGCCCTGGTTGTATATTCCGCCCTCAGAACCGTCCTTGATGGTGACCTTGAAGCTGATGGTCACGGCGTTGTTCCCCCCCGTGATTGTTCCGATGTTTACCGTCAGGCCGGTGGAGTTTTCTGAGATCACCGTGCCCTGGCTGGCGATAGCGGTTCCCACTACCAGGGTGGTCTTTGTGTTAACCAGGTCGTTAAATATTACGCCTGTGGCGTCCTGGTTGCCCTTGTTGGCGATAGTAATGAAGTAGGTGAGGTTGTCGCCGGGACCGGGCAGGCCGTCATTGGTCACGTCGTCGGTAAGCTCGTAGCGCTTGTAGGCCTCGATAAGCGGCGCCGCGGTAATTGGTGTGACGGTGGGGTTATCGTAGGCCTGGTCGGTGGGGTCGTCGGTTGGGTCGACGGCGAAGTTGGAGCCCGAGACGAAGCCCTGGTTGGAGAGCTGTGTCACGCCGAATGGGAGGGGATTGTTGACGGTGACTATGAAGGTGATGGTCACAGCCGCCCCCTGAATCATATCGCCAGCATCAACTATCACAGATTTATCGCCGGGAGTATTTCCCTTGGTTACCATGCCGCTTGTGGTTACGCTTCCCGCCACCAATGTTGAATTGGGGTCGGGTATATCGGTGAAGACCACGTCTAAGGCATTGCCGTGGCCCACGTTTTCGAGGACGACGGTGTAGGTGACGTTATCACCCGGGCTGGGGTATCCGTTGTGGTCGGCATCGTTGGTCAACTCCCAGCTCTTAAAAGGTTCCACCCTGTCGGAATCGGAGACTGTGGAATTGGTCGGGTCGTTGGGAAGAGCCGTGTCCGGGTCGTTGGTTGGGACGCTGGAGAAATTGGACCCGCTCACCGTGCCCTGGTTGGTGACCCTGTCTATTCCGGCAGTGTTCTTGATTTGCGCACTGAATGTTATGTTTTCCGAGCTGCCGGGCGCCATGTTGCCGATATTTACCTGTATGCCATTGCTGCTAATGATGTTAGGGCGATCAGGATCTATATTGACGTTATCTGCCCAGGTTAGGTTGGGGTCTGTTAGGGTATCCTGAAAGACAACGTTGCTGGCGGTAGTGGTGCCGGAGTTAGTGATGATAACGGTATATGTCAGTATGTCGCCCGGATTAGGGGCGGGTGGTACGACATGTTTGGTAGCAGTTATGAGGGGATATGCGTAAACGGTCGTAATAGTGGGATCGTTGGGTGTATCAGTATTGGGGTCATTGGTAACTACCGTGATGGGACCAGCCGCTGTAACGGTGCCCTGGTTGGATACAGAATCTGTGTTGACCGGGAAAGAATTGTTGATAGTTACCTGGAAGGTGACCAGGCAGATGCTGTGCGATGTGCCCGCTTGCAGCGTGCCGATGCTGGCTGTGATCGAACTGGGCGTTTCGGTTACCGCTCCCTGGCTGGTCTTGGCGCTGCCGCTTACAAGGGCGGTGTTGAGGTCAAGGGTATCCGTAAATACTACATCTGTTGCGGCGCTTCCACCGTTATTGTTGATGGCCACTATATATTGCAGAATGTCCCCCGGGCTGGGTACGCCGTTGTTGTCTGCGTCATCGGCAAGTACAGCGCTCTTGGTAACGCGCAACTCGGGCGGGCTGGTCTTTATAGCTGTATAGGTCGGGTCGTTAAGCGTGTGCGTATTGGGGTCGTCGGTGAGCACAGAGGGAAGGCCGGAAACCGTCACGGTGCCCTGGTTGTATATTCCACCTTCAGAACCGTCATTGATAGTGACCATGAAGCTGATTTCGGCCGTGTTGTTGCCACCAGGGATGGTGCCTATGTTTACGGCCAGGCCAGTGGAGTTTTCTGAGATCACCGTGCCCTGGCTGGTGCTTCTACTGCCAATGACCAGCGTGATATTCTCGCTCGAGAAGTAATCGCTGAAGCTTATGCCCGTGGCATTCTGGTTGCCCTTGTTGGCAATAGTAATCAAATAGGTGAGGTTGTCTCCGGGACCCGGTAGGCCGTCGCCGATTAAATCACCGGTAAGCTCATAACGTTTGTAGGCTTCGATAAGCGGTGCCGCGGTTAGCGGCGTAACTGTGGGGTTATCATAGGATTGATCGGTTGGGTCATCGGTGGGATCAACGGGGAAGTGATTACCGGAGACGAAGCCCTGGTTGGAGAGTTGAGTCACTCCGAAAGGTAGAGGGTTGTTGACAGTGACTATGAAAGTTACGTTCTCAGATGTCCCCTGGGGGATATCCCCAATGTGGACCGTTACCGATTTATCGCCGTTATCCATGCCCGCGGGTATGTCGCCTTGTGTGGTCGTAACGCTGCCCGCCGCCAGTGTTGAATTGGGGTCGGGTATATCGGTGAAGGTGACATTTTCAGCGGTCTGGTTGCCCACATTTTCGATCCTGATAGTATAGGTGAGGTTGTCGCCCGGGCTGGGATAGCCGTTGTTGTCGGCGTCATTGGTCAATGCCCACGTCTTGTAGGGCTCGACCATATCGGTTGGGGACACGGCAGTGCTGGTCGGGTCATTTACAATCGACGTGTTTGGGTCATCGGTTGGTACACTGGAGAAATTGGACCCGCTTACTGTGCCCTGGTTGGTGACCTTTGTTGGAGTATTCTTGATCTGCGCCCGGAATTTCATTATGACAGAGTTGCCGGCCAACAGGTCGTCGATGTTAACCTGTACCCCATTGCTGTTGTTGACAAATGTGCGCGCAGGTACAACGGTGACATTGTCGCACCAGGTTAGATTGGTATCTGTTATGGTATCCTGGAAGACAACGTTACGGGCGGTGGTAGTGCCGGAGTTGGTGATGGTGACGGTGTATTCTAAAACATCACCGGGGCTTGCCCCAGTTGGCAAGACATCATCCCGTATGGAGTCGGCCTTGGTGGCCGTGATGACGGGAGCAGCGTAAACATTTGTGATGGTTGGGCCGCCCGTATTGGGGTCAACAGTGTCTATCGAGATAGCTCCGCCTGACCCGCTGCCTGCAACCGTGCCCTGGTTGGATACAGAGTTTTTATCAACAGGGAAAGGATTATTAATGGTTACTTGAAATGTGATCAGGCAGATGCTGTGGGACGTGCCGGCTTCCAATATTCCGATATTAACGGTTACGGAGGAAGGTGTTTCGGCTACACTCACCGGTGTCTGGCTGGTTTCGGTGCTAAGGGGTACAAGCGTGGTATTGACGTCTAACAAGTCGGTTAGGGTGACATTACTTGCGGCGCTTCCACCGTTGTTGTTGATGGCTACTATATATTGTAGGGTATCCCCCGGGCTGGGTACGGTATTGTTGTCCGAGTCAATGGCCAGGATGGCGCTCTTGGTTACGCTGAGATGTGGCGGGTTATCCTTTATCGCCGTGTAAGTCGGATCGCCAACTGTGTGTGTATTGGGATCATCGGTATCTACCAATATGCCTCCATACGCTGTTACCCTGCCCTGGTTCGATATGCCTCCGGTGGTGTCGCTGTTGATGGTAACCTTAAAGCTGATTTCCACCGTGCTATTACCACCGGGGATGGTGCCTACATTGACTGCCACCGAGGTATTACCCGGGTTGTTGCCTGTAGTGACAGATCCCTGTGAGGCAATTACACTGTTCACTACTAGTTTGGTGCCGATACCCGGGTTGTCGGTAAAACTTACACTGGTTGCATCCTGGTTGCCCTTGTTGGCGATGGTAATTATATATGTGAGGTTGTCGCCGGGACCCGGCAGGCCGTCACCATTTAAATCACCGGTAAGCTCATAACGTTTGTAGGCTTCTATAAGCGGTGCCGCGGTTAGTGGCGTAACTGTGGGGTTATCATAGGATTGATCGGTTGGGTCATCGGTGGGGTCAACCGGGAAGTTGTCGCCTGAGACGAAGCCCTGGTTGGAGAGCTGCGTCACGCCCGCGGGCAGGGGGCTGGTGACAACGACCCTGAAGGTGACGGTTACAGTTGTACTAATCGGGATAGAGGCTGGGGCCATTGTGACCAGTACCGAATTATCGAAAGCGCCGTTGCCCCTGGTGACTGTGCCGAGAGTAGTGGTCACGCTGCCTGCTACCAGCTGAGAGTTGGGGTCAGGGGAGTCGGTGAAAGTTACATTGGTAGCGGCCTGGTTGCCCGTATTTTCGAGTGTGATGGTGTAGGTGAGGGTATCGCCCGGGCTGGGGATACCGTTGTGGTCGGCATCGGTGGTCAGGGCCCAGGTCTTGTATGGTTCAACTGCATAGACAGGCGTGGCCAAGATTGTTGTGACCGTAGCATCGCTGGCAAGCGCCGTGTCCGGGTCATCCGTTGGCACGCTGGCAAAGTTTGACCCGCTGACCGTGCCCTGGTTGGTGACTTTAGTGGCTGGTGGAGCCAAAGAGTTCTTGATACTCGCCCTGAAAGTTATGTTTTCCGAGCTGCCGGGCGCCATATTGCCGATCGTTACCTGCACGCCGTTACTGCTGTTGACGTAAGCGCGCGAGGGTACGACTGTGACGCTGTCCGCCCAGGTCAGGTTTGGATCTGTTATGGTGTCCTGGAAAACAACATTATTGGCTGTGGAACTGCCGGAATTGGTGACTATTACTGTGTAAATCAATGTGTCGCCCAGGTTGGCGGATGACAGCGAAACATGTTTGGTAGAAGTGATATTAACCGATTTTAAATCCTCGGTATTGGTTTCGCCGGTGGAAGTGTCTACCACGAAATAGATAGGGGTCCCATCGCTCTTGTTCATGGTGTCCTTGACCGTGCCGACCGCGCCGAGCGTTCCCGTAGAGGTAAAGATTGTACCGTAATAGGCGGGGGAGCCAGTGCCATCATCCTTAAGCAAACCGGCATATGTGCTGCCGAACCAGGCCACGGGGATTTTAACTTCGATCCCGTAATTTGTTCCGTTGTATTTGCCGTAGGCACCGCTGGCAGTGGTATCCAGTGCGCCGCTGAAACCAGGGTAGGGGCTGGGTACATTGGAGACCCTGCCGGTCAGTGTGCCGCTGGTATAGGCCCCGATGGCCGGGTAGGGTGTGCTGTAGCTGTACATGACAAGGGTTACCTGGGGGGTGGACCTGTCATCCACCCATATCTGGAGCAGGTGGTCCGCCTTGCCGGTCGGGGCTGTGCCCAGGTTAAGCTGGATGTTGTAAAGCTGGCCTGGCCTTATCACTCCTGTGGTGAAAGTGTCGATCCTGTAGAATATGTTCAGGATCCGGTTGGACGAGCTGGCCGAAGTTGCCCCGCCTAATGTCGTGGACATGGCGTTCCAGAAATAATTCAGGTCGGCGGAAGTCCCTGAAAAACCCGACCCGTCACTTATCCCGGTATTGGTTAAGTCCCGGTGCCGGTAAACACCGCTGACGGGGGATCCCCAGTCAGTAAAAGCACCGTTGATAACTATGGTGGATGGGCCGACAAAGAGGGCGGATACCGATTGCGCGGAGGACAGTAAAAGCGCCAATACCGCTATAAATATTATTAACTGGCGAGATAATAATATTAATTTTCTCGTCATTGTGGCAATCTCCTCTTCTGCTGGTAAGGCCATTATAAGTGATTACATGCATGTTGTAAAAAGGGGCGGGTAATATTACCCGCCCCCTGGATTGCAGCGTCGCTGAGTTGCTCGCAACGACAAGTGAAAATGTAGGGGCGGGTTTTTAAACCCGCCCGCAAGTGGGCGTATATGAAAATCCGGCCTCTAACGGGCGCAGCTAAAGCAACGCCCCTACGTTAGGGTGGTTATGGTTATTAAACGAACTTTACCTCCAGCATGTGGGTTGAGCATGAGACACACGGGTCGTAGGCCCTGACCAGCATCTCCATGGCCAGCCTGATATCGTCCTGCGGCCTGTCCAGTATCTCGGGCAGCAGCTTGTCAAAATCGTGCTGGATGCTGTTGTGGTTCTCGTTGGTGGGGATGATGATGTTGGCCGCGATGCATTTGCCGGCTTCATCGAAGGTGTAGTCGTGGAAGAGGATACCGCGGGGTGCCTCTACCGCGCCTACTCCGCGGCTGGCCTTTACTTTGACTTCGGGTTTCTCGGGCTTGACGCCCCTGATGAGTAGCTTGTCGAGGATCATAATGCTGTTCTCCACCACGTGCACGGACTCAACGAGCTGGGCCACGCTGATGAAGTAGGGGTTGTGACAGGGTGCCTTGAGGCCGAAGACCCCGGCTATCTTTTTGGCCATGGGATGAAGCTTGTCATGGTTGACGTTGAAGCGCGCCAGCGCGCCCACCTGGAATGATTCGCGCAGGTGCCTGGTCCACTTGGCGGTGGACTGCGGAACGCAGAACTCGTTGGTCACCTTCTGGTAATCGTTGATGGGCATGGGCTTGCAATCAGTGGAGCCGATCATGCCGCCGACGAAGGCATACTCGTTGGGCTTGGTCAGCGCTATGTACTCGGTCTCGCGTGTGAAAGAGGGGAACTTGAGCGTCTTGAAGAGGTCGACGCTGGCCTCGAGGTCCTTCATGACCTCGCCTTCCAGCTTGTCCTTGATCCATCTTAACTGCTCGGACGATGGGAATTTGACGAATCCGCCGGCCACCTGCGAGATGGGATGTGTCTTGCGCCCGCAGAGTATGTCGGCCCAGTCATTGCCGAATTTCTTCAGCCTGAGCGCCCGCAGGACGACGTCCGTGTGCGTGGTGGCCAGCGGTATCACGCTGCCCACGCCCAGGAAATCGGGGGCGATCAGGAAATAGGTGTGCAGGATGTGGCTGGTGAAGGTCT
>Ga0247841_10002286_pt1 | contig 39012 bp, 37 predicted proteins | sample LaCruzMarch2015__2_FD_192410 | JGI IMG/M metagenome (GOLD analysis project Ga0247841, IMG submission 192410) | Freshwater microbial communities from meromictic Lake La Cruz, Castile-La Mancha, Spain - LaCruzMarch2015_18m | ecosystem: Environmental > Aquatic > Freshwater > Lake | place: Spain... | reverse complement strand
TAAGCAGCAGCCGGCATACGAGATCCCCGGAGCACCGAATCCAGATAGAGACCCGTCCCTCCTGTTAGAATCGGGATCTTCCCCCGCCGCAAGATTTCCTGAAAGCAAGAGTAGAAAAGGTTTTGAAATGCAAAAACGTTGAATTCTTCCGCCGGATCGCAGATGTCGATCAGGTGAACCGTAACGGCGCCCCCTCCCCGGCCGTATTCGGAGAGGTCCTTTCCTGTTCCAAGATCCATTTCCCGGTAGACCTGACGGGAATCCGCCGAGAGGATCTCTCCGCCGATTCCCTGTGCCAGACGGACGGCGAGCCCCGTTTTCCCCGATGCGGTCGGCCCCAGGACGACGAGAAGATTCCAGCGCTCTCTGAAACTCCTGATCACCCTGTCTTCGATGACCATGGACTTCGCTCCTTTGCCGTCTCTCGGTTGATCCGAAATGGCCTGCAGGAACATCCTGCAAGGAAGCCGCCAATATGACATCTGAATGATGCTGGAATTCGGAGGTAAAAAAATGTCCCGGCCGCTTTTGGCGACCGGGACATACACGGTTGAAGAGGTTTCCTTATAATGGCTGTACGTTCACTGCGGCAGGACCCTTATTGCCCTGCTCGATGTCAAAGCGAATTCTCTGACCCTCATAAAGCGTCTTAAAGCCTTCGCCCTGAATGGCACTGAAATGTACAAAGACATCCCCGCCTTCATCATTCTCGATAAAGCCAAACCCTTTCTTCTCGTTGAACCACTTTACCTTACCTTCTGCCAAAGCTGTACACCCCCCTTTCCTAAGATTCGTTCAAGCGGGCTTCGCATCCTGGAGGCATAAAAAAACCACCCCTTCCCAGAACCGAGTCCTGAGCCGGTGGTGGCTTCATTGTCTGCAAGATAGGAACACCCAACTTTTCCCTACCCCGCCCTTCTTCATTATCTCATCAAATCCAACGGACGAGCTATTTCCCGGGCGGCTGTGTGTGCCTAACATCGATTTTTTGAAAATGCAAGCATTTTTTATCAATTTGATGGCAGACCGCAAAAATAGTCCCCGCCGTCCTTTTCCAATACCGGTTTCCGTTGTTTGCTGATTCCCGTCCGCAAGGGACGCCGAGGATGGAAGGCGCATCCTGGCAGCGGATCTGCTGGCGAAGAGGGCCAGAACCTTATTTTTTCCCCATCCGATGCCCGTTCCGAAGAAACTGGATCAGGAGACGGACCCCCACCCCTGATGCACCCTTGGGGATGTAGGGTTTTTCTTTTGTGAGCCAGGCGGGACCGGCGATGTCCAGATGGACCCAAGGGTAACCGCCGGTGAATTTGCTTAAGAATGCGGCCGCCGTGATGGCCCCGCCCGTTCTGCCGCCGGAATTCTTGTAATCCGCGGCATCTCCCTTGATCAGTTCATGATACTCCTCCCAGAGCGGCAGCTCCCACACCTTTTCGCCGGTGAGCTCGGCGGCCACACGGATCTCCCGTTTGAGATCGTCGTCCGTTCCCATCATGCCGATCACGTGATCGCCCAAGGCCACGATACAGGCCCCCGTCAAGGTCGCCAGATCGATGATCGCGGCGGGCTTGTAACGGCCGGCGTAGGTCAGCGCGTCTGCGAGGATCAGGCGTCCTTCGGCGTCGGTCGTCACGACCTCGATCGTCTGGCCCGAGAGGGATTTGAAAATATCACCCGGTTTGTAAGCCTTCCCGCCCGGCAGGTTTTCCGTCGCCGGTACGATCCCGACCAGATTCACCGGCAGGCCGAGCTCCGCCGCAGCCCGGACGGCCGCAATCACCGCCGCCCCGCCCGCCATGTCCGTCTTCATCTGGTCCATCTTATCGGACGGCTTGATGGAGATCCCGCCGCTGTCGAAGGTGATCCCCTTACCGACCAGGGCGATGACCGGAATCGACTTCTTCCCCCCGCGGTATTCGAGTATGATCAACTGCGGCGGTTCGTTGCTTCCCCTGGCCACGCCCAGGAGGGCATTCATCCCGAGTTCCTTCATCTGGCCGGCATCGAGCACCGTACAGTGGATGTTCTTCCCCTTGGCGCTTTCTCTGGCCTCGTTCGCCAGATCGGACGGGGTCATCTCATTGGCCGGCGTGGAAACGATATCCCGCGCAAAGGTGGCCGCGGCGGAGATGATTTCGGCCGTTTTCGCCGCGGACCGGATAACCTTGTAAGCCCCCTCTTCCGCCGCCAGGATAGTAAACCCCGCGACCTCGCGGCTCTGTTCCCTATCGACGGTCTTGAACGGCAGAAATTGGTAAAGACCGAGGATAACCCCTTCTACGGCGGCCTCCGCCATCCGTTCGAGCGGAAAATCCATATCTTGGATGTTCAGCGATGTAGAAAACTCGCTGATGTTCAGGGAACGGATCTGCTGCGCGGCCCTGGCGAATGACCCCCGTAGACGATCCGGCGAGAAATCCGGTCTCTTCCCCAGCCCCACGACGACGATCCGCTTGACCGGAAGATCCCCCCGGGTGTAAAGAACGACGATCTGGTTCGTCCGGCCCGTAAAATCACCCCGGTGGAGGATCTCTCCAATCAGACCGCCACTCCTTTCATCCAGCAGCGCGGCAACGCCAGTAAGCCCGGTTTCGCCCTCGAAAAGGGTCACGACCGCCGCTTCGGTCGTATGCTCCGGCAGGCTGCCTTTTCTGACTTGAATCTTCATATCCTCCTCCTCGCCGGGATTATTCTCCAGGCCCCCCGCCCATGACAAACATCTTTGTTGAACGGGGGATTCCCGAAAGGTGATATCACCGTCAGGATAACACAAGAAGGACAAAAATCCACTTTGAACCAGGAATAATCGAGACCTTTGCGCAACTTGAAAATCGGATCCCGGAAGCGCGCATTGGAGATTTTTCGGGGCACCCTGCCCCCGCAGCGGAGTGCCCGCAAAGACGACTGTTTGAGCGCGAAGCGCGAGTTTCGTCTTTGCAGCGAAGCGAGGAGGCGCAGGGTCGAAAAATGTCCAGCGCGGGGAGGGATTACGATTTTCAAAGGTCTCGAATCGGATGAAATTATAGCCGCCTCCACGCTTTTTAATAGGCATGGGTGCCCTTGAACCAGGATTGCCCTGCGGTTGACAAAAAAGGCGTCTGCAACCGGCGCGCAAGAAAAAAAGGGGCAAGCCGAAGATCGCTGCCCCCTTTACCGTCTGGAGGCGGCACCCGGATTTGAACCGGGGAATAACGGTTTTGCAGACCGCTGCCTTAGCCACTTGGCTATGCCGCCGTTCGGAGAAAATAATGGAGCGGGCGAACGGACTTGAACCGTCGACGTCCACCTTGGCAAGGTGGCACTCTACCACTGAGTTACGCCCGCTCAGTTTGTGATGGCGCGTGACTATAACAAATAAAATCCGTTTGTCAATAAAATAATTGTCCCTTTCCGCACCTCAAACCCATCGGCGGGTATCGATCATTTCAATAATATTTTCAATTGCTTTTGATACTCCGACCTCCCCCGGAAAAAGATGCCGTTGTGGAGGTTTCAGCCCTTTTTTCGGATGCCGGTCCGGTAAAATTTGAGAAAGTAATCAATCCCGGAGGTGACCGTAAGAACCAGGGCGATGAAAAGGACCACCATGCCGATCGCATGGGCGTCGGCGCCGATGAACGGGTAATGGATCATCAGCGCGGAGACGGCGAAGATCTGGCAGAGCATCTTCCGCTTCCCGAATGGGCTTGCCTCGATGACCATCCCTTCGGAGGCGGCGATGTTGCGGATGCCGTCAACGGCGAAATCCCGGATAATGATGACGGCAACGATCCAGGCGGGGATCCGGCCGATCGGGATCATCAGGATCATTGCCGTGTTGACGATCAGCTTGTCGGCGATCGGATCGAGGAACTTGCCCATCGTCGTGACGATCTTAAATCTCCGGGCAATGTATCCGTCGAGAAGATCGGTCAGCGCCGCCGCGATGAAGAGGATCGTGATGACAAGGCTCATGGCCGGTCCCGGGGAGAAAAGGAGACCGAAAAGCACGGGGATCACCCCGATCCGAAACATGGTGATCGTATTGGGGAGGTTAAAAATCGCTCTCTTGTCCTCCGGAATGGGCAACCGGTCAAACGACCGCTTCAGAAAATCGATCATCACGGGGAATCTCCTCGCTATCCCGTTTTATTTCTTTCCATACTTTTCCAGACATTTCTGAGAGCAGAAATAGACTGTCTTCCCGTCGATCTCCGTCCGGAAGGCCTGGCTTACGGGAACGTAAGCATGGCAGTGAGGATCTTCCACAAGTTCCTCGCCGGCAGCGGGGGTTTTGATCCTTGCCGAACCGGGCTTCCCGCCGACCGCCGGAAAGCCCTTACGGATCAGCTTGTAGAGGAGATAAATCACGATAATGCCGATGACCCACCTGAGTATCATCTTTATATTGCCCCTCATCATCGTTTCTTCCGCGGCTGATCCGCTGCGGATCGATCATTCGCCTATTTTTTCCGCTGCGCAACGCTCGACGAAACCCGGGTCCGTCAGGCGATCCAGCAGACCGCGGACGGAGACGCCGAAGGCGGGATGGATCACATAGGAGGCAAGCTCGCAGAGCGGTTCCAGCACAAAACGCCGCCGGTGCAGCTCCGGATGGGGGATGACCAGATCCTCCTCCGCAACAACCTCCTGGCCGTAGAGGAGAAGATCCAGATCGATCACCCGAGGCCCCCAGCGCGGACCGGCCGTCCGCCCCATCTTCCTTTCAATCTCATTCAATGCCTCGAAGAGTTTCCTGGGGGGTAGATCCGTCCGGATCTCCGCAACGGCGTTAATGAACCAAGCCTGGTCCTGGAATCCGACCGGTTCCGTCCGGTAGAGGGAGGAGCGGCGGAGGAGACGGATTTCCGGAATCGCCCCGATGCGCCGGAAGGCATCCCGGCACTGAACGGCCGGATCTCTTAGATTGGAACCGATCCCGATGAAGGCGATGATTCCCCGCACCCCTTCCCCGGACGGCTCCTGAAATCCCATTTCACCCCCGCTACCCCGCCTTCAGACCGAGGACATCCTGCATGTCGTAAAGGCCGTTTTCCCGGTCGGCGACCCAGAGGGCAGCCCGGATCGCACCGCGGGCAAAATTGTCCCGGCTGTGGGCCCTGTGGATAAACTCCAGTCTCTCCCCCATCCCGCCGAAAATGACCGTATGCTCGCCGACGATATCTCCGGCCCGAACGGTCTGAATCCCGATCTCCGGTTTCGTTCGCTCCCCGATCATCCCCTTGCGGCTGTAGACGCCGACGCGGTCGAGATCGCGTCCGAGACTTTCCGCGATGACCTGGGCCATCTTGATGGCCGTTCCGCTCGGTGCATCCTTCTTCAGATGATGGTGTGCCTCCACGATCTCCACATCGTAGTCATCGCCGAGGATCCCGGCGACGTCCGCGAGGACCTTGAGCAGGACGTTCACGCCGACGCTCATGTTCGGGGCGAGGACGCACCGGGCGGAGGTCGCCAGTTCACGTAACCGCTTCATCTCCTCTGTGGTAAAACCGGTGCTCCCGACGACGATGGACTTACCCTTCGCCGCCACAATTTCGAGGTTCCCCAGGGAGACCTCATGGGAGGTAAAATCGATCACGACATCCCCGCGGTCGATGCACCCGGCAAGGGAATCCCCGATGAGTATCCCCGTCCGGCCGAGGCCCAGCCCCTCGCCCACATCCTTCCCGACGGCGGGATGCCCCTTCCGCTCCACAGCACCCGCCAGTTCGATGCCGCCCGTTTCCGCGATGAGGCTGACAATCCGTCCCCCCATCCGGCCCCCGGCGCCCGTCACGATGGCCCTGATCATGATCCGCCTCCCTTTACCCGATCAATCCGTAATCCTGCATGACCTTTTTCAACACTGCTGCATTCTTTTCCGCCATCTTGCAGAGCGGCAGACGCAGCTCTGCGTCGATCTTCCCCATCATCGCGAGCGCCGCCTTCACCGGGGTCGGGTTCGTTTCGATGAACAGGGCGTCGATCAGAGGGCTCATCCGGTAATGGAGGGAGCGCGCCTTCTCCAGATCGCCGGCGGCAAAGGCATCGACCATTGCGGCCATATCTCGCGGAACGACATTGGAAATCACGGAGATGACCCCGTTCCCGCCGATGGCGAGGAGCGCAAGCGTGAAAATGTCGTCGCCGGAGAGGACGGAAAAATCCGGCCCGCACAGATGGATCACGTCGCTCATCTGCTTGAGGGAGCCGGAGGCCTCCTTGACGCCGACGATGTTCGGAATCTTTGCCAGCCGAGCCAGCGTCTCCGGGAGCATATTCGTTCCCGTCCGGCCGGGGATGTTATAGACGATGATGGGGACCGGAACCTCTTCCGCAATGGCCCGGTAGTGCAGGTAGAGTCCCTCCTGTGTCGGGCGGTTGTAATAGGGGCAGACGATCAGCGCCGCGTCGGCCCCCGCCTCCCAGGCATGTTTCGTCAGGCGGAGCGCCTCCGCCGTGCTGTTGGATCCGGTCCCGGCGATGACCGGCACCCTCTTTTTCACCGCATCGACCGTGATCTCGATCACGCGGTCATGCTCCTCATGGGAGAGGGTGGTCGATTCGCCCGTAGTGCCGCAGGGCGCAATGCCGTCCGTCCCGGCCATGATCTGTTCCTCGATGAGGCGGCGTAACGCCTCCTCGTCCACTTTTCCGTTCCTGAACGGCGTCACAATCGCAACGATAGCGCCTTGAATCATAAACCCTCCTTGCATCTTTCTCAAGTGTTCATGAAATCGGGGATTTCTTCCCCCCGGGTCAGATCCTCGCAGGTCTCCCGCTTCCGGATGACGTACCAGCGGTCGTCCCGCACCAGGATCTCCGGGATCCTTGGACGCGAATTGTAGTTGGATGACATGGTGAACCCATAGGCGCCGGCGCTCATCACCGCCATGAGCTCTCCTCGCTCAAAGGCGGGCAGTGGCCGTCCCTTGGCCAGAAAATCGCCGGACTCGCAGATCGGGCCAACCACATCCGCCGTGATCTCCTCCCGCGCCCGCCGGAGAACCGGCTGGATCTGATGGAAAGCGCCGTAGAGGCTGGGGCGGATCAGGTCGTTCATCCCCGCATCGACGATAACGAACCTCTTCCCGTTGTTCTCCTTGGTGTAGAGAACCCGGGTCACCAGAATCCCTGCATTGCCGACAATCACCCGGCCCGGCTCAAAGATGAAGGTGCAGTCGAGATCCTTTGAGGCGTCGATGATCGCCCGGGCGTATTCCGAGGGATGGGGAGGGGTCTCCTGATCATAGGCGATCCCCAAGCCCCCGCCGAGATCGAGATAGCGGATCGCGATCCCCTCTTCCCGGAGCCGCCGGATCAGATCCTTCAGTCTCCCGAGGGCGTCGATGAAGGGCGAAATCTTCGTCACCTGCGAGCCGATATGGCAGCTCACTCCCTTGATGTCCAGATGCTTTAGCGAGGACGCACGCCTGTAGGCGACGAGGGAGGCCTCGACATCGATCCCGAATTTGTTCTCCCTGAGGCCGGTGGAGATATGGGGATGGGTCTCGGGGTCGACATCCGGGTTTACCCGAAGGGCAATCCCCGCCCGGACGCCTAACATTGCCGCGCGGTCGTTGATCGTCTCCAGTTCCTGAGCGGATTCCACATTGAACATCAGGATTCCGGTTTTGAGGGCAAAATCGATCTCGTCCTCCCGTTTGCCGACCCCGGAATAGACTACCTTGCCGGGATCGACGCAGGCCTTCAGGGCGCGGTGGAGCTCCCCGCCCGAGACGAGATCCACGCCGCCCCCCTCCCGAACGAAGAGCCTGATAATCGCCGTGTTCGAATTGGCCTTGACGGCAAAGCAGACGATGTGGGGAACCTCGGCGAATGCCGCGTCAAAGACGCGGAAATGGTGCAAAAGCGTCCGGTGGCTGTAGAGATAAAAGGGGGTGCCCGCCTCCCGGGCGATCTCCGCAACAGGGACCTCTTCGCACAAGAGTTGGTCATCCTGATAATTGAAGTAATTCATCGTTCCCTTCTCTTTCGTTTCTTTGCGTTGCTGCGTTCTCATCGTTTCTCCCGGAGCCGTTGGGCGGGAGCGGACGGCTCCCCGCAGTACCCCTTGGAATCACAAGCTGACACCCGGTATGAATAGAAACGGCTCGCCGTGACGGCCTCATCAAGATAGCGGAACCCCTTTTCCCCCGCGCGGCGCAATGTTTGATCGGCGACCTTCGGCGTCGCGAGCGGCCGGTATTCCTGCGGGCATCCGGGACACGCCTCGTCCTCGGCCGCCTCGCCCCGGAGGATCCGGAAATGGTCGATCCTTCCGATCGGTCCGGGCGCCGACCAAGCAAGCAGGATCCCCTCCGCAATGGAGTCGGCGGTGAGATCGGCGATCGCTGGTGGCAGTATGAGCCGCGGGGGAATGGGATCCGCCTTCTTCCCGCATCCGGCGCAGAGCAGGACGCCGAACAGAACCCCCCCGAGAACCCCGCAGAGAATCCGGTGGCGTTTCAGCATTCCTCGATCTCCGTGATCCGTTTGCGGACCGTCTCCTCCGCCGTGCCGCCCGTCGCTTTTCGGGCGTTGACCGACTGCCGGACGGTCAGACACCGGAACACATCCTTTTCGAAACCCTTGTAAAACCTCCGAAACTCACGAAGGGTCAGTCCGGTCAGTTCCTTTCCGTTCTGGATGCAGAATGAGACGATCCGCCCGACGATGCTGTGGGCCTCCCGGAACGGAACCCCCTTCATGACCAGGTATTCGGCCACATCCGTCGCCGTGGCGAATCCTCCTCCCGCCCCCGCCTCCATCCGTTCCCGGTTGTACGCGAGACGGCCGATCATCGCGGTGAGGATCCCGAGACAGGCCTCCACCGTATCGACCGTGTCGAAGAGGGGCTCCTTGTCCTCCTGAAGATCCCGGTTGTAGGTCATGGGCAGACCCTTCAGGATTGTAAGCAGCGCAATGAGGTTCCCGTAGATGCGCCCCGTCCTGCCGCGGATCAGCTCCGCCACGTCGGGGTTCTTCTTCTGCGGCATGATGCTGCTCCCCGTCGTGAAGGCGTCGGCGATCTCGACGTAACCGAACTCGTCGGTGGACCATAGGACCAGATCCTCGCAGAAACGGCTCAGGTGCATCATGATAAGCGATGCGGCGAAGATGAACTCCGCGACGAAATCACGGTCGGAAACCGCATCCATGCTGTTTTCGGTCACCTCGGGAAACTTGAGCAGCCTGGCGACATAACGGCGGTCGATGGGAATCCCCGTCCCCGCCAGCGCCGCCGCACCGAGCGGCATAACGTTCACCCGCTTCAGGCATTCCCGGAGGCGCGCCTCGTCCCGGTCGAGCATCTCCCGGAAGGCCAGCAGGTAATGGGACAGCAGCACCGGCTGCGCCTTCTGCATGTGGGTGTAGCCGGGAAGGATCACACCTATCTCCTTTTTCGCGAGTTCGAGAAAACCCGTCTTCAGGGCGTCGGTGAGTTCGACCACCCGGGCGATCTCCGCCCGCAGGTAAAGGCGGATGTCGAGGGCGATCTGGTCGTTCCGGCTCCGACCCGCGTGGAGCTTCCCGCCGGTCTCACCGATCCGGGCCGTGAGGGCCTTCTCGACCGCCATGTGGATGTCTTCGTCGTCGGGGTGAAAAGCAAAGTTCCCCGCCTCGATGTCGTCCAGGATTCCCCGGAGGCCGGTCCGAATCGCCTTTGCCTCTCCCTTCGTGATGATCCCCTGCTTTGCAAGCATCCGGGCGTGGGCGACGCTCCCCTCGACGTCGTACCGATAGAGGCGACGGTCGTAGTGAATCGAAGCGGTAAAGGCCTCCACCTCTCGATCCGTCGGCTCGCCGAACCGCCCGCCCCAGGGTTTTTCGTCTTTCTTCATCATTCTTCACCGGCTATCCTCGTTATCGTCGCGAGCGGACCACCTGCTGAGAACTTTCTCTGCCGCGTCTCCCGCAACCTCGTTCCACCGTCCGCGGCTCATCCCCACGCATTCATCATCGCCAGAATCCGGAGGCGCAGCGCATTCAGGCGGATGAACCCCGTCGCATCCTTCTGGTTATAGACCTGATCCTTCTCGAACGTCGCGAAGTCCTCGCTGTAGAGGGAGAAGGGGGATTTCCTCCCGACGACAATGCAGTTTCCCTTGTAGAGCTTCAGCCGCGCGGTTCCCGTCACGCGCCCCTGGGTGTCGTCGATGAACCGCTGGAGGACCTCCATCTCCGGGGCGTACCAGAAACCGTTGTAAACAAGCTGCGCATACTTGGGGATCAGGGAATCCCGCATCATCATGACCTCGCGGTCCATCGTGATCGATTCGACGGCGCGGTGCGCGGCCCAGAGGGCGGTTCCGCCCGGCGTCTCGTAGACCCCGCGCGACTTCATGCCGACGAAACGGTTCTCAACCATGTCCACGCGGCCGATCCCGTTCGCCCCGGCGATCCCGTTCAGATGATCGACGAGCGCGGCCGGGGTCATGGCCGCGCCATCGACGGAGACGGGGTTCCCTTTCTCAAAACCGATCTCCACGTAGGTCGGTCGGTCCGGCGCCGCCTCCGGGGAAACGGTGAGAACGAACATGTCCTCCTTCGGCTCCGCCCAGGTGTCCTCGAGAATTCCCCCTTCGTGGGAGATGTGGAGGAGATTCCGGTCGCTGCTGTAGGGCTTCTCCCTCGTCAAGGGGATGGGAATCCCGTGCTTCTCCGCGTAATCGATCATCGAGGCGCGCGAATCGAACGTCCAGTGCTCGTCCCTCCAGGCCGAGATGATCCGGATCGCCGGATTAAGAGCCATGTAGGTCAGCTCGAACCGCACCTGGTCGTTCCCCTTCCCCGTGGCCCCGTGGCAGACCGCATCGGCCCCCTCCATCTTCGCGATCTCAAGCTGCCGCTTGGCGATCAGCGGCCTCGCGAGTGAGGTCCCCAGAAGATAGGTCCCCTCGTAAATCGCATTCGCCCGGAGGGCCGGGAAAACGAAATCCCGGGCAAATTCCTCACGGAGATCGTCGATGTAGATCTTCGCGGCCCCTGTTTTGATCGCCTTTTCCCGAAGTCCCGACAGCTCCTCCTTCTGGCCGACATCGGCAGCGAAGCAGACCACTTCGCACCTGTATGTTTCGATCAGCCACCTCACGATCACGGACGTATCCAGTCCTCCCGAATAGGCGAGGACCACCTTCTTCACCTCGTTCACGCTTCCAACCTCCTTATCGTTATTGCATCAAGATTTCCATCACAGCCTTCTGTACGTGGAGACGGTTCTCCGCCTCGTCGATGACGACGGAGCGGGGGCCGTCGATCACCTCCGCCGTGATCTCCTCCCCCCGGTGGGCGGGCAGGCAGTGCCTGACAAGCACGTCCTTTCTCGCCCGGTCGATCAGGGCCTGATTGACCGGGTAGCCCTGAAACCGCTTCATCTTTTCTTCCTGTTTGGCCTCCCGTCCCATGCTGACCCAGACATCGGTGTAAACGACATCGGCGTCGCGGACGGCCTCCGCCGGCTCCCGGTGGGGAACGACCCCAACGGGCGCCTCGACCATCCCCCGCTTCAGGATCACCGCGTCCTGATCATACCCGTCGGTACAGGCCAGGTCAAGGTGAAACGGCAGTTAGCGCCTCATCCAGGATCCCCACGGCCTTGTCCACATTCGGACGGGTAAGGATCAGGGGCGGGACAAAACGCAGGACATTCCCGTTCGTGCAGTTGATGAGAAGCCCTTTTTCCATGCACTTCAGAACAAACTCCGCCCCGGGCACAGTCAGCTCGACGGCGAGGATCAGCCCCCGTCCGCGGACCTCCCGGATCCGGGAATGTTTCTCCTTCAGTTCTCCGAGTTTTAAGAGAAAATATTCCCCCACCTTCCGGCAGTTCTCGAGTATCCCCTCCTCAAAGATGGTTTCCAGGGTGGCCAGGGCCGCCGCGCAGGCCAGGGGATTGCCGCCGAAGGTTGATCCGTGGCTCCCCGGGACGAAGGCCGCGGCGATTTTGTCCGTTGCTAGGAGCGCCCCGATGGGGAATCCGTTTCCCAGAGCCTTCGCCAGCGTGATCATGTCCGGCACGGCCTCCGTCTGTTCGCAGGCGAAGAGAGTCCCCGTCCGGCCGATCCCCGTCTGGACCTCGTCCACAATCATGAGGAGCCCCTTCTCATCGCAAATCCGCCGGATCCCCTGGAGATACCCGGGATCGGGAATGATAACGCCGCTTTCCCCCTGGATCGGCTCGACGAGAACGCCGCAGGTTTTCTCCGTCACGGCCGCCTCCAGCGCCGGAAGGTCGTTGTAAGGCACATACCGGAACCCCCCGGGTAGCGGCTCAAATCCGACGTGAAATCTCTCCTGCGCCGTCGCCGTCACGGTCGCCAGCGTTCGGCCGTGGAAGGAGTCCTGCATCGTGATCAGTTCATATCTGCCTACCATGTTTTCCGAGGCGTACTTCCGGGCGAGTTTGATCGCCGCCTCGTTGGCCTCCGCCCCGCTGTTGCAGAAGAACGCCTTGTCGAACGGAGATTTCTCCACGAGAAGGCGCGCCAGAAGAATCTGCGGCGCGATGTGGTAGAGGTTCGAGACGTGGAAGAGGTTTTCCGCCTGCTCTTTGATCGCGGCGACGACCCTGGGGTGGGCGTGGCCGAGGGCGCAGACGGCTATCCCCCCGACCAGATCGAGATAGCAGCGGCCGTCGCTGTCCCAGACATGAACGCCCAGCCCCCGCGTCAGGACGACGGGAAAACGCTTGTAGGTCGACATGATATAGCGATCGGACAGGTTGATCCATTCCTGTGTGGTCATTTTTCCCTCACCTCGCGAATACTGATGAACCCGTAAAACGTCGATTATGGCCTTTTTTATCATTCCGTGCTTGACACGGAATCCAGTGTTTATTGACAAGCTCTGGATACCGGTTTTCGCCGGTATGACGGTTTGGGGGACTTCGTACGAAACCGTCAAAAGTACGCATGCACCTATAACACTATCTCTGTCCCGATCCCTTGGTCGGTAAACATCTCCAAGAGGATCGTGTGTTTCAGACGGCCGTCCACAATATGGGCCTTCTTTACACCGGCCCGGAGGGCCTTGAGACAGCACTTCACCTTGGGGAACATCCCCCCCTCGATCGTCCCCTCCTCGATCATCCGGCGTGTCGTCGGGTCATCCATCGTGTGGATCAGCTCATTTTTGCGGTTGAGGACACCCGGAACGTCCGTCAGGAGGATCAGTTTCTCCGCGGCAAGGGCAGCCGCGACTGCTCCGGCAACGAGGTCGGCGTTGATGTTGTAAGTCTCACCCCCGTCTCCGACCCCCGTCGGGGCGATGACCGGAATGACACCGTCCGCCATCAGCGAGACGATCAATGATGGGTTGACCTCTTTGACCCTTCCCACGAGGCCGATGTCAATGATCTCGGGCGGCGTGTCCTTGACCTTCTCGGCGCTGAGATAGTACTTTTCTGCCCGGACCAGGTTCGCGTCCTTGCCGCTTAGCCCCACCGCCCGGCCGCCATGCCGGTTGATCAGGCCGACGATCTCCTTGTTCACCTTCCCCACGAGGACCATCTCGACGATGTCCATGGTCTCCTCGTCGGTCACCCGCATCCCCTGCACGAATTTCGATTCCTTCCCCAATTTTTTCAGGAGGCTTCCGATCTGCGGGCCGCCTCCGTGGACGACGACGGGGTTGATCCCGATATACTTCATCAGGACCACATCGCGGGCGAAATTGTCCTTCAGCTCCTCATCCACCATCGCGTGGCCGCCGTACTTGATCACGACGGTTTTGTTGAAGAACCGGCGGATGTAGGGAAGGGCCTCAACCAGGATATCGGCCCGTTCCACGGATTTCTTCATATCGTCCATCGCCTTCTCCTCACGTATTATTTTACCTCCGGTCCGCCTCCCACCATTTTTTCATTTAAAGAATATACCGGCTCAGATCCTCATCCTCGACAATCTCGTCCAACTGGTCGGCGACATAATCGGCGTCGATCACCACCTCCTGACCCCGCATCTCCGGGGCCTCAAAGGATATCCTATCGAGGAGTCTCTCCATGATCGTGTAGAGACGCCGCGCCCCGATGTTCTCCATCCGGTCGTTCACCAGCGTTGCCGTCTCCGCGATCGCGGCGATCGCATCCTCCGTAAAGGTGATCCGGACCCCTTCGGTCGCCATCATCTCCGTGTACTGCTTGACGAGGGCGTTGTGGGGCTCGGTGAGGATCCGGATGAATTCGTCCCTGCCCAGGGAATCGAGTTCCACGCGGATGGGAAAGCGCCCCTGCAGCTCCGGGATCAGGTCCGACGGTTTCGTTGCACTGAACGCCCCGGCCGCGATGAAGAGGACGTGGTCGGTACGGACCATCCCATAGCGGGTGCTCACGGTTGATCCCTCAACGATGGGAAGGAGATCCCGCTGCACCCCCTCCCGCGAGACGTCCGGGCCGTGCGTCCCGTCGCCCCCCACGATCTTGTCGATCTCATCGAGGAAGACGATCCCCGACTGTTCGACCCGTTCGATGGCCGTTTTCGTCACCTTTTCCATGTCCACAAGCCGCTGCGCCTCCTCCTCGACGAGGATCTCCAGCGCCTCGAGGATCTTCACTCGCCGCTTTTTCTTCTTCGGAGGGAAGATATTCCCCAGCATGTCCTTGACGTTGAGCCCCATATCCTCCATACCGGCAGACGAGAAGATTTCGACCATCGGTCCGCTCCGAACCTCGGCCGTCTCGATCTCGACGAAACGTCCGTCCAGACGCCCCTCGTGGAGGAGTCGCCGGAGCTTCTCGCGGGTCGTATCCGGCTCGGGAATGTATTCCGCCTCGATCGTCGTCCCGTTTCCGTTGGTGATCATGTCCGTCACCTTCTTCTCCACCGGTTTCGGCGGGAGAAGGATGTCGAGAAGCCTGTCTTCCGCCAGTTCGGCGGCTTTCGTTCGGACGCGGCCCTGCTCCTCCGACTTGACCATACCGATCGAAAGCTCCACGAGATCGCGAACCATTGATTCCACGTCCCGTCCCACATAGCCGACCTCGGTGAACTTCGACGCCTCGACCTTGATGAACGGTGAGTTGTCCAGTTTCGCGAGCCGCCGGGCGATCTCGGTCTTGCCCACGCCGGTGGGCCCGATCATGATGATGTTCTTCGGGGAGATCTCCTCCCCCATCTCCTGCGAGACATTCTGGCGGCGCCAGCGATTCCGGAGCGCGATCGCCACCGCCCGCTTGGCCTCCTGTTGTCCGATGATGTACTGATCCAGTTTTTCGACGATCTTTCTCGGCGTTAAATCATCCGGTGACATGGCTACCTTTTCCGGGGACAGATTTCAAATCTGTCCCCTTTATAGATTTCAAATCTGTCCCCACCGGTTGTTCTTTTTCAAGGTCGATCTCCTCCACGGTAATGTGGTCGTTCGTATAAATGCAGATCTCGGACGCGATCTTCACGGATTCCCTCGCGATCTCCGTCGCCGTCAACTCGGAATAGCGGACCATCGCCCGGGCCGCCGCGAGGGCGAACGGTCCGCCCGAACCGATGGCCATGACGTTGTCGTCCGATTCGATGACATCTCCGCTCCCCGAGATGATCAGAAAAGAATCCCGGTTGACGGCGATCATCAGAGCCTCTAAGTGGCGGAGCACCCGGTCCGTCCGCCAGTCCTTCGTCAGCTCTACGGCCGCCCGGACCAGGTTTCCCTTGTACTGTTCGAGCTTCTGGTCGAAACGGTCGAAAAGGGTGAAGGCGTCGGCGGTCGCCCCGGCGAACCCGACGATCACCTGGTCGTGGTAGAGGCGCCTCACCTTTCTCGCCCCGTGTTTCATGACCGTTGTATCGAGCGTCACCTGGCCGTCTCCCGCCACGGTGACCTTTCCCCTGTGTCTGACGGCCAGGATGGTCGTTCCCCGAATCTTCATCTCTTAGGTCTTCCCTCCTCCGGCCCGCGGGTGGGCACGGTCATAGATCTCCATCAGCCGGCTCACGCTGACCGATGTGTATTTCTGCGTCGTTGAAAGACTCTTATGTCCCAGCATCTCCTGAATGGAACGCAGATCGGCGCCCGCATCCAGAAGATGGGTGGCGAAGGTGTGCCGCAGCGCATGGGGGCTGATCTTCCGCCCGATCCCGCTCTCCCGGACCACCCGTTCCACCACCCGCGAGACGCCCCGCGGATTCATTCTTTTCCCCCTGGTGCTGAGGAAAAGGGCTTCCTCCCCTTCCTCATCCGTTCCCTCCTTCCGAAGCTCCGGCCGTTTCTGCAGGTAGGCTTCAATCGCCAGCAGGGCCGGCCGCCCTGCCGGGACGATCCGTTCCTTCCGCCCCTTCCCCCGGACCTTGACGAGCCCTTCCTGAAAACGAATATCCTCGAGGTTCAGTCCCGTCAGCTCGCTCAGGCGGATCCCCGCGGAATAGAAAAGCTCGATCATCGCCCGGTCCCGGCACCCGGCCGCATCTTCCGTAAATTGCACCTGGAGGAGCGCCAGCATTTCATCCGCCGACAGGACGACGGGGATGTATTTCTCGCACCGGGGGAGCTGAATCAGTTCCGCGGGGTTAACCGCCACCACCCCCTCCCGGAGAAGGTACCGGTAGAAGGAACGCAGCGCCGCCCCCTTCCGGGAGATGGTCACCTTCCGGAGTTTCTCCCGGTACAGCGAGGCCAGAAAAGAACGGATCACCAGCGGATCCGTGGGGATCGCCCCTTCCACCCCGCCGGAAACCTCCGGCGTCTCCAGGAAGGCCTGAAACTGACCCAGATCGGTCAGATACCCCTTCTTCGTATGGGCGGAGAGATTTCGCTCCACCTCCAAATGTCTGCCGAACCCGCTGATGGCCTGCTCCAGAAGACCCATCTGTTGCCTCAAAGGGGACAGATTTCAAATCTGTCCCCGGGATCTTGTCATCCCTCTTACATCTTGTACTTTCCAAAATCCTCCGGAGAGAGATTTTCAAGAAACTCCGCGAGTTTCTCCTTCTTCAGCCGGTCCAGATCGGTCATCTTCGTACCAAAATCGACATTCCGGGACTTTTCGATCACCCGGTCCTCAACAAAAATCGGGGCGCCGGCGCGGAGGGCTACGGCAATGGCATCGCTGGGACGGGCATCGACGATAATGAAGTCTCCCTTGAGCAGGAGGTGGAGATTTGCGAAGAAGGTGTTGTTCCGAAGATCGTGGATCTCCACCCTGGTCACCTCGACCTTCAGGACCTTGAGGATCTCGTTCAAGAGGTCATGGGTCATGGGGCGTGAAAAGCTGATCTTCTCGATCTCCGTCGCGATGGCGCTCGCCTCAAAAATGCCGATCCAGATAGGGATCGCCTTCTTCTCTTCGAGGTCTTTCAGGATGACGATCGGGGTATTCGTGATCGGATCCATCGTCAGACCCGATACCTTCATCTCAATGAACATCGGCGCCTCCTCGTTCCTCCATCTCACCCCGCAGGGAATGGGGAAAAGCCTCCACAATCCGCACGGATATCGTCTTTCCGATGAGCCCGGTTGTCCCAGGGAAATTGACGATCCGGTTTCCCCGCGTCCGCCCCGTCATGTCCTCGCTCCCGTTTCGGCTCGGCCCCTCGACCAGGACCTTCTCCAGCCTTCGCACACAGGACCGGTTCTTCTCCAGGGTATGCTCTTCCTGGAGGGCATGGAGCATTCTCAGCCGTTCCCGCTTTACGCTGTCACATACGGGCCGGTCCATCCCGACGGCGGCCGTCCCTTCCCGTTCCGAATACTGGAAGGAGAAGAGGTTATCGAACCGGATCTCCCGCATCAGTTCCAGCGTCTCCTGAAAATCCCCTTCCTCCTCTCCCGGAAATCCCACGATCACATCGGAGGTGATGCTGATTCCCGGGCAGGCCCGACGGAGGGCTGCCACCTTCTCCCGGTACGCCGCGGCCGTATAGCCGCGGTTCATCCGCCGGAGCACCCGGTCCGATCCGGATTGCACCGGAAGGTGAATGTGCTCGCAGAGGGAGGCGACCCCCCCGAAACATGCAATCAGCCGCGCCGACAGGTCCTTCGGATGGGAGGTGGTAAAGCGGATCCTCTCTATCCCGTAAACCTTCCCGATGGCGCCGATCAGCTCCGCAAAATCGGTTTTTTCCGGCAGCGTCTGCCCGTACGAGTTCACGTTCTGCCCCAGGAGCGTCACCTCCCGGATACCGTGACCGGCCAACATCTCAACCTCGCGGAGGATCTCCGGTAGAGGCCGGCTCTCCTCCTTTCCCCGGAGATGCGGCACGACGCAGTAGGCGCAGAAGTTGTTGCACCCCTGCATGATCGTCACAAAAGTGCCCACCGCCCCTGCGGCCGGTTGCGCCGGAATACACAGCGAGCGGACCCGGTCGCAGAATCCCGTCTCAACGATCCGTCCCCTCGCCCGTTCCAGTTCGCCGACCATTTCGGGAAGCCGGTGGATCTGGTGCGTCCCGAAAACCAGATCGACATAGGGCGCCCTCCGGAAGAACCGGTCGCCCCACTGCTGGGCGAGGCAGCCGCCCACGCCGATCCGAAGACGCGGATTCCCCTCCTTCAAGGTGCGGAACCGCCCCAACTGACTGTAGATCTTCTGGACCGCCTTCTCGCGGATGCTGCACGTATTGACGAGGATCAGGTCCGCCCGCCCCGGATCATCCGTCGTCTCGTATCCCGACGGCTCCAGCAGGGCTGCCATCTTCTCCGCATCCTGAACGTTCATCTGGCAGCCAAAAGTTTGAATATAGAGCTTTTTTTTCTCCAAACCTCCCCTTCCTCACCGAAACATCCTGAAAGTGCATTAATATAGGAAGGGGGGATAGTCAATACCTTTTTACAGGGATTATTGAAAATCCGGCAGGGAATTTCCTTTCATATTTCCTGGAAGAGCATCATGAGAAGCGCTTGAGATAGCTCTCGGTCCAGGGGCAGACGTTGATGCAGATCCGGCAGATCGTCGTCAAAAAATATCTTACCTCAAGACCACCAGTGCATCGACCGCAACCGGTCTGCTTCCCTGAACGATCAGGGGATTGACATCAATCGCCTGAATTTCCTCACGCTCCAGACCGATTCTGCCGACCGCCATGAGACATTGAATCAGTGAACCGGTATCGACCGCCGGCATGCCCCGGATCGCACCAAGGATTTTTTTTCCCTTGATTTCCATTAGCATCTCCTCGGCGTCCGCTTCACACAGCGGCGCCGGTCGAAACGTGACATCGCCGAGGATCTCGGTCAATATTCCCCCCAGACCGAACATGACGCAGGGACCGAACTGGGGATCGCGGATCATCCCGATCACCAACTCCCGCCCCCCTTTGATCATCTCCTGGACCAGGAATCCCCCCCCTTTTGCGGGAGAAGACGCGCTGATCCGATGAAAGGCAAGCTCCAGGTCCGCCTCATTGCGCAAGTCAACTGCAACCAGCCCGCTTTCGGTCTTGTGGCTTACCTCCGGGGAACACACTTTCAGCACCACCGGATAGCCGATGCCTTCCGCGGCCTTTCTCACCTCTTCCAAATTCTGCGCCAGGATCCCTTTCGCCGTCGGGATGCCGAAACCCGCCAACAGCCGGGCGCTTTCAAATTCCGAAAGGGTCTTGGGGTTTTGTCCCCTGTCCGGGTTTGAGATCATCTCTTTTTCAGTCATAGCCAATCTGTCTCCTTCAACCGCGATCCATATATTTTCGGCACTGCGTCAAGACGGAAAGAACCTCGAACGGCTCCTCTATCATCGGAAAGGTCGGTACGCCCCTCGGTTCCAGAAACGCCTTGGCGGCCTCCATATGCTTTTTCTCTGCACTGAAGGTGGCAAAGATCGGTTTCTCCGGATATTTCCGGGCAAGATCCACGATGAACTGCAGATCGGGAACGCCGGTTTCATCCGTGATCATCAGGATCGGAACGACGGCATCGATATGGGGATCCTTCAAAACCGCTTCCATCCCCTCCCGGTACGCGAATTCGATCCCGTGCACGATGGCCGACGGCCAGATATCCACCGGATTGCGCATGCGGATGTAAAGCGGACTGATCTCCTGCAGGCGCCGGCGGCTCGATTCCTCCAGGACAGGCACTTCGAGGTTCCAGTACTTCTGGCACATGTCGGTCATCGCCACGAGCATGGCCCCCGACGGCGCCAGGTAACTCACGCGGTTTCCCCGGGGGAGCGGCATGGCGGACAGGGCCTTCGCCGCAAGGATCAGATGGGAGTACTTGTAGATCCTTACGATTCCGGCCTGTTTCAATGCCCCGTCGATGATCCGGTCATCGGAGGCCAGCGCGGCGGTGTGCGCCCCCGCAGCGTGCGAGCCGCCCTCGGTGCTCCCGCCTTTGAGCATGATGATCGGTTTGCGCCGGGTCGTCTCACGCGCGATTTCGAGAAAACGCTTCGGACTTTTCAGGCTCTCCAGATACACGAAAATGGCCTTGGTCTCCGGGTCGGTTGCATAATATTCAAGGACATCGCTCTCATCGACATCGACCTTGTTGCCGATGCCGACCACGCGCGCCACCCCGAAGTTTTCGCCTGTGGCAATATAACGCATGGTGTGCGTGGCGAAGTTTCCCGTCTGGGCGATGTAAGAGATATTGCCCCGGGGGATCTTCCCCAGCGGGAAAAAACTCGATGTAAAATTGAAGGGGGTGGACGTCACCCCGGAGGTGTTCGGCCCGATGACCCGGACGCCCGTCTCCCTCACCACCTTTTCCAGTTCCGCCTGCAGAAACCGCCCCTCGTCGTCCACTTCGGAAAACCCCCCGGCCGCAAGAACGATGGCGTTGATTCCCCTGGCAGCACATTCACGGATCGCTTGGGGATTCAGCTTTGCAGGAAGAATGATCACGGCCAGGTCGATCCCTTCGGGAAGATCGCCGATGGAACAGTGGACCTTCTTCCCCATGATCTCGCCGCCCTTGGGATTGACGAGGTAAAGTTCTCCCGAATAACCGTTGGCCGCGATATTAAGAAGGATATCATTGCCCGGTTTGTGGCGGACCGAAGTCGCTCCGATCACCGCAACGCTGCGGGGTTCAAAAAATGAATCGAGTTTATGAATCACAGGGTCTCCTTTGGTCGTAATCTTTACTTGCGTCCTTAAGGCGCTTTTATCACAGGTATTCGACAGGATCAATTGCCGTGACGACATACGCCGATGTAACCGATCCGACCGATTGGCGTGTTGCCGAACCGTGGATGAATGGTTGTGTCCATCCGGCCGGGGTGAGCCATGTTATGAAATGCGGCCGGATCAGCCCCGCAATCCAGGCCTCAATCCCCCGTGGATATTGACGAATGGGTCACGAAGTAGTTTTCTGCGTAATCCAGATGTGTCAGAATGGCTTTCCTTGCTTTTTCCGGGTTTCGTTCCCGGATGGCGCCGAGGATCGCATGATGCTGTTGCAGCAGGCGTTCTTTGTTAACCGTTTCCGTGAACATGACCTGCCTTGTTACCCGCCGGGTCTGATGCAATAGCGCCAACAGCGTGGAAGCGATATGGTCTTGACAGGGATTTTCTTTTATCCTATTGGTCATACCAGACGATTGATTACAGAAGCGGCGTTCGGCGGTCTCGAAAATCCCCTCTCCGCACCCGATGATCATTCGGATCGCAGGATCTGCGAAAGATTGACTTTGACAACAAGCTTAAAAGAGGAGAACAGGTCCCATGAACGACAAGGAAAGAACAACCAAGGAAATCCTGACCGAAAAGATATCGGCCGGAGAGCGGATACCCCTGTACAACCCGTCTGCCTTGGAGATCCTGCGCAAGGAATTCTCCGGATGGATGCAGTCCGCGGTGCGGGAGAAAGACCGCAAGGACTGGTTCAAAACGCCCCGGACGGTACTGGGATCGGATATTCCCCGGGAAATGCTCTACACCCCCCTGTCCCACCCCGATTTCGACTACCGGGAGGACCTGGGAAACTCCGGCCAGGAACCCTTTACCCGGGGGATCCACGCCAACATGTACCGCGGCAGGGAATTCACGATGCGCCAGCTCACCGGTTTCGGGTCTCCCGAGGACACGAACGAACGTATTAAATTCATGCTGGACCACGGTGCGACGGGTCTGAACATCCTCTTCGATATCCCGACGATCCAGATGTACGACTCCGACGATCCCCTCTCCCAGGGCCAAGTGGGGATGTCCGGCGTTTGCATCGATTCGGTCGATGACATGGCGCTCCTCTTCAAGGACATCCGCCTGGATGAGATCACCGCATCCATCGTCACCCATTATCCGTCCAACACGGCGATTCTTTTTCCCATGTTCCTGGCCCTCGCCGAGCAAAGGGGCATCCCCTGGGAAAAGCTGCGCGGCAGCGTCCAGAACGACACCTCCCTGGAGGAACTGATCCGCAGCGGCGCGGAATTTATCGCGCCGCGGGACTGCTTCCGGATTCAGTGCGACAATATCGAATTTATCCGGAAAAATGTGCCCCAGTGGAATTTTATCACCCTCAACGGCTACAACCTGCGGGAATTCGGAACATCCGGGATTACGGAAATGGCCGTCGCCGTGGCCAACGGCATCGCGACCCTCGCAGAGATGGTGCGCCGCGAATACGACGTGGATTCGGTAGCGGACCGCCTATCGTTCTTCTGGTCGCCGGCGAGCGATTTCTTCGAAGAGGTGGCCAGGCTCCGGGCCGTTCGCCGGCTCTGGTACAAGATCATGAAACACCGGTTCCAGGCGAAGAACCCCCGATCCATGTGGATGCGCTGCCATGTCCAAACCTCCGGCGTATCCCTGGTCCAGCAGGAACCCCTGAACAATGTCATCCGGGCGGCGTATCACGCCCTCTCCGCCGTTCTGGGCGGCGCGCAGTCGCTGCACGTTGACTCCTACGACGAGGCCTACTCCGTCCCGACGGAGGAGGCGGCGCTCCTGTCTCTCCGAACCCAGCAGATCCTCCAGGAGGAGACGGGGATCATTGATGTGGTTGATCCACTTGGCGGCTCTTATTACATCGAGACCCTGACCAGCGACATCGAAAAGAGGATCCTGGACGAGGTGGATGAAATCGAAAGAGCGGGAGGGTACGTGTCCGCGATCGAATCGGGACAGCTCCACCGGAAAATCTCCGCCTACTTCTATAACCAGCAGAAGGAGATCGAAAAGGGCGATATCAAGATTGTTGCCTATAACAGATACAAGTCCGAGGCGGCGCCCCCCCCCATCAACGTGTTCCGGTATCCCGGGGGCGTGGAGGAGCGGCAGCGGGAAAAACTGGCCCGGTTGCGGCAGAGCCGGGACAACAAACGGGTGGGCGTCGCCCTGGCGGAACTCAAAGAGGCCTGCAAAAAGGGTATAAACATCCTGCCCTATAGCGTCGCCTGCGCCCGCGTGCGCTGCACCGAAGGGGAACTGTTCAAGGTTTTCAAGGAAGCCTTCGGGTTATGGAAGCCCCCGGCCCTCTGGTAGCGGCGGCCGGCGCCGCAGGAAAGAATCCCGTTCAAGGGACAGCACAACAGGAGGTCAACGATCCGTGGCAAAGAAAATCAAGGTGCTTTTGGCAAAGTTGGGTCTGGACGTGCATAACCGGGGAATTATCACCGTGGCCAAGGAACTGGGAGATGCCGGCATGGAGATCGTATACATCGGGAACTCCCTCCCCCGGGAAATCGTCCAGACGGCCATCCAGGAAGACGTGGCCGTGATCGGAGTCAGTTCCCTGGGCGGCGCCCATCTCACCCTCGGGAAACCGCTGATCGATGTCGCCCGGCAGGAACAGCTCACGGACAGCGTGGTCTTTGTGATCGGCGGCGTCTTTCCCCCGGACGATACGGTCCGCCTGAAGGAAATCGGGTTTGACGCCGTATTCACGCCGGGCTCCACAAGGGACGAAATCGTTCACACCGTTCAGGAGCTGGTGGCGAAGAAAACAATTTGAACGACCTTAAGTTCATCCTAATAGATCATCGCTGGAGGTGAAGCAAAATGAAGACTCAATGGCCGCCCGTGTACAATCCATCCTACTTTCCGGCTTCGGACGAGCCCTTCTGGGACCGAAAGCTGGAAACAATGGATCCCGGCGAAAGAGAGCAGCAGGTCATCTTGCCCAAGCTCCAGGCGCAACTGACTTACGCCTATGGAAACTCGCCCTTTTACAAAAAAAAATGGGACGAGGCCGGAATCAAACCCCAGGATATCCGATCTCTCTATGATTTCGAAAAGATGCCCTGCGTGACGAAGGAGGAGATCCGCCGGGATCAGGCGGAATATCCGCCTTTCGGAAGCAATCTCTGTGTGCCCAAGAAAGAGCTGGCCCGCGTCCAGGGGACGTCGGGGACGACGGGAAAGCCTACCGCCTTCGGGATCAGCCGGGGAGACATGGCCCGCATCGCCGAGGCGCACGCCCGGATCATGTGGGGTTTCGGAGTCCGGCAGGACGACATCGTCTTCATCGGCTCCTTCTTCAGCCTCTACTGGGGAAGCTGGGGGGCCCTTTTAGGGGCGGAGCGTCTCGGCGCGACCGCCTTTCCCTTCGGTGCGGGCGTGCCGGGCCAATCGGAAAGGGGCCTCGAGTGGATGAAGGAGGTGAAGCCGACCGTATTTTACGGCACCCCCTCTTACAGTCTCTATCTCGCGGAAAAGGCGCGCGCGATGGGAATGGATCCGCGGAAAGATTTCAATTTCCGCATCCTCTTTTTTTCCGGAGAACCCGGCGCCGGGGTTCCCTCGACGAAAAAAAGGATAGAGGATATTTACGGGGGCATCTGCATCGATACCGGTTCTACCGCCGAAATGGCCCCCTGGATGGCCGACGGCGAATGCGCCCACCGCCAGGGGATGCATTTCTGGCAGGATATCGTTTACGCGGAGCTGGTCGATCGCGAGACTTACAGAAGGGTGCCCTACGGTCAGGAAGGGGTCACCGTCTATACCCATCTCGAGAGGAACTCGCAACCGATGATCCGCTTCTGGGCCGGGGATATCGCACTCTGGGTGGATGATCCCTGTCCCTGCGGCCGCACCTACCCCCGGCTGCCGAAGGGAATCTACGGGCGGGCGGACGACATGTTCGTGATCCGCGGCGAGAATGTCTATCCGAGCGCCGTAGAAAACGTGATCCGCGGCATCGAGGGGATGGGCGACGAGTTTCGGATTGTCATCACCCGGGAAACGGCCATGGACGAGATGACCGTCCAGGCGGAGCGTTCGCCCCAGACCGATCCGGCCATCATGCCCGAGCTTAAAACCAGACTCGCAAGGGAGCTGAAAGCGCGCGGGCTCCGGGCCGTCGTACAGATGATGGAACCGGGAACGCTGGAAAGGACGGAATTCAAAGCAAAAAGGGTGATCGACCAGCGGCGTATCCATGACGAGATCACCGGTCGGAAATAGTTCCCTCTTTCCCGACCAAACCCATGATCCAGCGAATCAGAACCCTCCAGGATCTTCTTGCCGGATCAGGCATGGCTGCCTCCGTAGTCTGGTATTCGCGTGACCTCCTTTTTTTCACAGGATCTTTTTACCTTCGCGGCACATATCCTGCGGCCGGGGGGACAATGAATCACTTTTCATGATTCATTTTACGTGCGGTTGACAAAAACGGATTCCTGCGTCATAGTGCGGTCCGACCGTGATCGGCGTCCGCATTCGTCACGGTTGGCCATGCCTGGCGGCCAGGCGGACAGTCCGTATCCGAATTGCATTTTATCCGACGGGAAGGAGGGGATGGATGAGACTCTCATGGGACGATTACTTTCTCAAGATGGCCGAAACGGCATGCCTCCGCTCGACTTGCCTGCGGGCCCAGTTCGGGGCCGTCCTCGTCAGAAACCACACGCTCATCAGCACGGGTTACAACGGCGCCGCTTCGGGCGTCCGGAGCTGCCTGGAGCGGGGGGAGTGCGTCCGGGACCGCCTCCATATCCCCAGCGGCGAAAACTACGAAATCTGCCACTCCGTCCATGCGGAGGCCAATGCGATCATCCGCGCCAGCTTCGATTTGATGGACGACGCCACGCTTTACATCTTCGGTCTCCAGCAGGAAAAGCCCCGCAACGGGATGCCCTGTTTCATGTGCTGGCGGATGATCTTTAATGCCGGGATCGGCAAGGTGATCTTTCTCGATGACGAAGGGCAGAAGAAGACCGTGAACGTCAAGGTCGTCGATCGCGGCCGGATCCTCTCCTATTCCGCTCCGGAGACCTGATCGCCGCTTTTTCGATTTTTTACGCATGTTCGCAGTGATTCGGTTCAAGAAAATGCAGGATTGAAGAAGGAGTATCCCGTGGCCCTGGTTTTGGCCCTCGATCAGGGAACGACCAGTTCCCGCGCAATCATCTTCGATGACGCCGGCGCCATCATCGCCTCGGCGCAGAAGGAATTCCGCCAGCACTATCCCCGCCCCGGCTGGGTAGAGCATGATCCCGTCGAGATCTGGGAGACCCAGGCGGGCGTCGCCGCCGTCGCCATGAAGAACGCAGGTCTGAGCGGCCCGGAGATCGCCGCCCTCGGTGTCACGAACCAGCGGGAAACGACCGTCGTCTGGGAACGTGCGACAGGCCGGCCCATCTGCAACGCCATTGTCTGGCAGGATCGCCGGACGGCCCCCGTCTGCCATCGTCTGCGCGGGGAAGGCCTCGGACCGCTGATCCGGCATAAAACCGGCCTTGTGCTCGACGCCTACTTTTCCGGGACCAAAGTCGCCTGGATCCTCGATAACGTTCCGAATGCGCGGAAAATGGCAGAGGAGGGGTTTTTGGCCTTCGGCACGATCGATTCCTGGTTGATCTGGAACCTGACCGGGGGGGCGAGGCACATCACCGACTGCTCCAACGCCTCCCGGACGATGTTGTATAACATAAACACCGGCGACTGGGACGACGAGCTTTTGCGAATCCTGAACGTTCCCCGAGCCGTTCTCCCCGAAGTCCGGGGTTCCAGCGAGGTTTACGGCGAGACGCACTCCCCGTCCTTTCCCGTCCCGATTCCCATCGGCGGCGCGGCCGGAGACCAGCAGGCCGCCCTCTTCGGCCAGATGTGCGCCGCGCCGGGCATGGTGAAAAACACGTACGGCACCGGATGTTTCATGCTGATGAATACCGGGACGACACCGGTTGCATCGGCAAACCATCTGCTCACGACCGTCGCCTGGAAGATCGGAAAGAAGACGGACTACGCCCTCGAGGGAAGCGTCTTCATCGGGGGCGCCGTCGTCCAGTGGCTCCGGGACGGCCTCGGAATCATCGGCTCGTCCGCCGATGTGGAGGCGCTGGCCCTCCAGGTCCAGGATACGGAAGGGGTCTATCTCGTACCCGCCTTTTCGGGACTGGGGGCTCCCCATTGGGATCCGTACGCCCGGGGGACCCTGGTGGGAATGACCCGGGGCACAAAGGCGGCGCATATCGCCCGTGCGGCCCTGGAAAGCATCGCCTACCAGTCGCTGGACCTGCTTGACTGCATGACGGCCGATTCCCGGATCGACATCGAGGAGCTCCGCGTTGACGGCGGCGCAACGGCCAACGACACCCTGATGCAGTTCCAGGCGGACATCCTGGGCGTTCCCGTCGCGCGGCCGCCCGTCCTGGAGACAACGGCGCTGGGCGCCGCCTATCTGGCCGGTCTGGCCGTCGGCTGCTGGAAAGGCGTCGATGAAATAAACCATCGCACGGCCGTCGCGAAGAAATTTTTGCCGAGTATGGACAAGGAGAAAGTCGAACAGTTGACCCGCGGATGGAAGCGAGCGGTGGAACGATCCCGGAACTGGGTCGAGACCTGAACAGGCTGTTGACCGGGAGCGCATCCCGCAAGCCCCGCCTTGTGGGCGGGGATAAGGGGCGCAATAAAAAACAGACGGTTTCCTTGCCGGGAAGCCCCGCCCTGTGGGCGGGCAGCTTCCAAAACGCCGTCTGCTCAAGTTTCCCTCATCCTTCGCCGTTCAACGTATTCCGGGGACATGTGGGGACACCTTGCGGCAAGGTGTCCCCACATGTCCCCGACGCCTCACGGTTTGGGGATTTCGGGGGCCTTGCATCCAGACGTTTTTGAACAGCCTGGATCAGCGACTTTTCCGGCAGGCGGCTGAGGGCATGATTTCAGAATGGCGCCGCTGCGCGGCGAACCACCCGAAAGAATGGAGGAATAACCATGAAACATGAGGAGGGTTTTTTCAAGGGCGTCCGGGATCACCGGATCTTTTACCAGCGCTGGCTTCCGGAAGACGAAACGAAGGCGGTGCTCCTCGTCGTTCACGGCCTCGCGGAACACAGCGGGCGATACATGAACCTCGTCCATCATTTCCTCCCGCTGGGTTACGCCGTGTACGCAATCGATCACCTCGGACACGGCCGGTCCGAAGGCACGCGGGTATATGTGGAACGCTTGACGGACTATAAGGATACGCTGGTGGCGTTCCGGGAGCTGATCCGCGACCGGCAGAGGGACAAGCCGGTTTTTCTGGTCGGCCACAGCATGGGAGGCCTGATCGGCGCCCTGTATCTGCTCGACCACCAAGGGGAACTGGCCGGTGCGGTCCTTTCCGGTCCGGCCGTGAAGGTCCCCGACAACATCCCGGCGGTCACCATTTTTTTGGGGAAGGTCCTTTCGGTCCTTGCGCCGAGACTCGGGTTGATCGCGCCGCCGGAGGCGTCGGGCGTGAGCCGGGATCCCGCGGTGGTCCGGGCCTATGAGACCGATCCCCTGGTCTATCGGGGAAAGATGACGCCGCGTCTGGGTTCGGAAATGCTCAAGGCCATGCGGCGCGTCGCCGCCGAGGCGTCCGGGATCACTCTTCCGGTCCTGATCCTGCAGGGAAGCGCAGACCGCCTGGTCGATCCGTCCGGCGCGCAGATGCTCCATGATCGGGTAACCTCCCCCGACAAGCGGATCATCCTCTACGAGGGCCTTTATCACGAGGTGTTCAACGAACCGGAACACGATCAGGTCCTCAAAGACGTTGAAACATGGCTGGAGGCCCATCTCGCACGAGATCCGTCGCTTCAGCCGGAGAAACCGGCGCTGGAACGTTCATGACGTCAGATTACGAAGAGACTTTTCGTGGAGAAGTTGGGATCACTCGTCACGTTGACCCCCAGCCGCCGCAGGCCCGCCTCGTCGCCCGGCGTGGGGATGTGGGTCATGTGGACCTCGCAGCCCCGGAGATCCTTAAGCTTTTCCATGGCAAGCTGCGCAGCCGGGTTCGTCGCGGCACTGATGGAAAGGGCAATCAGCGCCTCCTCGACGTCAAGACTGATCGTCTTTTCATTGAGGATCTCCGTCTTCAGGGCGGAGATGGAATTGGTGATGCTGGGAGGGAGGAGCTTGATCTTCTCCGGAATCTCTGCCAGCGCCTTGACGGCATGGAGGAACAGGCTCGACGCCGCGTGGAGAAGCGGGGAGTTGTTTCCGGTGATAATCGTTCCGTCCGGAAATTCGATCGCCGCCCCGCAGAAAATCCCCTCGTTGCCCTTCTCCCTCGCCTGCGCCTCCCGGGCGGCCTGACGCGCCGGCTCCACCACCTTCCGGTCTTCCGGCTTGAGATTGAAATCCCGCAGAAAGAGCTCGACCCGCTGAACGGTTTCGGCGTCGGCAAAACCCATCACATATTCGCAGCGGTAACGGAAATAACGGCGGATCATCTCCTCCTCCGCGGCCCTTTTCACCCGATCGTCGTCGACGATCGCATAACCGACCCGGTTCACCCCCATGTCCGTCGGGGAGAGGTAGGGCGATTTCATCCCCGTGATCTTCTCGAGAATCCGTTTCAGGACCGGAAATACCTCGACATCCCGGTTGTAGTTGACCGCTGTCTTTCCATAGGCTTCCAGGTGGAATGGATCGATGAGGTTAAAATCGCGTATATCCGCGGTCGCCGCCTCATAGGCCACGTTGACCGGATGCTTGAGGGGGATGTTGGCGATCGGAAAGGTCTCGAACTTCGCGTAGCCGGAGCTTCCGTCACGGAGGTAGTCGTGGTAGAGTTGGGAGAGGCAGGTCGCAAGCTTCCCGCTCCCCGGACCCGGACCCGTCACGATCACGAGCGGTTTTTCCGTGGGGATATATTCGTTCGCCCCGTATCCCTCGTTGCTGACGATGGCGTCGATGTCCGTCGGGTAGCCCTTCGTGAAACGGTGGGTGTAAACCCGAATGTTTCTTCTCTCCAGTTTGGTCTTGAACAGCTTCGCCGCGGGCTGGTTCTCGAAGCGCGTGATGACGACCCCCAGGACATCGATCCCCCACTCCCGCAGGTCGTCGATCAGCTTCATCGCGTCCGTATCGTATGTAATCCCGAAATCCGCCCGGATTTTCTTGCGCTCGATATCGCCGGCGTAGATGCACAGGAGGATGTCGGCTTTTCCCTTGAGCTGCTGGAGCAGACGCATCTTCACATTGGGATCGTAACCCGGCAGGACGCGGGCGGCATGGTAGTCGAAAAGAAGCTTGCCGCCGAATTCAAGATAAAGCTTGTTGTCGAAGCGACGGACCCTCTCCAGGATCGCCGACGTCTGCTCCTGAAGATACCGTTCATTGTCGAATCCCGGTGTTCCCATCTCTCCTCCGGTCACAAAAAAGGGGCTGGAAGACAATATGCCCTCTAACCCCTTGCATGATTTGGTAGCGGGGAGAGGATTCGAACCTCTGACCTTTGGGTTATGAGCCCAATCACTACCTTTTCTGACCTCTTTCACTAAATATCACTTGACATAACAAAATATCATTTGCGGTGTTTATGCCTGCTCTGGGTAGCAATGCTTTTTGGTTCTTTCCACTGAAAATCACCCGTTTTAACCCAGGAGGGTAGTTAGTAGGGTAGCACGGGAGTCTGTTGAATATTTTAATTATCACAGAGGCCGGGGAAAGGCCATAAATTATTTTCAGATATACCGGAAAACCGTCCGCAATATCCGCAAAACTATTTCAGGAGGGAGGAGGGGAATTATGAACGAAAACTTGTGAAGATGATTTCTAAAATCGGCTCGTTGATGAGTGAAGAATTTGTATATAAGCTTTTTAAAATCGGCATTTTATTGATAGGCATGGCTTTCCTTGGGGTTTATTTTTTCATTCCCAGAATGGAAGATTCCATAAGATTTGATGAACCAGATTAAACTCTTTTTCCCACATCTTATGTCAGCATTTTGTTGCCTCGCCGACCGTTCCCGGCCCGCCTTCGCGGCCGAAGCGGCGGGCGACAAGACCACGCTGCCGGGGGCGGAAGGTCCCGTCTGCCTTCTCCCTCTCCACGACCTGTTTGAAGAGCTTGAACATCTTGTAGTTCTGGGGTTCCTCCCGGTAGAAGGTCTCCCAGGCGTACGCATGCAGTTCATGGAGGCGCTCCGGGCTCATGTGCCGAGGCTGAAAGACAACGCGGTCGGCCGTGTAGGCGTCCCAGTCGTAGGTGAGAATCCGCTTTTCCCGCTCGAGATCGTCGGAGGTCCGGGTATGGGGAAAGGGGGTGAGTACGGTGAACTCGGCCAGATCGAGCTCGATCTCCAACAGGAAGTCGACAAGCCTCCGGATGTCGTCCTCCGTCTGGTCGTCCAGTCCCAGCAGGACCGTCCCCTCCACGGCGATGCCGTGGTCGTGATAGCGCTTCACCCGGTTGCGGATGTGATCCGAGGTGTCGAAGACGGCCTGGTAGACGTACCAGGCCCCGGCCCGGGCGGCCAGGTTGAGAACCTCGTCGTCCTCCTCAATGGGATGGCAGCACCACTTCTTTTTCAGGGGGATCATCTCGCGGAAGAGATCGAGCTCCCACTGGCGGTCCTGGGCCAGGGAGTTGTCCACAATGAACAGGCGGTTGTTGTCGATCGCGGCCATCTCCGCGATCACCCGATCCACGGGTCGGGGACGAAAGCGTCTCCCCCCGAGGTAGCTGACGCAGCAGGGGTAGCAGTTGAACCGGCAGCCGCGGGAGGCGTGCACGAGGTCCACCATCTGGATCCCCTTGTAATTGTAGAAATCCCTTTTGAGGATGTCGCGCCGGGCGGGACCGATGATCTCCGGCGGCGGCGGTGCGGCGAAGAAGTCGTAGACGGGCTTGAGGCGGTCCTGCCGCCAGTCGGCGAAGACCTCCTCCATCCGCCCCTCGGCCTCGCCCAGGAAAACGGCGTCGGCGTGCTGCCTTGTCTCCTCGGCATGGAGCATCGTTCCGATCCCCCCGCAGATCACCCGGACGCCCCGGCTCCGGTAATGATCCGCGATCTCCCAGCCCCGCTTCACCTGGCAGGTCAGCATCATGGAGATGCCGACAAAATCGACGCCGTCGTCCACAGGAAGGGATTCCACGTTCTCGTCGATGAACTCCACCTCCCAATCCGGCGGCAGGGTCGCGGCAAAGACCACCGGACCGTGCGGGGGCAGATGGAATTCCGTCTGCCGCTCTAACTTCTGCCAGCGGGGATAGATGAGGCGAAAATTCATGGAATCCTTTTCCCTTTCTCGCTTCCGCTTTCGTGGCCGGAAGGTTCCCCGCCGCGGGGGAGCGTCGCCGCCGGCGCCGGTCCGGAATCATTGTCCAGGGCCTCGCTTTCCAGAAGCCTGAGCCGCAGCGTGTAAGGCGGCCAGCCGCCTCGGATCTCGAGCGTTTCGGCCAGGCCGGACCTCTGCGGGGGGGCCATTTTTACCCGTTTCAGGAGCTCCTGTCCAGCCCCATAAAGACGGATCCCCATGTCGCCGTCCCGGAGCGTCGTCACCTCCACCAGCCGTCCATCGGCGCGTTCGAAGCGGCAGACCAGGGCGCCCTCTTCCCCCTCTCCCCAGGCCGCCGGCTCCCCTCCGGGTGAGAAAAAGGCCAGACGGATATCCTCCGCCAGCGCCGCTGCAAATGCAGGCGCGTCGAAGGGCGGCACAGCCCGGTGGACGGTCAGCGTCTCTCCCGCCTCGGCGTCAAACAGCACCCACCCCTCGATGGTCATGAGCGCCGTCCGGAAACCCCGCGTCCGGGAATCGGCCACCAGAATCCCGATGGCCGTCCCCTTCGCGCCATCGGGCATAACCGTTTCCAGCGCGTGAACGAGCCGGTAACTCCCCGGCAGAAAAGGGCGCCGGCAGCCCTCCAACACGGCGGTTTTCCGGGCCGGGTCGAGGGGGGTCAGAGGCTTCAATCCCGTGCAGGCGCCGACGGCCAGCAGCAGCAGGAGCGGGGCAAGATGGCGGAGCATCGCGTTCATTCCACGCTCACAAACAGGGAAGCCGGCAGGGACCGGTTGGTCCGGATCTGGCTGAAACTTAGATCGGTGAAGCTGCGTTCGTCCTCCACCAGCCGGACGCCCTTCATCACGCCGGCCTGCTCCCGGGAAAGGGTCAGTTCGATCCGCCGGATCATTTTGCCCCAGGAGGCCTCTCGCGGAATGAGCGTGACGCGCGGCTCCGGATCGGTCGACAGCGAGGCCTGATAATGGGGATTCAAGTCGAATCGGCCCTGCTGCCAGTTCGCGATCTCCTCCAGGACCACCCGCATGGCGGTCAATGACGCGCCGGCATCCTCGCGCCAGCCGCCCGGCTCTCGGAGGTAGCGCTTCACGGCGCCGTTGTTCATGATCAGGATGCTCCGGACGGGACGGTCGTATTCCCAGCGGAGCTGCGCGGGGGCCTGGTAGAAAAATCGCCCCTCGGAGACAAACGGCTTGGAGAGCATGGGCAAGGTCTTTTTCTGCACGAAGCGGGCCTCGACGGAGGTGATCCGGCGGAAGGCATCGCGGAGCCCTTCCCAACTGTCGGCCCAGGCAATGACGAGGGGCAGCAGAAAGAGCAGCGCGAACAGAGCGACGACCGGGCGGCGCGCCCTGCCTGAAAAAATTCCCGTCATGTTCAGAACATCCCCCCGTTCACGGAGATGACCTGGCCGGTGATGTAGGAGGCGTCGTCGGAGCAGAGGAAGCGGACCACCTTCGCCACCTCCTCGGGCCGGCCGATCCGTCCCATCGGGATCATCTGTTTGATGTGTTCCATCGGGGCGTCCCGGATCATGTCCGTGTCGACCGCTCCCGGCGCCACGACGTTCACCCGTACCCCGAGCCGGGCCACCTCAGAACTTAGGACGCGGCTGGCAGCAATGAGACCGGCCTTTGCCGCGGCGTAATTGGCCTGCCCCCGGTTGCCCACCAAGGCCGAAACGGACGACAGCGAGACGATGGACCCGCTTTTGCGGCGCAGCATCTTGCGCAGGACCGGTTTGGTCATGTTGTAGAAGCCGTGAAGGGTCGTATCGATCACCGCGTTCCAGTCCCTCCGGGGCATCATCAGGAAAAGACCGTCCGCCGTCACCCCTGCGTTGTTCACCAGCACATCTATCCGCTCCAGCCGCCCGAGGAGGTCGTTCATTGCGCCCTCCGCTTCGGCGGCGTTGCCAACGTCGAACTTCACCGCCTCCCCGTTCCCGCCGGTCTCCCGGATCAGCCGCAGGGTCTCCGCCGCCGCCTCGTCGTTGCTTTTATACGTGATTACCATTTGATACCCATGCGCCGCCAAATCGACGGCAATGGCCCGGCCGATCCCGCGGCTGCCGCCCGTAACGATGGCAATCTGCCGTTCACTCATGATTCCCTCTCCCTATGTTTTCCCGGCGTTTATGACAACCGTTCCTTCAGCTCCTTCTTCAGGATCTTGCCCGCGGAATTGCGGGGAAAATTCTCGACGAAGACGATCTTCTTCGGAAGCTTGAAATGGGCGATCCGGTCCCGGATAGCCGCGAGCAGCGCCTCTTCGGTCAGTTGCGCCCCGTCCTTGAGCAGGACAAAGGCGGCCACGACCTCCCCCTTCTTCCGGTCCGGCATCCCGACGACGGCCGCCTCCCGCACCTCCGGCAGGGCATGGATGACCCGCTCCACCTCGGCCGGATAAATGTTTTCCCCGGAGCTGATGATCATCTCCACCTTCCGGCCGACAATATAGATGAATCCCTCTTCGTCCCGCCGTCCCATATCCCCCGTGTGAAACCATCCGCCCCGCATTGCCTCTTTGGTCTCGGCGGGCTTGTTCCAGTAACCGGCAAATATGTTCGGCCCTTTGACGATGATCTCGCCCGCCTCGCCGGGCTTTACGTCCCGGTCCTGTTCGTCCACGATTCCAAGCAGGACGTGGAACACCTCCTTGCCCACGGACCCGGCCTTCCGGATCGAATCCTCCAGATCCAGGGAGGTGAGGCGGAAGGTCTCCGTCATCCCGTATCCCTGGGCGAAGAAGATTCCCTTCTCCTCCTGGTATTTCCGGATCACCGGGAGCGGCATGGACGCCCCGCCGGCGATGAAGAAATGGATGTGGGAAAAATCCGCCTTCTCCCACTCCTCGGTCCGGGTTAGGAGCTGGAACATGACCGGTACGGCGAACATGTAGTTGATCTTCTCCCGGCAGATGAGGCCGGTCACCTCGGCGGCGTTGAAGAACCCCTTGAGAACAAGGGAGCCGCCCGCATAGAGGATCGGGAGGGCCGAGGCGCCGAGGGCGCCGATATGGAACAGAGGGGCCACGACGAGGGATTTGTAGGAACGGTTGATCCCGCAGCCGATCACCGTGTTGATCGAACCGAACAGCACGTTGCCGTGCGTCAGGACCGCCCCCTTGGGATCCCCCGTCGTCCCTGAGGTGTACATGATGAACAGGGGATCGGCGAGCGTAACCTCTTCCCGTGGGAGCGGTTCCGCGACCGGAAAGGGGGCGACGGCTTCCACGAGAAGAGGATCGTCGCCGGCAGCGCCGCCGTGACGGAAACAGCGCGGCATCCCGGGCCATGAGGCCTTCACCTCCGCAACCTTGGAAGAAAAGTCCGCCGAATAGACGAGAACCCGGGGGGCGCAGTCCCGGAAGATGTATGCGAGCTCCGGCACGGCCAGACGAAAGTTGACGGGCACCATGATCGCCCCCGTCTTGGCGCATGCGAAGAATATCTCCAGAAACTCCGATGCGTTGGCCATGAGAACGGCCACCCGTTCACCCTTGCCGACCCCCCATGCCGTGAGGGCGTGGGCCATCCGGTTCACCCGCTCGTTGAACTCGCGGTTCCTGAAGGAACGCGCTTCCTCCTCTTTCAGGAACGGCCCCTCCGGATAGATCGCCGCCCGTTTGAAAATCCATTCCCCGACATTCATCTCGTCTCCTAAAACAAAATCCACTGAATTTTTCCCGCACCCCTGTCCAGGGCGATCTTCTCTCTCTGCCTCATGGGCAAATGACGATCCTCATTTCGAAATCAGAACCTCATTTTTTCGCCCGTTAAAATTCTCTCATCAGGCACTTGAGCCCCATCTTTTCCATGCTGGCAGAAAATAAGCGTTGCTGCTCAATTAATTGATAATTATTGATAAGGTCTCGCTTTTCTGCGAGGGAAGGATACGAAGGCTGGCCTTGTTTGTCAAGGCGATTTTATCGCAGCATGTTGTGTCGAGATACGGGGCGAATGAACCTCCCCGCAGCAAGCTGCGGGGTATCTCACGGTTAGCAGCTTCCCTCCAATCGAAGCAAGCTTCGGGGAATATGACCCGGAGAGATTTAAGGTGGAGGCCGCTTCCCGAAGGAGCTCACCATGCCCATGAATGAATGACGACTATTCTCCTCCTCTTCGCGCAAATGGTGCTGCCAAAGCTGGAGAACATTTCGGTAATCCCTTGACAACACCTACGAGTCCTCGCCCATGGTGGATATATTTTGAGGATTTGCATTCGTATTCTACGAGCGGTTTCTCCTAGCCCTGCGGTTACCGAGGAGCATTTTGTGATCAAGAGGAGGGGTTGAATAATTTCATAAATAATATTTCTTTACAATTCATGTGTAGAGGGTACAATATTTAGTCGGTAAGCAATTTATGATTCAGTCCCCATACCTGTGCGGAGCATGAGAAACCCATGAGATTCTTTCGGTCAACATGGTTACAGAGGATCTTGTCTTTCCTATTGCTGGTCTTGCTGAGCGCAGGTCCCTTTGGTTTTATTGCACCACAAGGGGAAGGAAAAGACGAACTCGTCATCCATTCCCCGCATTTCCTTGCCGAACTCTGCGGTTCTTTCCAGAAGATTCAGATCAACTATGGTCTTGATGCCGCCCACGTTTCGACAGTAACGCTTTTCACGAAGATCGTTTCAGAAAATTACATTCCGGGAACATCCTTTGATCCTGTTTCCAACGATCTTCTCACCAATCCCAATAGGGGTCCTCCTCGCCTCATTACCATTCTGTAAAAATTCATTGGACAAAGCATAAGTAACGCTCCCTGTAATTTCCCTTCCCACACGGATCTCTCGGGCAGGTGGGTCTCAGGTTTTAGTCTGGGATGGGAATACTTAGCAGGGGGATCTCCTTATTGATACATGCCAACAAATAATAATTCGAGAAAGGAGTTAATCATGCGTAACCTTTTCAAATTAATAGGCATTATCTTCGTGCTTTCTCTATTGGCCTTGCCACTGACTGGGTGCGACAACCCTCCTTGGGAGGCTGGGATGACTCTAATTCTGAAGGTAGACACGCCTAAAGATGGTGCCACCGTTAATACACCTACGGTAACGGTAAGCGGTCGTGTGACAGGAACCGAAAGCGCAGGGGCAACTGTGAGAATTAATGATGCAGACGCGCCTGTTAAGGACGGTAAATTCTCCACCAATGTTACACTGACTGAGGGCAAAAATGTCATTAATATTGTCGCTTCAGGTGGTCAGGCAAAACTAGAAGAGAAAAGGACTGTCACCTATGTCCCGGCTAAACAGTAGACTGGCACGTTTGACCATGTACATAGTGGGGTGATGGTTCCTTGCCAAGATTTTGGGGCGAAAGGAGGGTAAAATGTTTTGGAAATTTTGGGAACATGAAAAAGCTGAGGCGGGTGAGGTAAGGTTGCCAGGACCCAAGCGCATACCTGATGCGGTAGGGCGCCACATGGTAGTCCAAGAGAAAAAAGACCCAAACTGGGTCTGGAACCTTAAAGGGGTAATTCGCCCAACCGAGAAGAAGAATACATTCTACTGCCGCGTTTTCGATGAGGCCAGAGTAACACAGGCAGGTGTCAAGGTAAAAGACTGGAACTCGCTGGACGAACATCTTGAATTGATACTCTGGGAAGGCTACTTCGACAAAGGAACACAGGCAGCGCACACTGAGAAGTTTGCAAAACCTTAGAGAGGATGACTTATCTGCGGTACAGGAAATGAATCCATATCCTCGAATATCGATGTAGATGGTATTGGAATCATTTATATTTCAGTGATTCTGACGGGGGAAGAAACATCATGACAGTATTTCAAGAAATGAAAGGAAGGTGAATAGAAATGCCGTGGGATAAGATTGCAGCCTTTTTGGTACTGATCATTGGGCTGGCTGTAAGGATTTGGTACACGTGTTTTAGAAAGGATAAAGAGAAAAAATAGAGCGTGTTCGGATGCTGGAAAAGCCTTGAACATATACATACAAACAAGTGATTATCGCTTAAGGACAAGATCAGGGAGGATAAATCAATGAACTGGATGTTTTGGAAAAGTGAGGGTCAGACCAAGAGGCTTCCGGGTCCAAAAGAACCCCCCCAACAAGTTGTCAACTATCTGGTGACAAATGCAAAAATGTCTCCCGATCTGGTCTGGCGTCTGAAAGCAGTGGCTATTCCCCGGTCAGATGAGAAAGATGTGATCGACGTCCGGGTGTACGACAGTAACGTTACGGAGCGCAATGGCGTCAAGGTGATAAACTATCATTCCTTGGATGATCATTCTGCCCTCGTAATTTTCGATGGCTGGTACAACAAAGTAACCCATGCTGTCGATAAAAAGAAATTATAACAGCATCCAGAAACAATTCGAATAACGGGAGAAGATACCGGCGCTCATGAAGCCCCCGAACAATTGAAAGCAAGCGGCAACAGTTAAACAATGTTCGGCTATATTTCTGATCCCCATGCCCGTCGTGAAGTCGTCCATGTTCCCAGAGGAGCGGATCGACGAAGGGAATGGGGTTGCATGGTCTGGATAAGCATGGATAGGATGAAAGATCATGATAGCCTAAAATCAACGATCTCTTTGGGACATGGTCTCAGAGTGGTGAAGGTACAGGGTTTAGCGGCAATGTTGCCCGTTGGACGACCTCCTACCGAACCCATTGCATGGAATGGAAAGGAGTCTGTATGGAGTGGTATCACCTTTTTAACCCCACAATCGAGAAATTCGTCGCA
>Ga0247841_10002283_pt1 | contig 39032 bp, 33 predicted proteins | sample LaCruzMarch2015__2_FD_192410 | JGI IMG/M metagenome (GOLD analysis project Ga0247841, IMG submission 192410) | Freshwater microbial communities from meromictic Lake La Cruz, Castile-La Mancha, Spain - LaCruzMarch2015_18m | ecosystem: Environmental > Aquatic > Freshwater > Lake | place: Spain... | reverse complement strand
TAAAAAATCTTCCGCCCCTTAAATTGGCTATTCTCCCTCCCCTTGAAGGGGAGGGTCGGGGTGGGGATGGGTCATCGGTCCTTCTGGCATGGATGAATTAAATAGGGCGCTGTCCCCATTTAATTCATCATCCCCTTATCCTTGTTCCAGTACACCTCCTGGTTGCGGCCCATGAAGTCGAACAAGGAGTAGACGTGGTCCACATCCTGGGCGACGTCGCGGGTCCAGGGGGAAATGGCGAAGGTGTAGGTGGTCTTGGAATCCTTTCCTATGAACAACCGCAGCGGCCAGACGATCCCGATGCCCTTGTCGTGGTAGCCCTGGTTATAGGAATTGGTAAACAGATCCGTATTGGTCATACTGTACCAGCCGAAGAGGATCACCCCGTTGAAGAATTTCGACAGTGTCACCCGCGTCCCCCGGTCGCCCGCCAGGAACTGACCCATCCGCAGATCCAGGGAGACCTCCGCCTCGGGAACATTCAGGGCCGTGTTGATAAATCCTGTCGTGTAATAATTCTTCCAGTCGTTCTGCTTTATGGCAAAGGCCTGGCCCACCTCCCGCTTCTTCACGACACTGCCGCTCAGGCCCACCATCACCCGCCCGCCCCACAGCGGCTTGGCCACCTCCCAGTCCAGCCCCGCATATTCCGTCTCCAGGTAACCGAAGGCGGCCCGGGCATAAATCTCATGGGGCAGCTTCACCATCTGATCCGCAAGCAGTTTGTCCATAAGGACCTTCTCATAGGTGTAATAGACGTAATCCGTCCGCACCGGCTGTGCCGACGGGGTATTGGATGTGGAGACGTCATTCAGGGGATACTGCTCCAGGGCGACCATCAATGTCGAGCCCTTCCAGGGATTCAGCTTCACCCATTCATTGATACCCAGCCGGTATTTGAAGAACCCCGACGGGTCGTTAAGGAACATCCGGAAGGCCGGCACGACCCCCCAGTGATAGTACTTCTTGTCCTTCTTCTCCACATCCAGGTTTTCATAAACATCGGTCCGGTACTGGGAAACATAGAGGAATTCACCCAACGTCAGCTTTTCCTCATAAAGGGCGACGATATCCTCCCGGGTGGTCACAAAGCTCAGGACCGGAATCCCCGCCTCCGTAAAGGCGAGATGGACCTTCTCGATATAGGGGGGCAGGGTATCCTTGAGAATCCGCAGGACCACCCCGACGGCCTTGGGCGAATAGTAATACGTGTCGTTCATCGTCTCTATCCAGATATCGTTCCCGACCGTCTTGATGCCGATATCGGTGAATCCCGATTCCTTCAGGGCTTTATCCAGCCGCTCCGCCAAGGGATTCCGCCGCAACTCCGCCTTTTCCTTGTAGGGCAAGTCAAAGATCGGCAGCATCGGCTGGCCCAGCTCAAAGTTCATGGAAACGTTCACCCCCAACTGCTGCCCCCGCTGATAGGAAAGATCCGCCTCCAGCCACTCATAGGGCTTCCAACGGAGGCCGAAGTTGAACTTGGAGGGGACAGCAGAAGTAAAATATTTGGCCCGCGCCGGATCGGAGGTCTGCTGATCATAACGGATGGAATTGTATTCCGCCATCAGGGTCAGCCACCGCGTCGGGGCGAACTGGACGCCGCCGAAAAACAGCCCGTCCGATAACCAGCCCCGGGGGTCCTGAAACATCTCGACCTTAAAGCTGTCGCCGCTGGAACTCAACGGCTTCCGACCATACCGCCCATTCCCGAAACCGATAGAAAAATCGAAGGGATAGATCTGCTTATTAGCGACGATGAATTGCGAGCCGTAGATACGCGTCCCATGCGGGTCGTTCAGGCCCAGGGCCAGGGCGGGAAACCATTTTGTCTCGGGGAGAAACTGCCATTTAATATCCACGACCTTGTCCTTGTAATCGCCGTAACTTGGACCTAAATGCGTTTGTGTATCTAGAATCTCCGTAAACCGCCCATCAATCTCCAGTCCCTTGAACAGGCCGATGGCCCCGTAGTAATGCCGGTAAGGGTTAATCAATCCCACACCGAAGCGGAATTGCCCCTCCTTCATCACCCGCGCCGTCGGCGTTTCCATGATCCCCGTCCCACCCCAGTTCGACGGCGTAGCAAACGGCTCATCCCCCGCCCACGCTACCCCGGCGAAAAACAGCAATAAAATAAAAAAAATGGGGACTGTCCTTTTTTCGCGAAGCGAAAATTGGGACTGTCCCCTAATTTTTTTTAACCTCATTATTTTCCTTTATTCAATCATTCTCCCTCCCCTTCAGGAGGGACTCGTTTTCCCCCTCCCCTTCAAGGGGAGGGTTGGGGTGGGGATGGGGTTGCTCTGTCCCTAATTAACGCGCCCCTCGCCCAAACATCACCGTCCTTACCGTCCTCACCAATATAATCAAATCCAACAGCGGCGACAGATTCTTCAGGTAATAAAGATCATACTCCAGTTTCCTCAACCCATCCTCCACCGTCGCACCGTGGGGGTAATTGATCTGCGCCCAGCCGGTGATCCCCGGCCGGATGGAATGGCGCAACGAAAAGTAGGGGATCTGTGGCGTGAATTCATTGACCTCTTCCTCCATCAACGCCCGGGGGCCGATGAAACTCATTTCCCCACCAATGACGTTCCACAACTGTGGTATTTCGTCAAACCGAGACACCCGCAGGATCTTCCCCACCCGCGTAATCCGCGGATCGTTCTTCCGCCCCGCAAACTCCCGATGGTTCTGCAAGCCCACTTTCATGGACCGGAATTTCAACAACTTAAAAGGTTGCCCCCGCCAGCCGATGCGCCTCTGGATATATAAAACCGGTCCCGGCGAATCCAGCTTGATGGCCACGGCAACAATGAACATTATCGGCAACAAAACCAATAAACCCATTAAAGACAAGATAATATCAATAATTTTCTTCACTCTTTGATTATAGATCGTCTTTCGCACTCCGGAAATGGGCACATAGACAAACCAGAGATCGCTGACATGCTGAACGGGAATCTTTCCCAAGACAATTTCGCAGAACGTCGGCATCTCATACACCGATAACCCCTTCACCTTGGCATCTACAATCCGCTTGTGAAGCTCATTTTTCAAACCGTGGGTGATAGCGATAATCAGCAGATCAACGTTCTGCTCCTTGATCACGGCAGATAATAAATCAGTCCCGCCAATGACTTCTGGCCCCTTTCCCAATTCCTTGCCCGCCTCGCCCATGGTCTTCGCCGCCAGCGAGGACAGGTTCGTCCCCCATTTTCCCGGATCGTCATCTAAAAATCCAACGACATAAAAATCAGACCTATCAGCAAGGAGCTTGTAAAGATCTGTCCCCGCCCAGCCGGCCCCGATGATCAACACGCGCAGGACGCGCTGGGTCTCCCGGTTCCAACGATAAAAAACAAAACGCCACCCCAGGCACAACGACAAAATCAGGAGCGTGTTGAGGAGTAGAATGACGGTCGCGTAGGGCCGGACATTGAAGACATAGAACAACGAAGCAATGAACAGATCGGCGATAATCAGGGCCAATAGGAAGCGGAAGAAGTAACCTACCGAGCTGAACCGCTCGTCGAGATTATAAAAGTCAAATATGTAAAAAAACAGTAAATAGGTAAAGATTGCCGACAGATCCGGCCATTCGAGAAAGGCGGCCAAATCTGGACAAACACCGAATCGCAGCACTGGCGACAAATAAAAAGAGGCGATGATCAAAATGATGTCGCCTCCGAGAAGTGAGAACTGTTTTTTGGGTAATGACCGAATCATTATGTGGCGGAAGTTACTTTGAAGAACCGCTTATGCCTGCTGCACCCCGCACGGCACTGCTCATGCCGGGAGGAAAATCGGCCACTTCTTCTATCTTGGCCCAATTGTCCCGGAACCATTCAATATTTGTGCGAAATCCCTCTTCGAAGCTTATCAATGGTTGATAGTGCGCCAATTTTTGCGCCTTTTCGATGCAGGCCAGGAGCCGTGGTTTAGTGTCCCATTTTCGCCTTTCCAGAAAGTTTATTGGCGTCTTATTTCCGGTTGCCGTATTGACCATCTCGACCAAATCGCGGATCTTGGTCTCCGTCCCCGATGCCAGGTTGAAATTTTCCCCGATCGCTTCTTGGTAGTATCCCGCCTTCACCAAACCTTGAATTAGATCAAGCACATACGTGAAGTCTCTTGTCTCCTCGCCTGTACCCGTTATGGGCAGCGATCGCCCTTGCATGGCCCAGTAAATAAAATTCGGGATGACGTTCCGGTATTGGCCCGGCGCTTCACCCGGCCCGTAAGAATTGAAAAACCGGCAATTGACAATTGGTAATTCATAGTGGTGATTATAGAAGTTACAATACATCTCCCCAGTCATTTTATTGATCTGGTAAGGGGTCGTCAGGTGCATGGAAATGAAATCTTCCTTCAACGGCAACTGAGGGTAGGAGCCATAAATAGCGCAACCGCTCGACGCGTAAACAAAGCGTTCTATCTTGGTCAACCGGCCGTATTCAAGCAACCTTATCTGCCCCAGAATATCCACGTCTGCAGATGTCTCGGGATAATCAATAGAATTCTGGTTGGCAAAGAAAGCCGCCAAATGAAAAATCATAGTGGGACTTTCTTTGAAAACCCGTTTCAAGTCCACATCGCTGCGCACATCGCCGAGAACAAACATGATATTCGGCAAAGGAGTAACATTCCAGGGATCTTTGACTTTGATCGCCGAAAGATTATCCAGCACTACCACTTTCCCCAACCGCCCGACAAGCAATGACAATGCAATGATCAGATTGCTGCCAATCGCCCCGGCCCCACCAGTCACGAGGATATTGCGCCCTTCGTAATACTTGCGTATCGTCTCATCGAGCCCAAGCCGACCGAAATAGTCTTCTACAAGTGCGTACCTTTTCTGATAATTATCCATTGTTCCCTCTTTTCGTTTTAAACTTATCCATGTATGTTTTGTAGATATTTCAAGATAATTCCGACAATCTTCTCCGCCGCATGGCCGTCGCCGTAAGGATTGATTGCCTTGGCCATCTTTTCATACGCCACCGGGTCGCGGAGTAGCGTTTCCGTCTCCGCCACAATTCGATCCTCAAACGGCCCCACCAGCTTTGCTGTCCCCGCCTCGATCCCTTCCGGGCGCTCCGTTTCCGTGCGCATTACCAGAACCGGTTTTCCCAGGGAAGGCGCCTCTTCCTGAATGCCGCCGGAGTCGGTAAGCACAATATAGGCCGCCTTCATAAGGTGGGCCAATACGTCATATTCCATGGGATTTGTAAGAATAATCCGCTTTTGCCCAGCAAGCATTCGCATCACTGGCTTCTGAACATTCGGATTGAGGTGGACCGGGTAAACAATCACCACATCCGGGTTTCTTTCCACCAAAGATTTCAGTCCTCGGCAAAGACTTTCGAACCGGTCCCCAAAATTCTCCCGCCGGTGCGCCGTTGCCAAAATAAGTTTCAAGGCACTACCGCCCCTATTGTCCCCACCATCCAAACCGGCCAGCCGTAGCAATTCGCTAGCGGCCAGTGGCATCGGTTTGTTCACAGTCATCTGCAGGGCATCGATTACCGGGTTGCCCGTAAGAAAAATCCGATTTTCTGGAACCCCTTCGTGAATCAACGCCTTCATAGCCGCATCCGTCGGCGCGAAATGGAGCCCGCTTACCAAGGTCGCCACCCGCCGATTCATTTCTTCTGGAAAAGGTGATAAAATATCCCCCGACCGCAACCCCGCCTCGACATGCCCCACCGGAATCCCACGATAGAATGCCGCCAACGCTGAAGCCATGACCGTTGTCGTGTCGCCCTGAACAAGAATCACGTCCGGTTTTTCGTCCTTCAACACCTTGTCGATTCCCAGCGTCACCCGCGCCGTAATTTCTGACAGGGACTGCCCCGGCCGCATCAGATCAAGATCAATATCCGGCATTATCGCAAAAAGGCGCAGCACCTGATCGAGCATCTCCCGGTGCTGGGCCGTCACGCAGATACAAGATTGTATAGTCGGACGCTTATTTAACTCAACCAGAATGGGCGCAAGCTTGATCGCCTCCGGCCTCGTCCCGAATACTGTGAGAACCTTTTTCATTTGCGCAGCAGTCCTTCCAGTTTATCCACACACACCTGCCTGGAAAAGTGTTTAACGGCGTAACGATAGCCATTCATCCCCATTTCCTTCAGGCAGTCTTTTTCCTCATACATTTTCAAAATCAACTGCGCTGCCTTTTGAACATCATCCGAAATCTCGGAATAGCCGCACGCAGCTTCCCGGATAATCTGGTGGCCATCGCTTTCCTTGTTCAGAAAAGCCAACACCGGAATTCCAGCCGCCATATAACCGAGAATCTTTCCCGGCACCACGGGGGTTTTGTTCTTCGTTGTCAGGCAGACGAGTCCGACATCAACCTCTTTTAGAAGTTTCCCATATTCTTCCTTCGAAACAAAGGGATGAAAAATCACATTCTGCAAGCCAGCCTGCCGCACACGATCCATAAGTCTCTCTTTTTCTATGCCGTCGCCGGCAAAGAGCATCACAATGTCTTTCTCACTGCGAATATCCCGTGCCGCATCCACAATCAGATCGAGCCCCTGCGACGGTCCCAGAACCCCGCCGAAAAAGATGATAAAGGCGTTCTCCAAGTTCAACTTATTCCTGTAATAACCGTCGTTCTGCGGTTCTTCATAAGCCCCCACATCCACCCAGTTATGCAGAGTCACAAGCTTGGACGCTTCAATCTTTTGCCTTTCCGTTAAAAAAGCGCCATTGCTTGGCGAGTGCACCGTCACCACATCGGCATAATCATAGGCTTTCTTTTCCATCCGCTCAAAAAAACGGACAAGCATGGGATGCTGTAGGGCGCCGAGATCAATAGCATTTTGAGGAAATATATCCTGGAGATTCAGGATAAACCTTGCGCCACATACTTTCTTGGCCCATTGGCCCACCTTCCACAAAGGCAAAGGCGGGCTGTACACGACGACAGCATCGACGCCTTCTTTCAGATAGGGCTTTATTTTAGACCAGAAGATGTAAGGCAGGCTGAGCTGACTGAGCCCACGGACGATGAAGTTTACTTTATGATGGGGCAGAGTGCGAATACGGATGATGCGGATGCCCGATTCCAGAGAAACTTCAGCATATTGATTTTCCAAAGTATCATCTGCCAGGTTGTATTGCGGGTAGCATGTCGCCACTGTAACCGCATGGCCGCGGTCCCGCAATTCCTCCGCTAGTTCCTGCATCAGGTGAGATGCCGAACGGATCTCCGGAGGATACGCATCGGTGACAAGTAGGATGTTCAAGGTAAACCAGACAAGCGATCAAATCTTAACAGCGATCGGCGTTCCTTTCTCTAAAGAATAGTTGATGCAAAACACCGCTTGGGTCGAGTAGAAAATATCCTCCAAGGAAACTTGGGGCGCAACTTTTCCCCGGAACACATCCACAAAATGCTGCAGCTCCTCACGATAACCCATCTCTTGACTCATGGTTCTGAAGGACTGCTTCTTCCCATCACGGTAAAGCAGTGTCTGTTTAAAATCCGTGGAAACGATCGTCATACCCTCGCAGAAAAGTTCCACTTGCTCACGAGAAAAAGCCTTATCCCCGGAAGCGGCATAGGTGATATCGCCGACGGAACCATCGGCAAACTTCAAGGTAATGACCACATTGTCGCTGTTTACGGTGCTTTTGTTGTTACCCGATACCCGTTCCGCATAGATGCGCACCGGCTGGGACTTCGTCAGAAACTGCATGAAATCGACAAAATGACAGATCTCCCCGATAATGCGGCCGCCGCCCTCCTCTTCCGAGTGCACCCAGTGATCGGCAGGCACGAAACCGGCATTCACCCGATAGTGAATCACCATCGGGTCTTGTCTTTTTGCAAGCGCCGCCCCCATCTTCGCCGCATGGGAAGAAAAGCGCCGGTTGTAGCCGATCATCAGAAATCGTCCATCAATTTCCGCATACGCCTGCCTTATTTCTTCAAGTTCGTCTTCATTCACACACAACGGCTTCTCCACAAAGACATGTTTCCCTTCTTTCAGCGCCTCTACGACCATCCGGGCATGCAGGCTATGCGGCGTGAGAATGACGACGGCGTGAATATCTTTGTTATCCATAACGTTGCGATAATCCGTCGTGCATTGGGAAAACCCGTATTTCTTCGCGGTGTGATATGTATTGGCGCTCGACGATGCGGCAAGGGTGTGCAGATTAACAGTGGGAATCTTCTTCAACGCAGGAAGCAACAGAGCCTTCCCAAAAAGCCCTGCCCCTATAACACCAACAGAAACCTTGGGTGAAAGATCAGAGGGTGAATTTGTTGATGCTTTTAATATCTTCAACCGTTCACCATTTACCGTTAACCCTTCACTATCACCTGGATACTCCAGAACAACCCCAATATAAGGCCCACCTCGGTTTTCAAGAATATCGCCGTAGACCGATTCCGCCTTCTCCAGCGGGAACCGGTGAGAGATCAAAGACCGGACATCGACCTTTCCTTCCCCTACAAGCCTGAGAAACTCTGCCAAATTCCGATTCTCCGTCCAGCGAACGAAACCTATGGGGTAATCGATCCCCTTATTTTCGTAAAGCGGATCGAAAGTTCCCGGCCCACCAGCACGGGAAACGACAATTTCCACCTCCTTATGCCACATCTCATTACGGCGTGGATGAATATCCGCCACACCTACACACACCACCCGACCCCCGAAGCGGCATATGTCCACCGCCGTATGTATTGGCGCGTCGGAAGCGGTTGCCACCGTAAGAACAACGGCATCAATCCCGTGACCATCTGAAAAAACCTCGCAGGCTTTCTTTAATTCCGGTTCCGCCACTACCGCATCTGCACCCAAACGGGAGGCCAGACCGATCTTGGCCGGATCAAGGTCCGTCCCAATGACGCGGCAACCGTAAGCCTTTAGGATCTGAACAGAAATTAAACCCAGAAGGCCAAGCCCCACCACAGCCACAGACTCCCCAAACGTCAACCTGGCTAACCGAATCCCGTTCAGGGCGATAATCCCCAACATACCGAAGGAGGCCTCTTCAAAAGAGACGCCATCGGGAATCCGGGAGCATAGTTTTTCCGGTATCTTGATATATTCGGAATGAGACGCATAACCGGCGCCAATGCAGGCTACCCGGTCGCCGGGGACAAAGTTGTGCACATTACTACCAACCTCGACAACGATCCCCGCCGTACTATACCCGAGGGCTGTGGGTTGATCGAGCCGCCCCAACGCCTCCTGGAAGGTTTTATAAAGCCCCTCCTTCTGGGCTTTCTCGATAAACCGCTTAACCAGATCCGGCCGCGCCCGTGCTTTTCCTAAGAGGCTTTTCTTTCCCAGTTCAATCATGGAACGCTCTGTGCCGATACTAACCAGGGAAGCAGCCGTTCTGACAAGCAGTGTATTGGAGGAACACATAGGCACAGGGGTTTCAGCCAGTTCCAATGCACCGGTTCGATAATTTTGGAGTATCTGTTTCATGACTACAAATTAACCTATTTCACTTTGAGTGCGCATCCACTTCACCGTCTGCCTTACACCGTCTTCAAGAGAATATGGCAAGTCACCTACAAACGCTTGAGTTTTTTCCGTCGGATACAAGCCGCCTGTAAACATATTATTGAGACGGAAGGAGGTCAGGGGCGGATCAGACCAGCCCGCAAATTTCAAACCATCGCCCATTAGTGCAACCACTCTCAAAATTGGCAGCGGGACGGTTTTTATCTTTGACTTTCCCAGTTCCCGTTGGATTGAATCCGCCCACTCACGCACCGTATAAACCGGGTAATCCGCCAAATAATACGTTTTACCGCCTGTTTCACCACTGTCATCCAGCAGCAGCTTAAACATCATATAAACCGCATTTCCGACATATACGATGGGCTTCACAATATCCCACCTGCCTTGATGGAAATAAAAGCCTTTGTCAATCATCTTGAAGAAGGTTTTATAAGAATGTTCGAACCAGGGACCCCAAACGGAGGTCGGACGCACAATTGTCCAAGAATAGGGAAGATTCGCCGCCTGGCGGACAGTCAATTCCCCCAGCACTTTGCTTTCTCCATACAAATTGGGTGGACAATAGTCAGTGTCATTTTGAGGAATATAGCCATTGCGACAGACCAGCAAACTGGATGTAAATACGATCTTTTTTAGATCCGGCAGCCCGCGGGCGATGTCTATTAGATATAGAACCCCTTCCGTATTGGCCGAAAGCTCTCCTATATCCTTGATATCCATGCCCGTTTTCGCAGCAAGATGAAGGATATGCGTTGGATTAAATGATATCAACGCCTTTTCGAACTCGCCGCGCTTCCGAATATCGATTTGTTGCCAGTATTTTTCGTGATCATTCTTGTTGGGTGGTTTCAGATCGCAGTTCAGGAAGTTGTAATGTCGATCGATAGCATAATCCGCCGCGCTTGTTCCGATGAAGCCGGAACTGCCGGTGATTAGGATGCGTGGAAAAAGCAGTTTTTCTCTCATTAGGATATTCTTTCAACAGCCCTCTGTAGTTCGTCCACGGTCTTTCTTGCACATACTTCCCAGGAGAACTTTGATGCGATAGCTTTTGCGGCAAGCGACATGGCCGCCCGTTCAGCATCCCCCATTGACAAAGCAGACTGGATTTGCCTTGCCAACGCAGAGAAGTCCTTTGACGGATAGTAAAGAGCTGAATCAGAAAAAAACTCCGGCATGGGATGCGTTTCGGTAGAAACACATACGCACCCGTTCGCCATCGATTCAAGAACAATGTTGGGACAGGCTTCAACCCTGCTGGTCATGATGAAAGCAGAGCACTGGGAATAACACCATGCCATTTCAGCATCATTCAATTTTCTGAGCCAATGAACCCGTTTAGAAATCCCTGAATTCATAGCCATATTATTTAACTTATTTAAATAAGACACCATACCGGGATCGACATTTCCAGCAATGGCTAAATGCACAGTCTGATCTCTATTCAGAATCGCTAATGCCCTTATAATATCTTCCAATCCACGAGCAGGCCGTATTGAGCCGGCGGAAAAGACAAATGGTAATGAGTTCAGTGACTCGACGGTAGCACGATTATCCGTGTTTGCCTGTGCAGTGAGATCAATACCATGATAAACAAGGCCAATGCGGTCCGGTTCGATCCTCCATTTCTCAGTCAAATACGTTTTAACAAATTTCGAAATAGCGATAACCCTATCTGCTTTCCTGCACGTATATAGGTTAGCCATGTAACGAGCAATATTCTTAAACCGCTCCTTAAGTGGATTGCCTCGAAATGGGACGACGAGGGGCTCCATATTTTGTATCATGGTGACTAATGGTGCTTGACCACAGTTTATCCATATGGCTGATGGAATGAAGACCACATCGGGTTGACGCACCTCTAATTCATTTCTTAACCAAGCTTTATTGATAGTCATATTGTCTGCGGGGATACTATGCAGTGTTAGGGCTGTACTTTTACATATATCGGAGTGACCTGCAGGCATATATACTTCTAATGCAGCAACCCGTTCATCTTTTGCCATCAATGGCAGGATGTTTTGCAGGTATTTACGATACCCACCGCTTAATCCGCCAGCTGTTAAATTTACCACAGCTATTCGCAAAATGATTCCCCCATGCTAAATAAACACTATTTCAAGACAACGGTTTTGCAAGCACCAAAAGGGTTTCGCCGCCCAACAGCCGTACCCCGAAATCTTTATTCACCGCATATGCAATTCTGCGAGGCAAGGCCGCCAAGCGCGTCTTCAAAGATCTATTCGGCGAATTCAGTGAAGCGCCGGTATATCGCCAATCAAGGACTTCATATCCAGCATCGAGGAGTGTCGATAGGGCCAAGTCTTTGGTGTAATAGTGAAGATGACCGACTTTTTTATGAACATTGATCAATGGATAACCTCTAAAAATACTGCTGGCACTCAAATCAAGTGGAATATGGAAAACAAAGTGAGTGGAATGTCGTATAGAATTCTCAAGAAAACTAAGCGGATCGCGTACATGCTCAAAGACATCCAGCATTAGCAAGACATCGTACTTGACTAGATTAATTTCATGGAAATTGCCAGATTGAAATTCTACCCTCACCCCCGCTTCGTTATGCTGTTCCCAGAACTGAGCTGCCTGTGGTGATATGTCATAGCCTGTCATCTTCGCGGAAGGCAGGGTTTTAAAAAGATGAACCAAGACATCTCCAGAACCACAGCTGACCTCGCACACAGTAGATGGTACTATCTTGTTGTCGGAAAGTATGGCAACCTGAACCGCTTTCCATGGTGCATCCTTGCGATCCCAATCAGGGTTTTCGGCGAGGTATGTACCGTCGTGATATATAGATTCTACATTGGTCCTTTTATTCACCATCTGGAAGAATGCTGGAAGCGTCGATGCCAAGTTGCATGAAATGGTTCGGTGATGTTTCTACTGCAGGTACCACTGTTCTTTTTGTGGGTTGCAAGGATTTCATTCTCCACCCGTAAAATCATTGCCATTTACGGCTGCCATCCCGCAATTTATGAATCCAAGTAATGAAATCGTACTTCCCGAGCATCTTTGCACAGAATACATTCAACGAATCGTCCGTATTAATCCCAATACGTGGAACCTCCAAGGGATTAGAATTCGTTTTTACATAGCCCCAGATGGTCGTTGCCCCATACTTATAGCCAGCACGCCGGAGTAGATCTCTGGTGGAGGCATTAAACACTCCTTTTTGTCCGTTCGGATACGCAAAACTGGTTATCTTGCTATTCGTCATTTCTTCCAATTCTGTACGAGAACCCACAAGCTCGTCCCAAGCTACATCTACTGATCTCTGCATTGTATTTCGCACATGGATATGAGTACGGGTGTGGCTCCCCACCTCCATACCGGATGCTATCAACTCCCGCAGATGTATATCGCTCATCATTTGTCTATTCGGGTATAACTTTTCTCCGATTCTCACACCACCATCCCTGCGTTGCATGAGCCCCGAAGCAACGAAAAAAGTAGCTGTTACCCCTTCCTCGATTAAAATAGGAAGGGCGTGGTTATAATTATCCAAATACCCGTCATCAAAAGTAATGCTGACCGCTTTGTTTGGAATTTCGCCCGATAGCGCACGTCTGACAAGATCGGAAAAGTTCAGGAACTCATAACCATTTGACCGTAACCATTCAATCTGCCTTCTAAAATTGTCGGGTGACAGACTGCCTTCAAGGTTCGGGTGAACGCTATGGTGATAAATAATACGGGGTCTATGCCTCCTGGGCCAAACAGAAGCTATTGTCAATGGTAAAGTGAAAGTGTACCATTTATGGTAATTGAAAAGTGTACCACCCCAACCCTGTTTTGTTGGTTAGCAATGACCCGTGGAGCAGGAGTTATCCATAGCCAACTTCCGCTCGCGGCCCTTTCGCGGAGCAGGGCGGGCGGGACTTGGCTGTGGATAACTCCGCCAATGTTGGGATCATTCGCTCTTTTAAATAACTAAGATGGAGTGGCGCTTACCAATTCACCTCCCTTTGTGGTAAAGAGTTGCTTGTTAAACTGATGGCCCTGAAGGCGGTAGCTGTGCCCCTTGATGTTGATGACCTTACAGTGATGAAGAAGGCGATCGAGAATGGCCGAGGCGATAACGGCATCCCCGAAGAGTTCCTGCCAGTCCCCGAAGCTTTTATTCGAGGTGAGGATTGTAGAGCTTTTCTCGTAACGACAGGAGATGAACTGGAAGAAAAGATAGGCATCATGGGTGGTTACTGGCAAGTAACCCACTTCATCAACAACAACGATGGAGGAGTTCAGGTAGGCCTTGCTCTTGGACTGGTTTTCCCTGAGTTTACTGATCAAGGCGTTCATGGTGGTAAAATAGACCTTGAATCCATGGTAACAGGCCTTGACGGCCAGGGAGATGGCAAGGTGAGTTTTCCCCACTCCGGGAGGCCCCAGAAAGATCACGTTTTCATTTTTGTTAACAAACGTCAGATCGAAGAGTTCCATGACCGCTTTCCTGTCTAAATGGGGATGGAAGGAGAAGTCATATTCTTCGATGGTTTTGGCCGTGGGAAGCCCGGCGATTTTCATAGCCGTTTGAAATCGTCTTTTTTCCTTGGCGGCCACTTCCTCTTCCAGGAGATGATCCAGGAAAGACAAATACGAACCGCCGTTATTTTCGGATGTGGAAACGATGGTATCCAACACCTCGGCGGCACGGGTTAAGTTCAGCCGTTTCAGATTATCCTGGAGGCGCTCAGTAGTCAGTTGCTCCATACGACACCTCCTTGGGAATATTTTTCATACTCGGATAGAGGTCGATGGGAAACATAGAGGCTCCCGGTGGTTAATCCCCGCGTGGCCTTACCTTTTCTTTTGCCGTATTTTCTGGCAATCTGCTCTTTGTCATTTTTGAGATCTTCGTAGATCCTGGGATCGCCGATGGTCTGTCCTTTCCCTTCCGGTTGATGGTAGGTGGCCAGAAGATCCTGGTCATGATAGATGCGGACCAGATTGTGCTTGATCTTCAACATGACTTTCTTGCCGACAGCCCGGTGGGGAACCTGGTAACGGTTGCCGTCATAAGATAGTTGACAATCTTTATAGACCTTCCGGAAGACCTTGATTGAGGTGTCGTAATCCTTGGGCGGCAGCTTACCGAGATAATTTATCTCCTGTTGCCATCGTTCCTGAACCGGTTGCCGATGGGTACCGTGGATCCTGCTGTTGGCCGTTTCGTTAAGCCAGCTCAGGATGTCTTCATTGGTTCTTTCCACCGAGGTGTAAGAATAGCCCCGCCAGAAACGTTCCCGGATAAAATCCATCGGCCTTTCCACCTTCCCTTTTACCCAAGGGCTATACGGAGGGGCAACCCTGGGCTGAAAAACGTAATGATGGGCAAGGTGGGAAAACTCCATATTGAAAACGGTTTTCCCTGGCGTACGTTCAAGAACCACGTTCTTCATGTTGTCATAAAGAATCTCCAAAGGCGTACCCTGAAGGTAATGAAACGCGTGAACGTGACAATCCATGAAGGCCTCTAATGTACAACGCCGGACGAACTCGACATACATGGCCCGGCTGTAGCCAAGTAGCAGTACAAAGGCATAAATCGTAGAAGTTTTACCGTTTGGCTCTTCGATCTGGAAATCACCCCAGTCGCACTGGGCCTGCAATCCCGGCTCCGTCTCAAAACGTGCATACGCCAAACGGGTCTTTTGCTCTTTGATATCCCGAACATAGTTCTTTAGCGTCTCATAGCTGCCCGGATAGTCTATCATTCGCAAACGGTCAAATATCCATATCGCCTTGTAATCATCATCCTCAAGATAGTCGTTGATGATCTGATGATAGGGAACCAAAATGGAATCTCCCCTTTTCCCCTTGCCGGTCCGGGGTAAATGATCGTCTGCCAAGTGTTTCGTCACCGTGTCACGATGGATACCCAAAGACTTGGCAATAGATCGTTTGCTGATACCTCTGTGAGACATGACTTTTATTTCCATAAACACCTCCTGGGAAATCATCGCTTACACCCCCCTTCAACATGGGAGTGTAGCAAAATTTATTCAACCAGGTGGTACACTTTTCGTTACCATTTTTGGTACACTTTATCATTACCGGTGACAGCTATTGACCTTCTGTCAATAGTAAGCATGGTGATGGATTTTCCGAGGTGGGTTGTTGTACTTTATGTAAATTACCATGTGTCAATGTCGCTACAGAACAATTCCCAAAGATCGCTACGGAATATATCCTTCCCAATGTTAAGGTCCTTTAGGATAAAGTGTATTTTTTTATTAATCTTCTTAAATCCATTCCATTCGAGCGCAGCAAGAACCGCTTTGTTATAATAATTACTATTCAATGCACATGAAGCAAAGACAAACACCTTCTTATGCCGGAGTATCTTTATCAACTTTTCCAGCGCATGTTTTATAAATTCCGCGTCATCAGTATCGGTATCTATTCTGCCAATGATAATCTCACGTACATTTCTCCTCACGTTGACTTTCATATTAAATTGAGCAATACCCCTCTCATCATGGTAGGTGTAGTATAAATATTCATTATGAATTGAATAGCTTTGTCTCCACTTATTGAACTCCATGGTGTTATTTAATGTGAAACCCTTTTTCGTGTTTTTCGTCAGTATCGGTGTCACTGTTGAGAATTCGGCAAAGATTGGTTTAACCAAATTAGCCTTCTTCAAAAAAGATAGTGGGTTTAATAATTTTACATGCCAATTGAGATCTAGGGTATTCGACAATCCGTTTCTTATGTAACTATTCAATATCTTTTCTATAGGGAATCCGACCAAAATACCTACACGCTTTTCCTCACATATATTTATCCCGTGCTTTAACAGTCTAATGAATATGCCCATTCTTCTATGGTCTGGATCTATTAGTAAATTCGCCAACTGAAATGTGTTCATCTCCATTCCATCCAACAAATACGGCCAGTATAAAAACCCTAGAAATCCCACAACTTTATCGCCGTCTAATGCTACAAGACGAATATTTCTGTCATTTTGATAGGGGTGCTCGTACAACTTTTCCATGAAACTGCTTTGGTTTGAATGTGGAGGATTGTACTGAACATAAAACATGTCCTCTACTTCTACCTTCATACAGCGATCGTATTCTGCGATTTGAATCCCACTGGCCATTTTCACCTTCACACAGTTGAGAAATTATTTCTCGTCGACTGCTCCCTAATCACTTTTCTATAGATTTCCATATATTTTTCTGCTTGTGATTCCCAGGAATATGCTTTCACTATATAATTTCTCGCATTTTGTCCCAATATCGTCCTGAGAGCTCGGTTGCTTAACAGGTCAACCACCTTGTCGGCAAATTCATGAGGCGTCTCTGCTATCAAAACATGCACACCATCCGAAACGCCTATAGCCTTTACCGCTTGGGGTGTCGATACTATTGGTTTAGCCATAGACATGGCCTGGAGCATTGTGTTCTTGATACCCGCTCCAGAACGGAGAGGTGCTACCACACACGATACCTTATGGTAATACTCTCTCATGTCTTCGACTTCACCGGTCACTATGATATCCTGCCCATTTGAAGCAGCACGGATAAGTTCACTAGGGTTTCTGCCTACTATGAAGATTTTTATGCCAGGAACTTTTTCTTTAATTATTTGATGTATATGTTGGAGATAGTACAAGACAGCATCAACGTTCGGCCGAAAATCCATATTACCGAAAAAGCCCAGAACGTAATCTCCAGCCTTGTGTGGCAGACTATCATTGTCATTATGCACCCCGACCGGTGCAAAATATGTATAGTCCACGCCGTTCGGAACAACATGGATATCCAGATTTGGGCAGCTTTTTTCTATCGCGACTTTATCTTCTAACGAAACCACAGTACATGCGTGGTAATAAGGGAAGTAGTATCCTTCAAACCATCTTCTCTGACAATAGAGCCATCCCCACGCAATTTTTTCATAGAAACTCTTACTAGTCTTCATATGTTTATAGGCATGAAGAGAAATACTATCGACTGCAGCAATTAACCGCGGGCTTTTGCTCAACGCCCTCCAGTACTGGGCCATAAAAGGATTGTCAACGTGGATGATATCCGGATTCAATCTTTCCACCGAATTCTTTATCTCACTAAACATTCTCGGATCATCACACCGTTTCGCGCTCAATACGTCATGCATAAGGGTTATAATTCTGCCACATCGTCCTTTCTTCTGTCCTTTCGCGGAAACTGTCTTCACCTCGGCGCAGAACTGACTTATTTCATTCAAAGAATGCTTTTCCCCTGATTCTATGAAAGTAATCAAATAAATTGAGTTATTTTTCACCAGATTCTTTAACAAATTGTATACGATAAGACGCGCGCCGTCACGATACGGCGGATAAGGAAATTGTTGAGCAACAAATAATATTTTCATCGAGACCTGAATTTTGTCAGCTTACGATTTGGTTTGTATTTGCCTTGAGACCTGTTTTGAATTTTACCGAAGATTACATTCATTGTCATTCATGCTTAGGCGGGAATTTAGTGTTTTCAATAACTTCCTGTATTCCTACTTTCATGGGAATGATAGAAAGTATAAATACTCAAAGGTCGCTTGCTGCTAAAATTATTTCCACTACTTCGCTTTTATCCTTAAGTAACTATATCCTATCAATAACTGGATAGTTGATCTGACATGCATGACAGACAATCCTGTGCATTTCTCTTGGCCTATAAATTCATTTTCACACCTTGGACATAAAGGGTGTCACAGATATTCAAGATTTTTTTCCTAATCTGAGCAGTATTTTATAAGACATTGATATGAAAAGAGCAAATATTAAGAAATATATATGTTCAACGGTAAGTGCATTGTTAATCCTTATAAAAGACCAATTAAAAATGAATAAGTTTGAAAAGAGAACAATTAAAAATATATTATTTGGTGTATTATCAAAGTAACTGATTAATTTAGCGTAAAACATTCCTGACAAAAAAGCCATTATGACATAACCAAGAACATTAAAATTTAAGTACCATTCAGGAAATACTGTGAAGTGAAATTGACCATATGCTGGATCCATTATTAATTCTGACGTCAAGTAACCATCCAAATCCAGAGGTTTATGCCCGCCGATCATAGAAACAGGCATGAATCTAGTGATAAGTGAGATAATCGAACTATTAAATGACATATACAAGTCATCTTTGTTTGCAAGAAAAAGTAAAAAGTACTCAAAGGCGTTTGAACGCATGAAAAACTGTAACAGGATACCCAACAAGGAATTTTGCCCAAATATACTGAATAATTCGTAAGCAGAGAAATCCTGCCCTGATTCACCCATAGATCGATATAGACCTAAGAATGGTATTGCAAAAAAAACAACTATTACCGGAATTAATAGGATCTTTTTCGAAATAAGGCCATCATAAAATAGGGCCAGTGTCAACATAAGTATAGGGAAAATCATCTTACTGCGTTCGCCAAGCGGTGTAAATATCACAATAATGAAGAATAATATCATTGAAAAAAAGGCTATTTTTTTTTTCTTAAATATATCATCCCCTGAAAAATACATTATAAAATAACCACTTAACATACACCATATTCCAATATTTCTTATATGATACGCGCCCGTTGTATTTATGATTTTGAATCTCGTAGCTAAAGGTTCAGCAAAAGCCGAAAAAAAACTGATACCTACATAGTACCAAAAGAATACATAGATGCCAATACCTATAAATATTAAAAACAAGCCATATTTAAACATAAAAGGACGTACAGAATCAGATTTTTGCCAATTAAATTTCCGCTTTCCTGCAATAACATAATAACCAATGCTCCACGAAAAGAATATTATATTAATTATAAAATATGCTTCGCTTAAATATTCATGATACTCAGTAATGCCAGGGCTTTCTAATAACAGCAGAACGAAAGGTGAAATAATAAATGGCAATGTAATGCCAAAAAAAAGGAACCAAAATAAAGGCGAGAGCATCGATACACGCATATATCTGTAAAATAATGTAACTTGTAGAATTAGAAGTACAAATAATAAGCTTGAATCAATACCCATTTAGTGTAATCATAATACAATTTTACGGATTATTTTTTTAAGATAGTTAGCAAATAATATGTCATATTTTAAAAATAACATATGGTGATTGCCAAAATACTTTTGGCAATATTGCAAACAATCACTTATATAAATCTTTTGTGATTTCTTCCGATCTTGCGATGTAGTAGATTCTGCTATATGATATACAGATGTATCTGTCAAATAAACAGCGCTATAGCCCAGTTCCTTAGCGCGCTTGCAAATATCATCCTCAGTAAAATAAAGTTTTAATGTTTCATCATACCCTTTGATCTTTCCTATCAATTCTCCTCGGATGTATAAAAATGAATCTTGCAACACATCGACTACTAATGGACTTTTTAGTGGAAATCCTTCTTTAATATAATAATAATCAAATAACTTGTCTTTCATACTATTTGCAAAATATCTTAATACTCCATATGCCGTATGCAACTGTAAAGGAGAATAAAATTTTTTTACTGTTTTTTCGATTTCTCCATTCGGCATTATAGACAGACAGCTAATCAACCCTGCATTTTCATTACCATTTGCGTATTCTATTATTTTTGGTAATGTATCTGATTTGGGATTTACATCGGAACTCATAAAAAAAACATGATCACTTCGACAATGAGCTAATAAATAATTTGCGCCACCAGAAAAATATCTGTTATTTTCAACTCTTAATGCTTCTACAAATGCAAATTGCCTAATTTTGTCATAAGTGTTGTCGATTGAACCATTATCAAGCACTAAAACCCTACAGTCAATATACGGCAATATATTGTCAGATATATTTTGCAGGGTTTTAGTTATAATATCTTCATTATTGTACGCTAATACACAGAGATCAGCTGTATTCTTTATGTCCAAATTACACCACCAGTTATTGATTTAACTACTTACTATTTCTATCCTTCTGTATAATATTATGACTCTGTTTTTAGTGTACGCATCAGTTCAAGAATTTGCTCAAATCTTTTCATTATAGTATGGTCTTTCAGTACTCTTTTATATCCATTCTCAGCTATTTCTTCCCTTTTTTTATCTTGATCTAAATAATATGTTATTTTAAATAAAAGGTCTTCTTTATTATTATACTTTACTACTTCTTTTTCCTCTTTTAACCATGCAGGCATAAAATTATCGATCAGCATAAACGCGCCTGACCCTAATGCTTCAAATGTTGTCATATTGCCACCGCCTGGCATACTAATTGCGTGGATATTTAATACTATTTTCGATTCAGAATAAACTTTTGCTATGTCAGATCTGCCAATTTTACCCATATAGTGCTTCAGTAAATCTTCGTGCTCATAAATATATTCTGAGTCTGGCGACCATATCGATATATTTATTTGATTTTTAATAAGATATTTTAGAATATCTACTCTGTTTGCGTAAGTATGATGTGCTAATGATCCGATAAAAGAGATCTCATAAGTATAAATTTTCTTATTTTTACAATTTACTATTCTTGAATCGTAAGAAGACATGGGCAACGCAACCACATTTTTACAATTTAGCATTTCCCAACATTTAATGTGAGTAGGATCGTTTATCAATACAAGATCATAATACATCAACGAATTCTTTTCGTTTTCAGTTAACCAAAGAAATGGCGGCATCCCGTTTATGTATATAAGAATTTTATTTGATTTTTTGATTTTTATTAAAGTTTCAGCCTTTATAAGGCTAAAACCGCCTGTGACAATTAAGGCATCACAATCTTTCATTAAATATAAAATATTATCATTATACTGATTTATTTTTTTAAACAAGAAGTCCTTTTTTTGATTAATTTTAAATAAGTACTCCTTGAATCTGTCCAATTTTTTATATAAAAGCGAGTCTATCACATTAGATGGCGCTGTTAAAGCTACATGCCCTAGTGTCTCAAATATTAATTTCCAAGAGTACTGAACGGAATACATAGACAATTCACCATATAAAGCTTCATTCTGCCCGAAACGGGAATCTGATTCGTAAGGTGCTAAAATTAAAAATTTCACTGAAATCAATCCTTTATATGATTCTCCCAGCAAGGCTTTTCATGATCTTTGCTGGGTTACCTGCGACTACTTCATTTTTAGATATAAAATCCCTCGGTACTATACTGCCGGCACCAATGACACTTCCCTCTATCACAGTACCCATTAATATTATTGAACCAGCTCCTATATAAGTGTTATCTCCCATATGAATAGCAGCGCTATGTTTCTTGTATATATTTGAAATATTTGAATTAGCAGCATCCATATGCGTGATAAAAGTAACTTTCATGGCGATTGTAACATTATTACAGACATTGATTTTATCCTTTAAATCGAAATAACAATCTTTGCCAATATAACAATTATCTCCAACGCTAAAATTTGACAAGTCATCACAATTATAAAAATGGATCGGTGTTTCAATACAACAATTTGTACCAATCATAGCTTTTTCTAATCTCATCAGTTTTACATTGAAATCATCACTACTGGGAAGTTTTGATATTATATTGGACGCAAAAGCAAAACCATATAATCTTTTATAAATTAAAAAGTTGATTCTAAATAATGAAAATAATATTGAATTTACTATTTTCCTGACTACATATTTTACCGGTCTAAACACTTTTCTTAAAAACATTTTCTTAAATAACCATATAAATTTGATAATACCGAATTAATACTAATAACGGAATAATAATGCTCAACACCACCCATCAAGGTTTTATATTTTGCTAATTCGGGCAAGAACCTTCCTTCGTTATCGCTCGAAGGGCCAAAAGAATAATGGCTAAAGCCTTTCTCTATTGCCCGTTGAATCGAAAGGTATTGTATCGGTAAATTTGGGCTAATTTTTCTATACTGATGATCCATTGCGCCAAACCAGTATTCTGCAGAGTCATAATTATAAAGTGTAATATTTGAGGCTATAGCAATTCTTTCTCCATCTTTTTTAAAATAAACAAGATAGATATCATAGGAGTCTTCCGGCATTTGTATTACGGATAATAATTGCTCTCTAGAATATAGGGGTTTTTCATAACCCCATGCTCGACATGATAACTCATGAAGCCTTATACATTCATGAATGCTTTCGCAATCTTTTCGCTGTTCGCAATATATATCTTCCTTAAAGGCTCTTTTTACGGCTGTGCGTCTATTTGTGTGAAATAATTGATATGCATCCTTTGTATCACCGATATACATTTTATGAAAAGAAGAGTCGCACGGCGTTTTTACTATTTCATTGTAATCTACTTTTTTTTCATCATTAATAAATCTAAAACTTAAAGACGAAAGCAACCGCTTTTTTTTGATAATATTATTTATGGTTTCGTTATCATAGGAAAATCCAAAATTCAGTGGATCGTTCTGATATAAATATCCAAACTTGGTCCTTATCTTATAAAATGCTATCCCTTCAATGAAACAAACTATATATTTAAAAGTCTTGCACATCCAATACTCTATTATTTTATCATAGCCATTTATAGTCATTATGCCTCTTATGCCTCCGCTGATTTTGGCAACCTAAACTCTTTAACTTTTATAAGTACATTAAATCTGCTCGTCGATATTTCATGAATATAAGAGATCCAAGGGGTAATATGATTAACCAATATATGAAACAAATGGAAACCAAAACGATATTTAAGCTATAATTAGTCATCAAATAAAGGATCGAAAAACTCATTAGTATAGCCTGAACCACCGATAACAGATAGAACGGTTCCTTCTTATGTGATCGTAGGTACATGGCCAATGAAGACAAAGTGAGATATGCCACATTAATCAATAATAAAACAACAACACTTATATATCCAATGAATCGATCTGCATAGAAGTTAAAATGATCAATAATGATGATAATGACTAAAAAAAACCCACCTCCCATCAAATAGAATATCAGACCCTTAAAATAATTATTCCAAAAAAGCGAAAGAAGTTCCCGAGTTTCATTTTTTGCAACGAGCATGTTCATTTCTGGAATTTTAGAATAAAGCCACGCATTGGATGAACTTGTTATAAAACTGATGATTGTCATTGTTAATCCTAATTGGCCTGCAAGTACAGCTCCTTTGAGCTTGAACGTAACTGGGACCAGCAATTGGAATATAAAATAACCACTAATCCAACTAATTGCGTATCTCAATTGCAGCGGAATTAACTCTCTACTCCATTCATGTTTATCAATAATCTCGTGTTTAAATATTTGTGTCCAGAAACGAGGAGAAATCCTGAATAATAGATACGACATCAGCATCAAGCTCAGGGCACTTGCCATCACCAATGCCCATATTCCGAACCCCGATACTAGCAAGAACCAAGTGAAGAGCGTTCTCAGAACAGATCCGAACAACATATTCTTTTGAATATCAGCTATTTTGTTCAACCCCTCATATACTGATTGTAGTAATGCGACTATTAGATTGATACCGGATATTATTGAATATGTTACCCAAGCGATAAATATTATATTTTCTTGATTCCCAAACCAATAATAGCCGATTACAATAAGGATTGTGATTGCAATTGGAATGATCAGAGAATAAAGTTTAAATGAATGTCGGATCAGACTAAAAAGATGATCGAGCTGTTGTCTATCACCAACAACGTATCCATTTTTTAACTCTAAAAAAGCAAATTCATGACTAACACGCTGGGCTATTAATACGGTAAAACCTAACTCTGCAAATACAGTTAACATTGATAGATTGAGGAAGGTATACCAGATTCCCTGTGTTTCTTTTGATAAGAATGTAATTATAAAAAATATGCTTAAAGGACCGCTTAAAAGGCTCCAGGATCTGTTTGTCAATATCCAACGCACTGTCGGATTTATGAATGGCGTCCTGTGGTACTTGAGTGGAGTCATTTAGCGAGACGTTTGATTTGTTTTTTTAAAAAAGAGAGCATATTATACGTACGGTGCTTGGCAACATTTGCCATTTGTATTCTACGGATAGTGCGCAATGTCTTTTCATCAATGAAATGCATCAAATCATGTTCAATTATATTCCAACACATTAGGCATTCTTTGACAATTTCTTTATGTATGTGTAAATCGTGTTCCATTCTTGGCGCTAATGCACGAACTATATTAACCACACCCGTTCTGAGAATCGCGAGCTCATTAGGATTTATCTCCCAAAAAGTTTCATTTTCCCCTCGGTGGATTGCTGTGGGGTAGGCGAGGTATCCTAAATTTCTATAGGATAATCCACAGAGGAGCATTTGCGGATACCAGTTATCTCCATATTCCTTTAAGTAAGTCATATCCAAGCAAGCTTTTCTAAAACATACCCCAGTCAGTACATGGGAAGACATGAATATTCTAGCAATGTCATTCGCGCTGCTGTTGCCTGGGTATTTATCTTCATTGAAGTAACTATAGATGTATGATTTTTTAGTTTTTTCGAGGAATATCATTAAATCCGTCTTGAAAGCATTTGGATGATAAGTCAATATAAAATCAGAAATTCGTTCTATTGCGCCCGGCAACAACATATCATCATCTGATAAATAGTATATGTATTCACCGTTTGCATTATTAATGATGTCCATCGCATTCCAAACACCTCCAATGTTTTTATTATTCCTAAAGTATTTTATACGACCGTCCGAAAAATTCCTGACTATTTGTTCAGTATGATCTGGTGATGCATTGTCCTGAATAACAATTTCGATATCACGACCTGCATAACCCAAAATAGATTCAATACAGTTTTTTAAATAGCTTGCACGATTGTATGTGGGAATACAAAATGATAGTTTTTCCATTAGTGCCCAGAATTGGTTTCGATGTAAAAGGAATTTATGTTGAAAGAATCAATCTGCGTGCGCAATTCTCGAGAAAGAAGCGGTTCACGCTCTACAGTAACCCGATAATTCCCGCTAACAAACGCTTCTATAATAAAATCATCAACAATGGGTGAATAATGATTTAAATCCTTGTAATATCGAAAGTTATGCGTAATGTTTTTAAGTGCTTGAAAATCATAGAGGCGCACATTCGGAAAATCACTGCTAACTTTAAATATATAATGTTTAAATTCAATTAAGTCATCGATCATACCTTTGTTTTTATAAAACTGCCATTCCAATATAGAATATGGTGGGTAAAATATATAAAACTGTATATCTGCGTGTTGTTTAATTATAGGTAGAATGTTAATCTCGAAGCTCTTTTTTAAAATTTGGAATTTAAAATCTCTCGGCCTTATTTTATCTTGTCGTCTGTTTTCTCGCCAACCCTTCCTTACTGCATCTGCGGAAAACTCAAATTTGTCACCCCAGTAATAACAACGTTCCATGCTATTTTCCAGATTTGGATGATGATCAAAATTATATGATATCGTGGAAATAATATATCGCAAGGTGTCAAGACTTAGAAGGTATTTATAATCATTCCAATAATTAGAGTCATATAAGTAAAAGGGGGTGCCTTTTTTACCTTCCCGTAATCGCTCTGGATCACCGCTGAAGGGATAGAAGTCAAGGCCAAATATTACATTTCTAACTTTTTTTGTTTGTATAGCGGTTTGTATTATCAAGCGCTCCTCATAAGCGCTTGCCCCCGATAAAGATAATTTAATCGCCTGAAACCCCAGTTTATTTTTAATTTTGCTCGGGAAAAAGTTTTCCGTCACGGACGAACCGATAATAATAGTGTCATATTCATGAGTTTTAGCTAGGCCAGGATTAAGATATATTTGCTTATTTTCGTCACAATAAGGTGTATATAACGACGCCTTTCGATATTGCTGCAAAGGATCAACGATAAAGTTAACAAGCCCCGCTATAAATAATATAAAAATAATTGAACTCAATACACTAATAAACCAAACCTTATATATTTTAATGTCCATCATTCAGGACTCAAAATATATGCTTTTAGAACCAGCGAATGTTTAGCAAACATTTAAGAAACTAAAACTTCTTCTTGGAATAACATTCTAAAAATTAACATATTGAAAATCGGTAATTTTTGTTAAACAAAGCAGGCCTGACACCATAAGAATGATGGTGCATATTGCCCATTTCAAAGAGGGGTTGAATCGATTTTTCAACTCCATACTGTTTGGGGCGTATAGCACAATGCCAATTGATATTAAAAGCATTAATATCATGGACAAATCTCCTTCAATATGAATAAATGCATTACCAAACGTTACGCCATAAGGGCTTAAAAAATTGAGAAAATACGCCAATGAACCTGGGAAAACAATGCCAGAAAAACCGGTCATTCCTCCTATGACTTTATACGCATCTTTGAATTCTTTGGCGCGGAAAAACACCCACGCAAAGTTAACAAACATTATCGTAATTAACCATGCAATAAGATTAGGCATAGTTACTCCCAATCTTCGCCAAAAGCTATGGATAATTACCCCGCAACCATGTAAAATACCCCAAACGAGGAAAGTAGAACCTGCTCCGTGCCACAAACCGCAAAGTAAAAATGTCAGAAAAAGATTTAGACTTGTGCGTGCTCTACCGTTGCGATTGCCGCCTAAAGGAATATACAGATAATCTCTTAACCATCGGCTCAGGGTCATATGCCACCTAAGCCAAAAATCTCTTATATTTAGAGCCTTGTATGGAGAATTAAAATTAATCGGTAATTTAATATTAAACATGAGGGCTATTCCAAGAGCCATATCAATATATCCAGAAAAATCAAAATATAGTTGCAGTGTATAACAAAAAGAAGAAGTCCAAGCCTCAAGGAATGTAAGTGTTGCAGCTTTATCGAAACCATTTATAGCCCATACAGCAATATTGTCGGCTATAATAACTTTCTTAAACAAACCTATAGATAAAAGAAATAAACCCTCCGAGATATTTTGATAATTAAAATACCTGTTATCCAGATCATTAAATTGTGGCATGATTTCCGTGTATCGCACTAATGGGCCAGAAATTAAATAGGGGAAATAACTCACAAATAAACAATAGTCTACGAAATCAAATCCTTTTATATTCTTCTTATAACTATCGACCAAACAAGCAATTTGATTGAATGTAAAGAAACTTATAGCGAGCGGAATCACAATATTTTGTAAAGAAATATTTGTATGAAATAAATTATTTGTTTCAGAAATAAAAAAGTTTGCGTATTTAAAATAACCTAACAAACATAAATTAAAGATAATTCCCAATAATAAGACTTTTTTTTTAAAATATAAGAATTTATCATGTGTGTCACTATCGTCTATGCTTAGATATCTACTACAAAAGTAATTAATGATGATTGATAAAGGCAACAATACAAGGTAGTTTGTATCGCAATAGGCGTAGAAAATAAATGATATAAAGACCAACCATATCTTACCAGCTTCCACAACCGGCAATTTATTCAAAATAAAGTAAATCGTCAGCGCTGAGGGCAAGAAAATAAAAAAAAATGAGTATGAATTAAATAGCATAAGTAAATTTATAAATTTAGGTGGTTCATTCTGCTTTTCTTGCACTTACTATTGCTTTGTTGGCATTTAATATATCCGAAGCGAGCAATGGGTAAAAGAACGGGGCAAGGAATGTGGTAATAAAACGCGGCAATCTTTGTTTTTCGAGCAAGTAAGTCCTTACATATCTTGCAACTGGCCAAGAGCGTTCATTCTTAACCTTTATTATAATATCGCGAAATCCCGCGTCTTCTAAGAGAAGTGTTAGTGATTCTGGAGTATAGTTTTCAAGATGAAAGATTGAGGTTCTTCCTCGTTGCCAGATGGTTCCTGCTTTTCTCAATCCAGGGGTTTTCTGCACTAAATGCATTAGTCTATCGGCGCGCGTTACCACTGGAGTATGAAAGTAAATCACTCCATCTTTTTTCAAAATCCGCGCGCACATGTCGCTTAGATACTTAGGATTGATAACATGCTCAAAGACATCTAGTAAGATTACTGCGTTAAAGCTGTCTGAAAGAATACTACTGTAATCGAAATCACAATACATATGTTGTACTATATTTTCAACCCTATGTAGGACGCTATCTTGTTGTATTTCGTGAGCTGACACATTTTCAAATCCTGCATCATGCAGCATTTCTACAAAAAGGCCATTACCTGTTCCGATATCAATAATTCTATCATTGGGTGATATCAAATCTTTCAAATGCCCTATGATGATTTGCATCTTCTTTCGGTTTTCTGACACAATTTCTTCGTAATACTTCTTTGAATCCAAGGTAGAATAAGCAACACATAGTTCTTCACTTTCAATTTCATTCCCGACAAAGACTGAGCCGCATATATTGCACCTAAAATGACTTAATATTGCCGTTTTGCTGTGTTCATTGTCCGTATCACAAAGGTAAATAGTGTTCGGACAGCCACAAACCCTGCATACAGGAATTAGTCGATCTTTGCTCGTCACAGAAATATCCTCATCGTCTCTAACCAGCCCCTCTATCTCTAATGCCCTACCTCGGAATCATCCTGGGAGGATGGTACTTTAAATCTCCTCGATTTATTTGGGTATAGTTGTCGGAATAATCTAACCAGTTTATGATAATTGCAGTTTCTGCAATTGACCCATCTGTTTTTCTTTGTGAAGAAAAAAGAAATTTGTTTCTATCGTATTTTCATCCATTTTAAAGAATTCTTTCAACTGACCATTATGAGGGATGAAACATCTATAACCCAGGCCTTTTAAAAAGCTTATTATCTGATTCGGATGGTAATTAAATTTAGCTGCCCACTTTCTAAGCATCTCTGAAAAAATTATTGGTTTATATTTCTTTATCGTTTCGTATGCTCCCTGGAAGACCAGAAATTCGGCGCCCTCAACATCACATTTAATAAAATCGGGGTAAACGTCATTCTCTAATACAAATTCATCTAATCTCTTTACTGTGCATGGTATAATTTGAACATCTTCCCTATCAGAGACATTGGTTATTGATGCGTTACCGGATAGTTCAGGATAAAAATAAAAGTTTATAGCTCCCGACTCATTCGATAACCCATAATTAAAAGCCTTAATGCCATCACAATTATTTAGAGAAATGTTTTTCCCAAGATAGTTAAATGTAGATGGAATAGGTTCGAAAGCGAAAACCCGTGCGTCAGGAAATATTTTTGAAAATATAAGAGAATACCATCCGTAGTTTGCGCCTATGTCAAAGATTACTGAATCAGGGTCTATTAATGATCCAATTATCTTATAGACATCCTCTTCATATGGCCCAAAGTTCAGCATTTCAATAGGAACAATTCTTCTATCGCAAGGATCACAAATCATCTTTATGTCGTTTGTGTCTGTGGCAATAATAACTTGTCCATCAGATATTTCAATGTTTCTAATCCCCGTATAAACACGATTGAGATAGTCGGCATATTCGAAAAGGACACTATGCCGCTCATGCATCTTATCAATAAATTCTTTCTTACAAGTAATTCCTTCTTCGTACTGTCGTTTAATGTCCAATAAGTTCATAGGAAGCTCTCTATTGTTCTTCTAAAACCTTCATCAAGATTTATTTGGGGGCACCAACCTAATTGCTTAATTTTATTTATGTCAGGTACATGCCGGCTGAAAGAACTCTTTAAATAACCTGGCGTTGTGCTTTCATCTTTCTTAATTACCTTTAATTTTCTCTCTGGAAATAGGCTTACTAATAGATTCGCGAGATCAATAATGCTAATTTCCGCGCCATCGTTGCCTACGTTATAAGCTTGCCCAATTTCACCTTTTAACATTACTAAAAAGAAAGCAATGATTGCATCAGAAAGATAGCAAAAAGCTCTGATTGCCTTACCGTCGCTACGCATAACAATGTCGCGTCCATGTACGACATCAGATACAAAATCAGCAAAAACGCGCCCATCGTCCAATTTCATACCAGGACCATAGGTATGATATATCCTCGCGATTTTTACGGGCACCCCGTATTGATGCATCCATGAGATGCACATTGTTTCCCCTATCCTTTTACTTTCTGCATAGCAGGATCTGACATCTAAAGGATCAATATACCCATATGAATTTTCTTTCTGCGATGTCTGTGAGGGATCGACGTGCCCATATATTTCACTACTACTGAAAAAAAGAAAATCCTTCACATTTTTTTTGGTTGCTAAGTCTAACAGATTGGCCGTTCCCAATATATTTGCCGATAGAGTCCCCACCGGATCCTTTCCGAAATACTTCGGGCTTGCCTGACTTGCTGCATGGATAATGTAGTCAATTTTGCATTCAATTTCTACTGGTGCACAGACATCCTGAACAACCCATTCAAGATCATTTCTTCCTTTATATTCGGCAAATCTTTTTTGAGCGGCGTCAATATTTCTTACTAAACATATAATTTTCGATGGTCCAAGGCCTTTATATTTATTTAGATTTAGCAGCGTCTCAACTATATATGCTGGCAAAAAACCATTCGCCCCGCTTATGAGAATTATTTTATCCTCGAAATCATTCCATGGCAATTCTGCATTCAAAACATAAGTCAAATCTTCACCAACAATTTTATATTTAGGAAGCGTGTTCATCTTGATACGCAAATACTGATTCCAATAAGATTTGAATTATGTACCTTCCATCTCCAGAGGTTTGGCAAAAGGCTCCATCTCGGTCATGGGATGTCCAAACGCGATTTTGGGATAGGCATTTGTCGAAACATCAACGAATACTTGCAACAAAAAAGGCGATTGTGGATTTCTCCACATCTTTTCAAGAGCTAACGGAAGAGATTGATAATCTGTTACAGTCCGACTTTCAATCCGATAAGCATTTGCAACGTCAGCAAAATCGGGTGCAGAATAGCCCCAATAGGTTGAAGCGTAACGTTCGTTGAAATAGCTCTGCTGGAACTGCCTTACCATGCCTAATGACTTATTATTCAATATTACCATCTTAATCGGTAACTTATGATGGGCAATCGTTTCAAGCTCTTGGATATTCAACTGCATACCCCCGTCACCAGCGATCATGACAACGGGCTTACCGGTCGCAAAGCTTGCCCCTACCGCCGCAGGAAGGGCAAAACCCATAGCCCCCATACCACCAGATGTGAGGAACCTTTGATGCGCTTCCAGTTCCAAAGATTGGGCTGCCCACATCTGATGATTGCCAACATCTACCGTATAAACGGATGCCCCCTTGGAATGTCGAGCCAATTCATGCATAAATATATTCGGATCTATGTCTGTAACGTTCTGAGCCTCACGTGTATCGGGCCATTTCTTCCGTAACTCTTCAATTTCGGTAATCCAGTCCATCCTTTCTATACAATGTCTATTTAAAGTATTCTCAATCAAGGCGGTGAGAAATGGTTGCAGATGCGAAACAACCGGTATGCAGCCGTTCAGACGATTGTTTATCTCACTTTTTTCTATATCCACATGATAAATAACACGCGCTCCCTTAAAACCGTCAACATCTGCCCCGGTTTGTCGAACATCAAGACGACTGCCCAGCACCAAGAGAAAGTCCGATATACCTATCGCAAGATTGACCCAGCGATTTCCGTAAGTACCCAGCAAACCCATGCGCAACTTATGTGTGTACGGTAAGGTATCCACCGCTAATAGTGAGTTGACGACAGGAACTTGGACAATGCCTACAAATTGACGCAGCAAATTAACCGCATTCGCGGCGTTAATGCCGCCGCCCACAAGAATAAGCGGTTTCTTTGCCATAGTTAGTTGATTTAGAATATCTTCAATTAAGCCTACAGGTGTTGTTAGTAAAATCTCCGTTACTAGCGAAACAGAAATGTTGTCATTCATCTCCGCACCCTGTACATCCATGGGAATGTCAAGCAGTACTGGGCCTGGTCGCCCAGATGTAGCTAAAAGAAATGCTTGTTGCAGGATTTGCGGCACTTGTTCGGGATCATTGAGCTGCCAAGCCGCTTTTGTGATCGGCCGTGCCATCGCAACAATGTCCGTCTCTTGAAACCCCAATTGCCTGATTGGACGCCCGCCCCTTTGTTCATTCCGATTCACCTGTCCTGTAATGAAAATAGCTGGTACAGAATCAAAATAGCAACTGCCAATTCCCGTCAACAGATTTATTGCTCCCGGTCCACTGGTTGCCATCGCGATGCCGGGAATTCCCTTTATGCGCCCTGTTGCATCTGCAGAAAACGCGGCTGCTTGCTCGTGATGAACGCTGGTCAATTTAATTTTACCCTGCCGATGAATCGCGTCCACCAAGCGCGTTATCATTCCGCCTATAACTTCATAAACATGAGTAACTCCTTGCTGGTGGAGATATTCTGCTATAAAATCTGCTACTAACATCAATCCTCCTGCTAATGGCCAAAATCCTGGGGCTAAATAATCAGATCACGTGCTTGTAACGCTACCCCAGAACCTCCATGGGGCATTCCCTGTATCCCACATTTGATTCAACATTTCGTATTCGCGGTACGTATCCATACCAATCCAGAATCCTTCGTGCCGAAAGGCCATCATTTGTTTTTCGGCTGTTAATCTTTCCATGGGATCGCGCTCCAAAAAACAATCCTTATTCAAATCCAGATAATCGAAAATGCGACGGTCAAAGACCAGAAAACCCCCATTTATCCATTCGGTTTCTACTTTCTCACGAAATTGTTTGACTCGATCTTCATCCGTCAATTCGAGGATGCCAAACCTGGATGGTGGACGCACCGCTGTGAGGGTGGCAAGCTTACCGTGACTTTGGTGAAAGGCAACGAGCTTACCAATATCAATATCTGCCAGGCCATCCCCGTAGGTGACCATGAACGCCTCTGTATCGATGAATTTTTCAATACGTTTAACCCGGCCGCCCGTCATGGTATGCAAGCCGGTATCCACTAAGGTGATTTCAAAATCTTGTTCTTTATGATTGTTTAAATAACACCTTTTGCTTTCTCCCCCCAAAGAAACCGTCAAGTCATTGCTCATGGCTTCATAGTTGAGAAAATACTCCTTGATGACGCTGCCTTTATAACCAAGGCAGAGGATAAATTTTCTATATCCATAATGTGCATATATTTTCATTATATGCCAGATAATTGGCCTGCCGCCGATCTCAATCATGGGTTTGGGCTTGTATTCCGTTTCTTCCCGGAGACGGGTACCCATACCACCACAGAGAATTACAACGGGGATGTTCTTCGTGTTTTGCTTTTTCATGTTCGCTCCCAAGCGTCTACTTTGCTCTTTTCTGGTTTAATGTTTATAATTACAAATTCATACTGCCCTTCACTGGCATAAATCAAATTCCCTTAACGATTCAATTACGAAGTTGATTTCTTCTACCGTAAGTTCTGGAAATAAAGGCAGAGTGACGAACTCCTGCCAAACGCTCTTCGCTACCTCAATATCTATATCGTAATGTTTGTATAATGGATGAAGCGGTAATGGCATGAAATGAACACCCGTAGCTATTCCTTTGTTTTTCAAAAAAACAATTAGCTTATCTCTATTTTGTGTTCGAATCATAAATAACCAGTATGCAGATTTATCAAGTGCGTAAGGGAAACCCGGCTTTATCGTTTTACAGTCTTTGATTCCATCGATATATTGCCCTATGATTTCACTCCGTTTCAAATTCATCCTATCAAGTTTATTTAGCTGCGCAAGACCAATGGCTGCCATTAAGTCATTCATGTTATATTTAAAGCCCAAGATGGATACCTCATAATACCAATGCATCGGATCATTAACACTTTCGACATTAGTTTTGAGTCTTTTCCATGTGTCTTTATCTATACCAACCCAACGGTCCGCTCGTAAGGGGGCTATAAGGTCATAATCATTAGAACTAATCATCCCCCCATCACCGGTTGTCATATTTTTCTTTTCTTCAAAGCTAAAACAACCGATATCACCCCACATTCCTAATTTTTTCCCGTTATATTCTCCCCCAGCACAGTTTGCACAATCCTCAATAATTTTAAGATTTTTGTCGATAGCAAACGCTACTATTTCCTCCATTTTGCACGGCTGGCCCCCATAATGAACCGGCATGATAGCGACACAATCTTTGGAATATTTTTTCTGCATATCTTCAATGCTCATTGTAAATGTCGTTGGATCAACATCAATAAATATGGGTTCGAGCCCATTATAGAGGACCGCATGCGCAGTTGAAACAAAAGTTATCGCCGGAACAAGTACTTTTAACCCCGTTTTAAACTTGTATGCTTTTAATGCTAAATGGAGAGCCGCTGTACAAGAATTAACGCCAATAGATTCCTCTGCTCCTATATAACTCGACCATTTTTTCTCGAACTCCTCAACAAATGGTCCTAGACCGAGCCATGCTCTCCTAAATACTTCCTTTATGTTAGTTAGTTCTTCTTCGCCAACACAGGGTTTAAACAGACGTATATTCATTATCTGCCGCTCCTCCTAAAATGAGTGGTAATTTCAGCTAATTTCGCAATACTGCTTTTTCACACTTTGGCTTTTGGAGTAATTGAAATTATCTGCTGTAGAACAATTGCTGTTTGGCTTATATAAAAGGTGTCTCATATTTTGTGAGTTCTGGAAAGCTTCTATCCCTTTCCGAAACGATAGGTTTATTATTTGGCCAAGATATATCAGTTGAATTCCACAAGATCCCCGAATCATGTTCTTTTGAATATACTGTCGAAACTTTATATAAAACAATAGCTGTTTTACTTTTTACGTAGAAGCCATGGGCAACGCCAGATGGTATATATAGCATATTGCCTTTTTCTTCACTGAGTTCAATTGTTAAAGATTTTTTGAAGGTTGGAGAATTTCCTCGAAGATCAACAACAGCATCAAATATTGTCCCGACTATACAATGCACCAATTTTATATGATCATGAGGAGGGGTCTGAAAATGCATACCCCTTAAGACATTTTTTTTAGATATAGAATAATATTCTTCGCGATAATTTTTTTCTAATCCAAGCTTGCTAAACATTCCGTCATGAAATATTTTAACAAAAGTTCCCCTTTTGTCTTTTTGACTGATCGAAATAAGCTCATAACATCCGGATATGTCAAGATTATTTATGTTCATTTCCGGAACTTTTCATATTGCCTTTCAATATTTTACATTTCCCCGGGTCACTCCCAGATATCTACTTTGATCTGTTCCGGGGTGATATTTTTGCACAGCAAGTTACCGGTCAGGACCTGGATCATCGCTGGTGGGCCGGCAATGTAAAAGGTTGCCACGTGGGGATTCTCCAAGTGAGCCCAGATCGCATCAATAGACAGGGAACCAGTGGTAACGAAACATTCCGATGACGCTTGATTTTTGTTGGCCGTGTATGACGGCTCGGCGTCCAAAGCTGTTGCGGCTAATTGATTCTTCACGCCGTGCTTATAGCCGCCTTTCTCCACGAAGTAAAAAGCCAGAAATCCTTTCTTGGCATCGACCTGGGCATCTATTGTCTCCCTGTAGATCAAGAGCTCTGTCTTGCGTGTGCCATAGGCCAAGAATACACGGTGATGGAGTGTATCAGGGAGGCCGGCAATAAAGGAGATAAAGGCGGTGATGCCGGTACCGCCAGCCAGGAGTATGGCGTCCTCTGTATCCTGAATCACCAAATCCCCGTATGGCAGTTTTACCCATACCCGTCGGCCGGGGTTCAGTTCCTTTTCCATACGGGTGGTGTAATTGCCCTTCACGGAATAGGATATCCGCAGACATTCCCGATGGGCGGGGGAACTGGCTATGGAGAAAACTCGGGATTCGGGCCAGAAACCGCTTGGGTCGTAGTCGTCGAGGGTCAGGTGGAGAAACTGGCCGGGCCGGAAGCGAGGCACAGGGCGCTCGGGGGTGAGATCAACGGTATAGACGTGATCGCCATGAGCGGTGATTTGCTGCACATGGCAGCGTATTTTCTGGGGGGTGGCCATTATTGCTTATTTCCGTGTAGCGTTCATGAATTGAGAAAAAGTGCGGCCAATAATGAATAGCTCTTCATCTCCGATGCCGGGATAGAGGCCGATGAAGAAGGTGTTGTTCATGATGCGGTTCGTGTTCGTCAGATCCCCGGCGAGGCGATGGGGGATGTCCTGATAGGCCGGGTGGCACAGGAGGTTGCCGCTGAAAAGGTTGCGCGTTTCGATGCGGTTGGCTTCCAGATGCGCGGTGATGTCGTTGCGGGAGAACCCGGCACCTTCCCGGACGGTAATCACGTAACCGAACCAGGAGGGATCGGAATTCTCTGTGGCCCGGGGCAGGATGAGGCGGTCTGCATAGGGTGTCATGATCTCGGTGAGTTTAAGGAAATTCTCCTTACGCCGGGCGATGAAGTCCGGAAGTTTTTGGAGTTGGGCGCAGCCAATGGCGGCTTGCATATCCGTCACCTTGAGGTTGTAGCCTATGTGGCTGTAAACGTATTTATGGTCGTAGCCATAGGGCAAAGTGCCAAACTGTTGGCTGAAGCGCTTGCCGCAGGTGTTGTTTTCCCCACCTGCGCAGTAGCAGTCCCGGCCCCAGTCGCGGATGGAACGGGCAATGCGGGCAAGATCATCGTCATCCGTGGCCACGCAGCCCCCCTCGCCCAGGGTGATGTGATGGGCGGGGTAGAAGGAGAAGGTGGAGAGGTGGCCGAAAGTGCCGGTAAGTTTATTTCGGTAGGTGGAGCCCAGGGCGTCGCAGTTATCTTCGATGAGCCAGAGATTGTGCTTATTGACGAGATCCATGACAGCGGCGAGGCTGAAAGGGACGCCCATCGTGTGGGCCATCATGATCGCTTTTGTTTTGGGTCCGACGGCGTCAGCCAGCCGTTCGGGGATAGCGGTATAGTCGCCGAGGTTCACATCCACAAAGACGGGAATCAACCGATTCTGGAGGATGGGGTTGAGCGTCGTGGGAAAGCCGCAGGCCGTTGTGATGACCTCATCACCGGGTTGGAGGCGGCGATCCTTGAGCTTCGGCGAAGTCAGGGTGGTTAACGCCACCAGATTGGCGGAAGAACCGGAATTCACAAGTAGGGCGTTGGCGGGGCCAAGATAATCGGCGAATTCCCCTTCAAAGCGCTCGGCGTAACGGTTGGCCGTCAGGTAAAAATCCAGGCCCGCATCGATGAGATTGACCATTTCTCCCGCATCGAAGATGCGGCCGGCATAGTGGACCAGATCCTTGTCAGAATCGAAGGTTTTGGGGGTAAACTTCGCCGTGTGATACTTTTCGACGAGGGCGAGGATTTGGGTGCGGATGGCGTCAGGTGTGGTCATGATCAGTTACCTTTTTGCTGCTGTCCTTTCATCATATTTACAGATTTGTGCCAAGCAGAATTGATACATGTCTTTTGTCTGTAGTTCCGAGTAAAATTCCTTATACCAATCCGCCGTCATCTGCAAGCATTCGTCAATCGTAAGAACGCTACGCCAGTTGAGCTCGGCGTGGGCCTTGTCACAATTCAGTTTGAGGAGGTTTGCCTCATGAAGAGCATGCGGGTCGGAGAGATCATCCCACGCCCCATCGCCCCAGTATTTTATCAGGCGATCCGTCATTTCGGCGACCGTCAGGTGGCTGCTGTCATCGGGTCCGAAGTTCCAGGCACCAGAATAGTTTTGAGGATCTTGATATAGGGCGGCACCAAGCAGCAGGTAACCGCCAAGGGGTTCGAGGACATGCTGCCACGGGCGAACGGCACGGGCGCTGCGGATGCCAATGAGCTGATGACGGCTCAGGGCGCGGATGCAATCGGGAACGAGGCGATCTTTGCCCCAGTCGCCACCGCCGATAACGTTGCCCGCCCTGGCGGAGGCAGCGCCGATTATAGAATTCTGGGGACACGTTCCACTCACTCCGGGCTTGCGGAACATGTCCCCAGAATTCTTTTGAGAGAAAAACGATTTCAGATAAGCGCTGAAGACCAGTTCCGAACACCCTTTGGAGGCGCTGTAGGGATCATAGCCGCCCATCGGGTCGTTTTCCCGGTATCCCCAGACCCATTCCTTGTTTTCATAGCATTTGTCGGAGGTGATGTTGACCAGGACTTTGACGCTGATGGTTTTACGGACGGCCTCAAACACGTTGACCGTGCCGCCGACGTTGGTGTCGAAGGTCAGCTTCGGTTCGTCGTAGGAGAGGCGTACGATGGGCTGGGCCGCCAGGTGAAAGACAAATTCCGGTTGATATTTGCTGAAAGTTTCGAGGAGATGATCAAGATCGCGGACATCTCCATGGATGTGTGTGATTTTCTCCTGGAGTTTAGTTGCTTCGAAGTTATTGGGATTGCTGGGCGGATCAAGGGCATAACCGACAACTTCCCCACCAAGTTCCTTCAGCCAGATGGCCAGCCAAGAACCCTTAAAGCCGGTGTGGCCGGTGATTAAGACCTTTTTGTTCTTATAAGTATTTTCAAACATTTTTCTCATGTGTGATGGTTTCGATAAGGGATTTTTCTATCATTTTTATCTCCGAAAAACCTGGTTATTTTGTCAGTTCTGTGGCGCGAATGAGAGCTTTGCACAACTCGGCAAGTTTTTCATCCTTGGTCCCTCAATTTCTCGTTGAAAAAGCAGTTATTCAAAGCTAACATATTGATTATTATTGACATTTAATTTATTATATGCCATATTTCCT
>Ga0247841_10002282_pt1 | contig 39039 bp, 32 predicted proteins | sample LaCruzMarch2015__2_FD_192410 | JGI IMG/M metagenome (GOLD analysis project Ga0247841, IMG submission 192410) | Freshwater microbial communities from meromictic Lake La Cruz, Castile-La Mancha, Spain - LaCruzMarch2015_18m | ecosystem: Environmental > Aquatic > Freshwater > Lake | place: Spain... | reverse complement strand
TTCCTTGTGCATATGAAAGAGAGTTTAGAAGATCCTGCAAGATTGCTACTAGATTTATAGGAGTATACAGATGGCGCAAGAATTCGATGTAGTAGTCATAGGATCGGGGCCAGCCGGTTACGTGGCAGCGATACGCTGCGCGCAGCTTGGGCTAAAGACCGCCTGTGTAGAAAAAAGGATGGAGCTCGGCGGCACGTGCCTTAACGTTGGATGTATACCTTCTAAAACGCTTCTACATTCTACAGAGCTGTTTTATAAAATCAAAAAAGACGGAGCAAAGCTCGGTATATTTACTGACGGTCTTTCCATGCAGTTTTCTAAAATGATGGAGAGAAAAAAAGAAGTGGTCTCAACGCTTGGTGAAGGGATCAAAGGCCTCTTTAAAAAGAATAAAGTGACTCTATTTACAGGCTCCGCCTCTTTTACCTCCTCGCATAGTATATCTATATCTCAAGGGCCTACAAGTGAGGTTGTAAGTGGAAAAAATTTCATAATAGCCACCGGCTCTGAGCCGACCCCTCTTCCGTTTCTTCCCTTCGATGAAAGAAAGATCGTCTCTTCGACAGGGGCATTAAGTCTTCCTTTTGTTCCTGAAAAACTTGTAGTCGTAGGAGCCGGAGTGATTGGTGTCGAGCTCGGCTCTGTGTATGCAAGACTTGGCTGCCAGGTAACCTTTGTGGAGTTCTTAGATAAGATCTGTCCGACCCTTGATGCCTCTATTTCTAAGGCCTTTCAAGAGATTCTCATAAAGCAGGGGATGCAGTTTCACCTTTCCTCTAAAGTGACAGGCATTGACCTATCAGAGAAAAACGCTTTAGTAAAAGTACTTAAGTCGGATGGCTCGCAGCTTAATTTAGACGCTGATGTTGTTTTGGTCTCTGTCGGGCGCCGCCCTTTTACCCAAAACCTCTCGCTTGATAAAGCAGGCATCGAACTGAGCCCTAAAGGCCAAGTTCCGATCGACGGTAGATTTAGAACTAAGATCCCTCATATCTATGCGATCGGTGACATTGTAGACGGTCCTATGCTTGCTCATAAAGCCTCAGAAGAGGGAGTAACTGTAGCTGAGATTATCGCAGGTCTGAGCCCCCATCTAGACTATGTCAGTATTCCCAATGTCGTTTACACACATCCAGAGGTGGCATCAGTTGGTCTTACCGAAGAAGAAGCTCTTCAAAAAGGGTTCACTATTAAAACAGGAACCTATTTTTTCCGTTCTAACTCAAGAGGCAAATGCACGATGGAGGAAGATGGATTTGTGAAAGTGATAGCTGATGAGAAAAGTGATAAGCTTCTGGGTGTTCACATACTCGGCGCTCACGCCTCCGAGATGATAGCAATAGCTGTCCTTGCCTTTGAGAAAAGGATGACATCTCTCGATCTAGCGAATATTTGCTATCCCCATCCAACGCTTTCTGAAGCGATTAAGGAAGCGGCGCTTTCAATCCACAAGAAAGCGATCCACAAGTAAAAAAAAGGCCCCACTTTCATTACAAGAAAGCAGGACCCCAAGTAGGAATCTTTTATACGTAAATTATAAGCAGAGTATGACTCTTTCTAAAGCTTGCGCAACTCTTCGAGTGGCGTTAACTTTGTCGAGATACTGACCCTGTTGTGTATCTGCATACCAGTGCTCTCCAGCCCAGTTAAAATTGCCTTGGGAGACTTCAAAGCCTTGCATTTCAGCTACAGCTTGCTCGTACACTGCTTTTAAGAATGCTTGGTTGTCTCCAAAGCCTCTGTCTCTTAAAAACCTGAGAGTTACATCGGACGTGAATGTATGATGTTCCAATGCATGGCGAGTAAGAGCTCTCTTTGCGAGTACTCTAAAATCACTGTCGGCAGGGAGCTCTGTTTCAATTCTCATAAGACGATTTCTTGCTATGGTAAGAGGATCGTAATCTCTGCGAGCATTATTTATAAGAGCTGTTGCAGCATAATCTCTTTTCTCTTCTTCTGGAAGGTATGCAAGAGTGCTTTGTTCTACAGGACCTATTTGTTTCATTAAGATGTTACTTAAAATACAAAGTTGCATTTCAGTAGGTAGATTATCAAACCATCTTGGATCTCTCTCGTTGATGCGGACTGTGTCAGTGGCTCTTACTTCGACCCGTTCTGGACGGACAGGAGTCTCTACTGCACTGCTTGCTGCTACTATAGGAGCTGGAGCTTCCATTACTGGAGCCTGGCTTACTGCTACAGGTTCTTCTATAGGAGCCTCTACTACAGCGGCTCTTGGTGCTGGTACAAAAAATGGCGGAGGTAAGAACTCACTTCTTCCTTCCTCTGACATAGCAAGAGCCCAATTGAATGTTTGTACTTGTGCTTTAGCTACAGAGATTGGAGCAGGAGAATTATGGCCGTATGCCTGTCGTTCCAAAGTAGAGTCTCTACCCCAAATAATCTCTTGGCTTGTCCCAAATAGGCTTTTAATTTGTCTTTGTAGAGCATTTTGTCCTACAGAAGGAAATTGGCCATTATTTGTTTCTAAATTGTGAAGAGCTATAGCATCACCATACACTTCGATTGGTAGGTATCCTGTTTTAAAAAACTCCTCTCGTTGCGCATCTGCTTTATTTAATGCTGCAGATGTCAGCTCTTCTGCAAATTTTTTGTGGAGCAAACGTGTGATAAATACGTTTCCAAACATCTGATTTGCAGCATCTGTGGAATCCGCGACTGATCTTGCTACCTTTTGAATCTTTTCTAGATAAAGAGGTACTTTATCCTGAAGGGAAAGCTCACGGCTTAAAGCTTGGCTTCTAGAAGAAATAGAGGCTTCTACTTCAGCCAGAGTCTTTTGGTATAGGCAGTCTAAAAGTGGTCCGCCAACGAGATCTATATTGTTTATACTAGCTCTTTGGAAAGGAATAATATCTGCTAATTGTAACGGCTGCTGCCCGTCTTCAGCATAAATGCCATTTCGAGTTAAACAATCTGCAATTTGAGATAGTTCTTCAACCCAAGTACTTGGAAGTGCATTTCTTGTAGCAGCATCCCGGTATCTATCGATTTCCGTTTCGTGCAGGATACTAAGAAGCTCCATTGCTACAATGGCCTTTAGTCCAGAATTAGGAATGTAAGATAGAAGAATGTGGAAGATCTCTAGTTTTTTGTCTACTGTTGCTTGATCAGGAGCTAAGCCCGCAAAATACATCGTAATGGCTTTTACCATAGAGACAGAGGCTGTCTTAGGATGTAGTTCCATTTGTTTAAGACTTGCCAATTCTCGTGCAAAGAGATGTAAAGATCCAGGAGTACTCACATTTATCTTCGCTTTTACAACAATACCCGATTCTAATGAAGGTAATGCCGCTTCAAGAGATAGTTGCATGATCTTATCTATAACTAGCTTTTTTCTTGGGTCTTCGCATACAGAGAAGAGCTCTTGTAAATGTTCTGTAAAATGCGCAATTTGCACCCAGCAGGCAGCTGGAGCATGAATGCCTTCTGTAACAGAGAGTTCTTGGATGATACTTGTAAACCTTGAAACAATAGGGGCTGCTACAAGAGTTTTAACATCGATCACAGGTTTGAAAGCATCATTTCTTGTTAAAAAGTTGTGAAGGTTTTCAAGCGTTGCAATGGTTTGTGGGTGGAACTGAGAAGATAAAAGTTCGTCTTTGATTCTATCATGGAGCTGCTCTGTACAAGCTCTTCTTAATGCCACCTCTATTAAAGCTCTTTGCTCAGGTGAAATTTGTTTAAGGTGTAGCCTTGCAATAGACTGATCCATTGATTCTAGAATGGTATGTAATCGCTCTAGTACAGAAGTAGATTTTTCCAGTAGGCTTCCTTGAGTCGCCTGGTCCACAATGGCTCTTGCAAGTATGGAGATACTGCTTGCAGGTTCTGTAGTAAGGGATGGATTTAAAGTATTTGGCTTTGAAAATTGGTGTTTAACTTCAGAAAATAGAGTTTCAATAGGAGTTCTAGCTGTTGTAAACATTCTTAACTTCGAAAAATGAGAAGCTTGGCGAGTTGGTGGAATAATTGCCTCGACTGTTCCATTTAGATAGCTAGAAGGATTAAATGGATTTTCAATAGGACGAGGATCGATAAGCCATAAAGCTCTTGGATCTCCAGGTGGGGCGCTAGGTACGGCGTCACTTGGTGGAGCGCTAGCCAGAGCGGCGCTAGGATAAAGCTCGCTAGGTAGGGCGGCGCTAGGCTCTGCTGCTGCTCTCGTGAGCATACCTCTTATTTCTACTTCGCCAGCGTTTGTAGCGGATAAGGCTGAGCGAGGAGCGAATTCTTCTTGAATAGCTGCCAGAGACCTATTCTGCGCTTGAGTAGCTAGCATAGATCTGTACGGCCTAGGAGCCTCGATCGTAGAAGGAGATGGATAGATATTAGAATGAGTTGGATAGAGTTCAAAGGCAGGAACTGCAGGTGTTATACTACTAGTACTCTCGCTTACGCCTAGAGGCGCTGCCGCTGGAGGTAGTTCGTTAGACTCAGTGACAGGATCTTGTGGGTCTTCTGATACAGATCTTGTTCTTACTAATATATTTTCTGGTGGTATTGCCATAATAGTTTACCTTTATTATATTGTATTATTAATATGTAATTAACTTGTCGGTATTAATTATATGTTTATTTTGGTTTTGTATCAATATAAATGATTGTTTATATCATTGCAATTAAGCGTCTTATATATTTAATATTTTAATATATGTTTTTTGGAGCTATTCTAGCTCGTTCCATCGTGACTATTCCAGTAAAGAGAGCTGATTTTTTATTATAAACGTAATCGTCTTAATATTAGCTTAATGCTGTCTATTTATAATGATATCAAATTAGAGTGGGTTAAATTGTTGTTTTTATATCAAATAACAATTATAATATTTATTATAGTTAATAATATTTTTAATAATTAGGAGCGAAGTCCATGGAACAGGCACAAGAGATGAGATCTAGAGTTGCTGCACTCGAATCAAAGGTTGATTTTTTAGAATCAGAGCTTATGTATCTCAATGAAATACTATGCAAATGTGGATTCCCTGAAGGGATTACGACTTTGAAGGCGACAGTGGAAGAGCTTCTACATGAAGGAGTTGATTCTGCAATGCAAGAAAGGTCTCAGTTTCCTGAAAGTAACTAAGCCATAATCGCTTAAGTATCTTATAAAGCCCTAGGGGCTAGAATGTGTCTTAAAAGGCACTTGTCTAGTCCCTAGGGCTTTTCTATTTCCTCTTTTTCAAAAATGGGTTTTTGGTTGATTTTTGCCATTTACCCTGTTACATTCTTCCAGAAATTGACGCAAATAATTTAAGGTAGAAACTCCCATGGGAAAAATCATATTTGATAATACAGGCGAAGAAAAAGATCTGCAGGAAGGCTCCCCAATTGCTGAAGTATGTGAAGAGGCAGGAGTCCCTTTTGCTTGTACTGAAGGGGTATGCGGGACATGTGTTATTGAAGTGCTAGAGGGAATGGAGTGCCTGTCGCCTTTTACTCAGGAAGAAATGGACTTTTTGGGAGAACAAGACAGAGAAAGACTCGCTTGTCAGTGTAAACTGAACGGCGGATGTGTAAAAATTACATTTTAACCAGTAGAGGGAACCTATGACAACACAGGCATTTGAGAAAATCACGAAAGAGATGACCATCGAAGAGATCCTTGGTGGATTCCCTCAGAAAAGTCAGAAGCTCGCTCAAGAGATCACCAATGCAGGACTTCATTGCGTCGGCTGCCAAGCAGCAACGTGGGAGACTCTAGAAGGTGGCATGCTCGGACACGGATACGCTCAAGAAGAAATCGATACCCTTGTAAGCAAACTGAATGCGGTTCTTGCGCAAAAAGTGGATGCAAATACCATCACTTTAACATCAAGTGCAGCAGAAAAGTTTAAAGCGATCCTAGCAGAAGAAGGAAAATCTGGTTGGGGACTTCGCTTTGGTGACAAAGCAGGTGGATGCAGCGGCTTCGAATACATCTTAGACTATTCCCAAAAAGCCAAAGAAGATGATGAAATCTTCCACGGTGATGGAGTAGAGATTCATGTGAACAAGCAGATGGTATCCCGTCTTCTTGGCTGTGAGATCGATTACATCGATGGACTGAACGGTGCAGGTTTCAAAATCACCAATCCGAATGCTAAAGGCTCTTGCGGCTGCGGCAAATCTCAAAGCTATTAATTAGCATTTTATAAAAAAAAGACACCCCAGCTTTTGGCTGGGGTGTCCAGATTGTTTATCCTTAAGATAAGCAGTATGCTTGTATTAAACGAGAACAGCTCGAATATCGTTAGAAACTTCTACGTCTCTAGAGATTCTTGCTGGGTCTGCTTTACGAGCTGCAACTTCTTGTCTTGTTACGTTAAGAGCTGCTTCAAGCTTTCTACCAAAACCTACGATCTCAGTAAACTCAGCTGTTGCTTTTGCTTCAGCTATTGCTGGAGCCGCTGCTGCTTTAGCTTGCGCTTCAGTTACAATTGCTTGAGCTTTACCGATTACAGAATCCTTATCAACATCATAGCCAGTTACCACGCCTTCTGAATTTTTAATTTCAGCAGCAGATTTGCCTATGCCTGCAATACCGTTAGCTTCATTGTTTAATTTGATATAAGCTTCACGCATCTCTTTAGAATGAGCAAGAGCAGCTCTTGCATTACGAGCAAGGGCGCTTATGCCTTTTTCGTCAATAGTAGGATCTTCTACATCAAAGTTAGTTCCACCTGTACGGAAGTCTTTGGATTTTATGAGTTTTCCTGTAAAACCTTCCATTTCTCTGAGTTTGCTATCATCTGCAAGAGCTCCTATAATTGTTTGTACTTCTTGATCCGTAAGTTTTTTGCTTGACTGATTGATTGCAAGAACATACTCGCAATCAGCTCTCATAGAAGCTAACCACGCTTTATCCAGTAGATTCTCACCACCATTTGTTCCTCTAAGAACGTTTATACGTGCAACTGCTGTATCAATTACAGTTTTTTGTTCAGCTTGTATAGCAGTAGTTGGTGCAGTAGCTTCAGCGATTCTTCTTGTGATTTCAGCTTGAAGATTTGTTGGATCTTCATGCTTAGCAATGTGTGCTGTGATAGCAGCAGGTGTAATGAACGCTGCTAGTTGCTTAAACACTTTGAAGTACACGTTAGGTGGTAAAATGCTACTAAATGCTGTAGTCATTTTTGCAATGTGGTCAGTCAGGCTTTTTGCTGTGATGCTAGCTACGCCTTGTTTTGCAAACTCTTGGTTAAATGCTTTAAGTGTACGGTTAGGTAGGTAATGACCTGTAAGACCTTGTACGATGTCATTAGCAGGAGCAGAACCTTCCTCTCTCTTCTCCATAGCTTGTGCTGATTTGTTCATTAGTTGGTGAGCTGCTTCAACAAAACTTTGAATTGTTGTTGCGCTGTTGTCACCTAATCCAGCTTTTGCACGAGCTGCTGTGAGCTGCTCGATCTTGCCTGTAAGGTTAGTTACAGAATTAAGAAGAACTTGAGTTTCACGCTTTTGCACTTGCGATCTTGGTGCAGAACCGTATTTTATGTGCATAAGAGCAATGTTCTCTTGAGCAGCTAATTTAACTACTCTATCTACAGTAGCAACGATCTCTTTAGGGAGATTGTCTAGTTGCTCTGCAGTTTTAATGGACTCAGTTGTTTTCTTGAATAAGCCAAGAAAGTCGACAGAGCCGAGAAATTTAAAGAAAGCAACTCCAACTGTTCCACACTTAAATGTGGCTGCAAGCTTAGCTACTTCGTTTGTTTGACCGTTTAACACTTTTGTAGCGTCATCAACGGTAAATGATTTTTGTACTGGTACTGATGTAACTGTACTCATGCTAATTTCCTCCAAATGGGATTCTAATTCTTTTTTTTTGATTGCTTTTACAATCTTATTATAGTTTTTGCGAAATACAGTTAAATTATAATTCTCTTTGTTAATTTGTTTCAACAGTTTTTAGTTTAATTTGTAATTATAAGTGTAATTAAGTGATTAAAATGAATAATTAAAATTTTATATATTACATTTGTGTATATTTAAAACTTTAATTAGCTATTCTATAGTATAGTTTTATTTTTAAAATAGATGGGTGTTATTTCGTTTTAGGTAAAATAAAATTTTAAAACATATATCAAATGCTCGATTTCGCAGAAAAAGAATATAATAATAATTTTGATTTAGAACTCTAGTAAGGAATAATGAAAAGTGTAAATTTTAATTTTTGATTTTCTTTGCGGTTTTTCAAGAATTAAAATATTTATTACTATATTCATCCGTTTTTGTTGCACGATTTTTGCTAAAGATGTACCTTAGGTGGTTTTGGAGAAAATTTATGAATGAACAGCAGAAATCGATGATTCCTACCTATGATGAGCCCTTCCGATCGATCCTTATTTTTGGCCCTCCTGGAGCGGGTAAGGGGACACTTGGTAAATTCCTAAGCACAGCGGGTAATCACTTCCACCTATCCTCAGGAGATATCTTTAGAGGCCTAGATCCTGAGACACCTATAGGTAAGCTTTACCATACCTATGCAAGTAAGGGGCATCTGGTACCCGATGAAGTAACCATTGAAATCTGGCGTCAGTACGTATCGGGCCTTATTTCTACTAATAGGTATTTTCCTAAGAAGCAGTTCCTCCTTCTTGATGGGGTGCCAAGAACCCGCAGGCAAGCAGAGATCTTTGATAAATACATTAAAGTGGCTCATATCATTGTACTGGAAATGCCTAATATGGAAGGGCTTATATCTAGAATGAAGAAAAGAGCTCTTATTGAGAAAAGGGCAGATGATGCCAATGAAAGTGTTCTTAGGACCCGTATGCAGGTGTATGAGACAGATACGAAGAATTTGCTCGCTCATTACCCTGCAGCCTCTATATCCCGTTTTAACGCGGACCAAAAGCCTCTAGAGGTCTTAAGGGACGTTCTCGTTACACTCTCTGATGTCTTAAGCTTTCCTGAAAAATACTAATTTTTTAAAGCTGCTTATTTTATAAGCAGCTTTAATTCAGTCTCTTATGTCTTCATGTAAATTCCTCTGACAACATAACTGTCTTATTTTTAGCTTGTTACGTGAATTTTCAAATTAAAATTATTTTTATAACCCATTCGATTTCCTCGTGTTAAATCTCTAATTTATTGTTTATTGTTATTTAAAATTTAATTAGGTGTTTGTTATAATAGTTGTATTAGTCTAACTATTCAATTGTTGGCTTTAAATTAATTAGAATGAGAATGCTTGAAGGAGACGTTTTATGAGTTCAGAAGTAAGTTCTGCTTATAACATAAACCGTCCTCCGTCTATGAATGTAGAGGGGGGCGCAAATCCACCACCTAATGAAGCTCGCACGGCACTAAAAGCGTGTGATATTCAAAAGCATCTACATGCCCACTTAATTCCTGCCGCAACAAGGCCTTTATTCACTAATGCAAGCTCGGGAGCGATCGATTGTGCCGGGGACTATTCCTACATAATTAGGCAGTTTTTTAATGATTTCAATATCGATTCACCTCTGTTTTCGACAGAAGGTATGACGACTGCTTGCTGCTCTATGACGGGTGCAATTGGTGCTGTTAGAGCCTATGATAGATTCAAGCAGGCAGAGGCGGTGGGTCTAACATTTGGAAAGGTAGAATCTAGTATTGATATGGTTCGAGGCGTCTCTCAGAGTATTGCTGGGACATTGTATTTGGGATATAGACCTCTTTCTATAACAGCTAGCATTCTACATCTAGATGCAAGTTCCTCCCGGGCGTCTACAGGCATTGGTAGAGCTGCATTTGCAACAGGTGGACTCGGTAATCTATTCTTTGGTGGATTTTATGCAGCTCTTGGCTGTTACTTTACTTACATGCTTAAAAACTTGTATTCGTTTAGAGGGAAGTTTTTCCAAGGTAGAGACATCAAAAATCTTGGATCTGTGGAAAACGTGCAAAATTTCATGAAGTTTTTAACGGAAAAAAGGCTTGCAGTATCACCTGAAATTACCTTGAAAAAGATGCTTGAGTCGAATTCTAACTCTGAAACTAAAGTTAAAGAGAAGCTGAAAGCTACCTGTATGGGGGCTACAAAGACATGGATCAAAGCTCTTCTGAAGGAAGCTAAGACCCTTCCTGAATTTGCTTCATCTTCCCTTTCAGGAAAAGATTCTCAGAAGATCGCGGAAAGAATCTTTGAGGAGCTAGATACGTATTCTGAGCAAAAACAAGCGATCATTCAATCTTTGGGTTTTGATGAGAAATTTGCCGTAGAAAATCCCAAACTTTTTGCCTTAGTGAAGTCGCTCTCCTTTGTAGAGCTTCTTGGACTTGATTTAACTACAAGTAAAAGGGAGAAGAAAAAGGAAGCTAAACTTGCAGGGTTTGTGGGCAGAAGTGCTAGTTCAGCTCTTAAAAAAGCTATTGAAACAGGTCTTGTAAAAAGGCTTGAGTCAACGGATCCCGTTGTGCAAAAAAATGCCATGGAAGAAGCTGTTGCCATCATAAAAGACGCTCAAAGCAATATGAAAGTAGATCTTTTGTGTAACTGGTGTCTTTTGATAGCAGGGGTCGTAGGTGCTATAGCTACTATTGCAGGCTTTATATTTACAGGACCCATTGGAATTATTGTAACAGGTGTTTTATTCTTAATCTGTGCTGTAGCGATGCTTCCTCCCGACTTGATAGGACTTAAGAGCTCTCAAGATGCGCAAGATCAGACGGGAAGGTTTGATAAAGCGGTTCTTTGGATTAGTACTGTTGTTGGAGTGCTCTCCTTTGGGGGAGTGATCGGTCTTGCAGGACTTACTATGGGCGCAGCGCCTGCGGCTCTTGCTGTAGTAACTCTGGTTGTATCATTAGTTATCAGCGCCTTATGGCTTGGTAGTAACTCTTATTCTTTGTTTCGCTTATATAAAATAGAAGAAATGTTTGGTTTTAATAACCCAACCTTTGAATCGCTTGAGAAAAAAATCCAAGTCAAGACAGGGGAAGAGAGAATAGATCAGAATATGAAGGAGAGGTTAAAGAAGCTCACTGTCTCAGAAAGAAAGGCTCTCAAAGCCGCTGCTGAGGGTCTTGGCTTGATAGATCCCAAAGGGGATAGATCGCTTTCTGAGTCAGACCAAAAGCTCGATAGAGCTTTTGATTTCGGTAGAGAGTTCTTCCTTACCCATACAGAAGATGCTGCAGTGCTGCGCGCTGTGGAAAAAGCGTATGAGTCTATTAAGTCTGAGACTCTCAGAGGTCTTTATGATAGGCTCATAAATGCATCTAAAGGCCCTGATGAGAAAAGATCGGAAGCTCTTGCAAATATCAGAGAGTTTTTCCATAGCAAGCTTACAAAAGAGGAGCAGTCTCTTGTTGCAGAAAGGGTATATAACAAAAGAGCGAAAAAGGCCTCTTCTAGAAGCTTTGAAACCATTAAGCTCTCAGATTTGAAAAAAGCACTAGTTGCTGCTGCAGCTACCCAAAAAGCAGAAAATGAGAGCTCTAGACTCAAATTGCTACAGCACACAATTACGATGTTCTCAAACCTGCATAGACCTGCAGGCGCTTAAAAAACTCAAGCCCGTGCCAGAAAAAATCATTTTCTATCGCGGGCATTTTGCTTTATTCTTTTCATCGTAAAGCTTTGGGATGGTACGATCCGGTATATGCAATTACAATGAGCTATTATGGAATCATTCGATCCTGCTATCAGCGACTTTTTATCATACATTGGATCAGAAAAAGGGCTCTCTCGCAATACCATAGAGGCTTATCAAAGAGATCTTCTGCAGTTTTGTGAGTTTTTGAAAGATAGAAGCTCTAGAGACTTAGGATCGATCACTCATGACGACTTTATAAAATTTCTAGATTCCTTACGAAAGAAAGAGTACGCATCCAGCACTCTTTCTCGCATGCTTATTGCTCTAAAAGTATTCTTTCGCTTTCTTAAAAAAGAGAAATGGATCCCGGTAGATCCGACCCACCTTCTTGATACACCCAAGATCTGGCAGCTAATTCCTGAGGTCCTTTCTATCGAGGAGGTCGAGGCTCTTCTTAAGGCACCGGATGTAGAGTCTTACATAGGCTCTCGCGATAGAGCCATCTTTGAGGTGATCTACGCCTCCGGCCTTAGGGTCTCAGAGGTATGCTCTATGAATATCTATGATATCAGTGAGGATAGCGTGAGAGTCAAAGGCAAAGGGGGCAAAGAGAGGATCATTCCGATTGCTAAATCAGCGCTCGCCTCCGTAGATGAGTATTTATCACGCTTTAGATCTGATCTGGGAAAAGAAGGGGAGCTTGCTTTATTCCTCACTCCCAAGGGCAAAAGGATCGACCGTGTTCTTGTCTGGAATAGGATCAAGTTTTATGCCAAAAAAGCAGGTATCACAAAGCCCATATCTCCACATACCTTAAGACATTCTTTTGCAACGCATCTACTTGAAAATGGAGCGGACCTTCGGATCATCCAAGAGATGCTAGGTCACGCAAGTATCGCAACAACAGATCGCTATACCCACGTATCTCAAAAACACCTAACCGATGCATTTTCAGCTTTTCATCCAAGGCCCTAAATATTTCAAAATCAGATTGCAATTAAGAAAACTCGCTTGTTAGCATTCCTACTTTTAAACTGGCTAAGGTTATTGGTGTTGTCCCTAAAAAACCGGACCACTTAGGATGCTAGTTTTAAGTTATTCAGGAACTCTGAAGGGCTTTTCATCGTGAGGCCTTTAAGGAAAGGGAGAAGTGGAGTTTGACCACAGCTTATACTTTTTTTTCTGTCTTTACTATAGAGATGGTTTCAGTTTTTTTTTTACTACCATAGGATAGAAAAAAAAGCCTTACCTCATAGAGGTAAGGCTTTAGAACATAGAAACAATCAAATCACTTATTAGAATCTAATTTCCCCTTCTAACTCTCTGGAGTCGGGGGTTCTGTTACCCTCTTTTGACTCCCACTTTACATCGCCAGTTGAGGCTTGTACGGCTACAAATTTGTATGCGGTGATTCCTTGTGGTATGGAAATTATTACACTTCCATCACTTCTTGTTGTAGGGCGAATTTCAAAGTTACTTCCCCAACTTAATGGTCCACCTTCACCTCGAAGAGCAAGGGTTCTACCTTCAGGAAGATTATGTACTCTGAAAGACATATATTCTGCAGGTGCGGAGTCATCTCCAGGACCATCAAACTGAATCGTAGGGATAGAATTTCTAAGAGAGCGATTACCCGGATTTTGCTCCCATTTTGGATCGGCATCAGCGTAGTCTTTTACAGCAACAAATTTGAATTCTCTGATTTCTGAAGAAGGAAGAGTAAAAGTTACTCTATCGCCCACTACTCTATAAGGAATTGGATAGTTTGATTCCCAACTCAAAGGTCCACCTTCTCCACGAAGAGCAAGCTTTGCATCTGCAGGAAGATTCGATATTGCGAAGCAGTGCGATAATGAAGCCGGGCCATGAGCCGGCGCAACAGCTGATGCAGCTCCTCCACCAGATCCTCCAAGCACCATTTCTTCGGTACTTAAGAAACTCAATTCTTCAGATGATAGAGCCTGTAGTATAGAGCTTGCCGCTTCTGGCACTGTAGCAAGTGTAATACGTACCTGCTGAACAAGCTTTGATGCATTTTGCACTGCGTCTCCACGTCCAGGAATGCTTCTATTTAACTCATCAAACGCGTCATATAATTTTGCAAGGTCGTAGATCTCACCATTCTTAGTTAAGATATCAGCTTCTTGTCGGATTCTTAAATGAAATTCAGAAAATTTTGCATGAAGTCCATTTAGAGCTGTTAGATTTTCTTGCAACTTGGTGCGATCTAGATCTGGTACGGATAGTGGATCCTTTACAGAATGTGCTGAAACATTAAACTTGCCTATAGAATCCTCAAATACATTGCAAATTCGTAGCATAAGTAAAATATGGGCTTGTTTTTCATAAGTATTCTCAGTTGGAAACTGTGCTTTATTATAACTGCTTATTACTTCTATGAACCTTTCAGCCAATACACGCACGCTAAGTGTATGACCTAACAATTCTCGGTGAGGAACTCCCGAATCACCTTTTCCTAAAAAATCTTGTAGCATTTTCGATCTTTGACGCATTAGAACAGAGACAGTTGCTGCTTGTTCTCCTAAAACATAGTGGGCGGGGCATGGAGCTTCTGTTCCCTGGCGTTTATGTAATGTTGGTCTTTTTAAAAAAATAGCTTCATCATATGCTACTTCAATTTTATTAGCTTTTATTCTAGCTAGAGCCGCATCTGAAGGAGGGGGAGTTCCTCCACAGTATCGGGCGTAAAGTACCTCGTATGGGCGTAATTGTAATGATGTTGGTCCAGCCATAACATAAACTCCTTTTTTCAATTTTTAACTATGAATATACTGAAAAATAATAAATAAATTATAAAGGTTTTGTATGTTTTTAGTGAATTAAATGTTAGTAGTTCTATTTTAAATTTTTTATTTACGATTGGAATGATGAAATATATATAATATTTATTTTTTTATGTAATTTTAATGTATTTCAACTTATTTAAAGATAAAGAAAAGGAATAATTATGTGGTTTAATTTAGGACACGTAGTGGGGGGAGGCTGTTCGACGGTTAGATGAAATGGAGCAACAAGCTGTTGAGCGGCCTCCTTTATGACATTTTTTTGCAACTCATCTACTCGAAAATGGAGCGGACCTTCGGATCATCCAAGAGATGCTCGGTCACGCCAGTATCGCAACAACAGATCGCTATACCCACGTATTTCAAAAACACTTAACCGATGCATTCTCAGCTTTTCATCCAAGGCCTTAAATAGTTCAAAATCAGATTGCAATTAAGAAAACTCGCTTGTTAGCATTCTCATTTTTAAAATGGCTAATTTTATGCACCGTATAGTGTTTTCTCTTTTTTTCTTATTTTCTCTTTTTACACCTTCTTTTATGCGCGCAGAGCACAAAAAAGAAATTGTCTATTTAGATTCCTCGGTATCAGCTGGCATGTTTGCTGCCTATTATATGGTCCTAGGTGCTCTGGAGTATTCGCATGAACATAAGCTGAGCGGTGTGAAAGTGAATTTCAGAAGAGAGGGTCTTTATTATGATCCAGCTAAGGGAAATAATTGGTGGGAATACTATTTTGAGCCCCTCCCACTTCATAAAAAAGGGAAGAAATGCAAGTTGCGTAAAATCGCTCCGATCAAAAAAGTTGCTTTCATTACCAAGGGAACTCGTTTGAGCAAAGGAAGAGCTCACCAATTGATAGAACAGTATATTCATGTAAAGCCGTTCATTCAACAAAAGGCAGATGCGTTTGTAGAGGAGCATTTTAAAGGCTTACATATCATCGGTGTTCACTATAGGGGAACCGATAAAGACAGTGAAGCACCTCGTGTCAGCTATGAAACAGTCTATGATAAGATATGCGAAGAGATAGCAGCTTATGGCGCTTCCAACTATAGGATTTTTGTAGCAACTGATGAACAAGCCTTTTTGAATTTCATGCTCATGCGCTTTGGAGAAGATGTGATATATAGGGATGCTATGCGGTCTTTAGGAAAAGAGCCAGTGCATTTTGCCCGCTTAGACCCTTATGAGGCCGGAGAGGAAGCGCTTCTAGATTGTCTGATTCTTTCCCGCTCTAGCGTGCTCATTCGTACAAGCTCGAATTTAAGCAGTGTATCATCAAAGATGAACCCGAATCTCCGAGTGATCAACCTCAGCCGTTCAAGGGTATATTGAGATTAGATGGGCTGTCTCAGTTTTCACCCATTTTCTATAGTTTCTATCCTAATCGGTTTGTTTTTGGTTGTAATTGGGTATAATCGGATATAAATACGGGTATTGCTTGGCCCTCCCATCTTAAAGGAATGTATAAGTGGTAGGTTTTGTAAAAACCTACAGAGCAATTATAGCACCTGTCCTAGGATTTGCAGATCTCACTTCATGAAGAGCCTGATTCAATCCACCAGCCCTATACCCAAGCCTTGCAAAATATCGATCTAACCCTCCCTCTGAAGCATAACGAGCAGAGCGCCTTTCATGGGATAGTAATTTAGATTCTAGTCGAGTACCACTTGCCAGAAGATTTTCTGGGATATGTCCATTTAGGTCGTACCATAGATTCATTAGAGGTACCGAGTAATCGATATTTTTGTGGTGATAACGTTCTAAAAGCCGAGGCAGAACGTATGACCCTATAATCAGAGCCAAAACAGTCAATTGATAATCCTCGACGATCGTTGAGGTTTGATACAGTCTAGCTGATTCCCCCGTAGCATTCTCGCCAAGGAGCTTGAAAAGTAGAAAATAGCATATAATAGTGGTAACGCAGTATTTCCACCGCGCGTTTGCCCAAACTCGCCTATCTGCATAAGATGGCCAGCTATCTAGTCTTCGAGGGCCAAACTCGCTTACTTCATATAATGAAGTGAGTTCTATAATTTTTTTTATTAAAGGGAGTTTAGACTCAAATTCTAAAAATTCCTTTGCTTGTTTGGTCAGCTTTGGCATTGCAAGTCGTAACTCTTTGCTACATGTTCCAAGAGAATACCTATCTTTTACACTGCAAAAGTTTATTACAGCACGCATGCAATCAGGGTTTAATGCGCTTAGGGAATTTGCTCCAATGCTTTGAGACGCCATCCATCTGCTCCTTCAATAATCAGTAATTGTATTATATATGAAAAGTAGTTAATAAATAGAATGTAATAAATTATTTTAATTATTATGAATTCTTGCTATTTGATTTTTTGTTTTATTTTTGATATAACTTGTTTTTGTAGGCTTAACATTTAAATATAAATCAAAGGAATACTTATGGGATTTAATATAAACCGTGTAGTGAGAGGCGTAGCTGATGGCTATGTACGTCGTATTGAGGAAGAGATGGATTATGAAGGAGCTGATGGTCAAAATTATAGACTTAGAGAAGCTCGTACTCCAGCAGAAGTAAGACAAGCATCGATTACAGGATATACGGTCACTACTATTTGGACTGCTGCTTTGGGTTTCGGTATTAGAGCAGGGGTGAATTGCGATGTGCCCCAAACGCTCGCATGTGCCGCAGTTTTCTTTGCTGCAGATCGTTTAGTATTATATTTTCACAATAATCCCCGTGGTGAAGTTGCAGTAGGTGCGGCGATTCAATCTACAGTAACAGGGGTAGTTAACGTCGTAGGACGAGTACTCGGTGGAGCATGCCACTTAGGTGCCCGTGCTGCAGGCGCAGCTATAGACCCACTTTTAAGAATACAAGTTTTTCCCGCAGCACCAGCTGCAAACCCAGCCCTACAAAGACCACAAGGGCAGTAAGTAAAATCTCTAAATGCCGGTAGTCAGTTTTGTCACTACAGCTCGTGACTTAACTGACATCCGGCTCTTTCTTTTTACGCAGCCGGAAGGCATGCGCCTTTTCTCTTAATGCCTCTACATACGTATATGTTACAGGTGTGAGGTATAGAGTTAAGATCTGAGAAATAATCAAGCCCCCAACGATTACAACTCCAAGAGGTCTTCTTGATGCAGCGGCAAGTCCTCCGACACCAATGGCGATGGGGACAGCTCCCATAAGGGCTGCAAACGTTGTCATTAGGATCGGTCTAAAACGGATCAGACAGGCCTCAGTGATGGCATCGTGGATGCTTTTACCCTCAAGCCTTTTTTCATTGGCAAAATCGATCATAATGATACCGTTTTTCATCACGATACCGAGCAGCATGATAAGACCTACTACGGCATATAGCGAGAGCGGGTCTCTGCAGATCATAAGGCTTATGAGACCCCCCAAAGCCGCTGGCGGCAGGGTAGACATCACCGTAAGGGGAGGGAAGAAGTTCTCATAAAGGATCCCTAAGATCACATAGATGATGAAGAACATGATGATGAGAAGATAGGAGAGATTCGCAAATGACTGCTTAAACACGTTTGCTGATCCTTGTACAGATCCGGTGACATTGGGCGGCAGTGTATCCTGCGCAAGCTTCTCTAGCTGCGCAAGGCCTGTCTCTAAGGGTATATTCTTAATATCAAAAGAAACCGTTGCAGAAGGAAGACCATTGAGGTGATTGATGGTTAGAGGACCGATTGTTTCTTTCATTTTTACAACAGAGGACAGTGGGACTAGCTTGTCGCTTTGATTTGAGGTGAGCCACAGCTGTGAGAGCATGCTTGGGTTTCTATAAAATTTAGGAAGAACTTCCATGATCACATAGTACTGGTTAGAAGGCTCATTGATAGGGGATAGATTGATATCAGCAAAAGCCAGGCTTAGTGAATTTTCAATTTGCCTTGCGGTGATCCCAAGCATGGAGGCTTTATCACGCAGTATTTCTATAGAAAGCTGGGGCTGCGTGATATCGAGATCGGAACTTACTGATGCAAAGCCGTTAAGCGCTTTCATCTTTTCTTCCATGATGGGTGCATACTTATAGAGATCCTCTTCTTGAAGCGATTGCATGGTATATTGGTACTCAGCTTTACTCGATGTCGTTCCCACTTGCAGGTTAATCAACGGCATAGGCTTTAAAAAAACCTGTACGCCGGGGATGGTATTCATAGAGCGCATGAGCTCTGGTACGACTATGTCGATCGGCTGTCTATGCTTGATGTCTTTAAGACGCAAAAACATGATCCCTTGGTTGTCCTGAGGGCTTGCTCCTACAGCCACCACAGATTCTATGTTGGGATTCTTGGCAGCGATTTTAGCGAGCTGCTCTTGGTTTGCTGCCATTTGGAACGGAGAGGTACCATCTGATGTGACGGTAAAGCCTTGAACAAAACCGATGTCATCACCAGGGATAAAGTCTTTAGGTAGGGTAATCACAAGAAACAAAGTGAGTGCAAAGCAGCCAAAGCCGGATAAGAAAAGGGTCTTTCTGTGTTTGAGTGACCATTCAAGTGATGGCTTATATAGCCTTAACATAAAATGATTGATCTTATCAGAAAGCTCTTCGGTCTTACTCTTTTTCGCATCCTTGATCTTTGCAGGAATGAACTTGCTACATAGTAGGGGGGTGAGTGTTAATGAAATAACACCTGATATCATCACGGTTGCAACGATTGTAACTGCAAATTCATGGAGGATTCGTCCAATGATCCCTTCCATAAAGATTAGAGGGATGAATACGCTGCAAAGGCAAAGGGTCATAGAAAGTATCGTAAAGCCGATCTCTTTAGATCCATTCATTGCTGCCTCGAGCGGAGATTCTCCCATCTCCACGTGACGCACAATATTTTCTAGTACAACAATGGCATCATCGACAAGAAATCCAATTGAGAGAGTAATCGCAAGAAGCGAAAGGATATCTATTGTGAATTTGAAGTAGTACATGATGATAAATGTACCTAAAATCGACATCGGTATGGCAATTGCAGGTATGATCGTATCGACAAATTTTCCAAGGTAAAAAAAGATCACGATCACGACAAGGGCCATGGCGAGAATGAGTGTTAATTTGACATCGTCGACCGACTCTAAGATGTATTCAGACTGGTCATACATCGTATACATCTTTAAGGAGCCTGGAAGCTCTTCTTGTAATTTTGGTAGTAGTGTCTTGATATCTTGGATGACGGATAAGGTGTTGGCTCCCGGCTGCTTTTGTATGCCTAGAGCTACCATTTCTTCAGAGTCATCACCTTGGAAGAATTTTACATAGATCTTATCATTTTTTAGGCTGTCAAACGCTTTGCCTACATCACGTAGTCTAACAATAGCGCCGTTTTTTTCCGATTTCATGATCAGAGGGTTGTATTTATCCCCATCAAAGATCTGTCCATCGACTGCAATCGTATACTCATTTTTCTCGCTAAAAAGTGTTCCTACAGGAAGGTAGACGTTGGCATCTCTTATACTCTGACCAATCTGGTCGATACCGATACCGCGTGCTGCAAGTTTCTGTGGATCGACTTGCACCCTTACCGCATAGGGCTGGCCGTAGGTTTCTACTTGCGATACGCCGTTCACAATATTAATTCTCTCTCCAATGACCGAATGGGCATAGTCGTAGAGCTGGCCAAGGGTCATAGTATTAGATCTTAGCACTAAAAAAAAGATAGGGGTTGCTGTCGGATTGACCTTCTGGTATGTCGGTGCATAGGGGAGATCTTTGGGGAGTTGGGCGGAAGCGGCATTAATAGCCGCTTGGACATCAGGTGCTGCGAGATCAATATTTTTACTTAAAACAAACTGCAACACAATGTTTGCACTTCCTGTATAGCTCGTAGAGGATATGGACTGTATACCGCTGATCGTTGCGAATTGTTGTTCTAGAGGAACTACGACGTTATTAGCGATCGTTTCAGGAGACGCTCCAGGGTAGGAGATGTTCACTTCAATAGTTGGGTAGTCGACATCGGGAAGATCGCTTACAGCAAGTGCGTTATAAGAGAGAAATCCAAAGAACGCTACGGTGAGCATCACAAGGATCGTCATTACCCTGCGACGGATGAATATTGCCGAGATATTCATGGATCGCTCCTTGTAAGGTCACGACTCGTTTTATGTGGTGAGCGGAATCCTCCTAAGAACTTCCTTTTTTGAGGAACCTCTGATACGGCGTCATTATTTGTAGGGGTGGGTACATTGTTCTCGTTTTGAATGTTTACTTTCGCACCAGGGTATAGGTTTAGCTGTCCTTCTAAAACGACCGTATCATTAGATGTAAGACCGCTCTCTACAATAATCATATCGCCTTGCCTTTGGCCTATTTTGATGTTTTTTGCAGTGACGACATGGTCGCTGTCTACCGTGAATACAAAATGTCCTTTCTGGCCGATCTGTACTGCTTGGTAGGGGATTAGTATGGCGTCATCGATTGTATTTAAAATGATTCTTACGTCTACAAATTCTCCAGGCCAGAGTTCTTTGCTGTCATTGCATAATGTCGCCTTCATGAAGATGCTGCCTGTACTTTCATCGACCTGATTATCGATTAAGGAAAGCCTACCTTCATACGGATGATCTGTGTCTTGGTTTAAGTATACTATGGTCTTAAGTTCTCCACTGCCTTGGTGTTTTTGGATGCTAGGAAGATCTACATCGGGAACATAGAAGCTTGCAAAGACAGGATTGATTTGATTGAGAACGATTAAAGAGGGGCTTTCACCAACAGAGATATAGTTGCCTACATCGATTTGTTTTTTTCCAGCAACGGCTGATATGGGGGAGTAGATCGTCGTATATTGTAAATTGAGCTGAGCATTTTCCACTTCAGCATAATTTGCCTCTACAGAGCCTTCTTCGACAAGCACATTTGTTAGGTACTGATCGTATTGCAGTTGCGCTACATATTCTTCTTGCAAGAGCTTAGAATAACGCTGAGCGGTCTCCTCCGCATACTTTAATGAGGCCATGCTTTGAGCTAAAGCCGCCTTTGCCTTATCGAGCGCTGCTATATAAGGCCTTGAATCTATGGTAAAGAGAAGTTGTCCTTCTTCAACTTCTGTTCCTTCCTCAAAAAACATCCCAGTGAGCTCACCTGCGATCTGTGATTGCACATCTATCGTCTTATAGGCTTCTATATGGCCTGCGTAGTCGAGATATAAGGGTACACTTTCTACCTTTGGTGTTGTCACGATAACATTGGGAAGCCTTGGAGGAGGTGTTGGTGCTTTGGCGCAGCTGCTAAGACAAATCATGCAAAGGGCTATACCTGATAAAATTTTCATTGGAACTCCTGTTGGATGTTTGCGGGGGGCGATGCAGCAGCCCCAATAGCATAAGTTAAATTAGCGAGCGCATCGAACCAGCCCTGCGTGGATTTAGCAAGACGGGCTCTTGCGTCAGCAAGTGAGCTTTGAGCGGAGACGACGGTTAAGATATCTGCTGTCCCTGCTTTATACTCAGAGAGTGCTACCTTATATTGCTCTGCAGCGGATGCAAGGTACTGTTTTGCAAACTTCAAGGCGTCGAATGCGATTTTGATATTGTACCTTGCTGTTGTCACGTCTTTAACAAGCTCCAGCTCTTGCTGCTTAAGCTTACCTTCAGCTTCCACGACATTTGCTTCTGCCATCTTTATATCGTTGCGGTAGTAGTAGCCACGGAATATGGGCATGCTAAGGGAAAAGGAGCTTGTATAATCGTACTTATCGTTGAGCCCACCATTATAATAGGTCTTACCGAAGTCGAGTAAATAGTTAAAAGAGGGATATACCTCTCTTTTGGCGGCCTTCAAAGTGAATTCTTTCGCCCTTAAATCAGCACCCGATGCTAAAAAATCGGGCCGGCTTTGCATAGCAACAGAGATGAGCTCTTCAAGACTTGGCAGATCTTCTTCTGTCGGTGTTACATCAGGTATTTCCTCGAGTTTTATGGGCAGATTCGCAGGCAGGCCCATATTATTTAACAAATCGGACACACTTACCACGATCTGCTGTCTCTGCTCTACTAGATCGATTTCATATTGAAGTAGCTGTGTTCTTGCTTGGAGAACATCAGAGAGGTTTTTTACTCCTGCGTTAAGTCCAAGATTTGCTGCATCAAGTGTGATTTGAGCCGTTTCAACATCTGCTATGAGTGCTGTAAGAAGCTGCTGTTGGTACAGCGCGTTATAATAATCGGTGGTGGTTATCTGCAGCACCGTTTGAATTTCTCTATTGTGTGTGAAGTCTGCAAAGAAAAGAGCTTGCCTTGCAGCTTCGCTGGTTGCTCTTCTTTTTCCAAAATCAAATAAGTTATAGGTCAGGTGGAGCTGAGGTCCCCACTGAGAAAATGTGGTGACGAAGATCTGGTTGCCGGTACTAGGTCCTGTGCTAGAAGTGCCGGTGCTAGTACCAGCACTTGCACCTGTAGTGCTACCGCCTGCAGAGTTTGTCGCAAAAAAGGAAGAAGCCCTTGTTCTAAAATATTCGAATTCACCAGTGATACTTGGCAGCGCTGAGCTTTGAGATTGTCCGTAGTGAGCAGCAGCCTGTCTTGCCTGCGCCCATGTCTGCTGAGTATCGGGGTTGTTACTCAGCGCAATATTTAGAATTTCACCAAGCGTTAAAGGCTCATCAGAATCAGGAATGATTCTCTCAAGCGCTACGATAGTACGCTGAGAGAGTGCCTTCTTAGAAGGCGTCCAGTAGTCATCCTTTGATCCGGGGCTATATTCATCATTCCATGGCTGTACCATGGCTTTATTCATATAGCAGCCACCACATAGAGAAAGTATGGCTAAACAAGACGGAATCTTAAGTGAGTTATACATGCGTTCCTTGTCATAATTCTCAAAAAGAGAACGCCCCGGAAGGGACCGACCCCAAACGCAGTATAACTATTGAAGTTTTTTGGTCAAAATTTCATTTACCATGGCAGGTGAAGCAGCTCCTTTGCAGAGTTTCATCACTTGGCCGATCAAATAAGCAAAGGCTTTGGTTTTCCCTGCTTTGTAGTCAGCGATTGACTGTGCATTCTCAGAAAGTACCTGATCGATAAGAGCTTCAATGGATGAAGTATCTTGCAGAGGCTGGTAATCTGGATTTTCTTTGACGATATCTTTGCAGTCCTTGCCAGGATTTGCCACCATATCATCAGCGACACTTTTCGCGATCTTGCCAGTGATTGTTCCTTGATCGATCATATTGACAAGGTTTCCTACGTGCTCAGCTTTTATGCCAACTTGATCGAGTGTTTTACCGCTTTCTTTAATTCTTCCGGTAAACTCAACGACGAGCCAGTTGCAAAGATTTTTTGCGTTAGAGCATGTTTTTAATGCTCTTTCAAAATACAGACACATTTGTCTGTCATTGATTAAAGTGGCAGCAGCAGATGCTGGAAGTGATAGCTCTTCAGTATAACGCTTGAACCTATCATGTGGCAATTCTGGAAGATCTTTTCTGATCTCTTCGATATAAGCACTTGTTAAAACGATAGGAACGAGATCAGGTTCTGGGAAATACCGATAGTCTTCTGCGTCTTCTTTTTGACGCATAAGAACAGTTTCTTTTTTTTCAGGATCGAAACGGTATGTGCCTTTATGGATGATATTGTTTATATCTTCATGCGGATTCTGTGTATAAAGACGGATCTGACGGCGTATCTCTGACTCTAGAGCCATTTCCATATTACTGAACGAGTTCATGTTTTTGATCTCGATCTTGTTACGCAAGGTCTTTTCGCTCTTTAAACGAACAGAGATGTTCGCATCAAAGCGAAGGGATCCTTCTTCCATGTTACAATCTGAGGCATCTAAATATTCCATGATCGCTTTCAGAGCCATAGCGTAAGCTACTGCTTCTTTAGGGGTATGCATGCAAGGCTCAGAGACCACTTCTAAAAGAGGGACGCCAGCTCTGTTATAGTCTACGCCTGCAAAAGTACTGAAGTGTTTCAGCATCCCGGCATCATCTTCTAGATGGGCTCTATTGACAGGGAATGTTTTCATTTGCCCGCCAACTTCTGCCACAATCATACCGCCTAAAATGATCGGCTGATCAAATTGCGTGATCTGGAAGTTTCTTGGGCTATCAGGATAAAAGTACGATTTGCGGTCAAACTTGCTGAAGTGGGCGACATCGGCTTTGATAGCCAGTCCAAACTGGACAGCTTTTCTTACTGCTTCTTTGTTCAGAACAGGAAGTGTACCCGGCTGCCCTGTGCAAACATCTGTGATATTTGTGTTAGGCTCATCACCAAAGCGATTGGGTGCGCAGCTGAACAATTTAGATTTTGTGTTGAGCTGTACGTGTACCTCAAGACCGATGACTGGCTGCCATAAATCGTATTGAATATCTGTCATAGTGCCTCTTTGTCGAAGTGAGCAGGTATTTTTTTTCCATAGCCAGTAGCTTGCTCATAAGCATAGGCTGCACTTAAAACTTCTTTGTCATGCATCTGCGGTCCGATAAGCTGCAGTCCAAGAGGCATGTTATTGCTGCTAAAGCCCGAGGGAATGCTGATCGCTGGCGCACCAACGAGATTCGCAGCGATTGTATACACATCCTGTAAATACATCTGCAGAGGATCTTGGATCGCTCCCAGCTTAAAAGCTGGAAAAGGAGCTGTCGGTAGCATAACAAGATTGCATTTAAGAAAAGCGTCTTTGAATTTTTGGATCATAAGAGCACGCACTTGTTGCGCTTTTTTATAGTAGGCATCTTTAAATCCGGAAGAGAGTACGTAGGTGCCTAAAAGAATCCGGTTTTTCACTTCGGCTCCAAAACCATCTTGTCTTGATAAATCATAAAGTTCTTCAAGATTTGTAGCTTTCGGAGATCTGACTCCATAACGGACGCCATCGAATCTCGCAAGGTTCGTAGAGGCCTCGGCAGTTGCTAGGACGTAATATACAGCAATGGAGTGAGAAAGGATATCTAGATCTACATCGACGATTTTAGCGCCCAACTGTTTATAGACTTCAACACTTGCTAGGAAGTTTTGTTTGGCATCTTCATTTAGCTGTTCTAAGAAGTGCCATGGTACACCGATGGTAAAGTCTTTTAGGGAAGGGGAGAGTGCTGCAAGGTAATCTGGTGTTTTAGCATGGATGCTTGTAGAGTCTCTGTCACACCCTTTACTGATGACTTGCATCACAAGAGCTGTGTCGGTAACAGTTGTTGAAAAAGGTCCGATCTGATCAAGAGACGATGCAAAAGCCACAAGACCGTAGCGTGATACTCTTCCATACGTAGGTTTAAATCCAACGATACCTGTAAAGGATGCAGGTTGGCGTATCGATCCACCGGTATCACTACCAAAAGAAATAGGGCAAAAGCGTGCAGCCACAGCCGCTGATGATCCACCAGAGCTGCCGCCTGGAGTGCAAGCTAGGTCCCAGGGGTTTCTTGTTTTTTGATACGCGGAATTTTCCGTAGAGGATCCCATCGCAAATTCATCGAGGTTTGTCTTGCCGATTAAAAGAGCATCCTCTTCCTCTAACAGACGGCAGACTGTCGAATCGAATACCGCTTTGTAATTAGAGAGGAACTTAGATCCGCATGTAGTGATTGTTCCATTAATATGGATGTTGTCTTTGATGGCGATAGGTACGCCAGCTAGGCTCCCGAGTTTTTCCCCAGATTGTTTTTTTTTATCAAGGGATTCTGCTTTTTGTAGCATGCGGTCTTTATGGACATGCAAAAAAGCTCCGACTTCAGGATCGAATTTTTCTATCCGTTTCAGTGTGTTTTGTGCGATCTCTTTAGCGGAGATTTCTCCTTTGCTAAATAGCTCTTTGAGTTCTGTCGCAGAGAGTTTATACATGTGACACCTTATGAATTAGACGTTTTGATAATCGGAGGCACTCTGACCATGCCGCCTACATGGGATGGGGCGTTTGAGAGAAAAGTGTCTCTAGAAAGGGTCTGCCCTATTTCATCATCTCTCATGACATTAGTGATTGTCTCTAAGATATGATTACAGGGAGCTACTCCCTCTGTATCCACCTCGGTGAGTTGGTCTATATATGTAACTACCCTGGAAAGAGCGGTGTAGAACCTGTCTTTTTCCTCTTGGGAGCATTCGATTTTGCTGAGCTTCATCAGCTTAAGGAGGTCTTTTTCGTCAAAATGAGACATAGAATGTGTCTTGGTAAAAATAACTTACTGACTGGTTAAAAAGCATATAATCGGGTATGTTATATAGGTTCAAAGTTAAGTAGTCAAAAGGAAAAAAGCGGCTTTTATGAAGGATGTATTAGTATACACTGGCGATGGGGTCGATCCGTTCGGTCTTTCACAAACCCTTTCTTCTTTGAAGGCCTCTTTAGATCTATCTCGTTATCATATATCTACAGTCAATGCCGATGAACTCCAAAAAAAATTATGCAGTAAAACATGCGCTTTGCTAGTCATACCCGGTGGGCGTGATCTGCCATATCTTGAAAAAATAGGTTCTTCTGGCATGAGTCTTATTAAGTCTTATGTAGAGGAGGGGGGATCTTATCTCGGCCTTTGTGCCGGAGCGTATTTTGCATCCGGACACATTGAATTCGAAAAAGAAGGACCACTCGAAGTTGTAGGGGAGAGGTTTTTAAAATTTATTTTAGGTAAAGCCGTAGGCCCCGCTTTAGACAAAGGCTCTTTTAGATATGAAACGCCTCAAGGCGCCAGAGCCGCCCATATTTCTTGGAAAGAGACCTCTCTTTCTACCTATTATAATGGCGGCTGCTATTTTTCCCTTTCTGAAGAAGATAAAGAGGTAGAGGTCTTAAGTCGGTATCTTTCATTAGAAGATACGCCTCCCTCTATTATAGGATGTAAAGTGGGAAAGGGAAGAGCGATACTGAGTGGCGTCCATTTTGAATTTAGCCCCAGCTCCCTTAGTGCAAGATCAGGTCCTATGCAAAAGATCATCGCAGAGATGGAAAGGGATGAGACCAAACGGCTGGAATTGATTTCTTCAGTGCTTAGCTATCTAGGTTTAATTGATGGTGGAAAAGATCTCATAGCGTTTGTCAAATGAATATTTTTTCTTGACGCGGGTAGCGACATAAATCCGATTATAATAATTTGTTGAATTTGAATGGGGTATAATTTTTTTTAACAAAAGAAAGTTATTGTTCGAAATGAAATAAATGCTATTTTTATTTTTTTTTGATATAATTAATGTGAATAATTTATTATCTAGCGTGTTGAATAATAATGGTTAGTCGAGTAATAGATACAAGTTCAATATTAGAAAAAACAGTCCTCCCTCCAGAATCTCTTGACTTAAGAAGATCTGGCAATTCAACAAAAATCGAATTACCAGGTTGTGTCTTAGATGCTGCAGATAGCGTGGCTAGAGCAGCAGAGTTTGTGTTAGCACCCTTAAGTAATGATTGTTCTTTACATCTAACTAGAATCGGATCTTTCGGCCATAGAGTTATAGTACACCATGATCCTAAGGGTCGATCAGCTGTTTCTTCGGGCTTAGGCCTTTTTCATAAAGTTACAGAAGCCTCCGATTATGTTCATTTCACAGGACGTAAAAGTTCGTCTACAGAATTGAGTGAGAGAGAAGAACTCGGTGCCGGTTCCTCGAACCCAGCTTTTCTTTACACAGAGAGTTCTTTTGTTGTGGCTGAGACTAGAGATCCTTCACTTGCAGAAAAACTTTATTTCCCTCTTTTTAGGGATCTATATTCAACTGATCCTAGTTTAATTGCGACCCTACATTCGATCCTTCATCAACCAGGACTAATAATCACTCGAGCGGACAGGGGAGATACGGCTTATTTTGTTAAAACTGGTAATGGGGATCCCCTTGTTGTAGTTAAACCCACAATTCTTGAACCTGAGAGTTCTTTTCACGGTTATGGAATGATTGTAAAAGAGGGTATAGGTTCTGCAGAAGCTCCGGGTGGAGAACTTCTGGCTTATGAATACTCTCGATTATTTGGAGGGCGTTTTCCTGTTCCTCCAACAGTACTAGGTGAGCTCACATCACCCACAATTGAAGGTTTTTCTTCAGATTATTCTGTATCTGCCGCTTCTACAAATTATGTAAAAGCTTCTTTCCAATTATTTGTTCCCCATTGTAGAAATTTAAGTGAGCTTAGTGGTAGAGACAAAGCTGAACTAAATATAGAGCAGCTTCAAAATGCTGCAATTTTTGACATTTGTCTTGTTAACACAGATAGGCATGCTGCTAACATACTTGTTGATAGAAGTGGAAATATATACCTTATCGATAATGGCCTTATTTTACCAAGAAAACTAGAATCTGAAGGCTCTTTTACATGGATGGAGTTCCCTCAAATTAAAAGGCCTATAGGCCCAGAAATGATCCATTTTATACATAGTTTAGATCCCTCTATGCTTATAGGAGTATTAGAAGTTCTGAAACTTAGAAGTATTGCAGATTTTACTGAACCGGAATTTCAATATCGTTTAGCTTCGCATATTGTAGCTGTTGAGCTTCTAAAATCAGGCTCTAAAAAGGGTATGACCCTCTATGAAATTGCAAGATTTTTAACAAACGCTAACTCCGGTGATTTTTATAGCTATTGCCAAGAGAGTATTGCTGAAAGCATCTATGATATTTGGCAAATGGGTGATGATAAGTCAATTGATGCGCTAAGGGCTTATATCAATAAAGCTTTGGAATCATACATTCAGAAAAAGAGCGAATTATCAATAGCGTTTGCGGATTTTTCATCTGAACATGAACAATTTGAAAGCATATGTACTCAAGCTCTTAACGACACAAGAGTTAGATTTCTTTCCAGTTAACTTGCTCAGGAGTTTTCTTAAGTCTTTAAAAAATTAACTCCCAGGTCGTCATAGGTAATGGCCCTAAAGAAGTCAAAAGCTTGTGATTGTAAAAAAAGATTCTTTAAAAAGAACGTGACAAATGCAGTATTTTTTACTATATCTCAAGAATAAGAAGAAATCTACGGGAACAGCCTTACTCGATTTCTTTTAAAACTGCACTGTTAGGAGATCGTTTCCTGAGTTCAAAATTCTAAAGCACCACAATAAATAATTGTGGTAAGCTGTAATAGCTCCTTTTCAGCTAAATATCCATCTCTTGTAAAAAAATAGTGACAAATCCTGTATTTTTTTTTATATTCCGATTATAAGGAGAAATGTATGGGCATATCATTGCTCGATTTCTTTTAAATTTTACTGTCAGGAGAAAAGTTATGAAATGCGTAAGTATGTTAGCTCTCGTTCTTGTTATAGTAGGAGCTCTTAACTGGGGCCTTTGGGGATTTTTTCAATTTGACCTAGTAGCTTGGATCTGTGGTGGCAATACTACAGGTGCTAGTCGTTTAATCTATTCAGTTGTTGGACTTGCAGGTCTTTGGACACTCCGTCTACTTCCTCACTTCAAACACTTCAGCGGATGCTGCTCAGGCAAAGGAAAAGGCGGCTGCTGCAAATAATTTGTAGCCTCCTTTTTCCAAAGCGCGGAAAAAAGCTTAAGTGCTTTTCCCGCGCTTTTTTTTACCCATTTACCTTTCAATGAAGCCTTATGAAAAAAAACTGTATTCTCTTACTAACACAAGATTTGCGTATCTCTGATAACAGAGCTCTAAGGGAAGCTGTACACGCAGGTTTCGATGTAATCCCCCTTTATATATTTTCTGAAGAAGAAAACCATCCATGGGAGATGGGCTCTGCCAGTAGATGGTGGCTTCATCACTCTCTGAAAAGTTTATCTGAAAGACTTCAGAGTAGGGGTTCTAGGCTTATTCTGCGCAAAGGTCCGGTTATGTCTACTTTAAAAAAGGTGATCGAAGAGACCTCTTCTACAGCAGTATTTTGGCATAGAAGGGTGGAGCCATGTGCTCGCAAGCTAGAGAAGAAGATCGAAGAGCTTCTTCCAGCTCTAGGCTGCACAGGCCACGCATTTTTTGATAACCTCCTTTTTATCCCAGGTAGTGTACTTAATGGTAAGGACGAGCCTTACCAAGTATTTACCCCTTTTTATAAGACTTGCTTAAAAAACGAGCCTCCTAGAGCTCCTATTGCAGCTCCTACCAGTTTGCCTAAGGTAAGTTCTTCGGTAAAAAGTGTTAAGCTAGAAGAACTTCATCTTCTGCCAGGTAAGGATTGGGCCTCTGAGTTTAGCTCTTTATGGAAACCTGGTGAGGAAGGGGCTTTAGAGCGCCTTAAGAAATTTACCTCGCACTCTATTGCAGACTATGTCTCTATGAGAGACATTCCATCTGTTGATGCAACATCCCTTATGTCACCTCATTTGCATTTTGGAGAGATTTCTCCTTATCAGATATGGAAGGCTGCTGAGAAATCAGGAAGGGGAGAGGCCTATCAAAGACAAATCATATGGAGAGAGTTTGCTCATCATATGCTATACTTTTTTCCCTCTACAGATCTCCATCCACTTCGTAAGGAATATGCGGACTTCCCTTGGAAAAAAAATTCCAAGCTCTTATCTTTATGGCAGAGAGGCTCTACGGGGTATCCTATTGTCGATGCAGGGATGCGTCAGCTATGGAGACTCGGCTTTATGCACAATCGAGTTCGGATGATTGTAGGATCGTTTCTTGTAAAAGATCTTATGATCCCCTGGCAAGATGGGGCTAAATGGTTTTGGGATACACTTGTTGATGCCGATCTTTCGAATAACTCTTTCGGCTGGCAGTGGGTAGGTGGTTGTGGCGCTGATGCAGCTCCCTACTTCCGTATATTTAATCCGGTGACTCAAGGGGAAAAGTTTGATCCTGATGGAGTCTATGTAAGAGCTTTTGTTCCTGAGTTGAAAAACCTTCCTTCGCAGTGGATCCATAAGCCCTGGCTAGCCCCAGAAGAAGTATTAGCAAAAGCGGGTGTCGTACTTGGGAAAAATTACCCCCGTCCCATAGTAGATCATGATAGAGCCAGAAAACAAGCCCTAGAGTATTTTCATAGCTGGTCAAAAAAATAAGGATATCCCCAAATGCTAAAGCATCGTTTCCATTTCGAATCTACTCTGCCATTTCCCTCGGATGATGTCTTTTCTTGGCATTTGCGAGAGGGTGCTTTAGAGAGACTTGTTCCCCCTTGGATCAATGCAAGAGTGGTAAAACATGGAAGTCCTAAACAGGTGGGTTCTAAGACGATTTTACGTTTTGGCTTTGGGCCTTTCCACACAGACTGGGTGGCTGAACATACCCATTTTGTTCCGGGCAAAGAATTCGCTGATAAAGAGAGAAAAGGTCCGTTTAGATTCTGGCACCATATTCATAAAGTAGAAGATCTGCCTTCAGGATCCCTTCTTGAAGATGACATTGAATATGCGCTTCCTTTTTTTCTTTCGAATGCGCAAATAAAGCAGCAGCTTCATAGACAGTTTGCTTGGCGTCATAAAAGGGTTCTATATGACTTAACCACGTTTTCTCTCTATGAGAAAACAACGAAAAAAATCCTTGTCTCTGGCTCTCGAGGCCTTGTAGGAAGCTCGCTTTGTGCATTTCTTACCGCAGCAGGTCATGAAGTATGGCATTTGCAAAGAGACCCTTCTAATGCGTCAGCTAAAATTATCGGATGGGATCCTCAGCAAGATGGAAAAAATGGGAAAGAATTTGAGGGGTTTGATGCGGTCGTTCATTTAGCTGGGGAAAATATCGGAAATAAAAGATGGAGTCCAAAACAGAAAGAAAAAATCTTTCGTAGCAGATGTAGAGATACATGGCTTCTGTCTCATATTCTTTCTCGCTTGAAAAATCCTCCAAAGGTATTCCTTTCTGCTTCAGCTATTGGTATCTACGGAGATAGGGGATCGGAAGTGCTTACAGAAGAAAGTTCTTATGGCAGTGATTTTCTTGCCGATGTATGTATCCATTGGGAAAAAGCTTCAGAGATACTTAATGAGGTGGGTATAAGACGGTGTCTTCTTCGTTTCGGCTATGTACTTAGCCCTAAGGGGGGAATGTTAAGACCTATGATTCCTTTATTCCGTCTGGGACTGGGCGGAAAGCTCGGATCTGGCAAGCAGATTATGCCATGGATAGCGCTTGATGATGTGATTTATGCGATCTATCACTGCATTATGAAAGAAGAGATACAAGGTCCTGTCAATGTCGTGGCTCCCTCTCCAGTAAAACAAGTGGAATTTGCAAGAACACTTGCAAAAGCTCTTAGAAGCACAGCGTTTGCACGTGTGCCTACTTGGTTTCTTAAAATGGTCCTTGGAGAAAAAGCCGATGCGCTTATTTTTCGTTCAGCAAACGCTGAGCCCACCAAACTACTAAAGAGTGGATTCACTTTTTGCTATAGAGAACTTAAGAGCTACCTTAAAGAGTCCCTTTAGGGAGTCTTTTCTTAAGAGCCTCTTCAAGTTTTTTTGTAGCATTATAGCAGTCTTTCATTTTTCCTTCGTCGATCCAGTTGATTCCTGTATGAAGGTCCATCCAGTTGACTCCTGTATGGAGTATGTTATCGATGCTATCTAAGAATTCTGCCACATGAGCGGGGAACACTCCTCCCATTTCAACAGCAAGCTTTCTCATGTCAGGAGCAAGCTTTAAGAAGTCGGATCTAGCTTTTTGAGAAGCATGCATGATTTGCTCAGTGTTGCCTTGCTCAAGAAGAACGAGGAAGGTTCCTATATCACCGCTGATTCTGCGCTCTAAGTCAACGAGCTCTTGTTTGGTGAGTTTTAGAGATTTTGAACTTCTTCTAGGATGATAGGTTTTCATCTTGCGAGGTCTTGTTGATTTCGTTGCACGTACGGGGGTAGTCTTACTGCTTGATTTTACAGGTTTTGTTGTCATGCCAATTTCTCCTGACTATGTTAATTTGTCTATTAATTATATTTATAAACTAAATATATATAAAATTCAATTTTAAATTACTGTTAGTTTCTTAAGTTATTAAATTGTAAGAGTCGAGTGGTTTGAAAACGCATTGGAGGAAAAATAGAGACTCTGACATGATGAGCAAAAATCAAAAGCTCATAAAGAGGTGATTATGAAGCGTATAGCCCTTATAGCATGTATTGTTACAGCTCAGATTTCAGGCTTTTCTTCAGAGATTGCAGGCACTGTGTCTCCAAGCCAGAATCCTCCTCCTGCCCTGACCCCAGATAGTGATGACGATGTGATCATCATGGAGGAAGATAGTGATTATGAAGAGAATGAGGAAGAAGATGCTCATGATAAGGCTAGTGAATTTGAGCATCCTCCCGGTGAAGACCATCATCATCCGGCGGATTAATTAGGCGCGAGAGTCCTTATCTTTGGATTTTGTACCATTAAGTCTAATAACTACTCTCAACTATCTAAAGGAAAGATCTTTTAGGGGTCTTTCCTTTTCTCTGTTGTTTAGATTCTAGAAGTCTGTCCCTTTATATCCTATAAAGGGAAGAGCTTTATTGCATAACAGCTAAGTTTCTTAACCTATTTCAGCTTTTTTTCCTTTATCTTAAGTTTTGCATGGAATCTAGTTCCAAAATTTAGCAAAAATTATGAGCCTTAGAGCTTTCGATTTGTTATTTTATTTTTAATTTCATTTTAATACCAAATCTAAATTAAATAATTGTTTTTAATTATAAATTATTTTCTTGTCACATTAATTTTTAAATTATATTATTAGGCCAAGAGGACGTGGGGATAAGCGCCCTTGCTTGCAGGAGGAAATATGACAGAAAAGCTCAGTATCAATCCTTGGATTAGGATGTGGACAAAGCCCCGAGAAACAGTCAGGGCCATTGTTACAAATAATCCAAGATATAGATTCCATACTTTAAGTGCTGTCTACGGACTTCCTGCCATGCTACAGATGGCGCAGAATATGTCTCTTGGATTTTCCTACTCACTGGTGGGGATCTTGCTCGGATGTCTGTTTCTTTCCCTTTTTGCTGGTATGATCGGTATTACGATCGGAAGCGGTCTTTTGTATATGACAGGTAAGTGGCTTGGGGGTTCGGCCACATTTCTTCAAGTGAGATGTGCAGTATCCTGGTCTAATGTGACTAATATAGTCAGCATCCTATTATGGGTTGCTCTAATCCTCGCCTTTAAAAAGATGCTTTTTACGGAGATGTTTGCGACATCTACTTTCACAAGTGGTGAATCAAATCTCCTATTTATCATCTTTATAACACAATTTGTGATGTCTATTTGGTCGCTTGTTCTGCTTGTGCAGGCAACGTCTGAGGTACAAGGATTTTCTGCATGGAAGGCTCTATTGAGCATACTGATCGCCTTCGGCATCGTGATCGCATTTTTCTGGATCGTGGGCATGCTAATGGTAAATGGATAAAAACTTAAAAAAAAAGAGAGTGGGGAAAGTATGGACAAAGGAACATTTAAAGTTGTTAAAGGTATGATGCTCGCTGTGATGGGAGGCTCTATGCTTCTTTTAAGTCCCTTCAGTTTTTCTGCTGATACAGAAAAAGCTGTTGTGGCAGCCGCGCAACCAAAAGCCCAAGCTAAAAGCTGGCAAGAGTTCCAGTCCGTTCCTGGTAAATGCAGTATGAAATTCCCTGTAGAGCCAGAGCATGTGTCTGAAAAAATGAGCATGCCAGAAGAAGGGTACGATCTTAAATATGATGCGTATATATCCTCTACAGACCCTAAGACGATTTTTATGTTACTGATTGCTCAGTATCCTGACTTTGTAGATGAGAGATTTGCTCATATGAGTTTAGAGGCTTTTTTAAATGGAATACTCACTCATAATCCAGGCAATCAGCTGATTTTTGCAGATCTTATCTTAGTACAAGGTCATGAAGCCCTTGATTTCTTTATCCGTAGCGGATCTGTGTATTTTAAAGGTCGCGCTATGATGGTAAAAAATAGCCTCTATCTAATGGCTATGGAATGCGAAGTGCAAAATTATGATGAGACCCATTACAATACTTTTGTAAATTCATTTGCACTATCTAAATAATTGTTAAGTTTTTCAAACTCAAGACCTATTTCAAGGTCTTGAGTTTTGCATTTCTTAAGATTTAGAAGTTAAAGGCTAGGTACACTCTTCCATAGGGTGAGGAGTCAAACTTGTAATATCTTCCATGATGGTTATGCTCATTTTTAATCAAAATCCAACCGCCAAAATTATAACCTGCGCCAAGACCCGCTTTAAAGCATTGTGTATTCTTGAATTTAAGATCCCATTCTATCCCTGTTGAATAGATTTCGAATATGCCGTTGTCATATCCTCTTACCCCTTCATGAGCTCTTCGTGGAAAACGGTAGGGACCGCCAAAGGTGGTAAACATAATCGCTGTAGTCCAGTGCCTATGGAAGTGGTAGTTCATAGATGTCTCTAAAGGAAAGACCCCTTTAAATTCCCATTTAGACGACCACCACCAGTCAATACCAAGAACTGGGAGTAGATATCCATTTCGTCCACCTATATAGCCGAAAAATCCCATATGCATCGCAAGTGTGGGAGTATACTGGTATCTTCCCCATAGAAGACCATAGTAAATGCCGGAATTTCCTATATCGAATTTGGTCGCATCAAAGGTCACGCCACCGTTAATTACCCAACGCCATTTATCAATTGCATAAGAGACCCAAGAAAGCGATGCGATTCCATAGTAGTAATTTTCTTGGTTAAAGCGGGGGTTTTGCTCCCAGCCAATGTGGGTGTAGTTGAGCCCTGCTTGAGCAACAATCGCGTTATTTTCAGTAACGAAGTGGTTATAATATAGAGAGCTTGTCCCTTCCGCATATTGCATATGGGAATGTTTTACAGAGTTTGGCTCACGGAAAGAGGCGTTGCCCATTACAGCAAAATCAGTATCAAAATGCCAGTGGTGTTTCTTATCTACAAAGCAATAGTCTGTGGCGTAAACGGAGCTTGCAAATAGAGCTGTAGCTGCAAAACCTGTGAAGTATCGTATGTCCATTGTCGTTTCCTCATCTAGAAAATATCACTATAAATATGAGCTAATTTAAAGGAAAGATTGGTGATAAAGTATTAGAAATTTTCTAGACAGACTCGCTCTGCAATGGACTATTGCCAGGTATTTTGAGATCCTGTTTACATTGCCTGGATGTAGTGAAATTAATCAGGAAGGCAAATACATGAGCATTATAGCTTCCTGAAGATATAGTAAGATTTATATTGTAGCACCACAAGAAAACATGTCTTGCAGCCCTTCAATAAAAGCTTTTCGCATAGATTCTCTTTCTGCAGCAGGTTTTAGTTTAGATGGGTCCTTTTCGTGTGCTTGATAGGCTTCTTCAAACGCAATGAAGTCTGAAAGACACTCCTCTAGAGTGATGGTCTCGTGCTTGCTTCCTGCTTCAGGCGCTGTAAAGACGATTCCAAGGAGTTCTCCATCTGGTTTATACTGGGCATGGTGTGTGTATCCTGCAGATCTTAACATAGCGAGTTCTCTCGCAAATACTCGAGGCCTATTTTCTGCTTTAGCCCAGAGGTTTTCTTCAGTAGGTTTTGGCGTCGGAATCGCTATTTGAAAATCGATCCCTTCGTGAATTCCTGATAAAAGGAATGCGTCATTAAAAGGCAAAGACCAGTTTTGATCATTGAGAATCGCTCCACTTGTAAAATACCCTTTTACAGCAGGATCAAGTCGAGTACTTTCATCGATAATTCCAAATAATTCTTCTACAGGAACTGTACGGTCTAATGCAAATCCCTCTTTTGAAGCTGATGCTAAGGGGGATGTTGCAGCAGGGCTTCTTCCTGGGACCATATCTAATAATTGCTCTGGGTTAACATGCGCGTGGAGTGAAAAGTGCTCTGGCGAAGCTGATCCTAAGGATGGGGAGGATGGGCTTTGTGCTGCTTGTCTAGGAGTTGAAGTGGATGCAGTGGAAGTCATTGAGTCTCTACTAAGCGCTCTAGTTAAAGCACTCTGAGCTTTAGGACATGGATCAATCGCAAACATTCCAAAGTTTCTTTGGATCTGATCATCGGTTGTTAGGTTATTTCCAAGTATTCTGAAAGCTTTACCTAAAGTCGGAATTACGTCCTTACCAAGGTCATAGGCTTTTCGTGCACTATCAATAGCCGCATCTGGTAATGAAGTAAGATTATGGTAAGATGCACATCTTTGTAAAAAAGGGTGCGCGGGGCTGCCTGTGCGTGCAGAAGCTTGGGGGCTCGCCGCATGGATTTGAGCTAAATTCAGAGCTAGAACCCTACCTACTGATGATGTCATGTAATTCTCAATATTTAATTTAGTCTTACTATTATCTTACCAATTAAATATTTGATTATTATAAAGATTGAATTTAAGTTTTAACTAACCTATGATTAGGTAATTATGGCTTTAATTCGTAAGTTGATCTTGCTTTGCTGAAATAGAGGTAAGATCTAGAACTGTAGTGATTTATGATAGGCAGGCGTAATATCATTAGAATCAGCAACTTAAGTATTTATAGAAACGATTGCTGACAAAAGGTTTAGAGTAGATATAGATACTATAAGAGGTTCTGTAAAAGAGGTTAAACGGACGTAAGTACCAGCAAAAGGCGTTTCCATTCAGTTGAGAGTCCTTTTTGTAGGCTTATAGCTGCCATTTGGCCTAGATCGAGAGAATTTTAAATCTAAGTACTCGTTTGCATTATCATAAGCTTCTGAGTTATTCTTTTTTTTACTGATATTATTCTTATCTCTTAAGTATGTTATCCGCCTTGTAAAGGGAAGAAATCGTAAAAAGGATAAGTTATGTGTACTATGGGGTCAAAACCACCGACTCCGGAAGGTTCTCTAAACTCGTGTTTTGAGGTTCCTCCCGATGATTCTTTTAGAGGAGCGGCTTTTCAACCAAGCCGTGAAGTAACGGCTGCTACTAGAGCGCTTCGATTGTTAGTTGATAGTAGCTCTATATCTTCTGCTGGTGCTAGTTCTTCTCAAATAGCAAGAGAGGTAGTTCCTATACAAACTCCGAAGCCTAGAATATTGATCCCTAGCTCAGCAGAGTATGGGTTTTTGAGGAAATTATACTCTCCAGATGCAGATCGGCACCCTACTCCAAAATTTGAACAAGAACATCCTCTTTTGTCACGACTTCGACAGTTAGGAAGAAAATATCAAGAAATTTTGCATGATTTTGAAAGAGGAATCTCTTTGGAGGAACAACTTCATCACGTAACAGAGGCAAGTATGCCTCATGAATCTTCCTCAGGAAGTAATGTCGGATCTGCAGCAGGAGCTTCTTCTGCAGCAGTAAGTGCAGATAGATATGGATTGGACGGCCGGCTTGTGGATGATGATAGCGAAACATTCTCAGAGATGGAATTTTGGGAGCAAGTAGAAGAGCTCACAAGTAGAGGAAAGGAAATTTCGGAGATTGTTGTTGATTTGGAAGAAGGACTTTCCTTGGAAGAACAATTAGTGTTGCTCCTTGCAAAGAATTCACATAGGTAAAGTTCAAACTAGTAGTGCTAATCTCTGCTGTCTTTACATTGAATTAAGTCACCGATTCCCTAAATATTAGAAGCCTTTTCTCCTCCGAGCATGCGGAGAAGCTCAATTTCTTTTTCTTTAGTTCCTAGCTTTTCAAGCCTTGCAACCGTTCTATCTCCTTTGTCTTCTTTAACCACTCTAAGATGAAGATTGGCCTTTTTTGCGACTTGAGGAAAGTGTGTGATGCAAAAGATTTGGGCGTGTTTGGAAAGTTCTAGGAGCTTGTTCCCAATAAGTGTGGCGGTCGTTCCTCCTACATTCGCATCGATTTCATCGAAGATGATTGTCGGAGTATTGTTTTTTTCAGCAAGCGTTGTCTTGATGGCAAGAAGAAGACGGGAGAGCTCTCCACCTGATGTGCTATCTTTAAGA
>Ga0247841_10002281_pt1 | contig 39039 bp, 33 predicted proteins | sample LaCruzMarch2015__2_FD_192410 | JGI IMG/M metagenome (GOLD analysis project Ga0247841, IMG submission 192410) | Freshwater microbial communities from meromictic Lake La Cruz, Castile-La Mancha, Spain - LaCruzMarch2015_18m | ecosystem: Environmental > Aquatic > Freshwater > Lake | place: Spain... | reverse complement strand
GGCAGTGTGTTTTCACACAGCCGCTTCACTGCCGCCGCACCCCTACAACCCTCGGCGCTCGCAAATCAGTGGCCACATTATTATTTAAACCGCTCTAGCGGGGCGAGAGGAGCCCTCCGCACGCATATCTGGAACTTCCAGCAGATATCACAGCGATGTCTGGTTTTATAAAGGTTAGACCAGCATGGGCACCATGCCTTGCTGGATTGTTACGCATGGGCAGGATGCCCATGCCACAAGATCTGGCCGATGGGAAACCCTGGACACCATGGTTTCTGCTGAGCGCGCAGCCCGGCGTGCCTTCATGGCGGGCGCGGGCTTCGCGCCCGCCGCTCCGGGGGAGGCTGCGTTCTTACGCGGCTGGTTTCTGTAGCGGGCGGCGCAGATCAAGCCGCAGGGGTGCCCGGGATGTCACGGCCCACGGAGAACGCTTTGCCGAGGAATTCGCCCACGCCGTAGTATTCCTTGGTATCGGGGGCGAAGAGGAAGGGATTGATTTTGCGGATGTCCACGTTGCCCTCTGGGGTGAGCGCATCGGGATCGATTTTGACATCGGCCACTTCGCCGACGAACAGGGTGTGGAGCCCGAGGTCGGCGGTGTGGACCAGGCGGCATTCCAGGCTGAGCGGGAACTCGGAAATGTAAGGGGCGTCCACCAGCTCGCTGCGCACGTGAGTGAGCCCGGCGGCGGCGATCTTGTCGGTGTTGCGGCCCGATGCGATGCCGAAGAAGTCGGCCTGGCGGATATGCTCCTGTCCGGGGATCCCCACGGTGAACGCCTTGCGTTCCACGATGCCGGCATAGCTGTAGGTCGCCTTGCGCAGGGAAATGTTGATGCAGGGCGGCTGGGAGCAGCAAATGCCGCCCCAGGAAGCGGTCATCGCGTTGGGCTTGCCGAGGACATCGTAGGTTCCCACCACAAGGATCGGAGTGGGATAAAGAAGCGTCTTGGGACCGAGGGATTTTTTCATGGGAAGGATTCTATCCGCGGGAAGCTGGAAACGGCAATAAAAACGCCCGCTGGGCGCTCCCGCCGTGTCCGGAGGGAGCCAGGCGATCCGTTTCGCCTCTGTTTCGCCTCTTGATTGTTTCCGGATTTCGTGGAACCCTTGATCCGCTGTCCATCGGCTGATCGATGGGCGGTTCAATTTTGTTCAAAACGCTGTCTTTTTGCACTCAAAACACGCCTTGGAAACCGCATAAATGAAATTCCGTTCCGGACAGGCAGGTGCGACCCCGTTGTATTTCAACGTGACGCCGTTCGTGGACATTTTGATGGTGCTGGTGGTTTTCATGCTGGTTTCGTGGTCCACGGCCCGCATCGAGTCGGATGTGGGGATCAACCTGCCCACGTCGAGTTCCTCGGGTCCCCGGACTCCCGCCCCGGCACCGGTGATCATCAATGTCCGCGTGGATGGCACGATGGCGGTGAACCAGAAGGAAATCAGCGATGCGGACCTGACCCAGATGCTCGGGCGCCTGGTGAAGCTCCAGCCCGCGCAGGTCGCCGTGGTTCGCGCGGACCGCGCGGTGGCCTACGAGCGGGTGCTCAAAGTTTTGGATTATTGCCGGGAGGCGGGGATCACGCAGGTCGGATTCAGCGCATTGATGCCGCCGAAGAAGAGTTAGTCCGCATTGTTGCAAAGGGCGTTCCGCCCGGGGATGACGCGGCACAGTGCCCCAACGGGCGGGAGGCCTGTTAGCCTTGGGATCGGAAGCTTTCGGAAAGCTGCGGTTGCAAGACTTGGCATGATGGCTGCTTACTGTCTCTTGCAAGCCTTCGGGCCCGCAAATAGAACAACCACATGAAATCCATGCTAAGAACAAAACCCATACTGGCGACTCTGGCTGCTGCGCTCCTTGCGGCCGTGTCGATTGTCACCCCGAGTTCGGCGTTTGCGCAAGACGCCGCGATTGCCCAAGCACCAACGAGTGTTGTGGCCTCGGCGACAGCCCCTGCGGAGCCGACGCTCGAAGGGCGCATCGCCGGGCTGGAGGCCTACGTCAACAACATGGATCCCGCCGGCAGCAAGCTGGTCGGGGTTTCCGGACCCGGGCATACGGCATGGATGATGGCCGCGTCGGCGCTCGTGCTTTTCATGACGCTTCCGGGATTGGCCCTGTTCTACGGGGGCTTGGTGCGTGCGAAGAACGTGCTTTCGATTTTGGCCATGTGCCTGGGGATCGCGGGCATGGTGACGATCCTCTGGTGGGCGGTCGGCTACAGCCTTGTCTTTGGAACGAGCTTCAACAGCGGGTTTTTGGGCGGCACGGAGTTTTTCTTCCTGAAGGGAGTGGGGGCGGTCCCCAACACCGCATATGCCTACTGGATTCCGCAGAGCGTGTTCTGCGTCTACCAGCTGACCTTTGCGATCATCACCCCGGCTCTGATTTTCGGGGCCACGGCTGAGCGCATGAAATTCTGGGCGGTCATGGCGTTCACGTTCCTGTGGATGTTCGTGGTTTACTTCCCGCTTGCCCACATGGTGTGGGGCGGCACCGGGTTCATGAACGGCGTCTGGAATGCGGATGCGAGGATTCCGGCGATTGACTTCGCGGGCGGCACGGTGGTGCACATGTCCTCGGGCTGGTCGGCACTCATTCTCTGCATCATGCTTGGCAAGCGGCTTGGGTTTGGCAAAGAGCCGATGCCTCCGCACAGCATGGTGCTTTGCATGGTCGGCACCGGCATCCTCTGGGTGGGCTGGTATGGGTTCAATGCCGGCAGCGCCCTGGCCGCCGACGGCATCGCAGCCAACGCCTTCCTCACCACGACACTCGCCGCGGCGGTCGCCGCCTTCGTGTGGGCCGTCATGGAAGCCATCCTCAAAGGGCATCCGAGCATCCTGGGCTTCTGCTCGGGAGTGGTCGCCGGGCTCGTCGTCATCACTCCGGCCGCGGGCTTCGTGGACTCGACCGGTGCCGTGATCATCGGCGTGGTGGCGGGCGTCGTTCCGTTCCTCGCGGTCACCTACCTGAAGGCCATTCTCGGGTATGACGATGCCCTGGACACCTTCGGGGTGCATGCCGTCGGCGGAACCATGGGAGCTTTTCTTACCGGCATCCTTGCGACACCGGCTGTGAACCCCAATCTTATCAGTGATGCTTACGCTGCAAAAAACGGACTCAAGGCCGCGGTCGAGGGCGGGACCCTCTGGCTCGTGCAACTGCAGGCCATCGGGGTGACGCTGGTGCTCGCGGTCGCGGGAACCGTGATCATCGGGTTTCTCGTCAAGGCCGCCCTTGGGCTGCGCCCCTCGGTGGAAGCCGAGTTCAGCGGGCTGGACATCACCGACCATGGCGAAGAAGGCTACATCTACAACAAGTAACTTAGCGTCCCAAAACCAACTGATATGAAAAAAGTCGAAGCAATCATCAAGCCGTTCAAGCTGGAAGAAGTCAAAGACGCGCTCGCCGACCTCGGGATCGAGGGCATGACGGTGAGCGAGGTCAAAGGATTCGGAAGGCAGAAGGGTCACACGGAAATCTACCGCGGCAGCGAGTACACGGTGGACTTCCTTCCGAAGATCAAGATCGAAGTCGTGCTCGCCGACTCCTCGCTCGAAACCGCGCTGGCGGCGATTGTGAAAGCGGCAAAGACCGGCAAGATCGGGGACGGAAAAGTCTTCGTGTCGCCGGTGGAGGAAGCGATCCGCATCCGCACCGACGAGGTTGGCGAGAGCGCCGTATAAAACCTGGGGAACTCAGGGGGAAACTGCAGGGCGGTGGGGGGGAAGTGGAGACCCCGCCGCCCTTGCATTTTCGCGGGGGAAGGCACGCGCGGGCTGCGTCGGAGCAGGAGTTTTGCTCGTCAACGCGCGGATTGGCTTTTAATGTGCGCCCGATGAACACTCCCAAGGCTCTCATCACGGCGGCGGGCCGCAACCAGAGGCATCTTCCCCTGCAGACCATCGTGGATCGCGAGGGATATCCGCGATCGGTTCTTGTGCAACTGATCGAAGAGGCGGTGTCGGCCGGAATCGAATCCATCGGGGTGGTGGTGAGCCCCGGGGATGCGGAGCTTTACCACCGGGCCGCGGGCGCGCACGCCAAGCGGCTGACCTTCATCGAGCAGTCGGAGCCGCGCGGCTATGGAGACGCGGTGTATTGCGGGCGGCAGTTTCTCGGGGACGACAATTTTCTGCTCATGGTGAGCGACCATCTTTACATCAGTCGCAATCGGGAGCGTTCGTGCGCGCGCCAGCTTGTCGAGGCGGCTGCCGCGGAGCGCTGCGCGGTGAGCGCCGTGCAGGCGACCCACGAGAGCCTGCTTTCGTCGTTCGGGGCGGTCGGAGGCCGGCTCTTTGATGGACGCAGCGGGATTTACGAGGTCGAGTGCGTGATCGAAAAACCGAGCCCCACGCAGGCCGAGCAGAAGCTGAGCGTGCCGGGTCTCCGCACCGGCCATTACCTCTGCTTCTTCGGAATGCATGTGCTGACACATTCCGTCCTTCAAACCCTCGGAAAAATGCTTGAGGGCGCGCCGGACCCGAAGTCGGTCAGTCTGGCGGCGGCGCTGGACACGCTCGGCGGGCACGGGCGGTATCTGGCCGTCGAGCTCGCCGGCAGAAGGTATGATCTCGACGAGCGGTACGGACTGCTTACCGCGCAGCTGGCACTGGCTCTCGACGGGGAACAGCGCCCGGAAATTCTCGCCCGGCTCGTGGCGCTGCTGGCCGATACCCGCTGAGAGATATGTCGCGGTTTCTTGAAGCCATCACGTCGGCCGATCCGGCGACGCGGAACACCCCGATCGAAGATCTGGCCGCCGGGCTGGATGCCGGTCAGCTCTGGGCGGTCTGCCTCGAGCTCGACGCCTTTCGCAGAAAATCCGAAAACCTTTACGAGCGGGTCCGGGCGCTGTTCCTGCTCTATGCCGTCTGCCGTTTTTTTCTGCCGCCGTTGCTCCGGGACAAACCGGCCGGCCTGATTCCGGCGGGAGTCCACGGGCATTTGTTGGACAGGAGGTTTCCCGAGGCGATCGACGAGCTGTTTGCGGTCATCGGGAGCGGAGTGCCGGACGACGCGCTTTGCAGCGGTCTTGCGCAGGGGTTCTACCAGCTCGGCCTGCAGAATCTGGCCGACCAGGTGCGCCGGAGCGTTCGCGCGGTGCGCGGCAACCAGTGGATGTTCCGCTGCGGGCATCCGGCGACGCATCCGCTCCGTGTCAACCCGGCCCTCGCGGCACGCGGGGAGGGGATGCCGTTCCCGCTCCTGCACGAGCGCACCGCCGTGCGCATGGACCTCTCGCACAGCTCGTGGAGTGATATTTTTTTCCTGGGGATGGACTTTCCCGAGGGGGCGCGGGTGCTGAACGTTTCGATCGATCTCGCGCTGGAGGGGCAGGACGGGGCTCCGCAGCCGCCGGTCGCTGGCGCATTCCGGATCATCGAGGAGCCGGTGATCCGGCTGACCAGCGTGGATCTTGGCGCGACGACCGACATCTCCGAACTCGGCGACATGTTCCATTTTGCGAAGGATTACCTGGGCCTTCTCAAGTCCGCCGTGATTGCCTCGGGGATCATCCCCATCGGCATGGAGGGATCCGGCACGCGTTTGTCCGATCTCCTCGCGCGGATCTTCGGTCCCGGCCGCGGGTTCGAACTTGTGAGCACGGTGAACAACATTCCGAAGGGATCGCGGCTGGCGGTATCCACCAATCTTCTGGGGGCGCTGATCGCCGTCTGCATGCGGGCGACCGGACAGACCGCATCCCTCACCGGCCCGCTTGCCGAGGACGAGCGGCGGATCGTTGCCGCGCGCGCGATCCTCGGGGAGTGGCTCGGGGGCTCGGGCGGCGGATGGCAGGACTCGGGCGGCGTGTGGCCGGGCATCAAGGTGATCAGCGGGTCGGCCGCCGAGGAGGGAGACCCGGAGTTCGGAATCAGCCGCGGCCGGTTGCTGCCGGTTCACCGGATTCTCGCCAATGACGAGGTCAGCCAGGAAACCCGGAGAAAATTGCAGGACAGCCTCGTGCTTGTCCACGGAGGGATGGCGCAGAACGTCGGGCCGATCCTTGAGATGGTCACCGAGAAATACCTTCTGCGATCCGGGCGCGAATGGATTGCGCGGGCGGACTCGATCCGGATGTTTGATGAAATTCTTGCGGCGCTGCGGGCCGGGGATATCCGCGGGCTCGGCGACCTCACGACGCGGCATTTTTTTGGTCCGCTGCAGGCGATCATTCCCTGGGCGACGACGCTTTTCACCGAGAAAGTCATTTCGGCGGCGCGCCGGGACTTCGGGGAGGATTTCTGGGGGTTCTGGATGCTTGGCGGGATGTCCGGGGGCGGGATGGGATTTATCTTCCATCCGTCGCGCACGGCGGAAGCCCGCGTGCGGATGCAGGAGATCCTCTCGTCGGCAAAGTCCGAACTCGAGCACGCGCTGCCATTCTCGATGGAGCCGGTGGTTTACCGTTTTGCCATCAATGAAAACGGATCGACCGCCGAGCTGCTCCGCGACCGGCAGGCTCTGATGCCGCCGGCCTACTACCCGCTGATGATCCCGAATCTCCTGCGTGCGGATCCGAGATCGCTTCCGGCCGCCCGCCGCATTGAGGCCGCGCTCTACGGCTCCCATGCCGCGACCGATGAGGCGATGCGGAGGACGATCGAGCCGCTTGTTCGCAACCTTCTGCCCCAGGATCACAGCGGCGGACACGGGGCCGGCGGATCGCTCGACAAATTGCTCGGACAATACGGATTCGATCCCGAGGCCCATGAGCGGATCCGCTCGGACCTCCGGGCCGGACTCACCGGGCTCTCCCAGAACCGTCTGCCGGGATCCACGGTCATCGAAGATGTCCCGCCCGGGGAGATGCTTGATTCCGTCCGCGACGCGTCTGCGGCCGACCGGGCCGTTGGCGAAAGCGCGCTCGCACGCGGCGAGGTGGCGATTGTCTCGCTTGCCGCCGGGGCCGGAAGCCGGTGGACCGAGGGCGCCGGCGTGGTCAAGGCGTTGTATCCGTTCTGCAAGCTGGCCGGTCGCCACCGGAGCTTTGTTGAGGCCCACCTCGCGAAGTCGCGGCAGACCGGGCGCCTCAGCGGAACGTTGCCCGCGCATGTTTTCACGACCAGCTACCTGACCCACGATTCGATATCCGACGCCCTTCGGGTGAACTCAAACTATGGCTATCCCGGTCCCCTGGTGCTTTCCTTCGGCCGATCGATCGGACTGCGGATGATCCCGATGGTTCGCGACCTCCGGTTTTCTTATGAGGAGACACGCCAGCAGGTCCTCGACGAACGGAAGCAAAAAATGCGGGAGAGCCTCCAGAACGCGCTCATGGACTGGGCGCGTGCGTGCGGGGAGGGGAGCGATTACCGCGACAACCTTCCCCAGCAGTGCCTGCATCCGGTCGGCCATTGGTTCGAGATCCCGAACCTCCTGCTCAACGGAACGCTCCAAGAGTTGCTCCGGGAGCGTCCGTCGCTCCAGACCCTGCTCCTTCACAATATCGATACCGTTGGCGTGAATGCCGATCCCGGGTTGCTCGGGCTCCACCGGCGCAGCGACGCGGCCCTCACCTTTGAAGTGATCCAGCGGAGGATCGACGACCGGGGCGGCGGGCTCGCGAAGATCGCCGGAAAAATCCGTCTCGTCGAGGGGCTTGCCCTGCCGCGCGAGGACGACGAATACGGGCTCACGTATTACAACACGCTGACCACATGGATTGATGTGGACCGTCTGCTCGCGCTCTTCGGACTCGACCGCGGGGCGCTTGCCGACCCCGCCCGCACCGCCGCCGCCGTGCGCCAATTTGCGGCACGCCTCCCGACCTACATCACGCTCAAGGATGTCAAAAAGCGCTGGGGCCATGGACAAGAGGACGTGTATCCGGTCACCCAATTTGAAAAACTCTGGGGCGACATGACCGCCCTCCACGACGTGCCCTGCTCGTTTGTGGTCGTTCCACGCCTGCGCGGCCAGCAGATCAAAGCCCAGGCCCAGCTCGACGGATGGCTCCGCGATGGCTCCGCCGCCCATGTCGAAGCCCTCGGCGACTGGGAGTGAACGGAATGAAGAAAAGGCTGAAGGCGGAAGCGTGAAACGGGTGCAGGCCCCCGACTCTCGTCCCTCGTTTGTGCTGCGCACGCCGTGACGGCAGGGGTTTCTCAGGGGGCCAAGACTTCCAGGCAGGTGCCCTCTTCAGTGCTGCGGACGAAAAGGCAGCCGTTGCTCACGGCGGGGGTGGACCAGCATTTGCCTGCGACCGCTTTGAAGCGTGCGAGCTCCTTGTAGGATTCGGGGCTGGCTTCGACGACGACGAGGTCGCCGCTGTCCGCCAGCGCGAGGACTTTTCCGTCGGCCAAGATGGTGTTGCCCACGCCGAAGCCGGGTTGCGTCCATTTGATTGCGCCCGTGGCAATCTCCACACACTTGAGCGGGCCCACATTCTGCTGGTTGTGGCTGAACATGCCGTAGAGGTAGCCGTCCTTGCAAACCGGCGTGCTCCAATGGTTGGGCACATCCTTGTTGCCGGGAGTCTGCCAGAGGGGGGTCGCGGTGAATGAGTCGCCTTCCTTGGTGATCTTGCAGGCTCCGCCGCCCACATTGTAACCCGCCGAGCAATAGACGATGTCCCCGCTGACGACCGGGGAGGCCGCGGTGGATGTTTTGAAATTGTAGGGAAGCTTCCACAGCAATTTGCCGTCCTTTGGGGCCAGCGAGACGAGTCCGCTTTGGCAGAAAAAAATCACCTGCCGTTCGCCCAGGATCGTGGCGACAACCGGTGTCGCATGGGTGATCGCCTCGGTGCCGGTTTTCCAAACCACCTGCCCGCTCTTTTTATTGAAAGCGAGCAGCGACTGGTCGGGGCCGCCGCCCATGACGAAAACCAGGTCGCCGTCTATCACCGGGGAGGCCGCGCTGCTCCATTTGATGTTCACCGCCGCATGTTCCGCGACAAGGTCATGCGACCAATGGGGTTTGCCCGTGGCGGAGTCGAGGGCGTGGATCACCAGGTCGGGGGTCAGCACATAAACCATGCCATCGCTCACGGCCGGCGTCGAACGCGGTCCGTCCCCCGGGCCGCCGCCGCCGTAGCCTCCCTTGCCCGCCGCCAGATCCGCAGCCCACAACTCTTTGCCCGTGGTGGCGTCGAGCGCCACGCAAATCTCGCGCGGCACCCCGCCGATGTCCCTCACCACTTGGGTGAATGCCTTGCCGCCGCCGACGGCGAACGAGCTGAAGCCGGTAGTTGTCGGGACCTTCCACAGCACTTTGGGCGGCCGGGCCGACCAATCCAGGTTCAATTTTTCCGTGGAGATGCCGTCGCCATTCGGGCCCCGGTATGCCGGCCAGTCTGCGGCCTGGATCGCGGCGGATTGGAGGAAGAAAAGGGCGCCTGCGACGGCGGAAAAAACAGGGGAAGGATTCATGTTTTTAAAAGCGACACCCACGACACATGTTGTATCGAAGTTAAAGACGCCGGGAAACCGGAACAAGAATTTTCCAAAGTGGATTTTCCAAACGGGCGGTCGCGTGAGGAAATAAACATCCGGCGCGCAGAGAGGGAAAACCGGAATTGAAATGAATCCGGATCTCTCTACGGTATGTGGATGTCGCAGGTGGCAGACTCCCAAAAGAAACCGTCATGGCTGCAGGTGCTGATGGCCGCGCTGTTTTTGGCGTTCGTGTTCGGGGCCGCTTTCTTTTTTTGGAACAGACCGTTGCCCTCGGAGTCCATCAAGGAGCGCCAGCCGGGCATGGACCGGGCGAGTGGGAGCGGCCAATCCGGGGAAGCGTCCCCGTTTCTCTCCGGCAAACTCCTCGTTGGTACCGGGTCGCCGGCGGCGCTGCCCGGTGATTGGCCGAAGTTTCGGGGTCCCAACGGCGATGGCATCTCGGCCGACCGGATCGCCATCGGCCAGAAATGGACGCCGCTCTGGACTGCTGACCTTGGCGAAGGCTACGCCGGGGCGGCCGTGCGCGACGGGCGGGTTTATGTGCTCGACTACGACCAGAAGAATTTTGCCGATGCGCTGCGCTGCCTGTCCCTGGCCGACGGCAGGGAAATCTGGCGGTTTACCTACCCGGTGAAGGTGAAGCGCAACCATGGCATGAGCCGGACGACACCGACGCTGGCGGGGAAATATGTCCTCTCGTTCGGGCCCAAGTGCCACGTCGTCTGCCTCGACGCCACGACCGGCGAATTTGTGTGGGGGATCGACCTTGTGAAGGAATTCAACGCCGAGGTGCCGGAATGGTATGCCGGGCAGTGCCCGCTTGTGGATGGCGACCGCGTGATCCTTGCGCCCGGCGGCGACGCGTTGATGATGTCGGTCGAATTGGCGACCGGCCGGGTGCTCTGGAAAACGCCCAATCCCGGCGACTGGAAAATGACACACTCGTCCATTGTCCCGGTTGAGTTTGCCGGCAAACGCCAATACGTCTATTGCGGCAGCCTGGGTGTGGCGGGCGTGTCGGCCGCCGACGGAGCGCTCCTGTGGGAAACCGACAAGTGGGTCATCTCGATCGCAACGGTCCCCACGCCGGTCGACGCCGGCGGCGGAAGGCTATTCCTTGCGGGCGGCTACAACGCCGGGGCCAAGATGCTGCAGCTCACCGAGGCCGGCGGAAAAATTGTTCCGGTGGAACTCTTCCACCTTCCGGCAAAAGTGTTTGGGGCGACGCAGCAGACTCCGATCCTTTATCAGGACCACATTTACGGCGTGCGGCCCGACGGTCAGCTCGCCTGCCTTGATTTGTCCGGCAAAGTCGTCTGGACGAGCGGCACCAAGTTCGGGCTCGGCCCATTTCTCATCGCCGGAGGAAAGCTGTTTGTGATGAACGACGAAGGCGTGCTGACACTTGCGGAGGCCACCCCGGCGGGATACCGTCCCATCGTGCAAAATCGTGTTCTTTCCGGTCATGACTCATGGGCGCCGATGGCGCTTGCGGGCGGCCGGTTGTTGGCACGCGACCTGACACAGATGGTTTGCCTGGATATCACGGGAGAAAAGCCATGAGCGGCGATGAGAATCTGAACCGCCGGAATTTCCTCGGTGCCGTCGGGCTGCTGGGATTGACCGGCTGGCTCGCCGGTTGCATGAAGCGCAGCGAGAAATCCGAAAAGCCGCCGCTCGACTCGCGGTTCACCTACGATGTCAGCCCGTTCGAGCGCACCGACCCCGCGCAGTTGCTCTACCGCGAAACCGCGCCGATCCCGACCGGGTTCGACGATCCGAAATGCCTCACCGTCGGCCCGGACAACACGATCCTTATCGGCGGTGACCGCGCCGTGAAATGTCTCGATCCCGCCGGTCAACTCCAGTCAACGATCCCGCTCGCCGCCGATCCGCTCGCTCTGACCGCCACAGCCGGGCGGCTCTGCGTCGCGCTCAAGGATCACCTGGAAATCTTTGACGCCAGCGGCAAGCTGTTGGTCCGGTGCGAGTCGCCCGGCGAAAAGACATGGCTGACCGGCGTCGCGGATTCCGGTGAAGCGATCTACCTGGCCGATGCCGGGCAGCGCGAGATCATCCGCTGCGGGCCGGACGGCAAAGTGGCCGGTCGGTTCGGACACGCCGGCGATGGCAACCCCGGCTTTGTGATTCCGAGCCCGTATTTCCATGTGATGATTGGGGGAGACGGCCTGCTCTGGGTGAACAACCCCGGACGCCACCGGATCGAAGCCTATACCACCGAAGGCAGGTTCGAGCTTGGCTGGGGCGCGCCGTCGATGGCGGTCGAGGGATTCTGCGGCTGTTGCAACCCGGTCGATTTCACGCGCCGGCCCGACGGGAAATTTGTCACCAGCGAGAAAGGCCTGAACCGGATCAAAATTTATGATGTGAAAGGAAATTTCGAAGGCGTCGTCGCCGGACCCGAACAGCTCGTGAAGGATTTGGACCTCGCGAAGAAAGCATGCGCGGACTGCCAGGTCGGTTTCGGATTCGATGTCGCCTGCGATTCCACCGGCCGCGTGCTGGCGCTCGACCCCGCGACCAAGACCGTCCGCATCTTCACGCACAAAGGGGGATGAACAACCAACCTCCAACCCGGCGGGAATTCCTGCAGGCAGCGGCGCGCTTCGCGCTGCTCGGCACGGTCGGCTTGATCGGCGCGGTGTTGTTCCGCCGCCAACAGGATTGCCCGGGGCGCGGCACCTGCGGCGGATGTCATGTTTTCGACGGCTGCCCGCTGCCATGGAAGGAGGAGGAACGATGAAGCGGCGCGCTTTTGTCCGGAGTGCCGCCAGAGTCGCCGCTGCGATCGGCCTGGGCGGAGTGCTGGCCGGCCTGGTCCGCAAGGCGACATCCGGCGGCACGGTCTGGCAGATTGATCCCTGGAAATGCACTCAGTGCGGCCGGTGCGCGACCGCGTGCGTGCTCGAACAGTCGGCGGTCAAGTGCGTCCACAGTTTCGACCTGTGCGGCTACTGCCGGTTGTGCACCGGCTACTTCGAGCCGCAGCCGAACGCTCTTAACACCGCCGCCGAGAACCAGCTCTGCCCGACCGGCGCGATCTTCCGCACGTTTGTCGAGGATCCTTATTACGAATACACGATCAACGAGCCGCTCTGCGTCGGCTGCGCCAAATGTGTGAAGGGCTGCACGATGTTCGGCAACGGTTCGCTCCATCTCCAGATCCGCCACGACGTCTGCGTCCACTGCAACGATTGCGCGATCGCCCGCGCCTGCCCCGCCGATGCCATCCATCGCGTTCCGGCCGACCAGCCGTATCAGTTCAAGAGGAGCAGGGAAACCGCATGAACTGGTTGCTCGCCATCCAGCGGTTCCCACCACCCGAATTCACCGAGACCGGCCACCAGCTGCCGGGCTTTGCCGTCCCGATGCCCCGCGGGCCGTGGCTGGATCACCTCGATGCCGCGGTGCTGGTTGTGGCGCTGGCGCTGGCGGCATGGTTCGCGCTGCGGCACCGCTCACGGCGCGGCCTGGTGGCGCTCGGGATTTTTTCCGTGCTGTATTTCGGGTTCTGGCGGAAAGGTTGCATCTGCTCGATCGGCAGCATCCAAAACATCGCGCAGGGGCTCGCGGATTCGTCGTTCGGCGTGCCGGCAACGGTGCTGGTGTTCGGGCTGGTGCCGCTCGCGTTCGCGTTGCTGTTCGGGCGCGTGTTTTGCTCGTCGGTCTGTCCGCATGGCGCGCTGCAGGATTTGATGTTGCTCAAGCCGGTGAGGGTGCCGGTGTGGCTGGAGCACGGGCTGCGGATGATCCCCCACATGTATCTCGGGCTCGCAATGATTTTCGCGGCGACGGGCGGCGGGTATATCATTTGTCAATACGATCCGTTCGTGACCATTTTCCGGTTCAGCGGCACCGTGTTGATGGTCTCGTGCGGCATCGGGCTGCTTGTGCTCGGCATCTTTGTCGGGCGGCCATACTGCCGGTTCATTTGTCCCTACGGTGCGCTGCTCGGGCTGGTGTCGACCGTCTCGAAGTGGCGGGTCCGGATCACGCCCGACACCTGCACGCAGTGCCGGTTGTGCGAGCAGTCGTGCCCGTTCAACGCGATCAACTCGTCCACGATCGAGGCTCCTTCGCGCACCGTGAGGGCGGACAAATGGCGGCTGGCCGCCATGATTGTCCTGCTGCCGGTGCTGGTCGGTGGCTTTGGCTGGCTCGGCGGAACCACGGGGAAGAGTCTGATGAGAAACCACCGGACCGTGAAACTGGCCGGGCGGGTTTATCTCGAGGAGACCGGCAAGGCGCCGGGCACAACGGGCTCATCGGCTGTTTTCCGCGCGTCGGGCACGCCGGTGGAGAGATTGTATGCCGACGCGCGGGTGGTGAGTGACCGGTTTGTGCTCGCCGGCCGGCTGTGCGGCGTTTGGATCGCTCTGGTGATCGGAGGCAAACTGATCGCGCTGTCGATCCGCCGGAAGCACCACGACTACGAAGCCGACCGGGCCCGGTGCGTCGCCTGCGCCCGGTGTTTCCAATCTTGTCCCCAGGAACTGCAACGGCTCGGCCTGCCCGTGCCCGAAGGCGCACCGCTGGTTCCTCCCCCATGAACGCCGCCACAACCGTTTGCCATCTCACTCCGACGCGCGCGGAAAGCCGAAGGGGGTTCGTTTCGTTACTCATCACTCCAGAGAAATGCATGCGGCACGATGCCACTTCGACATCCCAAACCGCTCTTAAGTTAGTGCCATTCGGGTCAGGCCACTCCCGATCCCTTATTATGCCAAACAAGATCCAAAACAAATACGAATGGTATGCTCACCCGGAAGGACTGAAGTTTGTTGAGACCCACCGGGATGAATTCCGCACCTCGGGTCATTGGCTGATGCTTCCGAACACGTTTTCCGCGTTCCATCGTGTCACAAACAACGAGGAGCTCTGGTATATCCACCAGGGTGCCATCACGCTATATATCATTGATGAAGCCGGACGCCTGACCGTGCGAAAGCTGGGCAGCGACATTGGTGCGGGCGAGGAGCCGGTTGTTTCGGTTCCCATTCATTGCTGGCAGGCGGCGTTGATCGAGTGCGGTGTTCCTTTTGCCTTTGGCTCGGTCGTCTGCGCGCCTGCGTTTCAATTCGAGCTGTTCGAAATCGCGGACCGGAAGGAATTGCTGGCCCGGTATCCGGACCACGCGGAGATCATCACGAAATTGACCTTTCCGTGAGCGGGTGACTGTCGCCGGGACGCCGGTTTCTATTCGTTTCGCAGAGCCGGGAGGAGCGATCCGCGCAGTGCCAGCCAGGCGGCGAGCCAGCACCAGAGGAATCCGCCTGCGCCCAGACCGGCCAGCGTTGCCGTCAGCAGGCCGAGCGGAAACGCCGCGCCTGCCGGAAGCACCGCGACGACCGCGGCGCTGGTTCCGATGAGCAGCCCGAGCGCGATCAGCATCCAGTGCTCGCCCAGCACCAGGCGTTGCAGGGCGGTGCGCTCGAATCCGACCGCCTGCATCAGCGCCAGTTCGCCGCGCTGTTCGAGCACATTGCGCAACACCACGATCCCCAGTCCGGTGCTGCCAAGCAACAGGCCCAGCCCGCCGAGAGCCTGAAAAATTCCGAGGTAGGTGTTCTCCACCGCTTGGAACTCCGCCAGCCGCCGCCACGCCGGCACAACTTCCAGTCCGCGGTTCTGCAAGCCGCGCGACATCTCGGCCGCCACCGCACCGGCTTGATCGCGCGGCGCATCCACCAAAAACATCCGGAACCCGGATGCCGACGGGAATTTTTCGACGAAATTCTTTTCCGCCATCACGAGCCCGCCCTGAAGGATCGAGGACGGCAGGACTCCGACAATCCGAAGCAGGAAAGTTTGTCCGCGCTCATCCACGGCCGGCATGCTGTCGCCGGTTTTTTTTCCCAGCGCCCACGTCACCGTCTGCTCATCGCCGATCACCGGCACTGCGCCATCGGCGGCGCGCCCGTTCAGCAGGTCCCACTGGCCGCCAAACGCGCCGCGCCGCTCGAGCTCCTCGGTTGCCACGCCGAGCAATTTGGGCTGCTGTGCCCGGTTCAGGTTCAGGCAGCTTGCCTCATCCCCGTCGCGCACCCGCACCGAAACGATCTTCGCCGGTTTCATGATCGCATCCGACAGCCCGAACAGCTCGCGCCCCGCCCCACTGTTCAAATCGTCATAGACCGGCAGCGACGACTGTGCGAACAGGGCAAACCCGCCCGTCCCCGGCGCATCCGGGCGGGCGTCCTGGTGGAATGCGTTCACCGCCACCAGCAGAAAGACTCCGCTGGCCAGCACGCTGATTGTCGTCAGGCTCCGCCCGGGCCGCCGCGCCGCATGACGCTGCCCGAGTTGTTGCAGGCTGAGCGTACGAGGCGACACCGCCAGCCGCGTCAGCCACCACTGGCTGAATCCGATCCCGGATATCAACAAACACGCGCCCGCTCCGAAAAAAGACCCTGCGCTCCGCATCGGCAGCAGCGCCAGCGCGCCAACCCCCGCCGCCACTCCCAGCCACAACCCCCGCCGGCGGGATCGCCCGTCCGCGCCCGACAGCAACTCCGCCGGTGAGTGGCGCATTTGCCGGCGCTGCACAAGCCACATCGCCAGCAAAGCCGCCGCCAGGCTCGCGGCCGCGCCAGCGGCCAGCGTTGCCGGCTCCGCGTGATACCGGAACTGCGCCGCGCCCACCGCGCCGCGCCACACTGTCGAGAGGCCGTGCAATGTCAGCATCGTGTAGGCGATGCCGCCGACGACGCCGAGCGCCGTGCCGAGCGCCGCGATGGCGAACCCTTCGCCCAGCACGAGCCGCCGGATGCGACCCGGCGCGAATCCGATGGCGCGGAGCAATCCCATTTCCGCGGTACGCTGTTCGAGGTTGAACAGCATCGCCGTCAGCAGGAGCGCCGCCACGATCAGGAAGAAACTGAATCCGATGAAGAGCTGGCCAAAATCCATCGACTCCCGGCCCGCTGCGAGCGCCTGTTCGCGCACCGGCTTGAAGAACAATCCCAGCGTGGCGGGATTAAGCTTCGCGCGGAGTTCCGCCGCGACATCCGTGCCGGCGGGAAACCGGATGGCCGTCAGATTTCCAAACCGGTTCGACCACAATTTCTGACCCGCCGCCAGTGTCACGAAGGCCTTCGGCGTGCCGCGATAGCCATTCCAGTATTCTTCGTCCTTCGGTCGGATGCGGTCGGTGTCGATCGGGATCCCGGGCTCCCATTCGCGGCAGTTGGAAGTCTCCGCCAGGCCGGGAAATGGCGGCATCCAGGAATCGTCCTTCGCCAGCGGAATGACCGCCCGCACCCGGAAATTCGCCGTCCGCTCGACGAGTTCGCGCCGGTGGCCGATGACGTAGTAGCGCAGCGTCAGCTCATCCCCGGGCTTCGCGCCGAGGTCGTCCGCGAGCCACGAGTTGATCGTGATTTCATCGTCCTTTTGTTCGGTTCCGGTCGCGGCGACGAAGGAGTAAGGCGTCGTCTTTTGCCCGAGCCGGAACTCGTTCACAAAATACGTCAGCACGCCGGAGCCATTCGCGGAGAGGGAAATGGCCGGGTCGAGAAACACGCGATCTGTCCGCAGTTCCAGGGGATTGGCGCGAACCTCCAGCCCTGCGTCACCCAGCGTCCAGGCTTTGCGCAGCGCGACGTTGGCGTCCGCCGAAGCGCCTGTGAGCAACATGTTCGCGTGTCCGGCGTGGTTGATCTGTTTCTGCAACATCGCCAGAGGAAGGAACACCGTGTGCGGCGGCACCTGGTTCGCCTGGAGGCTGAACCGTCCGAACTCCCGGTCGCCCGCGATCGCTGTGACGCGGACCCGCAGCGCCACAGACGCGTCACTGCGACCCGACAACGGAGCGTCGCGTGAAACGAGCGCCGGCTGTTCGACGCGCACCACGATCATGTCGCCAACACGCACGCCGAGCTGTTCCGCCAGCCGTGCGTTGACGGCGGCGCCCTTGTTGTGCGTCCCTCCGAGTTGCCAGAACCGTTCGTCCACGCCGAGCACCTGCACATCGTTGGCCCGGGCCCGGCCATCGGGCAGAGCCACCGAACCGCGCAGCAACAATGCCGGGGCGACAGGCGAATGGATTTCCGCCGCGAGGTCGTCAGCCAATTTTTCTCGAAAAAAATGTTCGGGCAGCGTCAGTGCCTGCGTCACGCGGCCGAGCCGGGCCAGCGCGAGTTGTTTGAGGGTGAACCGCACGGAATCGCCCACCACAAGCGCGCCCGTGAGGATCGCGCCCGTGACCGCCACCCCCGCAAGGACGCTGAGGTGCGTCCTCCAGTAGAACCGCAGACTGCGGCGGATGAGGGTTCCGATGGTCATGGGATGAAAATCTGCGGATCAATTTCTTAAGAGCCCTTCACGCAGCTCCATCGCACGCGGCAGGTGTCCGGCGAGTTCGAGCGAGTGGGTGACGAGCACGAGCGCGATGCCTTCCTCCCTGTTCAGATCGAGCAACAACCGTCCGAGGTTTGTCGCCGCGGCGTGGTCGAGCGAGCCGGTCGGTTCGTCGGCGAGGAGGAGTTTCGGCCGGTTGATCAGGGCGCGCACGACGGCGGCGCGCTGGCATTCGCCGCCGGAAAGCTGGCCCGGGCGGTGGCCGAGCCGGTGTTTCAGGCCGACGCGCTCCAGCAGCCGTTCGGCGCGGGCAGAATCCTCCCCGGTGGTTCGCCCGGTCAGGGTCGGGATCAGCACGTTTTCCAGCACGGTGCATTGCGGGAGCAGATGGTGGAGTTGAAAGATGAACCCGATCTGCCGGTTGCGGATCGCGGCCAGTTCTTTTTCGGTCAGGCCGCCGAGGTCGCGTCCGTCGAGGCGGACGGTGCCGGCGGTCGGGCGGTCGAGCGCACCCATGATGTTGAGCAGCGTGCTCTTGCCCGAGCCGCTCGGGCCGATGATCGCCACCGGTTCGCCGGCGGCGATCTGGAGGCTGACATCGCGGAGCACTTCGACCACGGCGCCGCCGTCGGAAACGGCGTAGGTTTTCGAGACGTGAGTGAGTTCAAGGAGCATGGGATATTTGGAGGAGAAGGGTTTCAATTTTTTGCGTCATGGCCTCGATGCTGAAATCCGCGCGAACCGCCTGGCGTCCGGCTTCTCCCATCCGTCGTGCCGCGGCAGGATCGCGCAGCAGTTGGCGGAGCGCGACGGCCAGTGCCGCGGGATCGTCGGGGTCGCAGAGGATCCCGCCGCCGGTTTTTTCCACGAGTTCGGGAAAGGCGCCGTGGCGCGGTTGGACGACGGGAACTCCCGCAGCCCACGCTTCGAGGACATAGAGTCCCAGGGCCTCGCCATAGGTGGCGGGTACGGAGAGGACGGTCAGGCCGCGGAGGAATTCGCGTTTCGCAGCATGGTCGAGGTTCGGGAGGAACTCGACGTCGCGGGGCAGGCGGCGCTGGAGCGAACGAACAAACGGCTCGTCCTGGCCGGTCTTGGCACCGGCGATGCGGAGCCGTACGCCGGGCATTCCAAGCTGGAGGAACGCGTCCGCCAGCGTGCCGAGGCCTTTGCCCGGATGCATGCGCGCGAGGTAGCCGATGACCGGAGGATCCGGCGGAGAGTCTGCCGGAGAAAAGTCCTCCACGGCAACCCCGGGGGCAATCACCGTGACTCGCTCCGGTTTGAGTCCGAGCCGGCGACACATCAAGCCGCTGTAGTAGTGGCTGACTGCGACGAAGTGATCCATTTCGGCGCACCGCCGGGCGAGAAGGTCCCAGGATTGTTTCCGGTAGGGCTCCGGCAGCCCGTCGAGAAAGGAATCTTCGCCTTGCAGCGTGCAGACGACGGGCGCGCGGAATTCCTCCTTGAGGCGTCGCGCGAGGCCGCTGAGCAGCGAGTTGGACAGGCAGATCACATCCGGGCGCGGTTGGGTGCGAAGCCACGCGATGAGGCGTTCGACTTCTCCGGCCTGGCGGCTTTCGGTGCCTTGCAGCATCGAGACGGCGGAGTCGCCGAGGGCATTCGCCGAGGTCATGCCGGCGAACCCGGCGGCAAACCGGAGCAGCGCGGGCGAACTGAACAGGCGGTTGAGCCAGTCGGGCATGTTGCGGAAGGCGGGATATTTCTGCTCCAGAAAAACACTGATGCCGCTGAGGAAAATCGGTGTGCTGCCGGTCTCGGATGGCTCATCGGTCATGTGCGGCAGGTAGAGCGGGACCATCAGCACGTCGTGCCCGCGTGCCCGAAGGGCGCGAACCAGCGAATTGTCGCGCAGGCAGCTTCCGCAGTAGTAATTGCCGGTGCCGGGGGTGAGCTGGAGGATGCGCATGGGATCAACGGTCTTTCTCCGCTCCGAACGCGTAAACATTTCCGTCCTCGGAGCCGATCACGATGAGTCCTCCGGCGATGGCGGGCGAGGCGGTGATGTCTTTTCCGATTTCGTAGGACCACGCCAGCTTGCCGGTGGCGAGATCGACGAGATAGAGACGTCCGTCGCTGGAGCCGAACACCACGCGGTCGCCGCAAACCACCGGGGAGCTGTCCACGTTGCCCTGCGTCGGGAACGTCCACACCAGCTTCCCGCTCTCCCGCTCCAGGCAGTAGAGTTTGCGATCCCGCCCGCCGATCAGCACGCGTGTCGCCGTGATGGCGGGAGTGGAAAAAAACGGCTGTTCGCCCGCCTGGAACGTCCAGGCGAGCTTGCCTTCGGCGAGGTCCGCGCAAACGACTTGGTTGCCATAATGGCCCGCGTAGGCAAAGCGGCCTTTTGCCGCGCACGACCCGGCGAGATATGCCCCCGCGTCGATCTCCTGGAGCGGCTTGCCATCCTCCACGCCGAGCGCATGGATCTTCCCATCGCATCCGCCGAACACAACGCGACCCTCCGCGACCGCCGGGGTGCCGTTGATGAAATTTCCCGTGTCATAGACCCAAACCATTTTGCCGGTCGCCGCGTCCACGCAATGCATCTTGTTGTCGTAGCTTCCGACGAGAATGCGGTCGCCCCCGGCGCCAGCCGTCCAATTTGGTGCGCCGGGAATTTTGTCGCCGCAGGGATATTTCCACTTGAGCGCGCCGGTTTCCGCATCCAGCGCATAGAGCTGGCCGTCATTCGATCCGGAATAGACCGTGCCGTTGAGCACCAGCGGCGAAGACTCCACACTCTCCCCGGTCTTGAAACTCCAGAGAAGTTTGCCCGTGGCCGCGTCGAGCGCAGACACCGTCCCGTCATCCGAGCCGACAAACACTTTGTTTCCGGAGATGGCCGCGGAAGATTTGACCGGCCCGCCCGTCTGGAATGTCCAGCGAAGCTGGAGCGGCCCGTTCCATGTTCCCTGCGCTTCCCCGGCCAGATCCTGAGCTCCCCGGAACATCGGCCAGGACGCAACGTCCGCCAGTGCGATGGGAGCAACGAGCAGCAATCCCCAAACGAAGGATCGCCCGAAAAGACACGAAGGCGCGAAATGCCCGCTCACTTCTCCATCCTGCCGGGGAGGGCAGCTGAACGGCCCGTTCGCATATTGTTTTCGTGGTCCGGTATCGCGTGGATATGCCTCATAGAAGGAATGCAGTCTCTCATGGTTCGAGTCTCGGAAAAAGGATGCAGGTGTGTTTTTATACCATGATTCAAACTGATGCGCAGGATAAAATATCCACCAGCTCGTCAATCCAAGCACGCGAAAAGGAAGAAGACCACGACCAGAAATAATGCGATTGCTCGACTGTGATGGCAAACCCGTGGAGTCAATTGCTTCGTGTGTCCGAACCAGCAAGTCCGAATATCGCACGCTAGCATATATTGCCGAATAAAGCACCGCAAAGATGGCTGCCGAAATCATCAATGAATCGCGCAACGAAAAGCCAAAGTCCGGCCAATACACAAATCAGCCCCAAAACAAGGCCAAGAGGTCCATTGTGCATGAGATCAGCGTGAGTATCAGCGAAAGACATATTTCTGAGCTAAAGAGAGAAGGTCGCGAAGTCCTCCCTTTGCTCTGCCGAATTGCTATTTTGTGGCATCGAGCGCCTGGTCGAGATCCTCGAGGATGTCGGCGATGTTCTCGATGCCGATCGAGAGCCGGATGTAATCCTGCGTGACGCCGGTCGTCTCCTGCTCCTTTGCGGTCAACTGCTGGTGGGTTGTCGAAGCCGGATGGATGACGAGGCTTTTCGAGTCGCCGATGTTCGCGAGGTGGGAGAACAGCTTCACCGAGTTGATGAATTTCTTCCCCTCTTCGATCCCTCCCTTGATGCCGAAGCCCACGAGCCCGCCGAATCCGCGCTTCAGGTATCTGGCGGCGGTGGAGTGGTTCGGGTTGTCCTCGAGTCCGGGGTAGGTGACCCAGGCGACCGACGGATGGCTTTTCAAATGCCTGGCCACCGCGAGCGCGTTTTCGGAATGCTGGCGGATCCTCAGAGGAAGAGATTCCAGCCCCTGCAAAAACTGGAAGGCGTTGAACGGGCTCAGCGCCGCGCCGATGTCGCGCAGAAGCTGGAGGCGGACTTTCAGGATGAATGCGACATTCCCCATGCCGGGCACGTTGCCGAGGGCATCCCAGAAAACCAGCCCGTGGTAGCTGGGATCCGGCTCGGTGAACTCCGGGAAGAGCCCGTTGTTCCAGGCAAATTTCCCCGAGTCCACGATCACCCCGCCGATCGATGTCCCGTGTCCGCCAACATATTTTGTGGCCGAGAGGACGACGATGTCCGCGCCGTGGTCGATCGGCTTGACCAGACCCACGCCGACCGTGTTGTCCACCACCAGCGGGATCCCCGCCTCGCGCGCGATTTTTGAGAGAGCCTCGAAATCCGGGACATCGAGTTTCGGGTTGCCGATCGTCTCCGCGTAGATCGCCCGGGTTTTCGGAGTGATCGCCTTCCGGAACGCCGAGGGATCCTGGGAATCCACGAAGATCACCTTCCGGCCCAGCTTCGGAAACGTGTAGTGAAAAAGCTGGTAGCTTCCGCCGTAGAGGTTGTTTGCCGAGACGACCTCGTCGCCGACCTGCGTGATCGCCAGCAGCGCCAGCGTCGTGGCCGACTGCCCGGATGCCACGGCGAGCGCGCCGGTGCCGCCCTCGAGCGCCGCCATCCGCTTCTCAAAGACATCCGTCGTCGGATTCATGAGCCGCGTGTAGATGTTCCCGAACTCCTTCAGCGCAAAAAGATTTGCCGCATGCTCGGTGCTTTTGAAAACGTAGGAGGTCGTCTGGTAAATCGGAACGGCCCGGGATCCGGTCGTCGGGTCGGGGACCTGGCCGGCATGGAGGGAGAGAGTTTCGAAGCGGTGTGACATAAGGCGGCAACCCTAAACCCGAAAAACGCTTTTGTCACACGGAGTTCTCGGAGAACACGGAGGAGAAACAAAAAACAAAGCTGCATATTTCTGTCCCGATGCATCCCTCCCTTTTCCCCTCTCCACTCCGTGCCGACTCTCTGCGTCTTCCATGTGAGGAATCGCCGGATCCGGGCTAAACGGTGGCGGCGGATTTCCCAGCAGCGATCTTGTTGCCGGGGGTTGGGCTCCAACAGCATTTCAGACCAAAGCAAAGGCCGTGGCGGCGGCTACCCCGGTGATTTTGAGTCCTTCGCCGCCGCCTCGTAAATCGTGCGCCAGTAGGCGAGGCGTTCCTTGACGCGTTTTTCCATGCCGTTTTCGGTGGGTTCGTAGTAGGTCCGGCCCTCGGGAAGGTAGGCCTGGGGGACGTAGGATCCCTCGAAGTCATGGCTGTATTGGTAGCCTTTTCCGTGTCCGAGGCGTTTGGCTCCTTTGTAGTGGCCGTCGCGGAGGTGGGAGGGCACGGCAAGCGTCCGGCCTTCGCGGACTTCCTGCGAGGCCTTGCCGATCGCGACCGTGCAGCGGTTGCTCTTCGGCGCGGTGGCCAGATAGACGGTCGCGTGGGCCAGGATGAGATTGGCCTCGGGGAGACCGACGAACTCCACCGCCTGCTGGGCGGCCATCGCGACCACGAGCGCGTTCGAGTCCGCCATGCCGATGTCCTCGCTTGCGCAAATGACAATCCGCCGGACAATGAACCGGATCTCTTCGCCGGCATGAAGCATCTTGGCGAGCCAGTAGAGCGCGGCATCCGGGTCGCTGCCGCGCATGCTTTTGATGAAGGCGCTGATCGTGTCGTAGTGCGAGTCGCCCGTGCCGTCATAGACGACCGCCTTTTGCTGGATGCTTTCCTCGGCTGCGTGGAGCGTGATGCGGACGGTGCCGTCGGTTTCCGGAGGGGTGGTGAGGGCGGCAATTTCGAGCGCGTTGAGGCACCGGCGGGCATCTCCGTCGCTGAGCCGTGCGAGGTGCGCGGCGGCATCCGGGGCGATGGCGATCTTCCGGTCCCCGAGCCCGCGATCCTTGTCGGCCAGGGCCCGATCCATGACCGCGAGGAGATCGGCCTCGGAGATCGGCTCGAGTTGAAAAACCTGCGAGCGCGACAGGAGCGCGCTGTTGACGCTGAAGAACGGATTCTGGGTTGTCGCGCCAATCAGCCGGACAAGTCCGCTCTCGACCTCCGGGAGGAGGACGTCCTGCTGGGCCTTGTTGAACCGGTGGATTTCGTCCACAAAAAGGATGGTTTTCATTTTTGCGCGCCGCAGGGTTGCTCCGGCGATGACCCGACGGATGTCGGCCACGTTGCTCTCGACCCCGCTGAGGCGCTCGAACTTCGCTTTTGTGGCGCCGGCGATCACCTGCGCGAGCGTCGTCTTTCCCGTGCCGGGCGGTCCGAACAGGATCAGCGAAGAAATCCGGTCCGCCTCGATCGCCCGTCGCAAGAGCTTTCCCGGACCGAGGATGTGCTGCTGCCCGGAAAATTCCTCCAGCGTGCGCGGGCGCATCCGGGCGGCCAACGGTGCGTCGGCCACGATCTCCGGCTCCTGGAAAAAATCCTCCACGCGCCAACTATCGCGGGTTTTTCTCGCAAGCCAAGCCGGGATGCAGTAAGGCTTGATCATGCAAACACTGCTTGTCCCCCTCGATGCCAGCGTCGCTACCGCAAAGGTTCTTTCCTTTGCCGGGTCTTTCGCCCGGTCTCTTCAGGCAAAAGTTGTTCTTCTGCATGTCATCGAGCCGGTCTCTTCGTATGTCCCGATCGGCGCGGGAATGGATATCCTCGCGGCATCTCCCCCGTCGATGGACCCCGAGCAGTTGGAAGGGGCCCAAAAGCGTCTGGAGATGCTGGCGGCACCGCTCCGCGCCGCAGGCCTGGATGTCGCGTGCGAGGCCATCCTTGGGCTGGCTGTGGACGAAATTCTCGTCCAGGCAAAAACCCGCGCCGCCGACTACATCGTTCTCGGGTCGCACGGCCACGGGGCCCTCTACCACCTTTTCAGCGGCAGCGTCGTCACCGGGATCCTCAAACGCAGCGAGTGCCCGGTTGTCGTTGTTCCGGTTCACGGGTGAAGCCGCCCATGATGGCGGATCCCCTTGCCTTCGGATTGCCTCACCGCAAGCCGTTTCTTTTTGTGGATCGCGTGACCGCGCATGTGCCGGGCACCGAGGCGTCGGGAGAAAAAACCTTCGCGCCCGATGACCCGATGTTTGCCGGACATTTTCCGGGCAACCCGATCGTGCCGGGCGTCATCCTCACCGAGGCGCTCGCGCAGGTGGCGGGGATTGCGGGAAATTCCGGGCGCGGATTTTTGCTTTCCGCGATTCGCGCGATGAAATTCCCGTCTCCCGCCCGTCCCGGCGAACGGGTTGTGCTTCGCGCAAAAAAAACCGGTGTGCTCGGCGGCCTGTTTCTGTTTGCTGTCTCGGCGGATGTCGGGGGGAGGGTTGTCGCCGAGGGGCATGTGGTGCTGAACGAGGCCGGTCCCGCGAAGCAGGGCAAGGCCGAAGCCTGTGCTTGACCCGGATCCGGCAATTCCTCACGCAGAGTCGCGGAGCCTGCGGAGAAAAACCGTTTTCAGCGGCTTAGAGTTCTCCGTCCTCCTCGCGTGGCGGCTTGCCGAGGAGGAAAAGCCGGGCGGGAATAACCTGGTTGAGCCAGTCGAAATGCGGGGGCAGAAAGCGTTCCCGGTTTTTCCACTCGGCTTCCACGAGCAGGAAATCGGGAGCCGCTTCCTGAACGATGTCGCAGAGAGTGAACCCCGTGTTGGACTGAACGGTGCGCAGGTCCACTTCGGGAATGATTTTTTCGAGGGCCTCGCAGAGGGCATCCATTTCCGAGCACTTCGGTTCCTGGCCGAGTGCGGCCTCGCGGGCATGGGTGAACGGACTGTCCGCAGCGAGAACGGCGATGCTTTGCGGGGAGATCGAGGTGAGGGCGACTTTCGCCGCCTGCCAGCGCGGACGGTGCGCTTCGACCATCAGGCAGGCGGAGATTTTCGCATCCGCCTGCTTTTCCAAAGGCGAGGGGATCAGAAGAAGCTCGCAGGGGGCGCGCTGGAGAAGCGCGCGCACGACCCCTCCGGTGAAATTGCGGAAGTCGCTCGGACGGTCGATCGCACCTGCGATCAAAAGGTCGAAATACTCGCTGGAAGCCGCATCCACGAGAGCCTCGGCGGGAGTCTCCCCTTCGCACCAGTAGATGTCCACTTCCGCGCGGCCGAGCTCCCCGAATGCCGAATGAAACAAGTCGACTTTCTCGTCCGAGCGTTCTCCTGCGTGCAGGACGCTGAGCCGCGCACCAAACTTCACGGCAATGCGATCCGCTTCCGCGATAACCGCCCGGAAGCGGGGTGAAAACGTGGACGCGACAGCGAAATGCGGCTCGAACATCTTAATCTGATAGAGTCACATGCGCAGGACCCGGCTGCCAGTAGAAAAATCATTTTCCCGGAAGTTTTATCGGAGTATGACTGTTCCTGAGATGGACACACGCACGGCAAGCAAAGGTCTTTTTATTTCGTTCGAGGGCTCGGAAGGCTGCGGAAAATCCACGCAGATCCACCTGCTGGCGGAGTTTGCCCGGTCGCTGGGATGCGACCCCCTGCTCTTGCGCGAGCCCGGCGGAACGGCATCGGGTGAGGTGATCCGGCACCTTCTCCAGCACGCTCCCGAGGGGGAGAGACTCACGCCCGAGGCCGAGCTTCTCCTCTTTGCCGCCAGTCGCGCGCAACTCGTCCGGGAGGTGATTCGCCCCGCGCTTCAGGAGGGACGCCTCGTCATTTCCGACCGCTTCCTGGACTCAACAACCGTTTATCAGGGGGTCGCCCGCCGGATCCCCCCGGAGGAGACCGCACGGATCAATGCGTTCGCCGTCGGAGACTGCCTGCCCGACATCACCTTTCTCCTCGATCTCGACCGCGCGACAGCTCTTGCCAGAATGAGCGGACGCAACCAGTCCGCCGACCGGATCGAGCGCGAATCCGAAGAGTTCTTCGGGGCGGTCCGCATGGGATATCTTGAACTGGCCGCCCGCGAACCGGAACGAATCCGGGTTGTCGACGCTTCGATGTCCCCCGGTGAGGTGGCCGTTCAAATTCAAGCCCGGCTATCCGGCAAATCCAGTTCCTGGAAAAAAGTGGTGGAGGCAAGGGGGATCGAACCCCTGACCTCGTCATTGCGAACGACGCGCTCTACCAACTGAGCTATGCCCCCCACTGCGGCAAAAAGCAATTTGCACACTTCTTTTTTTTGGTCAATGCGGGAATCGTCAATGTCTTGACCGCATCGAGCCGCGCCTGTCAGAGTTTTGAGGTCCGTCACCAATCCGCAAATCGAATGGATCTCAAAGAAATCCGCACGCTCATTGATCTCATGAAAAAAAACGGGATCACCGTTTTCAAAATGGAACGGGAAGGCTTTAAGATCGCGATGAAGACCGCCGAGGCCGCGGTGAGAATCCCCGGACCGGCGGCCTCGCTGTCCGCCCCTGCTGCGGGGGCCGCCGCGCCGCCGGCTGGGCCCGTGGAAGAGGAGGGGCTCGAAATCAAGTCTCCGATGGTCGGCACCTTCTACGATTCCCCCTCGCCCGGAACCCCCTCGTTTGTGTCCGTCGGGCAGGAGGTCGCCGCGGAGACCGTCGTGTGCATCATCGAGGCGATGAAGGTGATGAACGAAATCAAGGCGGAGGTTTCCGGAACGGTCGTCGAAGTCTGCGCGGAAAACGGGAAACCGGTGCAGTTCGGCCAGGTGCTTTTCCGCCTGAAATAGACCATGTTCAAAAAAATTCTGATCGCCAACCGGGGCGAGATCGCGCTGCGCATTATCCGGGCCTGCAAGGAGCTCGGCGTCCAGTCGGTGGCTGTCTATTCCGAGCCCGACCTCGACAGCCTCCATGTCCAGCTTGCCGACGAGGCGATCTGCATCGGGCCTGCGGCGAGTTCGGACAGCTATCTCAAGATGGACCGGATCATCAGCGCGGCCGAGATCTCGGACGCGGACGCCATCCACCCCGGCTATGGGTTTCTGGCCGAGAACGCCCACTTCGCCGAGGTCTGTGCGAGCTGCAACATCAAGTTCATCGGGCCGTCGGCCAAGGCGATCCGCCTGATGGGCGACAAAAATTCCGCCCGCGAGTGCGCGCGGGCCGCAGGAGTTCCGGTCTCTCCCGGCAGCGACGGGACGGTGGATTCCGAGGCCGAGGCGATCAAGATTGCGCGCAAGATCAGGTATCCGGTGATGATCAAGGCGGTGGCCGGCGGCGGCGGTCGCGGGATGCGGACCGCCAGCAATGAGGGGAGCCTCGTGCAGGGCTACCATGCCGCACGGATGGAGGCCGAGAAGGCGTTTGGCAACGGGGCCGTCTATATCGAGAAATTCATCGTCAACCCGCACCATATCGAGTTCCAGATTTTCGGCGACGAGCACGGACGGGTCGTCCACCTGGGCGAGCGCGACTGCTCGCTCCAGCGGCGGAACCAGAAGATCGTCGAGGAATGCCCGTCCCCGCTCATGACTCCCGACCTCCGCACAAAGATGGGCGGGGCCTCGATCAAGCTCTGTGAAAACGTCGGCTACGCGAATGCCGGCACCGTGGAATACCTCGTGGACGATGCCGGACATTTCTACTTCATGGAGATGAACACCCGCATCCAGGTCGAACACCCGATCACCGAGGAAGTCTATGGATGCGATCTCGTGAAGCAGCAGATCCGGGTCGCGTCCGGCGAGCATCTGAGCGACTATGTCGCCAATGCCCAGCCGCGCAACCACGCGATCGAGTGCCGGATCAATGCCGAGGACCCGGAAAAAGACTTCCAGCCGTGCGCCGGCAGCATCGGGCTTTACTACGCACCCGGCGGGCGCGGCGTGCGCATTGATTCCCACGCCTACGCCGGATACCCGGTCCCGCCGTATTACGACTCGATGATCGCCAAGGTCATTGCCAGCGCAGCCAGCCGCGAGGCATGCATCCGCCGGATGTCCCGGGTGCTCGGCGAATACATGATCACCGGCATCAAGACCACGATTCCGTTCCAGCAGGCGATCCTGCGCAACTCCGACTTTCGCAAGGGCAACTACCACACCGGATTTGTCGAGCAAATGCTTCGCGACGGAGTGCCGGTCGTGCGGTAACAAGTTTCACCTCTGCGCCCAGCGGAGCTTTGCCGATGCGGCGCGCGGGTTGGCGCGGCATTCCTCGGGGGAGGGGCGGGTGACGTTGTCAGCGATCCTGGAGTAAATGCCCTCGCGGTGCCCGGCCCGGAACGATTTTTTCACGCGTCGGTCTTCGCCGGAGTGGAACGTGAGGATGGCCACGCGGCCGCCGGGGTTGAGGCAGGCGGGCAGGACGCGAAGAAGCGTGTCCAGCGCACTGAATTCCCCATTCACCTCGATCCGCAGGGCTTGGAAAACGCGGCGCACGGCTTTCTCCTGTTCCTCCTCCCCGATCGCAGGGAGCACGGCACGCACGGCTTGGGAAAGCTCGGTCGTCTGTGAGAAATCCCGCCCCGCGAGAGCTGCTGCCAGGAGGGGCGCACGGGGTTCATCGGCGTTTTCCACGAGCATCGCCCGGAGCGCTTCAATCGAGGATTTTTTGAGAAGCTGCGCTGCGGAGAGCCCGCGCAGGGGATTCATTCGCATGTCGAGCGGCCCGGAAAATTTTGTTGAGAATCCTCGTCCCGGCGTGTCGAGCTGCATGGATGAGACCCCGAGGTCGGCAAGGATACAATCCGCCCCCACCCACCCCTCTGCAGCCATCGCCCCGGGAAGACCGGCAAAGTTGGATTTTCTGATTCGGAGAGTTTCCGGTCCAAAGCCGAGTGATCGGAGGACGGATTCTGTTCTGGGCAATTCCAGCGGATCGACGTCAAGCCCGAGAAGATGACCTCCGGGTTGAAGCCGCTGGAGGATGGCCGCGGCATGTCCCCCGTGCCCGAGCGTGCAATCCACCGCCGTCTCTCCGGCCTGCGGGCGCAGAACCCCGAGGATCTCCCCGACCAGGACCGGCACATGCGATCCGGCCGGGGTTTTGCCCGAGGCGAGAACTTTCGCGATCGTGCCCGGGTATTTTTCCGGCGAGAGCTCTTTGTATTTTTCCTCAAACCGGCGCGGGTTTTTCCCGGAGTACCGGGGGCGGCGGCGGGGGGGGAGTTCAGCGTTCACCAGACTCCAGAGGCCCCATTGCGCTTCAGCCATTTCATCTCTTCATGCCGCGGGCCTCTCCGGTCAGATCCGGACCGGACGGCGTTTTTGCTCCGAGACAAAGCAGGCATCGAGAACCCGCTGGATTTCCGCGCCGCGTGCGAAGTCTGCCTCACCGGGTTTCCCGGAACGGATGGCAGTGATGAACCGCTGGTAGTTCTTGGGGACCGCCTTGCAGGGCACTTCGCGCCATTTGCCTTTGTCGAGGTCTTCGCCGTTGCAGATCCGGAACGATGTCGTCGAGAGATCCGAATCCATCGCGATCGTCCCTTTTGTGCCCGCGATTTTGAGCGCAAGCCGGTTGGAGTGGCCGCCGACCCAGCGGCTCGTGTGGATGGTTCCGAGCGCGCCGTTGGCGAATTCGACGGTGAGGATCCCCGAGTCATTGGCATCGAGCTTGTAGCTTCCGATGCGGTTCCCCGGAGCTTTCGGGAACGCCTTCATGCGGCAAAAGACCTCCGTCACCGGGCCGCACGGGAACGTCGCGTAGTCCACGATATGGACGCCGACGTCTCCCAAGACCCCCTTGCTGCCGTGTCCGGTGGAAAGCCTCCAGAGCCAGGACGGATTCGTGCGCCAGTCGCCCCAGATTTTCGAAGCCAGCCACGCCTGAAGGTAGCTGGCTTCGACGTGCCGGATCTCGCCGATGTCCCCCCGGCGGACCGCTGCAGCCGCTCCCTGGATGCACGGCCAGTCGCGATACGAAAAATTGACCATGTTCACGACTCCGGCCCGCCGGGCTGCGGCGACCATTTTTTTGGCGTCGGCATGATTGAGGGCGAGGGGTTTTTCGCAGAGCACATGCTTGCCCGCTTTCAGGCAAGCGAGCGAAACCGGGGCGTGAAAGGCATCCGGGGTCACGATCGTCACCGCGTCGAACTCCGCGCCGGAAAGAAGCGCGGCCGTATCGGTGAAGGCGAGAGGAATTCCGTGCTTGTCGGCAAACGTGCGGACGCGCTCCGCATCCACATCGCAGGCGGCCACGAGTTCGCAGCCCGAGACCTTCTTGAAGTTGTCGGCATGAAAGTTCGCCATTCCTCCGGTCCCGATGATTGCCAGCCGCACCGGTTTTTTGGATTTTCTCTTTTTGATCATCGGAACCCCTGGGTTGGACGGTCGTCTGATTCGGCATCCGCCGGCAGCGGTTCGAGCGCGGGGGCATTCGGGCAGGTGTCGGGGATTCTGACGGTAGGCCGCGCCCAGCGGACCCCATTGGCGATCACCCGCTGCACCTCCGGCTGGTGGTAGGCCGGATAGGTCTCGTGTCCGGGACGGAAGTAAAAAACCTTCCCGTTTCCGCGCTGCCAGGTCGCGCCGCTGCGGAAGACCTCGCCGCCGGTGAACCACGAGATGAAAATCAACTCGCCGGGCGTCGGGATCCCGAATGGCTCGCCATACATTTCCTCGGCGGGGATCTCGAAATAATCCCCGATTCCCTGCGTGATCGGGTGGTGGGGAGCAACATTCCAAATCCGTTCCTTGTCGGTGGACTCGCGCCACTTCAGCGAGCACGTCGTGCCCAGGAGCACCTTGAAGATTTTTGAATAGTGGGCGGAGTGGAGGACAACGAGCCCCATCCCCTCGAGGACCCGGCGGCGGACATGCGCGACCACGTCGTCCGAAACCTCCCCGTGCGCCATGTGCCCCCACCAGACCAGCACATCGGTCTGTTCCAGCACATCGCCTCCCAGCCCGTTGTCCGGCTGGTCCAGCCATGCGGTCGAGACCTCCAGGTCCTGATCCTTTCTCAGAAATCCGGCAATCGTCTCATGCATGCCATCCGGGTAGATGGCCGCAACTTTCGGGTTCTTTTTTTCGTGGCGAAACTCCCCCCACACAACGACATTTGTTTTGGATGACATAAGATATTTCCGACAATGATGCACTCAATCTGCCGGCTGTGGCAAATGGGAATCTCTAAATGATTGCCCTTCTCAATTCGCAGAAGCTAAAGTTGCCGGGTGATCTCCCGTCCAGCCGCATTCCTCCTCGGCACTGTCGTCATTTTGCTGGCAGCCTGCGGGAAAGTGCCCGCGCCGGGCGGATCCGTTGACCGGCCGCCACCGGTCGCAGGCGTCCCGGTGGGCGTCTTTCTCTCGCTGACCGGCCCCCAGGGGGCATTCGGACAGGCGGCGCTCGCCGGCATGAATCTCGCCGTCGCCCAGTGGAATGCCGCCGGCGGAATTTCCGGAAAACCCGTCGCACTGCTCGTTCGCGACACGGAATCCAACCCCGACCGCGCGGCGACTGCCGTGCGGGAACTCGTCGAAAAAGAAATGGCGGTGGCCGTGCTGGGAGATATGGCATCGGAGAGCTCGTTGAAGGCCGCTCCGGTGGCCGCCGAACTCGGCATCCCGATGATCACGCCGGGATCCACCCACTCGGATCTCACCCGCATCGGGCCGGGGATCTTCCGGGTCTGCTATGCGGATCCCTTCCAAGGGCGCGTGATGTCGAAATTCGCGAGCTCGATCGGCGTGACCGCCGCCGCCATTCTCTTTGACCCGGACGAGGAATACAGCACGCGGCTCGCCTCAAGTTTTGAAAATGATTTTGTGGGGCGCGGCGGCAAAATTGTGGCGAAAGAAACCTGCCGCCGCGGGTCCAAAGATTTTGCCTTGCCGCTCCAGGCCGTCAAAGCGGCGCAGCCGGAAGTCATTTTTCTTCCCGTATATTTTTCGGAGGCCGCCGCGATCATCAAGCAGGCCCGGACGCTCGGCATCGAACAACCGTTCATCGGGTCGGATGGCTGGGAATCCCCGGACTTTCTTTCCTCGGGGGGAGATGCGGTGAACAACTGCTATTTCACCAGCCACTTCTCCGCCGGCGAACCCTCGGAGAAAACTGCGGCATTTGTCCGGGCTTACCGGGAGGCAAACGGGAGCGATCCCCTTGCTTTCGCTGCGCTCGGCTATGATGCGGTGAATTTTCTGGCGGACGGCATCCGCCGCGCGGGCAGCACGGAGCCCGCCGCATTGCAGGCCGCTCTGGCCGCGACCAACGGGCTGGCGGGGGTCACGGGAACCCTCACCCTCGATGCGGACCGCAACCCGTCGAAGTCCGCGATTATCCTGCGCGTCAGCGGGGGGAACTTCCACTATCTCGAAACCGTCGCCCCCTGAAACAGGCCATCGCATCACAACAAGCAGAAAGGATTTCGTGCAAAGGCCACCAAGCACGCAAACAAAGCAAGAGGCTCAGACATCCTGCCCGCAGTCCCCAAACCGGGAGGACGTCGCCATGTTAACTTTTCAAGTCCGTTGGCCTGCCCTCTTGGTGCCAAATAGCACAATCACGCTGGCGAGGAGAAGCAACGCGGAAGAAGGTTCGGGCACAGTCGCGGTGATCCAATCGTTGAATGCGGACACGCGTGTGAAGTAGGTGATGTCACCGAGGCCGCTGCCGTAGAGGCTGCCGGTCGGGTTGACTCCCCAGCTTGCCACTCCGACAAGCTGGAGCCCGTTGCCGAAGTCGGCGAAGGCCGGCCCCCCGCTGTCGCCTGAGGCTGTCGTGCCTTCCAACGTCATGACGAACGTGGTGCTGGAGAGAAACGAGATGCTGCCTCCGGGCACCGTCGTCGTGCTGGTGCCCAGCGTGTCGTAAACCGCCGAGCCGCTCAGGGAATTGTGTGTCGCCGTGCCATCGTCGAAATCGCAGGCGAGCAGCCCTCCATTGCCCGGCGTTTCCGTGATGACTCGGTCGATCGTGTTGCGGATCGCGTAGAGCGTGGCGGAAGGGTTCGGGCGTGGGCCGATGGCGCTGGTGCCCGCGAGTCCGGCACCGATGACTGCCACCCCGGTTCCGAGTTCCAGGCTCCCGGTGTAGAGTGGTGCTGGAGTTATCCCTGTCACCGGGCGGTCGAGGTGAAAGAGCGCGATGTCCGCACCTTGGGTGAGGCTCACGTTGGGATCAGAAATCCATTGCGGGTTCTGGAACCACTGGCCGGTCTGCGCCGCGTAGGTGGTTCCGCCGATGCGAAAGCTCAACGCCGTGACGGCAGCGGCGTTCCAGTTGTGGGCTGCCGTCAGAACCCAATCGGGAGCCACCAGCGTGCCGGTGCCGAGGTAGCTGGACGCGCCTTCCTGGATTTGCACCAAGCCGGTTGCCCCGAACGCGGGGTAGCCCGTCACGTCTGCCGCAAGGGCTGCGGCTTCGGTGAGCGTGTAGCTGCTATTGACGACGATCGCCCGGGCCTGCGGCACAAAAGCGAAAAGCGCCGCAGCAAGAACGATGCCTTTCGCGGACGCCGCCAGCTTTGGAATCGGAGGCTCGGGAAAGAGGGAAGCAATGCGCGGACTTGGCCTCGCTTTTGATGGGAACGTCACCACGTATCTCCTTCCAGCAACTCGTCCTTTCGAAATCGTCTCTCTCCCCTTATCACATGGACGATGTAAACGACGTCTTTCCCCGGACGGTAGAAAATGCGGAGCGGGGGAACGACCAAATGCCGATACTGCGTTCCGGTGAGTTCAGGCGGGACAGAGCCGCTGTTGGGATGGTCCGCAAGTTGCCCGACCCGTTCAAAGACCCGCTGAACCAGACGCCGGGCGGCGTCGGGCTTGTCGAGTGAGATGTAATCCGCAATCTCATCGAGATCCCCAAGGGCGGGCTCGGTCCAGATTATGCGAGCCACCGCGCCATCCTCCGCTTCGCTTCCTTGTGCGGAACCACCCGCTTCTCAAGGATGGCCTTCTCGCCGCGCGCGATCCCTTCCAGCAGGGACAATCGGCTTTGCATTCCTTCATACATCCGCACATCAATCAGATACGCGGCGGGAAGACCATGCTGGGTGATCAGAACAGGCTCGGTGGAAAGCCTCGAAATCACATCGGTCGCCTTCCGCTTCAGAGTTGTTACAAGTTCGGTTCGCATATTGTGATACTAAAGTGCCACTCGCTGGAAAGCAAGAGAATCCCTCCCATTTCGCGGGCGCAGCCCGCTTTGGAGTGCTCCGGCTTGACGGAGCTTTGGAGAAAACTGTGCCAGGCTACCTGCGGGCACAGCGGAAACCGATGACGTTAGAGATGGCCGGGTAATAACTATCCCGCCTCGAGACGCGGCAGTCCCCGGCACCGATGTTCCCGCTGCCCCCGCGAAGTACGCGGAGCGAGCCCGAAGCAGGACCGGTCGGATCACTCACCGCCCCACTCCCATAGGCACCAGTCCAATCCCAGCACCACTCCTGCACGTTCCCTGCCATGTCGTAAAGCCCATACCCATTCGCGGCAAAACTCCCCACCGGCGCTGTGTAAGGAGATCCGCCAGTGTTGTATGTCGGGTTTAATCCCCCCGGTCCAAAATCATAACTCACGGTGTTGGAGGTGTCGCCATAGTAGTTCGCCTGGCTCCGCGAAATCGTATCTCCCCACGGAAACCGCTTCCCGCTCAACCCTCCCCGCGCCGCCTTCTCCCACTCCGCCTCCGTCGGCAGCCGATACCCGCTGGCGTTCATGTTGCAAGCCACCGCACTGTTGTCGGTCGTCTTATAAACTGCCCCGGAAACCGTGTAGCACGGTAACAATCCTTCTTTCTGGCTCCTCGCATTGCACCACTTCACCATCGAATACCAGGTGATCGAATACACCGGATGGTTCACCGCCTTCCCTTTTCCCGTCGGCAAATCTGTGTACCCGTTATTGAGCCCCCACGCCCTCACTTCGTCCCATAGCGCCTTCGTCACCTCATGCTTGTCCATGAAAAACGCGCTCACATTCACAGTATGCACCGGCAACTCATCGCTGTATTCATTCGTGAGCGGCAGCGCGTTCCCCATCTGAAAACTCCCCGCCGGGATCAGCGCGAAGCTGGTTGGCACGGGCGCCGTGTCGCTTGCCGTGACTCGGAACTTCACCGCCGTCGAATACTGGCCGTTCCAGTCGGTCCCCGCGTTCCATGTGATCTTGCGGTTTGTTCCAGGGGCGACGCCCGCGCCCACATGTCCGCTCACGCTGCTCGTCGGCACGGCATACGTCGCGCCCGCGTCGCTCGACGCCGAGAGCGACACCCACGACGGACCGCTGTTGAGGTCATAATAAATATCCACCAGCTTCGTCCCCGCCCGCTGGCACGAGCGCACGTTTGTCACCGCCAGCTGAGCCATCGCCGGGGCGGCCATCGCAACCAGCGCTGCAAGCACTGCGAACAGGCACCCCCGCCTCATTTTCAAAATCGCGTTCATATTCGGTTTTCTTTCTTGTGGTTTCTTCGCCAATTATTCCAAGCGCACCCGGTAGAAGCATTTCTTTCCACCTGGCGGGAATGTCACGTTGTCGGTATAGGTATTGAGCGGGGTGACGGCCTGGATCTGGGAGGCGATGGCCGTCCAGGTCTTGAGATCAAACGAGCGTTCCACCGTGTAGTATCTGTTGGTTGCCGGGACCCAGGAGACCGTGAACTGGGCGGATTTTCCATCCGCCTGCATGAGCACGTTCAAATCGCCGATCTTCAATTTCGAGGAGGAATCCTTGGGGTTTGTCCCGCACAGAAATTCCTGATAGTTCGTGAATCCATCGCCATCGGAGTCGGTGCCCGCCACGGTGGGATCACTGACGCCGAACCCGTAGAGGCGTTTCCACGAATCGGGGATGCCATCGTTTGCCGTGGAAATAAAGAGGTGGAGCGAGAACCGGGTTTGGTTGTTGAACGTGCTGACGTCTCCGCTCAACTTGTCCTCATCGAGGGTCAGGAGGTAGGAGGCATCGCCTTCGGGCTGCGAACCGGCGGGCAGATCCACCGCCACCTGCACGGATTCGCCGGGGTTCAAGAGGCTCACATCCTTGGTCGCCAGCGGGGTTGCCCCCGGATTGTCTTGCGGCCAAAGCTTGAGCGTCGTGACCGGCGATGCGGGCGCGCCGATATTTTTCACCTGCACGATGACATGCACCGAGCCGTCGCGGGCGACCGAGCCCGAGAGATAGGTTAACTCGAGGTCCACGCCATTGAGGCCGAGCGACTGGGTGTTGTTGGTTTCGAGGGATTCGGTCACTTGCCCGGCGGGATCCACCACCGCGTAAACCGTGTGCGCGGCAACCGGCGAGGGAATCGTCCATGTGGTCGTGGCGTCCTGGGCATCCGCCGCTTTCAGCCATCCCGGCAGGGTGACGGTCTGGATAAGTGTGCCGCCGTTCTGCGGGTCGCCGTCATAGAAACCGACCTGCACATTTTGCACCGCCACGTTGCCGCTGTTGGTCACTTTGGCGATCAGCGTGATGTTATCCCCGGTCTGGAAAGTCGTCCCGTTTGCCGTCAATGAGTCTGCCGCAAGACTCAGGTCTTTGACCAGCGCGCGCCTTGCCACCAGCAGATCCACCTGGCCAGGAGTGGGCACTCCATCCACCGTGATGCTGCCCCCGCCCTCGATCGCCACCATCTTGCTGGTCTCGCTGATGGCCACGTTGTTGTAGGCCAGCACAAGGTTCCCCACGGAATCCCAGACGGGAGAAAACGAGCGTTCGAGATCGGAGTCGCTCGAGAGCAGGGTGTCCAATCCCCAGGTGTTCGATGCCGGGTCAAAGACGCGGTAGTGGGCGTCACTTCCGAATTCGCTCATCTCCTGCCAGATCACCACCACGTTACCGCCAGGCCCCACGGAAAGCGCAACGTCGGCAAAGCCCGCCGAGGTGGAATCCGGACGGACGGAAACCGGCACCCCGGCAAAATTCTTGTCCAGCACGAGGGCGGTTCCTTTCTGCCAGACCGGGTAGATGTTGCCCGAGCTATCCAGCTTCACTTTTGCAAATTTGTCGGCGATGGCATCGTTCGTGTAGCGGGTTTCCGTTCCCCACGCGCCGGTTCCCTCGTCCCAGATCCGATAGAAAAGATCGCTGTCGGTGCTGTCGTCCAGGTTGCCATCCATATCCTTGCTCCAGAGATAGACCGCCTTGTTTCCTGACGCGGCAAGCGCGTGGGAAAGGTCGCCGACAAGGTTGTCCACAAGCACGGAGGGAGCGCCCCAGGAGGTCTTGTTCCAGCGGGCGGTCATCACGCGGCTGGTAGCAACCGCGCTGCCCGTGAGGAGGTTGGCTTCGTTTTGAATCCAGGTGAGGATGAGATCGCCGTTGGCCATCGGTCCCGCGAGCTGCGGAGCCCGGTCGAGGAAGCTGTTGTCTGTCAGTGCCACGGCCGGCGACCATGTCTGGGTGGCCGCGGTCCAGTGCGACCACATGATTTCGAGCTGGGCGCCGATCGCTTCGATCTCGGTTCCGGCAAATGCGGGATCCTTGATCTGTTCCCATACGGCAATGGCATTGCCCGCGCCGTCAAATGCAACCTTCGGCGCAAACTGCGCGTTGGCGGCGGCGGCGATGGCGGCCGGCGTGCTCCAGGCCGTCCCGTTGTAGAACGTGCAGGCGACATTCGTGAACTGGATCGGATTCGCCACCCCGGTGTCGCTGACATATGCCAGCATCAGGCTGCTCCCGGATGCCGCAAGCGAGGGGGAGGATTGGGGGAAGAGGTTTGCGATCAGCGGCAGTGCAGCTTGGGCCGGGAGCGTGGGATCGCTCGCGATCCTTCGGCTCGGCCCGGAGCCGGGAACAAATGCCGCGCCCGGCGATGGTGCCTGCCCCATGCGGTTGAAGAGGTCGAGCGCGGTGGAATCGGCCGAGAGCCTCCTCGCGGCCCCTCCGGTGGCGTCCGCCAGGAACTGCTCGGGCCCTGCGGCAAGCCAGGGACGGTCAATCGGCTGCCATGTCGTATTCGTATTTCCGGACGCTTCGATCACGTAGCCGTCACCCGTGCCGGTGAAGCCGGTCGCGGGCAGGCGACGCGCGGGGTCGGGATATGACCAATCGACGAAAACGTATTCGCGCTTGACGCCGACCACCCACAGAGTCGCTTCCACGCCCGTATAGGCCTTGAAATTCACCTTGCGAAAGATCGGCGCAGGATACCCGAACTCGACCGTGGGCTTCCCGCCCACATAGATCCGAAATTTCACATCATCGTTGAACTCCGGCTCATACGCGGCCTCCAGCCCGATCCCGCCCGTGAGCGTGGCTTCCTTGAAGTCATACGTCGTGGTTGCGACAAACGTGATTTTCCCTGAAATCGACGGAGTGGCATACACGATAATCGACACGAAATTCAGCATTTTTCCCGCACCCAGCTTGTCGAGCGCGGTGGTCAGCCCGGGGCCTGCCAAATCGGGAATCCCGAAGCGGTTTAATTCCA
>Ga0247841_10002280_pt1 | contig 39062 bp, 21 predicted proteins | sample LaCruzMarch2015__2_FD_192410 | JGI IMG/M metagenome (GOLD analysis project Ga0247841, IMG submission 192410) | Freshwater microbial communities from meromictic Lake La Cruz, Castile-La Mancha, Spain - LaCruzMarch2015_18m | ecosystem: Environmental > Aquatic > Freshwater > Lake | place: Spain... | reverse complement strand
GTCGCTTTGCCACCGAGCGCCTGCTTGTCGCATGAAACGAGCTCGCATTTCAGCGGCGGCGCAGGCGGCGTGTGGCCGAAGACCTGGCTGCGATAGAGTTCGAGGATTTCGGGGCGGCGCTTCTCGCGCCACTGCTTGGCGTTGGAGACACCGGCAAGCACGTCAGGCAGGGTAAACGCCGGCACCTTCAACTCGTCGGTCATCGCAGGTCGAGGGTCAGCGCCACTGAGTGCCGCAGCCGCCTCGATAGACGTTGCCGCCACCGCCAATCCGATTAAGACAGCTCGCTTCAATGCTTTCGTATCTATTCCCCCTCTAGTTTTGCAAATCACTTCAACCTTCGTGCTGATGCCATGATGGCGGCTACTTATGCCGCGACGTAATACCAAGCCCCAGAAGCGGCAACAGGTCTCGGCTTTCGGTGACGCTGTAGTTAAAAATGGTAAAACCGCGGGTCTGGTACCGGCGTGTGATCGTGATTTGCTCAATCAATTGATCCACGTCAAATTTCGATGATGACGCGCTGACACCGATACCGGGATAACACGGGACACGCCCGGCCCATCCGACCTGCTGCGATACGATATTCTCGAAACGGCGGTTGCTCGGCGTGTAGTCCATCGGACAGACGAAATCGACCCAGCCCTTTTCGCACCATAGCTTCCAGTCCTGGCCGACAGTGTCGCGGTCAGTGTTCCAATGGCTGAAGACCGCAGCGGAGATCTTGATCTTCGGTTTGACAGCGCGGGCCTGCTCGCTCACTGCCTTGACGACAGCGCTGATGTTGCCGCGGCGCCAGTCGAGCCATTGCTGGAAGTACCGTCCCTTCCACATAACATCCTGTGGCCAGTTCTGAATCACGGCACCCACCGCGCGCCGGAAGCGTTCCCGGCAACCAGCGCAGAAACAGTGATCACCATCAGGGTACCGGATGTAGTCAAAATGAATGCCGTCGACATCATACCGGCGCGCGACCTCGACCATCGCGTCGATCTCCAGCTTCCGGTTGTCAGGATTCGACGGGCACAACCACGGTTGTTCCTTGCCGCTCGAACTCATCTGCAACCGGCCGGTCTTCCGCATCTTCTCCACAAACTCCGCCGGTGCGGCATCTCCGAGATTCCAATTCACCTTCCAGATGTGAATCTTTATGCCATACTTTTTGCAGGCTGCGAGACACTTCGCAATCTGGTCACCCTTCTCCGCCGACACGACCGGCAGCACCTGACTGTTGTAATACGCCGCTCCGCCCCAGAGCATGTTAGGCAGGATTGCCGTGAATCCGTTGTCCGCCAGCCGCCGGATCGCCTCGTCCCACTCCATCCCGTCTACACCGGAGGCACTGTGACACCAAAATGCCCGGAACTCACCCGCCTCCGGCCTTTGCGTCATACAAAACGCCTCCTTGACGCGCTGGCTCGCCGCCGCAGCCTGGTCCATCGTTTCAGCGAACCGGCCCTCCGTCGCCAACTTGACAGCCGACGAGCGCAACCGGCGTGCATCCGCGAGCGCCTGCATCACCCGCTTATCAGCGCACCCTGATTCCGCGATCCGGGCAGCCGCGTCGTCGAAGTTCCGGAACCCTGATAATGCCCCAATCCTTGCGACTCTCTCGTCTGTCGCGTGCCGCCAGACTTCGGGCACGAGATACCCGACCATTGCCAGCAACATCCGCCGTTTGTTAACCTCATCATCCTGCAGCAACACATGCGTCATCACCAGCCCGTTGGTCGAACCGACCACCGCCGCGTGCCCGGTCGGTTTGCCTTTGTCGTCAAACCACTCCGCCAGCACCCGGCTCAAACCCGGAATCGGCCTCGCGGCGCTGATGTTCCATGATTGCTGGCCCACGACCGCCGGTGCGCCCGGCAATGAATTCGTCGGATACCGTATCGTTGCAAACTCTCCTGGATACTCCTCATGTACGTATTGCCCGCCTTCAACCCGCAATACCGGACATAACTTGTCGGGCACCACGTAGAACACCATCAGTTTACCACCACCATTGGCGTACTTGACCAATTCGTCGGCTACGCGATCCGGCAGCTGCGGATTGTTCGGCAATATGACCAGTTTAGCGGGCTTCAACCGTTCAGCCGTAACGTCGAGATCGCTGACAACTGCGCACCCGATATCCAACGCACCCAGCTCTCGAGCAACCGCCTCCGTGTACTGCGCCACGCCCTGAGACTCCTCTGGATAGCGTTGCGCGACCGAATCGCCCCGCACAATAGCCACCACTGCGTCCTCACCCAGCGCATCGGTAAGCTTAATGTCGCTCAACATAAACTCTGTATCTGAATCTTTCCCCCGCCACGCCGAGATGCGGATCGTCTTAATCCTCGCCCACCCCGCCGGCTTGCCTTCAATAGCTGTTGCCGCCTTGGCGATGGTGATGCTGTTCCACGCATTTGTCACTTCAGGGAAGAACGAGGCAGAATACCAACCGTCACCACTTTCAAAATATATGGTGAAATTGGCTACCGGCGTCGTATCACGGCAATACACCTGGAACCGCACCCCGCTGCATGCTGCCAGGTCGAGACTGAGCTGCCTATCCCACGACGCCCGCTCGATTCTAGTGCCGGCAAAGTTACACGGGAATCGCAACCCGACTTGTCCATCTATATTCGTTGATGTAGCCGGTGCAGTCCCGTTCATCGGCACCCATGACGCCGGCACCGCCGCAGGCGAATTCGCGGCACTGAGCGCAAGAGAGATTGCTATCAATACAGTTTGGAGCCTGTTCATTCAGTCCCTTCGCTCTTCTCTTCTTTCCTTTTCTCCCACGCGGCCACGTAAAACCTACTTCGTCCCGCAGTAGCGTGACTACGCACGTCACGACGCGGCCCTCCGGAAAGCGCTCTCACTCCCTCTCTCGGAGGGACGCGTTTCACGCGTCCGTCTTCTCCCGGGCCTTACTTTCCGAATTGTTCCTTCGTTACAGTAGTCTTCTGACCCGGCGTGAATTCAATCAGCTTGCTTATGCCATTGTAGACAACGGGATATATTCCGGGTGTTGCGTTCTTGCCGGCAAGGATTGTCGCCGTATCCAGCTTGCCGTCTTTCCATGCGATATCTACCGTGTAATCACCGCGGGCGCGCAGTCCGTTAATATGCCCTGTCGGCCATGCATCGGGTAGCGTCGGCAGAAGTTTGATCTCATTGTTATGGCTGTGCAGGAGCATTTCGCAGACCGCAGCGGTTGCGCCGAAATTGCCATCGATCTGGAACGGCGGATGGAGGTTCCAGAGATTGTCCAGTGTCGACAGCTGAAGCATGCCCATGAGATCTTCGTATGCGCGTTTCTTGTCGCAGAATCGCGCAAACAGGCCGGTGGTCCATGCCCGGCTCCATCCTTTCCTTCCGCCGGTATTCTCAAGCCTGTATTCTATCGACTTCATCACCGCAGCACGCATCTTAGGGTCACGATCGATGTTGATCTGATTGCCGGGATAGGCACCTATGATGTGCGATATGTGCCGATGCCCTTTTTCCTTTTCTTCGAAGGGCAGACGCCATTCCATAAGTCGTCCATCAGTGGCTATTTTTGGAACAAGTATTTTAGGGATGGTCTCTTTTACTTTCTTTACGAATGGATCATTCCCCTTACCCAACGCTTCGGCTGCCTCGACATAGTCGTTGAACACCTGCAGAATCATCCACTGGTCAAAACTGTTTCCAGCCGACATGGCAGCCTTGATTTCGTTGCCGCTCTTGTCCGTATATTTGAATGAGTTTTCAGGAGAGCATGACGGACGTGCCATTAGCTTACCTGCTTCAGGCGCCGGGATGAGCCATGACTCCACAAACTCGGTTGATGCAGTAAGAACGTCCCAGTTTTCCTCAAGCACTTTCTTGTCCCTGGAAAAGCGATAGTTCTCGAGGATATGCAGTGTCATCCACTGCCCACCGAAGAAAGAGCCACCCCAGAACGCCTTGCTTGCCATCATCATTGCATGAGCCCAGATATCGGTGCAATGGCCCATGCACCAGCCCTTCATGCCAAGCCTCTTCGCAAAATCCTTTCCGTTAGGCTGACAGTAGCGGATGAAGCAGAAAAGCGATGAATGCAGATCAGACAGATTCGCTGTTTCCGCAGGCCAGTAGTTCATCTGGATGTTGATATTCAGGTGATAATCAGATCCCCAGGGAGGATTCCCGCTGTCATTCCAGATACCCTGCAGGTTCGCGGGGAACGTCCCGGGGCGTGATGAGGCTATGAGCAGGTATCGTCCAAACTGAAAGTACTCTTCCACGAGATCGGGGTCGTCATTCTTGCCGGCCTTTATCCGGGCAAGCCTTTCGCGTGTGGGCAGAGCGAGCACAGCATCCGCCGTAGTTCCGAAATCCGCGTCAACCCTGTTGAAGTACTTTCTATGATCTTCAACGGCGGCCTTTTCGACATCATTCACAGACTTATTCTTCAGAGCGTCCAGATCCCTGAGTGCTTTTGCCTGCCATCCGTCGGGCCGCATTGCGCGGCTGTTCTTCAAGTCAAAGTTTGTAGCGGCCGCGAGGTAGATAGTGATGGATGTGCTGTCCTTGACTTCAATTATAGCCTTGCTTCCGCTGGTTACACTGCCGTCGGCGGTTACCCTGACCCTGCCTATGAACTTTGTGGCATCGTTCTTGCCATCGCCGCTTTTAACTATGTCACCTATTTCAATCGTGGAATCCTCACCTTTGCTTTCAGGACTCTTCGCTGTGTCGCCGTTTTCGAGTGTCGCAGTTTCCGCCTTGTCGGCACCCTTCCTGGCTTTCTTTGCCCTTTTTCCTTTCTTCGCATTGCCGTCATCTTTGACCGCAGCTTCTTCAACCGCAACCGGCTCTTTCTTTGAGAGAATGACTCTTCCGATCCCCTCCTTATCAAGCGATATCCTGAGCCCGATTTTCCTGCTGGCTGAGACGGCGACAACGATCACATCATCCGGACTTGAGACGAATGTTCTCTGAGTGATCTCAGTTCCGTCTTCGAGAGTATAGACGCTTTGGGCAATACCGGTTTTCAAGTCGAGAGAGCGGCGTGTCTGTTTCATTGATGCCGCAGACTGGTATTCAAGGTTCAACCACCCGAGCGGCTGGTAGCTGCTGGGCTTTCTTCCATCCTGAATCTTATCCTGAAAGACAGTGTCAACACCGCTATAATCGCCCTTGGCCTCCAACGCGCGCATCTTTTCCAGTTGCTGAAAACTGTCTTCGGGAGTGTCATAGCCGCCTTTGCGTGCCCATATTGTCTCCTCGTTGATGATCACCTTCTCCTTCGGGAATTGTCCGAACGGCATGGCTCCGAGCCGACCGTTGCCAGTCGGGTATGCGGTGTCCCATCCTTCGGCGGACCGGTCGTCCCGGATCACCAGCTTGGTATCTACTGGAGAAGCCAGCACACTTGTTGCGATTGATAGAACAGTCAATATGCACATTGAAGCGTTCATAATAGTGCCTCACTTCACGGGTTTTTGTCTTCTCGGCCTCGCAACTTGAGTGGCTTTTACCGGCTTGGCTTCCTCAAAACGCGCCAGGAAATCGGTCTTCAACTGGTTCATGCATTGATTGACCCTGCTTGTAGCTTTGGGATCTCTGGTTTGCATTGTCCGGATGAATTCCACAAGCGGAGCGGCTTTATCTCCGAGGGCATCGATAGCATTCATGGCGGCAATCCCTGAGTAGGCGCTTGTGTTGATCGGGTCTGCGGCTTCCTTCAGAGTCGTCAAGGCGCGCTGGAGATCCGCCTTCCCGCCATAGCGGCCGAGCGCCTCAGCGGCAGATACGCGGACACTGACCGATGGATCCTTCAGTGCAACCCTCAGTTCGGCCTTGCTGCTGTCCACCGCAGCCTGGCCGCGAAGCAGGATGCCGGCCGCACCCCAGTAACGGACACCGCTGTCGGAATCGCTCAGAAACGTCTTCAATTCCGGCACAGACTCAGGGTTCAATACAGTGGCAAGTTCGGCTGCGGCAAACACCCGCTCGAAGTCATAACGTTTGGGATCCTGTCCCATGTCGTATGGCGAATCCTTGCCAGCGCGTTCATGAACCTCAGCCTCCGTCAGGAAACCGGTATCACGGATTCTACGCGCCAGGTCCTGTTCGGCCTGCCGGAACTTCATCAGCATGGCCTGATGCGCGGGATCTCCCGCCAGATTGTTGACTTCGTCGCGATCAGATTCCAGATCGTAGAGCTCTTCGGGCGCTTTAGGCGTCTTCCAGAAGATGGACTGCGCTTCGTTGGCCTTGCCTTCGGAGAACAGTTTCCACCAGATCTGTGTGGTCGGCGTCACAAACTGGAAACTCACATGCTGGCCCTGCGAACGGTACGGCATGTAGTTGCGCAGGTAGACAAAACGCCCGTCGGTCACACTGCGAACCATATCGGTACGTTCGTCCATGCGACCTCGGAAACCATAGATAAACGGCTGTGGTTCTTCCTGGAACTTGCCGGCAAATGCGTGCCCATGCATCCATTCCGGCGGTTGGATTCCTGCGAGGCTCAGCATGGTAGGCGCAAAGTCCACAAAGCTGACCAACCGGTCCGACTTTGCACCGGGCGCGTATTCCTTCGGCGCCAGATGCCGCCATTTTTCCGGAAAGTATGCGACCAGAGGGACGTGTAGACCGGAGTCGCTCGGCCACCGCTTGCTGCGCGGCATTCCGCTGCCGTGGTCTGCCCAGTAGAATACAATCGTATCCTCGGTGAGCCCGGCATCCGCGAGCTCCTTGAGATGATTGCCAGCGATTGCATCGGCCTTCGTCACCGTGTCGTAGTACTGGGCCCAATCCTGACGGACCTCAGCAGTATCGGGATGATAGGCTGGAACGCGAACCTTTGCCGGATCGTGAACCTGAGTATGCGGTCTCAGCCGCAGCTGGCTTTCGTGGGTGGCGATTACATTGAAAACTGCAAAGAATGGCTGGTCAGGCTTGCGGTTCTTCCAGTGCGCTCCGGTGGAGGAATCATCCCAAACCTGACCTGGTTTGGTCAGGTTGTAGTCCTCCTTCCTGCAGTTGCTGCAGTAGTAACCGGCCTCGCGGAGAAATTGCGGAAACATCTTCTTACCCGCTGGCATTGGCACTTCGCTCCGCATGTGTTCAGCACCCATGGCAGGTGGAAACATGCCGGAAATTATAGTGGTACGGGCCGGGGCGCAAACAGGCGCGCAGGACCACGCATGTTTGAAGATCATCCCGCGGGCGGCAAGCCGGTCCAGATTTGGCGTCGTTGCATAGGTATCGCCATAACATCCCATCTGCGGCCCGTGGTCCTCGCTGGATATCCACATGATATTCGGCTTCTGGGCAAAGATCGATAACGGCATGGCAAGAAGGATCGACATAAGCAAGCCAGGCACTGTTCGCTGTATACCTCGGCAGTTATCAAACATGATCTTTACCTCCAGTCTCCAGTTGTCTCGGCATAACCCTCCACCGTCCTTATGCATCTACTTGATTAAATACACGTGAACATCTTCCGGCCCGACAATTCCGCTCACCATTCCGTCCCGGAAATGAAGCCCCGCTGGTCGATCCTTGAATACAGCTTCGATATCGTGGACTGGCGGACCAGACGGGTTGATCTCGATCATCCTCGCCAACTTACGCTCGGTACTGAACAAGACAAGAAGCCTCTTCCCGTCTTTTTCCCATATCATGGCGTGAACCTTGTCAAACTTAGTCTTCAACTGCGAGCGCTTGCCATCAAGAAGAAATGGCTCAATAGTTTTAACCTCGGCCGCCTGCTTCCCTATTTCCTCCCACAACGAAGGACATTGCTCAGGAAGCGTCATCTTTCCGCCAATACTCTTCCCGTCATAGAATGCGTAGTACAAAACGCCTTTGACACCGGCGTCCAGAGCACCGTAAAGCATGTTGCGCGATTCAGATGCAGTAGGAAAGAGAGCCGGCTTGGTTTTCCATGAGAATGATTGAAGATTTGCCACAGGTATGATCCCGGAGCCGTCAAGTTCCGCCACCCTGGAACGGAATAGTTGATATGCGATTTCCAATGCGTTGCCTTGTGGACAATCCACCTTATTGCCGACCGGATAGACCTGCATACCGATCATATCAACACAACCGTGGTAGTCCCTGAACGACCTATACCACTTGACCATGGCGGTCCCGCCGCTTGCATACGTCAAGTGGACAGGATCGCGTGACTTTGCCAGTTGATGGCGGGCTTTCAGAGCCTCAGGCGTGGTATAGTTCGTACCGTTTGTGACATTGAAATCGTCCCCGATTTGCCACGCTATGACGGCCGGATAGCCCTTCATCAAGTCGATTAGGATCCCGAGCGCAGGCAGATACAACTCCGCAATCAAGCCAACCTTCTTTGATTCAGAACGCTCAAGAAACTGATAGTGCGTCTCGAAACTTGTTGGATCCAGCGAGGCAACCATGGCGTTCAAACCGTTTGAAGCAACCATATTGAGGTCATAATAACGCTGCGGTTCATATCTTTCCTTGCTCCACGACACATGATAGACACCGAACAGAAATGGCGCTGTGCCCTCACGTGCAAATGCCGCCTGTTGCTTGCCATCTGCGGCCATCGTCTCAGTTGGCAGCCTGGACAAAAGTAACAGTGCCATCAAAGTCAGGCACTTGGCTTTTCTATTCATCAGGACTTTCCTCATACGCCATCTGGCCGACAAGACCTCTATTGTTCATTACATCAAATCATTCATCTTGTTCATTCTGAACCTTCTCGTTCTGCCCCAGTGCAGGTTCAATCGTCTTGCCGATGCTTTTGCAAACTGCGCCGCTGATCGTCACATTCACAGGCAATGTGGCCGTCGTTTCGATCCAGATAATCATTGTCCTAGTCCCGTCGGTATCAACTATTGTTCCCTGACGGATTTCCTTAGTCACGGCACCAGTGATCTTCAACCTTGCCGCCCCGCTATGTCCCCAGTTCCTGACTGAGAAACAAAGATTTACTATAGGGTTCTTCTCCGAGGCATCGATCCGCACCACCATCGTCTCTCTTTCGGCAACCAGCGGATAATCCCGCGCTTCCTTGCGGTATGGCATGGCCCGGCATCCTGATATTGCTGTGATCTCAGGAGGGTGAATCCACGATTTCGCCAGCGGCAGGAGGGTGGCAATCGGCTGCCTGGTAAACCCGTAGAAAACCATGCTGCCATATGCCAACGGATCCTCATTGGCACCGAGGGCGAAATGCGTGACGCGGTCCGTTGCCACGGCAAAGCGCCCGTCCGATGGCACCAGGTGCATCGGCCAGTGGCTCCAGGGACCGGCGAAAGGGTCGGAAGAGTAGATGGACTGCTCATCGGCACCCCATGGATTGATGCGCCCGCCCTGAAGCATGGCAAACACCTTGTACTCCGATTTTGAATTCATGAGTTCAATCGTGGCATCAGGCAGCGTGTTCCGCGGTACACCATTTGTGGATATCCACGTCAACTCGCGGACTTCACCCTTCAGATTCGCGAGCGTCATGGCTTGCAGATTCATCACGTCGAGGGCTGTCTCTCCAGGGTTTGTAAGGAATTGGATGTCTTGGAAACCGGGCGGCTTCCTGTTGCCGTTCCAGGCAACCTGCCGGACTCCGGTTCCGTCTGGATATATCGTGTGGTACTCATCACTCCAGGCCTCGGCTTTAATGTTCTGATAGCTCACGTCCACGCAGGGATAACGCCAATGGATCATCACGCGAGCCGGAGTATTTTCGATAATCCGCGCACGGCAATGCCGGACCTGCTTGTCCGACATGTGCTCGGAGCAGCCATGCGGGCCACCGGTTTCAGAACTTTGGTCTGCCATCCAACGGTTGTTGTCGGTCACCCAGCTTGGGGCATAGTTGGCGCCCCGCCAGTAGATCACACTGCAGGGACTATTGTCGAAATTGACGACTATTTCCGTACCGGGCACCTCGCGCCAGAGCTGATCCCACACGTCGCTGAAGGACAGTGTCTTGTAAGAAGCTCCAAAATGACTTACCTTGCCGGTCTTTCCAGGCAGAACACCCCAGGCAAGGTCCGAGGCCGTATCCGCCGGGCGCATGCCATCGTACGCCTGCTTTACCTGTTCTGCAGACAGAGTCACACTGTAGACCCTCACTTCATCAAGCAGACCCTGAATACCGTAAACAAACTCGAGATTACGCCGCGGGCCGCGAACCGTATCGGTGCATCGCATTGGCTCGTTGTTACGCCCGATGAGCAAAGGCGTGGACGGAGTCATCACGACAGTATCGTAGTCTTCCGAGGCAACCTCCCGGCCGTCCACGTAAAGACACACCCTCCGATTACTGATAGCCGCGCACACATGGGCCCACCGGTAAAGCGGCAGAACGGTATCCACGGCCTTCAGGGTATGTCCAGAGACGGTGACAAGCGGATGGCCGTAGGCATCGAGTCCAAGGTACCATCCCTCAATGCCAAAACCTTTGGAATGATGTACCAGCGGCGCAGTGTTATACGGATAAGCATCGAGTGCGACCCACGCCTCCACGGTGACTGCTTCAGTGGTTGCGGGCGTAGCTTCCATCGAGACACCGCCGTAATAACCGTCCAGTGCAAGGGCCGTACCGGACAATCCCTTCTTGAATTGAGTCATAAGCCCGGTGATCTCACAGCCGGTACCGGTCACAGACTCCTTGACCTTGTCATCGTGCGGTTTCAGGCCGTCATCGAACGTCCACCGATAAGCCAGCGCGGGAAGTCCCTTTCTTTCTTTCACAAGGCTTCCCTTGACCGCAGGGCGTGGAAGGAACGGCGGTTTCTGACCGACCCTGACCGGGCCGTGTTCAATACCGTTGCTCGTCAGCTTCAGGGTCTGCCTCGTCGCAAGGCGCGGATCGATCCAGTCCTGGTAGCGGGTATGGTCGGCCGCCCTGATCTCACGTTCGACCTGACCGTCAGGATGAATGGTGAACAACTCATGCACCACTCCTGTAATGCCGTGAGGATTGAGAGAGTCAAGGCCAGCGTTCGCCCTGATCAATGCCGTAATGTCCCTGAAGTAGCGCCAGTGCACCACGATCTGGTCCGGACCATTCTCAAGCAGTTGCACATATGAGTAGTAGCAGTTCGTATCCGCTTCCCTGTCGGAGTAGATGTTCTCAACACGATGAATGCCGCCAGCGGTCCTCCACTGCGGCAGGTAGCCGTTGGCGCCGGCAAACTCGAACCGGTTCGTTTTATCAAACGCCACAATCAGGTCCACGAACCTGCCAGCATCGTTCTTTGGCGACCCATCCATCCGGGTGTAATAGGCCTCAAGCGCGACAGCGGACGCTGAAACACACAACAAGACAGCCGACACGATAATGGGCACAGCAACAGGAAACAGCTTTCCTGGACTGAATGCAGAAACCACAATCTGCTTTGGCTTGCTCATAATGATCATTTCACCGATATTTCAAAACTCTGTGGTGCGGTGGTCGAAATGCCGACCCATACAATCAGGGTATAGGTTCCATCAGTATCAATGTTGACGCCCTGCCTGAAATCAGGCCCCACTCGTTTGGAAACATCATTAATCCTGAGATCGGCTGTGGCAATCCTGCTTTTCCAGTTCCTGATCTTGAAACAAAGGTTGTGAATTGGATTGTCTGCGGAAGCGTCAATTTGAAAGCGCAGCTCTTCACCTCCATACGTAAAACAATAAGCCCGCTCAGGCTGATCATAGCCCTGGCTGTGCCCCCCTGATACCTTGGTTATAACAGGGGCTCTCAGCCACGATTTGGCCAGGCTTGTCAGTGACGTTGCCGGTTGCTCGGTCATTCCTTCCATTAATGCTTCTTCAAGATAAGGGATCTTGCCGGCCTGCTCGCGATACCGAGGCAAACCCAGATGCGATATGGAGGAATGAGATGCCCTGTCAGTGAAAGTAGCGTTACGTCCGGAGGAGTTGACCTGTGCTGTGGGCCAATGGTTCCACGAAGGAAAAACCGAATACCACGTCCGCTCGCCTCTGTATATCCCGCCACCAACCAGGTTTTGAATAGCAAACGGACTATACCTGCCGGTCAAATGAATCAGCTGAATCACTTTACCCGCAAATTCCGGAGTTGGCGGGTCCGGATTCCAGTCGTAAGCGGTAGCTTTGCCGGCACTATCAACCAGGGTCATTACCGGCACCCTCCTGAGTACACTCTCGGGATGCTGCCCTTCGCTCAAGACAGCTATTTGTTCGTTCCATTCGTACCAGGCCTTGGGTTCCGACGTATAGACACGCATGAGCTTTGAAGCCACACCGTCGGGATAAATGTAGTAATACCAGTCGGCAATATCACCCCAACCGGTAGCCTCATCATAGTTTGCCCAGTGGTGACTTGCATTAGCGAGCCGGTAACGCCAATGAACAACCACCCTGGCGCCATTGTTTTCAATCACCCTCACATGGGAATCCCAGCAGCCCTTGTCTGACATCGGCTCGCAGTCTCCGGGCGCAGCGGCAGTAAAGCCCGTCTCATTGAATTCCTGAGTGAACCACTGATTCGCCTCATTCACCATCATTGGAATGAAACTGACCCCTCTCCAGAAAACAAATTTCGTCGGAACCTGGTCAAATTCAACCGCCACATCAGGATAGACTCCGAACCGAAACATGTTTTCCCAAGTCTCATAGTACCGCAAATGGGAGTAAACAGCCCCGAACTTGCCGGTGGCTGGAGGAACAGGAAACCTGCGCGGCTGCATGTCCGGCATATTTTTGATCATGCGCCCAGGGTTAAACCTTTCAAACGAAGCGGCCACCTGGCTCTTGCTTAAGGCGACATCGTAAACACGTGCTTCATCAATCAACCCGTCAAAACCAAAGTCACTCGGAAGAGTATCATGAGTACGACGGGTGGGAACTCTCATGATCCCTGCCTTCCCTACTCGCACATCGGCGTTCACCGTCTGTACGCCCCCTTTGCCTATCAATCGTCCGCCAATTTCCTTCCCGTTTACATAGAGCCTCATCATTCCATCACTTTTGTCGTAGGTGCCTGCCACGTGATACCACCTGAACACCGCCAAGTGGTTGGCATCCAGGTATGGTGGTTTGTTTGAAATGCTGAGTTGTTGCCATTCACCGTCAACTCTCACCATAAAACCGGGATATCCGTGACTGTCTACACCTAGAAAATAGCCGTCATCGTCGCCCTGCTGAACGATTGGCGCCCAGTTCCAAGGATACGCGCCGAGAGCGAACCATCCTTCCAGAGTTATACTACCACCAGAGACCGCTTTCGCCCTGGTTGCAGGAACTGCGACCACTGTGTTATAGCCATCAAACTGAAGGGCCGTGCCCGAAACACCTTTCTTCCAAAGTGTTTTGTGGCCAACAACAGGAACACTTGCTTGTGTAACTTCTTCCCTTGTGTCGTTCCCCACTCCCTCATCGAACTTGAACCATATGCACGGTTCTACAACTGCCGGCCCTCTCACGGGATTGCCTGGAATCATTGTGTCCGATACTGAGTGTACCGGCGCACCACGGCTGATTTCCACAACTCCATCTTCATTCAATTGCAGCAACTGAGTCATCTGGTTTAGAGGATCGTTCCAGTCGTCTATCTTTTCCGTTCCCTCTTTGATAACACGTTTCACCTGGCCGCCGGGTGTGATGGTGAACACTTCATCTACAAAGCTATTCGGGCTCACATTTCCGTGAGGGTTTCCGGCAGCAAAGCGCGATAAGTACCTCCAATGAACAACGACAATCGAAGGCGTATTCTCAATAATAACCACATGGGAATACGTATTCACCCTGTCCGTCATGGGTTTTGTGCCATCGCCACTCCGGGATACAATCTCTGCAAAGTCCCATTGTCCCTTCCCTGTCCTCTAAAACGGCAAATAGCTGTTGCCTCTCCAGAATACAACCTCCCCGCCTCCCGCCGGAAGCCGCACCACGATATCGGCATTATTGCCCGTACGGGAATATGATTCCCATTCCTGTCCCGTGCTCACTTTGGTGTAGTACGCGCCAAACTCCATCTGTCCACCAATCGAATTGGTTGCAACAGCACCGGCCTGGCCGCCATAGGTGCTTCTAGGATTGCCATCACTCCGCGCATCTTCGTTCTCCAAGCTCGCATTGGAAACAATGGGTTGCACGGCATCGACCTCTACCGCAACAACCAGCAGCAGAGCGCAGGCAAGAGCAGCAATCAGTGATTTGATTTTCATATTGAGGCAATAGTACAAGACCATGAACTATCGATGCTTGTTACTCTTGACGGTCTTTACTTGCGACGTGGAGACCAGCGTGTTCGTATTTGATGGAGGAAACTCACGCCGACCGATGGCAGCGGCAATCCGTGAAATATCGGCCTTGATAACCTTTCGGTCATACGTCATGAGACCGTTGACTTCCTTCTCGATATCGGTGATTTCTGTGTAGACCGCACCTGAGACGCCCGGGGTCAGGTCGTCCGCATACACCTGCCTCCAAAGGTCCAGGAACTTACCTTCGTAATCGCTGCGATCAGTCGCGGTCTTGTACATTGAAGATACTGTCTGGTCAGGCACCCACAGGTGGCCGGGCACCGGCAATCCTATACCGCCAAACTCCCCGTTCACCGCAATCCGGTCGGATGATGGCTCAGGGCGGGGCGGCCCAGGATAGCGGTGCCAATCAATCACGTCGCCGCACGACGCATCATACCATCCGCTCGCGTTACACACGATGCGGGTGGAATCCAGATCCTTGGTCATCCTGGTCAGGCGGTGGGTATCATATTGCCCCCATGCTTCGTTGAAGACAATCCACCAGACAATCGACGGAGCGTTGACATGCTGCTCGATCATCGTCTTCAACTCCAGTTCAAATTGGGTGGCGGCCTCCGTCGAAACCGGCGTGCCGTCCTGCGTCCTTTTAGCACCGCTACCGGCGCTTCCGGAAGGCATGTCCTGCCACACGAGAAGCCCGAGTTTGTCGGTCCAATAATACCACCGGGCAGGCTCGATCTTGATGTGTTTACGCGTCATGTTGAACCCGAACTTCTTTGTCATCTCGATGTCGAATTTGAGCGCCTCGTCAGTTGGCGCTGTGTAGATGCCGTCCGGCCAGTATCCCTGGTCGAGCGGTCCGTGCATGTGGACGTACTTGTTGTTGAGCATCGGGCGGAGGATACCTTTTTCGTCTTTTCCGATTGAGATCTTCCGCATACCGAAATAGCTCTTCACCGAATCGTCGCCAAGCCTGACATCAAGGTCATAGAGGAAAGGCGATTCCGGCGACCACAACTTGGCATGCGGAATCTTGAGAACGATCGCCTCCCCGGCTTTGCCTTCAGCACTCGTGATTGTCTGACCGCCATCAAGCACGGCGACCCGCGCCGTTCCTTCGTTTGCGTTCACAGTCACCCTCACGGTACTGCTGTCAATGTCTGTGATAATCCTAAGGCTTGAAATGAACTTCTCCGGTACTCTCTCCAGCCAAACCGTCTGCCAGATGCCGGATGTAGGCGTATATCGAATCCCACCGGGTTTGCTAAAGGCAGTTATGCTTTGCTTTCCTCGCGCCTGTGAGCCTCCAGTCTCGTCAAGTACGGAGACCACGAGTATATTATTACCGGGTTTGATCGCGGAAGTGATGTCATAAGCAAAGGCATCGTACCCGCCCTTGTGGATTCCAACCGGCTTTCCATTCACGAGTACGGTAGTCTCGAAATCCACCGCGCCGAAGTTCAACATAAGACGCTCCCCCGTCGCAAGTGATGGTGCGGTGAAAGAACGTGAATACCACAGACGTTCGTCGCGCATGAACTTGCGTTTCACGCCTGACAGAGCGGATTCGATGCAAAACGGAACCAGGATCTTGCCTTGAAACTGCGTCGGCTGAGATTCGTTCATGCCCGCTACAGCATAATCCCAGAGGCCGTTCAGGTTCACCCAGTTCGCGCGGACCAGTTGCGGACGCGGATATTCCGGTAGAGGACTATCCGGGTCTACTTTCTCAGCCCATCTTGTCATGATATGACCCGGCACAGGCTTCCATTCGCCGGCATCAAGCAATGCCGCAAACATGAACATGCAAACAAACAATACTGGTGCTTTCATCCCTGTTCCTTCCTGCTAAACAACCACTTAACCGGCCATATTGATCACTTCGCCTGAGTCTCGAGAACCAACACTGAGGCAATCGAATCCGGCGCCTTGTCGGGAAGCGATACCGTCAGATTGGTCCCCTCCTGATTCACCTTAAGCCGCGCCACCGGGTCAGCCAGCATATAGGCCCTGGTGACCGCGCCCATTTTCCCTTTCGTGTCCAATGTGAAGGCTGCACCGGGCCATTTCAGGATGTGGATGTAAACTTTGCCGGGCTTCACCGTACAACGCCAATCCCATTTCTTATCAAATACAGGGTTGCCCTTTGTATCTTTCCCGGTATCGCTGAAAGACCCGCATTCCTCGCCGAAAATAGTGGCCGATGTCCCATAGACAGCTTCACCATTGGTCTGGAGCCATTTCCCAATTTCAACAAGACGCTCCACCTCACCGGCTGGAATGACCCCTTCCGGGGATGGACCGACATTCAGGAGGTAGTTGCCTCCCTTGCTGGCTATATCAATGAGGTTGCGGAGAAGCTCCTGGGTGGATTTGAATTTCAAGTCCTTTATCTTGTAGCCCCAGGTACCGTTGATCGTCATGCAGGTTTCCCAATCTCGACCGGGATAACCCTGCGGCGGGATCTTCTGCTCCGGGGTGTCGGTATCGCCCTTGTACCCACCACCCAGCCGGTTGTTCATGATAATGTCAGGATTGCACTCCATGACAGTTTTGTAAATGCGATCCGCACGCGGCTTATCGATAACCCCACCAGGGATGTCCCACCAGATGATCGGGATTGCCCCGTAATTGGTGAGAAGTTCCTTCACCTGCGGTATCACGATCTCGTCCACATATTTGTCAGGATCGCCCTTGTGTGTGGGATCCCAATCCTCCGACCGGCTCACGCCACCGCCAGGATGATGCCAGTCTAGATTCTGGGAATAATAGAATCCAAGTTTGATCCCCTGCTTGTGGCAGGCCTCAGCCAGCTCCTTGAGGGGATCACGCTTGAACGGGGTGGCATCATTGATATTGAAGGTAGAGGCCTTCGATGGAAACATCGCAAATCCCTCGTGATGCTTGGCCGTGATCACGATATATTTCATTCCAGCATCCTTTGCCACCTTCACCCATTCATCGGCGTTGAATTTTACCGGGTTGAATTGCGGGGCGAACGCAGCATATTCAGCGATGGGGATTTTGGCCTTGGCCATGATCCATTCACCATATGTAGAAAGTGGTTTACCGTGATAAACTCCACCGGGAACACAGTAGAGTCCCCAGTGGATGAACATCCCGAACCTCGCCTCGCGCCACCACTTCATCCGTGCGTCCCGTTCGGATGAAGCGCTACGTAGCAGCTCTTGAGCGATGCCGGGGCGCTCCGCGCCTGGCTTGGCATCCTTTTTCTCCTTGGTTTCACTGGAAGCGACTGAACCATCCTTGGCGAGAATCTGGCCTAATGGCAGCAGCACGCATGTCAGAGCTGTCGCCGCAAGCATTACTGTTCTGGTCAATTTCATTGTTATCATTCCCTATTGTTTTACTTTGCGTTTTTGCTTTCCTGCACCTTTGCCGACACCACGCTCCGGCGGTGTCCATGCCGCCGGTGTTGGAACAGAAACCGTCAGCGGCACCACATCACCATACAGCTTCTGCTGTTGTGCCAATAGAGCCATCATCTCCTTCACCTTTTCCGCCTGTTCGGGCTTGCCCGCGAGATCATTCATCTCGTAAGGGTCCTTCGCCAGGTCAAAGAGCTGTGTCCTGTCGACCAGCGGATACCGGATTACCTTCCACTGCTCATTCCGCACAGCACGCTGGCATGATCTGTATGCTGTAAAAGCACAATCCCTCACTTTAGACGCTTTGCCCGTGATGACGGGAACAAGGCTCTTGCTTTCAACTTCCTTTGGAACCGGCGTGCCGGTTAACTCACAAACGGTCGGATAAACGTCAAACAGGTAGGCAAACGCATTGCTTCTTCCCTTCGGAATCCCGGGCCCTGCCAGGATAAACGGCACATGCATGCCACCGAACTCATAGAGATTTTGTTTGCCCATAAGACCATGATCGCCGAGCGACAAACCGTTATCACCTGCAAATACTATGATGGTATTGTCAAACTGACCAAGGCTCTTGAGCGTTTCCACAATCCTGCCGATATGGTGATCAAAACACGTGATACAGGCATAGTCATCAGCCAGGTGCCGTTTGACCACCTCTTCAGTCCGCGGCCATGGAGCAAGAGTTTCATCACGAACCGTCATATCGCCATTGTCGAACGGGTGTACAGGCATGAAACTCTTCGGTAATGGAATTTTCGCGGGATCATACATACTCATGAATTCCTTGGGACAAATCCGCGGATCATGCGGCACTGGCGGCGCCACATATGCAAAGAAAGGCTTATCCTGCTTGCGGTTCTTCAGGAATTCGATAACCCGGTCCGCCGTCTTCTCGCTGGCAACAAGATGGTTCTCCTCCGTGTAAAGACACGTATCGAACGCCTCCATACCCTGCGGGTATGAATTGCCCTGCTTTCCCAGGTGGAACGTCTCGTAGCCGCCTGCGCTCATTGCCTTTGCCCACAAAACGGAACTTTTCCCAACGACACGCTTTCCTATGAATCCACCATTGCCAAAGTTGAACACCGACAGGCCGGACAGGATCATGGTGCGGCTTGGAGTACAGACCGCACCGGCGTTTGCGCCCATTACATAGGTCCGCGTAAAGGTCATTCCTCGGTCAACCAGCTTATCCAGATTGGGCGTCTTGATGTTCGGATTGCCAAGCGCACCAATGCAATCCGGCCTCATGTCATCCGCGAGAATGAACAATACATTGGGCTTGGTGACTGACCCGGCCGACGCCGCAAGCCCCATGTCACTAACTGATAACACCGCGAACGCGACAGCACCGGCCATCTTCAAGTAACTGCGTCTATTCATTAGATACCCTCGTATTGATATTTCTCCAGATATCGTTCTCGACGCTTCGCTCCCGCGGCCACGTAAAAACTTCTTCATCCCGCAGTAGCGTGACTACGCAGGTCAAGACGTGACCCTCCGTAAGGCAATCGCGTTCCGTCTCTCGTCCTCGAATATTCACTTCACCGGCCAAACCGAACGCAACTCATGCACCTTCAGTGCCACTATCCGCGCCTCGCCACCAATCGCATACAACTCCAGTGGCGCTGCCTTGTCATCAGGCATGAACATCATGGCGTGAGTCTCAGCGCCACTGTTCTCGAACATCTCGATTATTGTGCGATCCACAAGCACACGGAACTTTGCCACACCGTCCACCGGATGCAATGCCACCTTCTGGCCTCTCACGTTGAATCCTACTTCAGTGGCTGAACCGGCCTTGATCTCGCCTTCGATGTCATAGAGATCGTTAGTCAGAGCGCTGAGGAGATTCGCGCCAGGCACGATGGGCTTGTCATCCCACGTGTTCACTTTGCCGCGCAGCACCTCGAGTTCCTTCACCGGCAACCGGTACAAACGCAACCCGTTCGGCGTGGTCTTCAGCGTCAATTCCGCTGGCACTGTCATCTGCTGGCTGAACGGCATACCGGGATACGCCTTACGCCCTACACCCGCTGCACCCCTCAACCATCCAATCTGGATGCGCCGGCCCTTTGGCTCGTCGCTGAATGTCTGGACAGCATAACCGAAGGGCGACGGAAACGGCCCTTCCTGAACACGAAAGCTTTTACCGTCGAAATCACCGACCATGTAAGAGCCGCTCGCGCTGGTGGCAATCCATTTGACCTTCTTCGCATCACCGTCGAGATCAACCGGAAAGAGGTCTGGACACTCATGTCCGCCCTTGAACGCAAATGTTGACAGCGCTGTCCAATCCTTGAGATTCGGCGAACCAAACAGATCAAACTGTTCCTTCTTTACATACAGATTCATGACCCATTGCTTCGATCCTTCATGCCATATGACCTTGGGATCACGATTCCCGCCTGCAATGTTGTTCAACACTGGATTCTTCTCGTACTTAGTAAACGTGCGCCCGTCCAGGCTGTACGCAATAGACTGCGTATAAGGCTTGCCGGCGGAGGTGTAGATGCACACCAGCGGCGGCTGACCATCTTTCACGAACCCGCTCGTATTCTTCCAGTCCACCACCGCTGAACCCGAGAAGATTGTCCCGAGCTCGTCGGGATGAATGGCGTTATCAAGTTGCTTCCAGTGAACCAAATCCGGACTGACCGCGTGGCCCCAAGTCATGTTTCCCCAGACATTCCCTTTCGGGTTATGCTGGAAGAACAGATGGTACTCGCCTTTGTAGAAGACCAAGCCGTTCGGATCATTCAACCAGTTCTTCTCCGCCGTAAAGTGGAACTGCGGCCGGTACATCTCCTGGTAGAGAGGCGCCGTCGTCAAAGGAATTTCGGGCGTTACAACCCTCTTTTGCCTGGCCCCTGCCGCGATGGCTGAACTTGCCGCTATCACCAAACCGGCAAAAGCAATAAACGTCACCTTCAGTGCGTGCATCTTCATCTTCATAACACATTCCTTTCGACTATTCTTATGCGTTCTTCTCTTCTGTCCTTCTCTCCCACGCGGCCACGTAAAACGTGGCCCTGCGAAAAGCTTACTTCTTCCCGCCGTACAAATTGCAGCGATCCGGCTGCGCAGCAACCGGGGCAATTGTCCGGTCTCCGGAGCCAAGAATGGTCTCTTCACCTTTGGCGAGTTTGAGGTCCTTCAACTCACCATCCACCAGCACCCTGCAGGGTCCGCCCGCAAGGCTCTTAACGCGAACAAACTGCGTCTTCCCGCCCTTACGGACGGCGCTTACCAAGAACGCGCCCTCCGCTCGGAGATTGTGAAACGCGACATCCTTCCAACTGTCCGGTACACCGGGTAAAATGCGGATCGTACCGCCCCAGCTTTGGAGAAGCAGGTCTTGAACACATTGCGCAGCGGAAAGCGGTGTCTCAATGACGGGACTACCTTCGAGATACATCGTGTTCGGTCTGGGATAGCGCTCGATAAACGCGTTGAGCAACTGCACCGCCTGGTCGCGGCGGCCGATAGATGCGCAAATCGAGGACGAACCCGTAAAGGAATAGCCTTTGAGCGCGCCCTCAAAGCCTATCCAATGGTCGAGTGATGTGGCAATAAGGTCACGCTTTTCAGCCTGATCCCATGTCATCGTGTAGAGCGGGTAGATCATCAGAAGGTGCGAATAATGTCTATGTGACTTCGCCAGGGGTTTGTCGCGTCCGATCATCAGGCCATCTGGCCCGGTCGGGTAATCAGTCAGATTGGCGAGAATGTTCTTCCATTCCGGCAGGAGCGGATCAGCAATCTTAAAGCGCTCATTCTCAGTAATCAATGTCCGGCACCCCCATCGTAGAAGAGCGAGGTCATAGTTGCAGTCCTTCGCCGTACCATACTCAGGAGACGATGTTTCCGGCAGGTGCAGTTTGCCATCATCGCCTTTTGTCAGCAGATGGCGATAGTAGTTCACACAGCGGCGCAGCAATGGCAGAAACTTCTCCTTCATGCGCGCATCATCCCCACCATACCGGCACTGACGCCAGTAGTTGTGGCAGGCCCAGGTCAAATTGCCGACTTCGTTTTCGACCTTTCCGATACAATCGTTGCCGGTCACGCGACTGATGGCGGCGGAATCGTGCTGGAATTCCGGTTTTACGTTCTGAATGAGGTTTGTGATATTCTTGTCGAGCATCCGGCAGAGACTCTCGCCGAGTTCAAGCCGGTTGGCCGCATAGACCGGGTAATAGCTCAACTGGATGTTCAGGTTCCACCAGATCGCCGGCCACTTGGTTGGGTGGAACCACGGTCCCATCAGGTCGATAGCAGGCCGGTCGGCGCGTGTTGCGGACGCAAGCTTGTAGATCTGGATCCAGTAGAAACTTTCCATCCGAGTGTCCGGTATGCTGAGAAAACTTTCCGGCCAGAATGCATGCCACCAGTCCCGATGCGACACTGCCAGCTTCTCTGCCCCGCCTGCCGCAGCCTTCCTGACAGCGGCAACTGCCTCGTCGGAATTCCCGACACTGATGAAGACCGCCGACGCCGTCTTCTGCCAGGCCGTCGCGTGGTGGCCACCAGCCAGCAATTGCTGGACGCAGACATTCACGTCGCCGTCGGTTTTCTGCTGCGGCGGCGGATTAGGTTTATAGCCTTCAGGAAGACCTTTCTTGCGGCTGCTGACAGCCTCTTCGGAAACCCAGGTCCATTGAAACTCATGCTCGCCTTCACTGGCCTTGAACTCAACGACAATGACGTTGTCGCTCGCATGAACGAACGACCGCAATTCAATCGTGCCACGGTCCGTGGCAATCTTACTTGTCGCCTCTGCGTTCCAGAGATCAATACGCATTGTCGCGCCGTTGACCGTTCCAACGGGCTTCAGGAGAAAATGACCGATCGGAAGACGGGCCTTGTCGAAGCAGGCATCGTTGCCGGAACGATGTTCTGTGACGTCGCTGCGTCCGATGTCCCAGCGTAGCGTGGTGTCCGTATCGCGATAGATCATAGCACCGAGCAGTCCATTCCCTATGAACGCGCCATCGGACCAGCCCCCGGGCATCTTCTTCCAAATGAGATCGTGCCTGGCAAGAAACTCCGGCCAGTTGATCTTGTCCGTCAATTCCGCCGCGCGGCATGTCGAGCCAATCAGGCACATCAGCAACAGCCAGCGTTTAATTGAATTCATTTCCTTATTCTCTCCCTATTTACATCCGTCCGCGTTCATCTGCGGCTGACTTTCCTCTGAACTGCAGGTCTATTTTCCCTTCGTAGCCGGTGCATCTTTTGCTTTTGCCGGTTTTGCTGCTTTGGGCGATTTTGCTGTCTTTGTGCCTTTTACCGTAGGGCTATCCTGTGTCATGGACTCCGGATCGGTTCGGAAGGGCGAGGCAGGCAGTCCTTCCTTGTTCCAGAAGTTCACATCCGGGACATTCGCCCATCCGTAACGCACTACCACCGGGGCAGCCACCTGATCATTTGATACCACGACGGTATCGCCATTGATCTCAGCCTTAGCATCAACAAACTTTTTGTCCGCCCCTGCAATGGTGAAGCCCTTGAGAGGACCATCCTTCGCCACCAGTCCGCTACCAACATGCTTGAAGCTCAGAATCACCCGATTCTGATCAATCCTCATCGAGTCATACTCCGGGCCCGAATATTCCATCTTTTCACCGTAGACCAACGCCCTCGCCGCCAATGCTAGTCTAACTCCGACGGGCTCCTTTTTAACGGGATGAATATTCCCAGCCTCGCCAACATCCGTAATGACTGCCATGGCGGTGTTTGGTGTCTTCTTCCAGGTCAATAATTGCGCTTCGCGGATCTCAGGCGTCATCCCGTTGAACGGGGCGATCTGCACAAAGAAAAACGGGAAATCACCAATTCCCCATTTCGCGCGCCAATCGGCAATCATGCAGGGGAAAAGCGTCCGGTACTCAAATGCTCTCCCGTTATTGGATTCACCCTGATACCAGATTGCCCCCTTGATGGCGTACGGAATAAGCGGCGCAATCATACCATTGAAGAGCACGGCAACAGATCTTTTCCCGTCCTTGCCGGCCTGTTCCACATACCGGCGCAGCGAAGGCTCCTTCTCAAGTCCGGAAAGGCTGGTCCAGGACTCAGCCGGTGTGCCACCCACCGAGCTATGGATCATGCCGACCGGCAAGCCAGTCGCCTTGTGGATATCCCGCCCGAAGAAATAGCCCACCGCCGAAAACCCGCCCACCGTTGTCGTTGTGCATTCCACCCAACTGCCGGTCACATCAGCCTGTGGCTTGAGGTCGGACTTCATGGCGACCGTAAACATCCGCAACTTTGGATAATCTTCAGAGGCACTATCCTTAAGTTTACCTTTGCGGAAGGCCATGTTGGACTGGCCCGAGCAGATCCAAACCTCACCTACGAGCACATTGGTAATCGTGACCGTATTCGCACCCTTGATAGTCATAGTGAACGGGCCGCCAGCCTTATGCGGCTTGAGGTGCACCATCCACTTGCCATCCTTTGCAACTGCCGTCTCAGTCTGGCCGTCAAAGGTTATCGCGACTTTCTCGCCTTCCGCAGCACTACCCCAGACTGGCACCTTCGCTCCCTGCTGCAGCACGGCGTTATCAGAGAAAAGCGCATTCGGCTTTACTTCACCACGCACACCTGACGCCAGCGCCATAAACATAACACCGCAGACCAACCCGCAACTGCTTCTTCTCATCGAAAACTCCTTTTCTATCTGACTATCATTCATTGTTCCTCATCTGCTTCCGCATTCTTAGGTTTCTTGCCCTTCTTTTTTCCGTTAATATTCTTGCCTTTGAATGCCGTTCCAAGAGGTAGAGCTTCATATTCCATATTCAGTTGTGCCATTCGGTCGCGTAGCGTCTTGAGCATCACGGCGTGCGCCGGATCACCGGCAAGATTTTTCATTTCCCACGGATCGGTTGTTAAATCGAAAAGCTGTGTAGTACTCTTACCGTCCACCAGGTACTCAATTAACTTCGAATCACGCGTCCGAACCGCTCGTTGAATCTTGCTGTACGCGTGGAGCGTCGCATCACGCAACTCCTGCGCCTGCCCCTTGATCACCGGCCCCAGATCTTTCCCATCCGCCGTTGGCGGAGGCTTCACTCCAGCCATTCTCAGCACCGTCGGACAGATATCGAAGAGCTGACACAGCGCATCGGAACGTTTCCCTTTCGGCACCCCTCGCCCACGGAAGACCAGCGGCACGCGAGCGCTGTGATCATATAGATTCTGCTTGCCCATCAACCCGTGCTGGCCCACAGCCAGGCCGTTGTCGCCGGCAAATATGACAATCGTATTCTCAGCCAGACCAAGTTCATCCACAACTTTCAGCACCCTGCCAATCTGATCGTCTGTCGCGCTCGTCGCGGCATAGTAAGCCGCAATATGCTGCTTGATTTCGTCTGGAGTCCGCGGGGTTCTTGCAAGCTTTTCGTCGCGGACATTCAACTCGCCGTTGTCAAAAGGATGCCTGGGCATGAAGTTGGGCGGCAGCGTAATCTTCGAGGCATCATACATCTTGTGATATTTGTCCGGCACAACACGCGGGTCATGCGGGGTCTTGAATGAAATGTAGGCAAAGAACGGCTTGTCCTTCGGCCGCGACTTCAAAAACTTTATCGTAGCATCCGCAAACGCAGCAGCATCGAACGTGGTTATATCGCGCTCGTTGACCATCGCCCCGCCCTTGACATCAAACACAGGCGTGTTGAAATGCGGGCCCATACCTCCGTGAAATACCGCCTCGCCGAATTCAAAGGAGCGCAGCAGAGAGTCCTCATCGTTATGCCACTTGCCAGTGGTAAAAGTGGTGTACCCGTTCTTACGCAACGACTCCGGCATCGTGGTGAAGTCTTTCGGAATAACGCCACCGCACTTGAACAGCGATGAACCGGTCATGATCATGCTCCGGCTGGGCAGACAGATCGCCGCTGTATTTCCGCCCATGATCGTGGCGTGGCTGAACAAGACTCCTTCTGAGATCAGCCGGTCCATTGCCGGTGTGATAATCTCAGTGCAGCCGGCCGAGCGTATCGCACTGGCCCGCTGATCGTCGGTGAGAATGAAAAGAAAGTTGGGCTTTCCACCCGACGCTCCACTCGGAGCCACTGCAACGAGCGGGGCCGCCATGGCCACAGAACCAATTCCAACCATCACCATTATCCCCGTCAAAACCATCTTCGACCAGAGCGCTCTTTTCATGGCTTACCCCAAAACTTGCTCAATCCACATCAACAGTTGACACCTTTAACTTATTGCTGCTGAGTTTATTGCATCATTGTTCAGTTTTGCGTGCTGCACTACCATCATTATTGTTCGTTTTCCTTCTCTTCTTCTCTCCTCTTCTTCTTCCACACGGCTACGTAAAACGATGTCATTTACAATAGTCGCAGGTTATTCAATTCGCATTTTACCTTCAGTCTAAACCGCTTCAGTCTTGTCGTCCCTGCGGGACGCCAGTTAATTGATATCACTCCGCCCCGTCATTGACCTGCACTTCCCTGACGACTTTCCTTTGGTTCTTCTTCCCCTTCTCACTTCCCTTGCCGCCGCCCCAACTCACTTCTTTGGCCGGTAGCCATTTCTTCATTTCGGCGATGACAGGCGCGTGCTCCGGCTTTCCGGCAAGGTTGGTGAATTCCCAGGGATCTTTCTCATGATCGTACAACTCCTCCATGCCGTCGCTGTAGCGAATGTAACGCCAGCGGTCATTGCGCACAGCATGATTCCCCTCGCCCATGGTCATCAGCGCCGGGCGTGTCCATTCCGCATTGGGATCCTTCAGCAGAGGCACAAGGCTCAGCCCATCGACTTCCTTCCTCGCAGGCAACCCGGCCAGGTCAACCAATGTCGGGTAAATGTCCAGCAAACTCACCGGCTTGTCGCAACGACTGCCCGGTTTGGCAACGCCCGGAGCTACAATAATAAATGGCACATGATTCGCCTTCTCCCACAGCGTGAATTTCACGCAACTTTCCTTGTCGCCGAGGTGATAGCCATGGTCGGCAAACAGGACAATGACCGTGCGATCCGCCCGCCCTGATTTATCCAGGGCACTAAGCAACCGTCCCACCATTGAATCGGAAAAGTCTGCCGATGCCTGATAGCATTGCACCATCCGTTTGAGGCTTCGCGGACTTGGCGCTCTATTTGAAATGACATTGTTGTATATAAAGGGCTCGGTATGCGCCATACGTCTGCCAATTTCAGGCACATCGTCCAGATCATGTTCAGGCATAGGGGGCAAAACAGTGTCATCCATCAGATAGCGCTTGAAGACGTCGGGCGGTGCATAGAACGGCAGGTGCGGCTTGAAAATCCCCGCAGCCAGGAAACGGGGTTTCACCGGTGGTGTAGCCATTACTCTTTCACACCATTCCACCATACCCTTGTCTATCATCTCTTCGTAGGCTCTCTCTCCCCAGTCGTAACCCACATTGAAAAGGCAACCATCCTCCCTGGTGTATCCATTGCGATTCTTCCGGCCTGGCGGCGGCGGGTCAGCTTTAAACGGACGAAGATTTTGAAAGGATGGTTTGTCCGGAATATCCTTTCCCGTAACGCCATGATGAAAGATCTTCCCGGCGCCATACGTCTCATAGCCATTGAGCCCGAAATATCGGGACACCGTCACGGCATCCGGCATCAGCCTCGCCCAGGCATCGCCATTACCATAGACCCCGCTGCTATAAGGGGCAATTCCTGTCATAATCGCCGCGCGGGACGGACAACAGGCCGCTACAGCGCAATATCCCTTCGTAAAGAACATTCCCCGCCCAGCCAGGCGCTCAAGGTTCGGCGTCTTGATTGGATTCTTCTTGTCAAACAAGGTTGTCCAATCGTTCATATCGTCAATGGCAATGAACAGAACGTCGGGTTTGACCGCAGCTGCACTCTCAACCGCTCCCACGGCCTGGGTCACCAGCGGAGAACACCCGATTGATAGAATTGCAATAACCAGCCGCCCGCTATTCATAGTTCGGTTCCGTGCCTTTCATAACAAGCGGCTTCGGCTTCTTTACAAGACCGCACGGCCGGACGCCCAGTCCCTTTCCTTCTTTCCCAAGGTCCTTGTCCATCCTGCCAATCAATGCCAGCAATCTCTTCACAACATCCGGATTCCTGGCCGCCACATCCAGACTCTCGCCAATATCACTTTCCAAGTTGAAAAGCAGTTGCTTCGCACTTGCCTCCGTATCCGTCATGCCTGGCTGCTTTGCAATAAGCAGCTTCCATGGTCCGGACCGGACTCCATCCAAATTGTTGAAACTGAAGTAACACAACGCATCATGAGGCGATTCCTTGCTTCTACCGGAAAGAAGCGGCCAGACATCCATTCCGTCTATCTTACGGTCTGCCGGCACTTTTCCGCCAGAGAGCCCGACCAGCGTCGGCAGAACATCAATCTCGCTCATCATCGCATCACAGGATGAACCTGCCTCGATCCTTCCAGGCCACCACGCTATGGTCGGTTCACGAACACCGCCTTCCCAGCACGACCCTTTTCCACCACGCAATGGCCCGGCCACTCCGCCATCAGTGCCTTTCTTGAGCCATGGCCCGTTATCACTCGTAAAGATAACCAGGGTATTCGAGTCGAGCTTTAAGTCGCGCAGAGTCTTGAACACTTCCCCGACACTCCAGTCCACTTCCTCAACCCAGTCCCCATACCGCCCATTCGCCGACTTGCCGGCAAACTCCTTGCCTGGATTGAGCGGAACATGCACCGCCGTGTGCGGCAAATAGAGAAAGAAAGGCTTGTCCTTATTGGTCGAAATGAACTTGATGGCTTCCTCTGTATATAGTCTGGTGAGCTTATCCTGCACGGCTGGAGCTTCCATTACCTTCTCATCACTAACCAGCGGCAGGGGCGGTACTTTGGATTTGATGGCAGCGGCCTTCTTCCCGGCTTGCACTCTGTGTTCGCTGCCCATGTCGTTCGAATACGGCAGTCCAATATAGTGATCAAAGCCGTGCTTTGTCGGCAGGAATTCCGGTTGATCACCAAGATGCCACTTCCCGATGCACATCGTGACGTAACCCTGTTCCTTCAAGAGCTGAGCCACGGTCTTCTCGTCAGAGCTCAAGCCGATCGGGCACGCCGGACCAATTACCTTTGGCAATGAAACCCGCTTTGCATAGCACCCCGTCATCATCTGCGCCCTGGAAGGCGTGCACACCGGCGCCGCATAGAAACTGGTAAGCTTCATCCCTTCCTTCGCCATCCTGTCAAGACTCGGAGTGCGATTGACCTTCGACCCAAACGGTCCGATATCGCCATAACCCATATCGTCAATCAAAATGACAATGAAGTTGGGTTTTCGGGCTGATTGTTCAGCAGCAAGGACAGGCCCCGCCATTATCGAAAGCCCTATTAGAGCAATAGTGCATTGTCGAAGAGTCCGCATTGTCATTCTCTCCCTCGGAGGGACGTGTTTCACGCGTCCGTCTTCTCTTCTCTCTTCCTATCCACGCGGCCACGTGAAACGTGGCCCTCCGAAACTAGTCGCTCTCCGGCTTTCTTCCTACTTCGCCCCTACTACGAGATCCGTCGCGCTGAAATCTTCAACATCTTCACGAATTATCGCTGATCGTCTCTCCTCTCCCTCGAACCGCAACTTTACGTTCTTCAGGATTATCCCCTTTGCATGGCGGATATACAGACCGTAGGCGGGCAGGTCGCCATTGAATGAAAAGTACTCGGGCTTCCAATCGCCCAGTTCCGGCACATCCTGCCTGCGCGCCGTCTCTGCTGTACCTCCGCCGGGAAACGTTATGTCTACATCTTTGAATTCGACATTCTCAATCTTCTGCTCTGGCACACCCATAATCGTCATATACGCCTGCGCATCCTTAACCGCCGGGTTGCCCGCTTTTCCCTTAATGTTGACAAAACTGATGTTCCTCAACTTGCCCGGCGGCGGAAGCGGTTCGTCTCGAAGCGCCCTCGTGAAACGATGACTGTTCAAAGTCATAAACACCGGCCGGGTGACATTCTCCATGGTAATATTCTCGAACACCATGTTCTCCATGACAGAACCCTCCGCCATCTGGATCTTAAAACCGCTGTCTTCTATGTCATGGAAGTGGCAATCGCGCATTTCGACATTCCTGATATCACTGCGCGTCAACAGCCCTATCCTGATGGCCGCCCACTTCGTGCTGAACCGGCAATTCGTGATCTTGATGTTTTCACATGGCCTGTCCTTTTCTGAAGCCTGAAGGCAGATGCAATCATCACTGGCATCTATTTCGCAGTTATCCACCGTAACGTTTCGGCAACTGTCAAAGTCCAGTCCATCACCATTCCAATTGGCCCTGTTATGAATTCTGAGATTTCTAATGTCGACGTTTTCGCATCCAATGATTGCGGAGCCCCACGATGCCGGATTCCGCATTTGGAAACCACGAAAGACAACATTTTCGCAATTGAACAATCTAAGCAGCATCGGCCGGGCGGCACCGCCGCGTCCTGGCGGGAAGTTCTCCTGCGACCCGTTCCCGTCCAACGCCCCTTCCCCTGTGATGGATATATCGTCCGCACCTTCGGCGTATATCAGGCAGCGGTCCATCCATGGTGTATTGTAGCGGATACCGCCGGTGTCGGTCGTGTAGTCATTGATGTTGGTGCTGCCGAGAATGACAGCGTCTTTTTCGAGATGAAGCTCTACTCTGGCCTTGATGTAGATCGTACCGGTCAAGTACACGCCGGCAGGGAAAACCAGTTTGCCGCCGCTTTTACTGCATGCGTCAATTGCAGACTGTATGGCCTTTGTGCAAAGCGACTTGCCATCCGCCACGGCGCCATACTTCACCACGTTGAAGTCCTTTTTCATCCCCCCGAGTCTGGCACATGAAGAAGACAGCAAGAGAACAAGACACAGCAGCAAGCGGAGCAAACCGGTTGCTAATCCCGGTTTGATGGAGGCCATAATCCGTCGGCACCGGATTGGCCAAAGAGACTGCATTCCCATTCCTATTCCCTCTTCTTTTCTGTCTTCCCTATTCGCACGGCCACGTAAAACGTTGCCCTCCGAAAGGTCTTCGGCCTTCGTGATTCTGCGATTCAATATTCTGCGGTTCTGCTGTTCTTACACCGCTCTCCGCTCCCCGCTTCTCCCTGCTCGTCCGCGTTCTCTGCGATCGCCGTGAGAGATCTTTCCCTTCCTGACTTCAGTCTGACTCTCACGTCACCGCGCCGCCCCGACTGTTCGGGGCGGCCTTCATACCCCCTGCTCTCTACACCGACCATGGGGCGCGATAGTCGCGCGTAAGCCATTTTGGATCACCGGTGCCGCCTGTGAATTCAAACTTTGCCGGGTTCCACGACATCTTCTTTCCGTGATAGTAAGCCAGGTTCAACAGGTGACAGCAGATTGCCGAACGACCGCCGACCTGCTCACTTGTGTTGGGTTTGCTGCGACTTTTGACGCACGCCATGAAGTCATCTGGATGAGAGCGGCTTTCATAGAGCTTGATCTTTGCATCCTTCAGGTATTCCTTTTCAGCCTTTTGCACCTCACCTGCGCAGGAGGTCTTGGCCTTACCACCTTTAGCGCCTTCGCTATCTGGAACACCAAAGAGCATCTTTCCATCTCTGGAGAAAGTGAATTTACCGCGATTGACTTGTACTTCTCCTTCACTCCCAAAGAAATCCACACCGAAGCCGTCCTTATGAGTCACGGTGACGCCGTTAGCGTACACCAGTGTCGCGCCGCGTTTGGACTTATCTTTCTCCGGTGGACGTACCTCTACGGGACCGCTGTTATCCATGTCCATGCCCCACTGCGCGATATCAAGATGGTGGGCACCCCAATCTGCCACTCCGCCGCCGCCGGTCTCGCGGTATTTCCGCCAGGCTGGGAAGTTTCTGTGTATCCCGCGCGGACTGAGAATTGGATTGTATGCCATCTTTTGCGCCGGCCCGGTCCACATGTCCCAGTCCAGACCGGGCTCCATCGGTTCCTCTTTCAGGTCGTATGGAACCCCGGCATCGCCGAAGCTGCATTCCACGCGCTGCAGCTTGCCGATAGCACCGTTCCGCACCAGTTCGCAAGCCACCCGGAATTCCTTCATCGAACGTTGCATTGACCCGGTCTGTAGTACACGCTTATTGGCGTCAACAGCCTTCATCACTTCGATTGCTTCGTGGATGTTGTGTGTCAGCGGTTTTTCGCAATATACATCCTTTCCTGCACGCAGCGCGGCCAGGGTTATGATCGCATGCCAGTGATCAGGTGTGGCAATGCAGACCAGATCAATATCCTTTCGTGCCAGTAATTCGCGAAAATCGTTGTACGCCTTGCAATCCGCCGAACCCTGATTGCCCTTCTCTTTGTAGTGCTCATCAACGGTCTTCTTCGCGTCCAGCCTGCGCGTGGTGTCGACATCGCATACCGCGAGAACCCGAACATCCTGCATGAGAAAATTACCAAGCAGTCCGTGGCTCTGCCTGCCCATACCGATAAAGCCCATGCCCGGCAGACTGTTCGGTTTGATATCCGCCGCCCAGATCCTGGACGGCATAATGAATGGCGCCACCGCAGCCGCCGACGTAATTTTCAGAAAATCCCTTCGTGATGTATTCATATGTTCCTTTATGTTGTGATGAAACGCTTTGTGTTGCATGCTGAACATTTCCCGTTCTTCCCCTACACACCCTGTTCCGCCAAAGTCGAATCCGCCTCCCTGTCACTCTGTCCAAAGTCTATGGTCTATGGTCTTCCCGTCTATAGTCTTCCCATCTATGATCTCTCTCCCCTACTTCACAATCACAATCGTTCCCGGTGACTCGTACCGGAATGTCAGCTCCACATTCCCATTCCCCGGATATGTGACCACACCGCCAGGTGCGGCCAGATCGCCTGGCACTCCGCCTTTCTCAACCTCGACAGCCGAGAAAGTACCCGTCAACGCGCCACTGCCACCGGATACATTCAAAATGAGTATGAACGTATCGCCTTCCGTTGGCATATATCCTGGCGCAAGCGACACCTTCAATTTCGCGCCGGTGATATTGATCGGCGCGCTGTTCGAGACCACGCACTGGCTGCTTAGAGCCGCGTTCGTGCTCACGGTAATGGCAAATGTAGCATCGGCACTCAAAGTCAACGCATTCGTAAGCGTCAATACACCGACGCCATCCGCACCCGGGGACAGTGTCCCGCCTGCAGACACGTTAACTGCGCCAGCAATCACACCAGTACCGCCCACCTTCCCGCCAGCTGCCACAGTCACAGAATTAGTCCCCGTTCCCGAGCCGCTGGTATTATTCACCCACAACGTGCCCCCATTCACTGCAGTAACGCCGGTGTATGTGTTCGTACCGCTCACTGTCAGCGTGCCTGCGCTCACGGTCAGCGAACCGTTGCCGCTGATCGTGCCGGTGAACGTCTGGCTGTTGGACCCGTTGTAGATCAAAGCGGAGTTGTTCACTGCATTCCCGGAATAGGTGCCGCCACCCAACAGTCCGCCGCCGTCAATCCTGAGCGTACCAGCACTTATTGTCGTGGTACCGGTGTAAGCGTTCGATCCTCTGAGCGTCAATATTCCGGCGCCGCTCTTGATCAAACCTCCGGTATTGCTGCTGTCAATGGCACCGGCAAACGTAATGCTCTGACCGTTGCTGTCAATCTTGATCGCGCTTATGGTGCTGTTCTTGATAATAGCGCCATAGTCCTGCTGATTGCCCGCACTGAACTGTAAAGTGCCGCCCGTAAACGTGATCGTGGATGTCCCAGCAAGCGCGCCGAAGCTGCCCAGGAGAAGCGTGCCGGCATTGATGGTCGTCGCGCCTGTATAGGTATTGTTACCGGTCAGTGTCAGCGTATTCCCGCCGATCTTCGTGAGCGACCCGGTTCCGCTCATGCTGCCGGCAAAGGAGTTACCACTTGGACTGGGATCACCGCCAGTGCTCAAGCCGATACCGGTACCACTGAGGTTCTGGAGCAACAGATTGCCGCTCCCATAGATTGCGCCCAGGTTGAACGCCGTTCCGCCATCGAACGACAGTACACCTGCCCCGCTGCTGTTGAAGCGCATACTGCTGAACGCGTTCTGATTGGCCGCCACAATCGTGCCGGAGTCTACTCTCAATTGACTGGTGTTGACAATTTCTGCATCGCTGGCAAATGCCCCCGTGAAGACTTGCGTGCCGTTGCCAACCTTGGTGACGTGGAAGACGTGAACCGTCCCCCCGGAGAAATCAAGCATGCCGGCGAAGCTGGCAGTACCAGTCAACCCGCCGCCAGTGGTGTCGTTCACGCCGAGGATAAGACCCATCGTAAACTGGCTGACATTGTTCCTTGTGAGATTTCCACCGCCGGTCAGCCCGTCCAATTGAATGTTGTTGTAGGCACCGTTTGTGAAATGGCGGAGAGACACGCCCTTGCCCGCTTCGATATTCCAACTCGCGCGATTGCCAGTCCAATCTCCAGTCAACTGGGCCGCTTCGCTCCCACTTACATCGCCGTTGAAGACCACCATGCCGCCGGTCATTCCGAATTTCATTCTGGTTTCCGTGATCGTGCCGCTCGATGTAAAGTAGTCGCTACCAGGCGTTTGCCGATTGGTCCTCAAGGTGCCGTTCCCGTTGATGGTTATGGTGCCCCCGAAATCCACCAGCCCATAGAACAAGCTCGCATCCAGAGTGCTCCCGGAGCCAATAGTGATGGTACCGCCGCTGCTGCTGACGGTACCGCCGTTCAGCGCCAGAGTACCATTGCCGTCCAGGTTCAAAGTGTTGCCACCAAGCGTAAGACAGGAAGAACTGCCGTCACCCGTCGTCAACCGCGTGCCCGACTCGAAACTCACGGTACCATTGCCGCCGCTGATCACCACCGGGCGGGCGGTTGAGAAAGTCGCGCTGCTGGACAGATACAACGAACCGCCTCCGAATGTCACTGTGCCACTGCCGCCTCCGAGATTCGCATCGGCACTTATGGCGAGCACGCCGGCATTCATTGTCGTTCCACCCGTATAGCTGTTGCTGCCGCTGAGAGTAAGAGTTCCGGCACCGGCCTTGGCAATCCCATAGCCGCTACCAGTAATCGTGCCTGCAATGGCCAGGCTGCACCCACTGTTGGCAGTGACGTTCATATTGTCACCAAGGACCACATTGACGCTGCTCGATATTGTGTGCGTATTGTCAACAGTCACCTCAACGCCCGTATCGCTATTCGCAAGAGTGAGTGTGCCGGCACCCGCTATCGTGGTGGGTTGGCTGTTACGGAAGGCGATATCCGTCATGGTGGCAGTTGTACTCCCGATGTCCACAGTCCCGCTGGATGAAAACGTGCCGAAGTTGATCGCAGCCGGGCCTGCGCCAGGACTGCCGGTACCGCCAATCCAGTTGGCAGCGGTGTTCCACTGATCGTTGTTGTTGCCGCCCCATTCATACGCAGGCACATCGACTGCGACGCCAAGCGTCAACCATCCGCCAGTAGTTTTGAGACCGAAAAGATAACCGGTACCGGTGCCATAATTCATTGAGAAGGTACCACCGCCGAGGATGCTGCCGCCGTACTTGATCAGCCTGTATGGACCAGGCACCGTCGGTGACCACAGCGACGTCCCGCCCTCGGCATAGAGATTAAGGGTGCTTGTGCCGATGAGCGTGAGTGTTCCGCCGCCGTCATTGAGGATGATCTTGTCGTTGTTGTTCACGGTTGTCCCCACCTCAAAGTCGAGGATGCTGCCTTCGTTCAATGCAAGACCGGCCGTCTGGTTCAACGTGCCGATGCTGGCTCCTGGCGCAATGTGCGCGCCGCTGGCGATGGTTACGCCTCCTACTATCGTACCTGTGCCTTTCACCGTTTGGCCGCTGTTCAGTGTAAAGCCGCCTGTTACAGGACTGACATTAAACCAGCCGGCGCTTCCTACGGTGATAGTGGAGCTGCTCCCTATCGAGCCGCTGCTGCCCAAAAGAAGAGTGCCGCTGTTAATCATCGTGGCGCCTGGGTAACTGTTGACGTTGGCAAGGGTCAGTGAACCGTTGCCGACTTTGGTGAGACTGCCGCTGCCGCCGATGACGCCGGACAGAGTCAGCCCGTTGCTCACCGTATCAATCGTAGCAGTGACGCCGGCGACAAAGGTGTTGTTCGTCACCGTCAGAGCGGTGGCAGACTGCAACGTACCGCCCGCAAAGGTCAAGCTGCCGGTACCGAGCGCGGTGGCATTGCCAAGTTTGATGATACCACTGTCGAGAATCCAGTTGCCAGCGTAATTACTAGCCTGAGAGAGAGCGAGGGTTCCTGGCCCGCCCATATGAAGCGTAGCCCCACTGCCACCGGAAATATCGTTCGCGCCGTCACCAATGGTGAACGTGTCGCTGGAACCAACCGTCGAGAATGTGCCAACAGCGCTCGCCCCCACTGTAATTGGGGCTGTCTGCGTGAGACTACCATCCGACCGGAGGGTGCCGTTATTGAAATTGATCACCTGGGTGTCATTGCCAACCATGGCCAGTTCCAAAGTGGCTGTGCCTGAGTTGAGAGTGATAGCCGCGCCTCCGCTGCTCAGTGCGTTATCAACCAGCATGCGAATCCTTCCGCCGAGGATACTTGTGCCGCTGGTGTTGCCTCGAGATGATGCAGCCATCAAAATCAGTGTGCCGGTACCATTCTTAGTCAATGTTATGCCGTTGTTGCCGGCACCGTTGCCCAGACTACCCATGATGGCGATGGTACCATCACCACCGATAGTGGAGGCCGTGGGATGCACCAGACCAGCGGTCAGGGTGGCCACATTGGAGGCGTCAGAGTTGATGAGCGCCCCGACATTACTGATGCCTGAACCGTTGATAGTCACAGATTCGCCACTCGTCTTGCCGTTGAGGTCTAGGACCGCACCGGACGAAACGGTGGTCGTCCCATTCGTCGCGCCCAAGGCATTGTTGTGACCCATTCTAACCGTGCCGGTGCTCACCCTAGTCAACCCGGAATAGCTGTTGGCACCGGAGAGAACAAGTGTGCCACTCCCGCTCTTCGTCAACGATCCGCTGCCGCCCAGGTTCGCCGATACTGTCCCGGACTGGCCATCGTAGAGCATCGAACTCTGGAAAGTACCGTTCTGAACTGAACCTCCCATGAAGAATACACCGCCAGCGGTAATGGTCTGCGTATTACCACCCAGATCCAGTGTACCGCCAGAAATCGTAATCGTACCGGTTGTCGCCAACCGGTTATCACCACCGCTCAAAGTCAACCGGCCCGACTTGATCGCAGCTCCGCCAGTGCAGGCGTTCGCGTTCGACGTCAGGCTCAGGGTATTTGCTCCCGTCTTGACCAGTGCAATGTTATTCGTAATGACAGTGCCATAGGCGAAATCGCCCTGCGTAGTGTCGAAAGCAAGCGCCGAGGTATTGTTCGCGAAACCCGCTGCGCTCAGCAAGCTGTCAATTTGCGCCGCACTCCATCCGGCAGCGCCGTCACCTGGCTGCAACTGCAATGTAGCAGCCGCGATGACACTTACTGACCCGGCATTACTGTAGCCGGGAAGCGAAGCAGCCTTCACGGCCACCAGCTTTCCAGCACTGATCTTCGTGTTGCCGGTATAAGTGTTGACCCCATTGAGAATCAGCGTGCCGGAACCAGCTTGAATCACATGGCCGGAACCGCTGATGACACTGTTGAAATCCGAGCCTTGTGTGATTGAATCGGTACGGTTGAACACCAGAGTAGCGTTGTCGGTGATGGCACTGAGGGTACCGAGAGAGCCAAGCACGCCGGCGTTGCCTATTTGCAACATGCCCTGGTTAATCACCGTATCGCCGGTGAATGAATTACTCCCGTTCAAAATCCATTTCCCGGCACCGGATTTGACAACCGCGAGTTTGCCGCCAAGGATTCCGTCACCGACAAGTCCGCTTACCGTGTTTGTGCCAGTGTTCGAACCATTCAAGGTCAAAGTGGTTGTGTTCCCGGCAGAGGATACGCCAGCCACCGTTCCGCCGATGGACAGGGTGACTGTTGCAACTGTCGCACCGGCTGTGAACATGGCACTACCGCCATCTCCCTCAATTTCAATGGACGTGACAATAGAGTCAACATGCGTGCCGCTGGCGGCAGATTCGAGGATTGTGCCACCGTTGCTCAACCTCAGACCGCCGCCGCTGAGAGTGTAACCGCGACTCGATCCTGCGGTGTGGGAAAAAGTGATACCCCCTGCATTGCGGTTGGCATCAACCGTGACAGTTCGCGCCGATGTGGGCACATTACTGAACGTTCCAACATCGGAACTGGTCGTGCCTGAATTCGAACCCGGCGCCGCAGACGGACTCCAGTTTCCATCGGTTGCCCAACTGCCGTCCAGAGTGTTCGTCCAGACTGCACTGGCCGCCTGCGCATCTTTCGGAAGGGTGACAGCAAGGAAGAGCGCCACGAACGCCACAAAGCGTGGCCAGGTCAGTCTCTGAAAGAGATTGCCAATTGAATGGTTCATGTCGCTCCTCTTGAAAAAGCACGACCTTCCATTTGTATTATAACCAATACCAACCTCACTGTCGAGTCACCCTGCTGATCGCGGCAAGGCTACCTTGCGGATAATCCGGTGTTTCATGCAGGGCCGCTGAATGCGGCGTGCACGCATGAACAAATACCTTCTGACTGAGGCCTATTTCATTTCCCTCTGAGGGACGCGTTCACCACTCTGCCAAGTCGGAGAACCCGCTTCGTCCCGCTGTTACGGTACTGCGCAGGTCAAGAGGCCGCCTTCGCTACGAAGCACGAGACACGCGTCCGTCTTCGCTTACAGACCAGTACGAGATAGATCCGGCTTCGCTCCCCGTTCCCCGGTCCGTGGTCTATTGTCTTCCAGTCTAGGGTCTCTTTCCCCCGCCCCTAGACTATCCCCATCTGTTTCTGGATTTCTTCCAGCGGCACACCTTTGGTTTCGGGCACCATCAACCGCACCCAGAACAACTGCAGGATCATCATGAAACAGAAAAAGGCAAATATCATTCCAGGCGCCATCACTTTCGTCATTGTGGGAAAGAACAGAGTCAGCAATGCCGCAAACACCCAATGTGTCGAACTACCAAGCGTCTGGCCTGCGGCACGATTGCGGTTGGGGAATATTTCACTGATAAATACCCATATCACGGCGCCCTGCCCCACTGCATGTGCTGCAATGAATGCAAAGATACAGAACGGCACGATCGAGAAATGCTGCGTATAGAACGCCCACGAGCACAGTCCGAGCGATGCGATATAGCCGAACGAGCCGACCGTCAGCATTGTCCGGCGCCCCAAACGGTCGATCAGCCACAGGCCGACAAAGGTAAACACGAGATTGGTAAAGCCTATGCCTATTGACTGCAACAGCGCTGCGCTGCTCTGCAGGCCGGTCATCTCGAAAATCCTCGGTGCAAAATAGAGGACCGCGGGGCGCATGTCACTTCCCTAGGGGTTTCTGCGCCTGCCCTTTCGGGCATCGTCGTCTTTGATTGTCAGACCTTACGGACCTTGGCTTTCACCACAGGGGCGAAGAACTCGATCTTGCCCCTCTGGAT
>Ga0247841_10002278_pt1 | contig 39062 bp, 38 predicted proteins | sample LaCruzMarch2015__2_FD_192410 | JGI IMG/M metagenome (GOLD analysis project Ga0247841, IMG submission 192410) | Freshwater microbial communities from meromictic Lake La Cruz, Castile-La Mancha, Spain - LaCruzMarch2015_18m | ecosystem: Environmental > Aquatic > Freshwater > Lake | place: Spain... | reverse complement strand
GAGATATTTAACAAAGATCTAACAGAGTGGCTGATTGAATACAATTTCAAAAGACCTCATAAATCCCTTAACTACCAGACACCTATCCAAGAGGGTGATTTGTCACCTATGTACCCGTCGTGTACACCATATTGACAAAATTCGTTCCAGGGTGTACAATTACACCTCATTTGTTATTCCTTTCGAGGTAATTCCGCCACATTAGGGGGAGTGGCAGAATTACCTGGGAAGGATGACAAGCGTCATCTACAGTCTGTTCTATACACAAGAAGAAGGAAGAAGTTCCATGACCATCACTGGTATCGGTATCACAACAACTCTGAACTCAATTCGTGCGTGCAAAGCCCCGCGTGAAGACGGCAAAAACCGTTGCCGAAACCACGCTACGAAAACCGGCTACTGCAGCATCCACGGAGGATGCACCGAGACAGCTCCGGCGCCTCAGGTCGTCCTGTTCAAGGCCAAGATCAACGGCAAGTGGATCAACCGTTTCGAAGAAGCGGGCGTCCCTTGGCAGAATTGCGCCAATGACGAGGTCCTGCAGGAGCGGCACGGTCAGGAGGCCGAGGAATTGGATCGCAAACCGACTGCCATTCGGAAAAACCGCAATGACGGCGGAACCCCGGTGTTCGGCAACGACGGCGCGAAGTTTGTGTCAACAGTGGACGCGTGGAACGAGCTCTTGCGGGCTGGACACAATGTCACGGATATCCATCTCCGCCGCCAGAAAGACGACGACCGCATGGCGACCATCGAGGTCGTCATGCCGATCGGATCGACACCGTCACAGGAGTGCGCCCAAGGAGTGGCGGTTTTCCTGAAGCTGATCGGACAGACGGCGTGGGAAGCTGCTCACGTCTGGGCCAACGGCAAAGATCGAAGCGGTCGGATCACACACACCGTGAATCTCTGCCACCGCCTGCCCGACACCAAGCCCGAAGCTTCGTTGGCGTTCGCCAACGGCTTGTGGGATCTCGTGTGATCCCACCGAGACCATCCTGGTCTCACCCCTGATTTCCACTTGGAGATCAGGGGCTTTTCTTATTCGCCAGAAAAATTCACGTCGACAGATACGGTATCGCTAATTGTTTTTTCTGAAATATCTACTTTTAAATATCCGAGTGAATCTTGGACAGAACCGATTTCCAGTGTTGCTTTTATGTCTACCATCGTTCTTCTTACCCACGTAGGAATCGGCGCACTATCAAAAATTTCAAAAATTGCCGTCAAGAACGTGGTGGCATAAACTCCTTTCGGTAAAGAAAAAGAAATTATCACTCCCTCGGGAACAAAAAATAAACTATGTACTTCCGGCATAATCCACGGTTCAATCGATCGCGGTTTATTAATCAGAAAAGGGAACTGGCGAAGATACATATTATAATTATCTGTTTTATCTTCCAAAAGACGCTCTTGGTATAACTTATCACTTTTAAAATCACCACCAAGCGGCAAGGGCAAGGGAGTAGGAAGATCAACTTCACCCGCAGCAGCTTTCGACAACAACTCATTTACCAAATAGCTGGCATAACCGTAAATCCAAAATTTTACTTGATCGGAAATGGTGGAAATCGCTTTTTTGTAGTCATCCGGAAAACCAACTAAAGAAGAAACTACGGCTCTTTCGTGACGAAATGAGTATGGAAATTCGTCAAAAACTTTTAGCATTTCAGACCATTTTCCATAAACAGCGTTCGCTCTTTCACGTATATCTACATAGAGCGGCAAATCGAGCGGCCCGGAATTCACTAGAAAAATTTTGGTTGCTTCAGCCACATTATTTTGACAAAGCAATTTCCCAAGTAACGGATTTGAAAGTCGGTTTCCAAAACGCTGAACCCCATAAAAATTTGCAAAACCATCTTTTTCGATTTCATGAATCTTCTTCTCGAGTTCGGCATTATCCGTACCGTCTTTTGTGCGCACAAAAATTGTAAAACGATTTCCTTTAAGTGTGCCTTGAGCCATTGCCCCCTTTCCTGATTGAACCGCTTTAATGAAAGCATGTGTCAACACAGGCGTTTCAACTAAACCGCCTTGTAGGCCTCTAATACTGATCTTCTGGCTCGTAAGCGCACGCCCATCTTTTAAACCAGCATATTGAACCTTTTCTACCGGCAATTTTAACGCATTGGCTAGTTGCGTTACCGCTTCAATTGTTCCCATGCCATATTTTACAAGGTCAACATAGATTGTTGGCGAGTTGGCAACAGGGGAAAAACTTAACTCCGGCTCAATAGTGGATACTTTCTCGTCTAAACCGATTTCTTCCACAATAAAATCTTGGTTATACAAGCGGATGTACCCAGGAATAGGGTTTTCGGATATTCTGATGCCAACCAAAGTCAAAAGTGCCTTAGGATCAACATTTTCCTGCCTAGTTACTGCATTGGGATTTGTCTCTTTTGTGTTTGCAAATTTTTCTTGTTCAAGAGTCCTCAATCGCATTAATTCTCCGGATATCTCAGCCATGCACGTATTTTAATGTTTTATTGTAATTTGTACCATCACAAGCCACTACGAAGACATTTGCATAATTATGAATTTATCTGTTAAATATATTCATCGCGCGCCCATAGCTCAATTGGCAGAGCAGTGGCCTTTTAAGCCAACGGTTCCAAGTTCGATTCTTGGTGGGCGCACTCGAAATTAGTTTCGCTTTGCGAAACAAACCAAATGTACACAAAATAGACTTCGCAGCGTGCGAAGTCTATTTTGCACAAGAATTGAGAACTCCGAGAGAATGCGCCAAGAGGCGCAGGATCTCGGAGCCCCTCACTAGCCCAACTGAGTCATCTTATAAATGAACCCTGCGAGAGCCCTGCAACAGCACAGCTTCTCGCATGGGCCGCTTTACTAGAAGATGAAGTCGTATTTGCACAAGAGTCGAGAACTCTGAGCGAAGCGCCAACAGGCGCGAAGTCGAAGAGCCCCTCAATGGTCCAACTGAGTTTCACAGGTAAACCCACAGCAAACCAACTGCTTGGTTTGCGACAAGAATCGAAGCGCGCAGCGATGTTTTTGTTTGTCCTGAAAGGACAAGGCAAAAACCGCGAGCGGCGGGCTGCGAGAAATTTCCGCCAGGAAATTTACTTGTAGCCGATTCTTGGTGGGCGTGTGCCTCTCTCTCACTTTGCCCTACAACATAAAAAACTGTATAATATTTCTTATATTACTAACATCAACATAAAACAATGAAACGTTCTCTACGGATAGTACTTGCGTGCGCCATGTTATTCATGAGCGCCAATTTTGTTAATGCGGCCACACCAATATCATACGGCAGCACGCCTCCACCTCTTTTGGATATCACAAATTTAGAAAATATTCAGCAAGCCGGAGAAGAATCCGGACAAGCAATGATATCACTTCCGGCTATCCATGTTACAGATGCCACAATCAATACAATTGGCAGCAACGACACAAAAATCACAGGTACAATAACTGTGAAAAATTCAGATAAAATGGGTATGGGCGGATTAAAATACCAAATCTTCCTGCTTGGAAAATTGGCTGAACAAAAAGACAATCAGATAACTTTGGATAATGCTCCAGAATATGATAATGCTATCTCCGACGATGAGTTCTACATAGATACTAAATCTGAAAAGAAAATAGATTTTTCGTACAATATCCCTTCTGTTCCAAAAGGGGAGTATCGCATTCGTCTACAAATTTTAACCAGTAAGGGCTGGCGTCTTGGGTGGATGGACAAAGAGGTTACTATTGGAAACGTCAACACCTCATTCATTCTATTGCAACCACGAACCGTTGTTGTTCCAGCTACAAAAGAAGAGGCCGCTCCCGACCAGGGCATAAACGTAGCACCAAATTCCGAAATTCAGCTAAATTATCTATTAAAAAATACCAGCAAGGAAAATGTAACATTAACTCCACAAATAAAGGTTTGGGAATTTTATCGCAACCGAACTTTTGTTGAAAAAAATGATGGACAAACTGTCGATATTCCTGCGGGGAAAACACAAAATTTTAGTTTTGTTACAAAAACGGCTGAGAAACCAGAGTCTTATTACGTTGAACTGACAATGCTGGGAAAGAATAATAAAATTTCTTCCAACGTACTTTCTTATCGCTGGGTGGTGACAGGTGAATCGGCAGAAATAACAACAACCAGGATAGAAAAAGTGACTTACGGTAACGGAGAAATACTGCCAGTTGTTGTTGCTGTGATTGGAGCAGCAGACAGAAAAACACCGGTAAATGCTTATGTAAGCGCAACAGTGAAAGACGGAGTATTAGAATCAGGAACAGAAAAAACAGATCCAATAACCATCAATGATAGCGCTCGAATTGTAAAATTAAACGTACGCTTATCACGAACGGTCAATAATCCCGAAGTAAATGTAAAAATAATCAGCAACAATGGAACTGTTTTAGACGAAGATATTATTTCTCTGCCAATCAGGCCAAGAAATAATACGACAGTAAATACCGACGCCACGAATGCGCAAAAAGTGCCCTCGAAACCATCAAGCTTACCAATAGTCGGATTATCAATTTTAATCTTTATTATTGTTATTTTTGCTTTAGTCGCTTTCTTGTGGAAAAAATACAATAAAAAAGCAACCAAAACAGATATTGTTATTCTTCTACTGATGATTGTTGGAATAGCTGCTGTCGGCTTACATGTAGCAAAAGCAGTAACACACAAAAGCACCGGCTGGGAAGACACTGGAAATGGTTTTACTAGATACGAAGTGTATTGCTATGGTGCCTATGACAACAGAACGTTATGCACTTTTGTGGGAAGAATGTATTTCGATAACAGTCCTGTGTGGGGTGCTACATATTCCGGAAGAACCAAACCATCAGATCCAAATTCTGACTTTAGAGTTCCAGTTTCTGGATATGTTTCTTTGATCGGTTGTCAAAATTCAGAAACGGAAGGCAATTTTTTTGGCACGACTGTCGATACCGAATCTCCCAAACTAAAAGATTGGAAATTGTGGGGACACTGGAGTTTCGTACCGAATTGCGGAGGGGAACACAAAGTTTGTTGGACAAATAGAAACTTTTCAGGATTTATCACTTACCCGAGTACAACCACAAACGCCTGGGTACAAACATGGATGAAAGAACTACTTATCGAAGGAGAACCCGACTCTCCCAACAAGCGTGATTGGTGGGATTTTCACCGCGTGAATTTCGTTTTGGCAGGAACACCAGTAGTTGACCTAAAAGTTAACGGCTCAGATCTTCCATTATCTTTGACACCAACTGGCAGTACGATTTCAGTCAATCCTTCGTGGATCAATGTTGCAAGTGCTGTATCTTGTATGGCCACCAGTAACCCTATTGGTGAATGGAGTGGCAGTAAAGCTATTACTGGAGGAACTGAAAGTATCAATCTTAACGCTGGAACAAATTACACATTAACCCTAACGTGCACAGGACCAACCGGACTTACCGGCACCGATAGTGTTGTGGTAAATGTCGGCACAGCTCTTTACCCCAGCCCGACAGTCACACTTACTCCAAATACCACAAACGTAAACTCAGGCGTGCCAGTCACACTAACTTGGTCCAGCACAAATACTAGCAGTTGCCCAAATAATAATTTTGGAGCATTAGGCACAGGGATAACTGGCAATGGCACAGATACGCCAACAAATCCAAGTACAACAGATCCTTTAAACAAGACGTATTCAGTCACCTGTAACGGATTAGACGGCACACAGAAAACTGGAACTGCCAATGTGACAGTTAATCCCTTAGCGAGTCTTACTTGCGTCGCTACACCACAGAGAGTACTGACAGGAAGCATTGTAACTTTTGCGGTATCGGGAGGAACAGGGAATGGGTACGATTTTGTTTCGCCATTACCTAGTGACATGACAAAGATAAATAGCACCCCCTTAACCGCCAAGTTTAGTAGTTCCGGATCTAAATCTTTAACAGTGAAAGATGACGGGGGACATACAGCATCATGTAATACAATTACTGTCACTGGAATATTAGAGCCAGGAAACGTAAAAGAACAATAAAAAACTCATAAATCAATAAAAACCGGTTCAAGTAGAGCCGGTTTTTTGATTTGTTGCTAGCTATTGACAAATTTTGCGAAAAGAGTATGATAAACGGTTATTTCATAAGGAGGGCTATTTGAGGCGTTTGTCAGTGGCGACACTGCCCCTCCACAGTGTCGCCGCTGACAAACATGTCGAGGGGCTCAGCAATGTGACTTAACACACGGTACAGTTCTATTTAAATTGAAATAATTATAATCACTAGTATCGTCTATCAATCAAAGGAGAGGGGAGCTCGATTGACATAAGAATTTCTGGCTTTTAGCTGGGGATATCCTATGGAAATCTGAGGACCCGAAAGGGACCACGAGCTCAGCCATCCGTAATTTGAAAAAAATATTTTTTTAGGTTACGGTTGGCTGGGCAGGGGGAAATAGTTTTACCGCAAGGTAATTCTTGCTCCTCTCCTCTGACCGATAGACGAAGTAGAAAGAGCTAAGAAATTCTTATGCTCTTCGCTGCGTCTGGTGTTTGGTCGCGGTAAGATTCTTTATATCGAGAACTATTCTCTACCACGAGATCATTGAATAGTTTTCCTCGTTGCGGTTGTAACGGGTAAGAGATGAAAAGAAGGAGAACATTTTTGTGTCGTTTTTTTCCGGCACGACGATAGTTTTCCCGCGACCAACACCTTTATTTCACAAGTGCCACAGAGAGTTCTCTAACATCGGTAACTCAACTACCCATTGTCCTTTCCAGCTCAGCACGGGCTTAGTAGGAATTAGCACAGTGTGTGTCTCATGTTGAAAAAAAGAGAGCAAAACTCTTTCTGGCACTTTCTCTACGCCGTGTATCATGTTTCGATCTTCAGTGGATCACACCCCCACAGAAGAATAAGAAGCATGGTACACGGCTTTTTTCTTTTCCGTTATCCTTTCCTTGTCTGTCTTTCACATATAAGTTAACCTTGATACAAATGGCTTATAAAACCTCTTTACGCACCCATACTTGCGGAATGCTACGTGAAACTAATATCGGCGAGGAAGTTTCTTTGGCTGGTTGGGTAAACGCAAGACGAGATCACGGCGGTGTAATCTTTATTGATTTGCGAGACCGAACGGGAATTGTTCAAATTACTTTCCGCCAAGAGTCCGGCGAAGAAATTTTTTCTTTAGCCAATAAATTACGTGACGAGTTTGTGATTAAAATTTCCGGTATCGTAACTGCCAGACCACAGGAAATGGTGAATCCAAAACTGCCAACGGGTACAATAGAAATAGAAACAAAAAAAGCCGAAATTCTCAGCACTTGTGAGAATTTGCCTTTTGAAATTTCCTCCGAAACAGGCACCAATGAAGAAATTCGTCTTAAATATCGTTTCCTGGATTTACGTCATCCACGATTACAGGAGCTGCTAAAAAAACGAGACGAGTTGATCACATACATCCGTCAATACATGCACAAAAATGATTTTACGGAAGTGCAAACTCCTATCCTAACAAACTCGTCACCAGAGGGAGCACGCGATTTTTTGGTACCAAGCCGCATTTATCCAGGAAAGTTTTACGCTCTTCCGCAAGCGCCCCAACAATTTAAACAACTTCTAATGGTTGCCGGTTTTGACCGATATTTTCAAATTGCCCCTTGCTTCCGTGACGAAGATCCGCGAGCAGATCGCCACCCAGGAGAATTTTATCAGTTGGATCTAGAAATGAGCTTCGTAGAACAAGAGGACGTATTTCAGATGATTGAGCCCCTCATGATTGAATTGACTAATAAATTCAGCGATAAAAAAGTAGTTTCCGATCCTTTCCCGCGCCTCTCTTGGCACGACGCCATGAACATATACGGCATTGATAAGCCAGATTTACGTTATGAATTAAAAATTACGGACGTAACGGAAAACGTACAGGAAACTGGGTTTAAAGTATTTGCTGATGTACTGAAAACAAAAGGCGTAATTAAAATGCTTCACGTCGCCGGAGGAGCAAAATTTTCCAGAAGTGAAATTGATGGTCTAACTGAAAAGGCAAAAGCGACAGGTGCAAATGGCCTTGCATATATTTTAATAAAAGAAGGCGTGCCTGTATCTCCCATAATACAGCATTTAGGAGCAGATAAAGTTCGTGAATTAATCAAGAAAGTTGATGCTAAAGATGGAGATGCTTTGTTCTTTGGGGCAGGCGAGTGGCTAAAAACATGTAGCTCACTTGGACAAGTGAGAATTGCCGCGGCTGATTTACTTGGTTTAAGAGACAATAAAAAAGCGGCTTGGTGCTGGGTTGTTGATTTTCCAATGTACGAATTCAACAAGGAAGAAAATAAGATAGATTTTTCACACAATCCTTTCTCGATGCCACAGGGGGGTATTGAATCGTTACTAAAAAAAGATCCATTAGATGTTTTGGCGTATCAGTATGATTTCGTGTTGAACGGTTATGAGATTAGTTCCGGCGCTATCAGAAACCATGATCCCGAAACCATGTATAAAGCATTTGAGATTGCCGGATACACAAGAGAAGAAGTAGACAAAAAATTCGGTGGTATGATTTCCGCATTTAAATTCGGAGCTCCGCCACATGGCGGTTGCGCACCTGGCATCGACAGATTAATGATGGTCCTTTGGGATCAAAATAGTATTCGTGATATTTACGCTTTCCCCAAAAATGGGCGCGCGCAAGATGTTATGATGAACGCTCCATCTACTGTTTCAGAAAAACAATTAAAAGAACTGCATATTTCAGTCGCCAAAACTAAAGAATGAAAAATTTCCATAAAAACAATTATCTGCTTGTAGTTTTATTGTTAATCGTAGCTTTTTTTGTCGGAAATAAGTTTGGACAAAGTCATGTCGGTCGAAGCAATACTTCCAATATCTTTTCTCCAACACAAAAAACGCAACTCTCCGTATTGCCAAGCGCGGTTGATACAAAATTAATCAACGAAGTGTGGAACACCCTCCACAATAAGTATGTTGGCAAGGTAAAAGACGACGAACTTGCAAATGGCATGATTAGAGGCATGGTGGACGGCCTAGGCGACCCTTATTCCGCCTTCGCCGATAGAGAAGAAACTAGTCAATTTGAACAAGATCTTTCTGGGAAATTTTCAGGGGTAGGAATTGAGATGGGAAAGAAAAATGGCTTAGTAACAGTTATTGCCCCTCTGAAAGATTATCCCGCATACAGGGCAGGTATGAAGGCAGGTGACGTCATTTACCGCATAGACGGAAAAGATTTAACCAACGACGAATCATTAGACAAAGTGGCTTCTCAGATCAGAGGAAAACTTGGCACGGAAGTTAAGTTGGGGGTTTTGCGTGAAAAAGCCAGCGCCCCGCTTGAGTTTACGATACGCCGTGAAAATATTGAGCTTCCCAGTGTAACAATGGATATAAAAGATAATATTGCTGTAATAAATTTATCCGTCTTCCACGAAGATACGGCTGCAAAATTCAGAACACTGGCAAGACAGATGCTTAACCAAAATGTAAAAGGAATTGTCTTAGATATGCGCAACGATCCAGGTGGAGTACTAGAGGGAGCCGTAGAAATTGCCGGACACTTTTATAAAGACGGCATAGTTGTAAAAGAAGTACCGTCCGACCCAACTAAAGCAATTATTCATTATTCAGAAGGACCGGGAGATTTGGAAAAAATTCCAGTTGTAGTGCTCGTGAACAGTGGTTCCGCATCAGCATCAGAAATCTTGGCTGGAGCTTTACGCGACGCGCGCAAGGTTAAAATAATTGGTGAAAAAACTTTCGGCAAAGGATCAGTACAGGAATTAATTAATCTAAACGATGGATCAAGTCTACGAATAACCATCGCAAAATGGTTTATGCCCAAAGGTGGGGAAATAGCGGAAAAGGGGATAGACCCTGACATCGTCGTGGAAAATTCGGATGATAATGACAAAGTGGATGCCCAGCTAGATCGAGCTATTGCTGTTTTGAAGACGGAAATAGCTGGAAAGTAGCATGCGAGAATTTGAAAAACTTTTCTTATTAAGATATATTTAAATCATGACAGACATTAATGTAGTTCTATTGGAGAATGTAAAAAACATCGGTTCTGCCGGTGAGGTTGTTAAGGTTAATGAAGGATACGCAAGAAATTATTTATTCGCCAAAGGCCTTGCCGCGCAAGCAACTGACGGACGAGTTAAGGAGTTGGAAACCGTCAAAAAAAAGAAAGATGCCGAAGAAAAAGTTGCTTTAGAAGAAGTCCAAAAACAAGTTGATTTACTTGATGGAAAAACCATCCCGATGCATTTAAAAGTTGGGTCCGGAGGACAAGTGTTTGGATCTATAACCGGGAAAGAGTTAACTAGTGAAATAGAAAAAAATACCGGCATAAAATTATCAAAAGGAGTTTTACGTTTAAAAAGTCCAATAAAACAGCTTGGGGAAACTCCGGTGCACTTGGAATTTCCACATGGTTTAGAAGCAGATCTAATTGTAATCGTGGAGGGGCAAGAAGAAGAGGTAAAGTAAGTGGCAACACTTAAAAAGATAAATACAATTAAACTATAATTTAATGGCAAATCAATCAGAAAAAAATAAACCGCACGCGGTAAAAACCGCACGCGGTAAAGCGACCTTTGTAAAAAAACCTAAAATAATCGTTGTTACGGGTGGAGTTTTATCCGGTCTCGGAAAAGGGATTGCATGCGCTTCAATGGGCAATATCCTAAAAAGACAGGGCTTTAAAGTAAATATCCAAAAATTTGATCCATATCTCAACAGTGATGCCGGAACACTAAATCCCAGTGAGCACGGGGAATGTTTTGTAACCGACGATGGTGGGGAAACCGACTTGGATTTAGGCCACTACGAAAGATTTTTAGACGAAAAACTAACACGTGACTCTTCGGTTATGGCCGGCAAAATATATGCCGCAGTTATTGAAAATGAACGCGATGGTTTGTATTTAGGAAAAACTGTCCAAGTTATTCCACAAGTAACCGACATGATAAAATCTCAGCTTTGGAAATCAGCAACAAGCCGAGATTGCGATATCCATATTGTAGAAATTGGCGGCACAGTTGGCGACTATGAAGGAGTCGTATTTCACGAGGCAATGCGCCAGTTACATTTGGATGTAGGAAGAGAGAATGTTTTATACGTACACTTGGTATTTCTTCCTTATCTTGAAGCCAGTGGAGAGGTAAAATCTAAACCCGCGCAAAATAGCGTGCGCGATCTAAGAAACATCGGCATTCAACCGGATGTCTTAGTGGTTCGTAGTGATCATGAAATTCCAGATAAAGTTATTGGCAAGTTGTCGCAGTATACAAACGTAGAACCCGAAGCAATTATCCCTATGCCGACTTTGGAATCTGTTTATGAGGCACCAACTTTGATGCAAAAATACGGATTAGACAAATTGATTTTAGAACATTTTGGATTGAAAAAAAATATCAAAATTAAGGATGACAAGTGGCTAAAATTGGTAGCAAAAATCAAAGAAAACAAACCAAAAATAAAGATTGCCATGGTCGGAAAATACCTGGATATGCGAGATACTTATATGAGTATTATCGAGGCACTAAAGGCCGCTTCTTGGAATAACGATAGGGATCTTGAACTTTGGTGGGTGGACGCTGAGGATATAGAAAATAAGAAAATGTCGATATCTCAACTCAAAAAGGCGGATGGTATAGTTGTTCCTGGAGGTTTTGGAAAAAGAGGCACAGAAGGAAAAATCCAAGCCATAAAATATGCCCGTGAAAACAATATCCCTTATCTCGGCCTGTGCTTGGGTATGCAATTAGCGACAATAGAATTTGCCCGCAATGTAGTTGGAATCAAAGACGCAAATAGCGAAGAATTCGAACCAAAATCAAAAAATCCCGTAATCCACATTATGGAAAGCCAGAAGGGAATTGATAGAAAAGGTGGAACAATGCGTCTGGGGGCATGGCCTTGCGTTTTACGCCAAGAAACGAAATCAAGAGAACTTTATGGTCAAAAAGAAATCACGGAAAGACATCGCCATCGTTTTGAATTTAATAATGCCTACCGCGAAAATTTTGAAAAATCTGGCTTAACAATAGCCGGTACCACACCAGATGAAAAACTGGTAGAAATTGTGGAACTAAAAAGCCATCCTTTTTTTGTGGCATGCCAGTTTCACCCTGAATTTAACAGCCGTCCAGACCGCCCGCATCCATTATTTAACGGGTTCATAAAAGCTACTTTAACAAAAAATCAGAAGTAGGAAAGACATTACAAAAATGGCGCATGGGCGCCATTTTTGCTTTTTAGTTGTTTTTAGAGTTATTACTTCGATTCGACGTTTACAATACTTCTCACAATTGTTTTGCCGTGAAAAGAGCGTAGCTTTTTCCGTTGAAATTTCACAACGCCGTCTGTTGCCGCGTAGAGAGTATCGTCTTTGCCAACTTTAACGTTCGCACCTGCTCGATAACCGGCACCACGTTGACGCACAATAACCATGCCCGCGTTAATTTTTGACCCGCCATAAACCTTCACGCCAAGACGTTGTCCTTGTGAATCGCGACCTAGCGCTGTTGAACCTCCAGCTTTCTTATGTGCCATGGATATGAATAATAATTAATAATTTCTTATTGATTTATGTAGATTACAGCATATTCCCAATATTGTCCAGTAGCCACCAATCCTAAAAAATTGCCCTGAAATAATCAGAGCAAACGCCTTATTGATTCAGCAATGGTATGCCACCACGACCGCATCATTACTTTTCTTACAGAAACCTTGTCATTCTTCGTCATTTCTTCGAGTACCCCTATTGCTATTGTTGTGTCTTTTCCTCCCAACTCTTGATCAAGCACCGCATTCAACGCCTCTAGGTCGTCTGAATCCAATTCAAGCATTGCGTTCATGGCCTGAAACCAATAGTAGTTCTGACCTAAAAAACTACCAAACCTTCTCTCCTTAAGGAGCTTCAGGTAAATAACAAGCATCCGCCTGGGGCCATTCATTTTCCCCTCCAATCAGAAAGAGCTATTTGAATTGATAATGCGCAAGATCATGCAACACGCATGACAATCACATTACCGTATCTTTATATCTTTTTTAATCTCAAAACATCGCGCAAAACAAGCGCATCTGGTCGACCATAGAGCATCATGCCTTGGCTTGATTCCCTGAAAACTGGATGGCTCCAATTTTCAGGCACAATTGGGTCAACTTCATAACCATGCGGGAGGAAACGACGAAAATCTTCGTGTAAAAAAGGAGCGCGAATAATGCGCTTATCCACATGAAAAGCAGGAAGAGCGATTACCACTCTGGCATCGTTTTTTAACAACGTGTAAACGTTATTTAACACTGCCAGGAGCAATTCCTGTGTACGAACAAAAGTGTTCTCTATTTCAAAAGCGGATGGTTGTCTACTTATTGCCGGACCTAACCATCCCTCCGAAACAACAGCACTAAAAGAAGCAACGGGAACAATTTTGGGAAGAGGTTTTGTAATATCGTGCCCAAAGAATTTAGCTTGTCTCTTTGATGAAAATATCCCCTGAAAAGTGCTTCTCAACCAATCAATATTTTCTTTTGTGCGTTCAACTTGTTTGAGCGAGATATCCGATGCTGTAACATCAAAATCCATCAAAAGGGCCTCTGAAACAATCGTTCCAGCCCCACAGAATGGATCATATATTTCCGTGTCTGGGGCTGCTTGCGAAAGATTAATAAACATTTGAGCCAGCTTAACAGGAATCATGCCCTTACCAGGATCAGTAGCGGGACGATCCCTGTCTCGACGAGTGTAAAAATCTATATCCTGAACCGCTTCGATTTGGGCTAACAAATAATTATCTTTAGAAACCTGAATCAAATTTATTCCAACGGCCTTTTCTGGAATTTGTGAGTTAAAAATTTGAGCAGAGGAAAGGGAAGTACCGCTTTGAGGAAGTACCATACGCAATCCTTTTAATGCCAGTAACTTTTTAATTTTCATTGCCAATCCGCGCAAATCTCGCGTTGTCGCAATAGTAGGATCACCTTGAGACAAGTTTTCAAAAGAAATACCCAAAATAGGTTTAATTTCAGGCATAAATAGCGCTGGAATATTCGCCTTTTCTACTATCTCATCAAGATCAAGCTTTTCTATTTTTGTAATAACCCGAGCAATAACCGGCGTTCCACCCAATCGGCTAATAATATGCTCACAATCTAATTGATTAGAAGTTTTTACAACAAGTATTTTCGGCAAAAGGGAAGTATCGTAAGTTGCAACAACCCCCACGCGCGAAAAGTAGTTATAAATCTCAACGGCTGATAATGCAGCGTTACTTCCTTGAAAAAATAGATATTCCATTAGTGTCAATAAGTTGTACCATAATATTAATATGAAGGTAATAGATTGGTTATCAAAAACTTTTGGCTCACGTTCAGACAAGATATTTCTGTGCTGCCTGAGTGGCCTCTTGCTTGTTCTTGGATACTTAATTGGTTATTGGACGGCGGAAATAAAAAGACCAATACCAATAGTCTTTGAAGGTAACAATGCTCGCCCACAAATCCTTTCCGAGTCCGATATTGAAAAACTAAATTCCTTAGCACAAGCAGAACAAGTAAACACACAAAATAGCCCAACAACGAAGGTTGCCGGCGAAGCAACAGTAAAAGCTTCCACTGCCACAACACAAGACACTGCAAATATTGCGTCATTTGTCGCCTCTGTTGGTGGAGGAAAATATTATTTTCTAACTTGCTCGGAAATAAAGAGAATAAAAGAAGAAAACAAAATTTTTTTTAAAACTGAACAAGAGGCGATTGACGCTGGCTATTCCGCCAGTTCTTGTATCCTGAAATCGCGCCAATAATCAATTTTTATTTCGCGGATGAAATTTGTGATGAATTTCTTTTAACTGCGGATTTGTGATGTGTGTATAGATTTGTGTGGTTGATATGTCCTCATGGCCTAAAATTTCCTGAACCGACCTTAAGTCCGCACCACGTCGCAATAAAATAGTAGCCAATGTATGACGCAATGTATGTGGCGATGGATCAGTCACAATACCGGATAAAAGGGAATATAGATGAACTATATTCCAGATACTTCTTGTTGTGAGACGTAAGCCCTCACCACTATTAGTTATTTTATCGGTCTTGGGTCCAGATGTCCGAATAAAAAGTGGTGGGTAAACATCATCTCTCGTATCAAAATATTTTGTCACCGCACTCGCGGCCGTATCGGTAATAAAAACTACTCTTACTTTTTTTCTTTTTCCCACAATACTCATCTCTCTCGTTTTTAAATTTACATGATCACGATTTAATTTGGTTAATTCAGACACGCGCATACCAGTAGAGAAGAGCATTTCCAAAATAGCCGTATCCCGTATTGCTTGCGGTTTTTTTGAGTTAAGTGGCGCGGCAAGAAGGGCATTTATTTGCTCATCTGTTAAAACCTTAATCACACGATCACCCATGCGCAGAAGTTCAATTTTTTCTGGTGGCAACATTTTAAGATTTTCTTGAAGGGCTAAATACCTTAAAAACCCACGTAGGGCAATGAGATACATATTAACCGTTGAACTCTTTAAATTTGACTCTTTGCGTCCAATGTGTTGTCGTAAAAATACCTTATATTTGCGAACCACGTCGGAATCTATGTTTATAGGGTTTGCTGGGGGATTGAAACGCAAAAATATTTCTAAATCTCTCCGATAATTTTCTACAGTTTTCAAAGCTAAATTTTTTTCCGCCGTTAAATAACTCAAGTACCGATCCACGTAAGAACGTAACGGATGACGAAGGGGAGTACTTTTTTTATTTTCTTGTTTTGTTTTTTGATTATCCATAGCACTTCTCATTATATGCATTTTACGAAGTGTCCACAAGGGCTTTCTTGGACATCTGCACGACTTCCTCTCAGTAGTTCATTGTTCGTATAGCGCTCAATTAATGGCTTCAAATTTTGCGATTTAAGCGTTTTTGTTTGATTCATTGACCTTGATTACCTTTGTATTTACTAGCGTCTAATTTTTTAACGCATGTATTAAAAACTTCTTCAACGGTTATAGATGTCAGGCACCTTAACTTTTCAACAATACAATCATTAAGCAGACATCCTTCACAAGGGACTTCCCTCCTTATACTAATATAATTTTTACCAACTGGTTCCCATTTTCCTGGATTATCACGCGCAGAAAATATCGCGATTACTGAAACACCCATAGCAGCAGCTAAATGCATTGGTCCAGAATCGTTGCCGACAAAAAGGGAACTGCCCAGCATAACAGCGGCTGTTTCAATAACACTTGTTTTGCCGCATAAATTATATATTTTTTGAGGTGACGCTGTTCTAATTGATTCTCCATTTTCAAAATCCCCTGCCCCTCCAACTAATATAATTCGCACGTCCTGATCATGTTCTATTAACATCTTGCATAAAATAATAAAATTTTCTCGCGGCCATGTTCCTGACTTTTTATTACTACCAAAACCAACAATAATTTTTTTCATTGGTTTTTCAGGCAAAATTTTATTAACTTTTTCAACAATTTCTTGCGTGGGAAAAAATAGCGGAAGTTGGTTAACATTAGAAATATCACTGTTTTCAGTACTATCCACAACCTGAATCAATCTCAATGATTCTTTTTCCAACCTCAGTAGTCTACCCCCAGAACCCTTCGTGTTTGCACTTCCCTTTGCACCAGTAAAACCACGCAAATCAAAAATTCCACAAATATATTTGAAGAAAATAAAATCTCTAAAATATTGAATATTATTTCTTTTTGGGGCCAGATAATATAGAACTTTTTTCGACGCAGCCGACGTTCTTATTTTCCACATGAGACGCAATGGTTCAATTGCATTTTCACCATAATGTATAACCCCTTGAAAAACACCGATATGTTGAAATATATCCCACGAATCAACCGCATTATTGGACTTTTTGGAGTTTGTTATCAAAATAATCCGAGCGTCTTTATTTAAACCTCTAATCCTTTTAATTGCCGGAATTGAGACGATAGAATCACCAAAAGATCCTATCCTAAATACATACACAGCAATTGTTTGGGGCATATTCTTTGTCATTATTATTTCCTCAAGGGTTCACGATAATACACAATGAGCTTACAATACTAGCATTGACACAACAAACATGAACGATTATACCCCATTGGTTCTAAATTGGCTTTTGTTTGTTTTTGGGACATTTATAACACTGATACCGTTTATATTTCGAAAAAAATTCGGATTTTTTATGTATTGTTTTGCCTTTATTAATACATACAATTATTCTTTCAATTTTTTATACTATGTTTTAAATAACTTAGTAACAAAAAATATTTTTGAAGCGATGTTGATTCACGTTCTTGCTAGTGGAGTATCCTATACCTCATATTTAATAATTTCCTCCAAGATCCCTATCTCAAACAAGCACTTCTTCAATGATTCATATTCTCTCAAAGACTGGAAATATCTATTATTCCCTTCCATGGCGGTTTATGTGTTTTCAATCCTGATGACAAAATCAACTTACAACCAGATTTTAGCTAACGCGCAAGATTTCGCTTACAACAACACAATATCAAATTTGCTATACCCCTTTAAGATATTTATTTACTCAATAGTAATAAAGCTGATTTTAACGAACAAAAAAATAGGATTAACTGGATCGTTTTTTTTGATATTTTTTCTTTCCAGTGAATTATTGAGGGCCTTTCTGGGAGGATCTAAGGCCGGAATTCTTGGAATCCTGGTCTTTTTATCGCTAATATATCTCTTTAAAAAAAGCATAAACATAAAAGCATTGATTTTAATAATCCTACTAATTATTCCCAATATATTTTTCTTCATTAGCATGGCTAATATCAGAAACTCAATCCAACGAGATAACATGTGGGCAACAATGGGCTTATTGGAAAAAGTACAGTATGTCTATGAAGAATCTATTGATCTGAATTATTTTGAAGCAGCTGGAAAACTATCAGAAACCATAGCCAACAGACTACACGGCGTAAGAAGCTTGGCTGTTTTTATGGAAAGAACACCGGCAGTATATGGATACTGGGATGGTGCCTCTTACATGAATGTTCTTAAATCATCTATACCGCGAATAATGTGGAAAGAAAAAAACATGGACGATGTTGCCAATACTATATCGTATAATTATTTCGATAGTGCTTTCACTACAAACGTCTCTCCTTTTGTATGGGGAGAGCCATATCTCAACTTTGGCGTAACAGGAGTGCTACTTTTCGCTTGTCTAATCAGTGTTCTTTTAAAATGTTGCGACATAATACTGAGAAAATTTTCGGGTGATTTTTTTGTTCAGGTATTTATAGTTTTTATAGTTTATTCTTACATTGGATATGAAGGTAACGCGGCCAGAATTATCCCGGGAATTATAAGCCAAACAATTTTCTTCTTAGCTTTTTATCTTGCGCTTAAAATAATCCGCTTGAGCGTACATAGAATTAGTTCCTAAAAAACGGAAAATTTCTTAAACGAACTATTTGACACAAGAACATCAAAAAAATAGAATTAAACATAACAAACATGGGAACCTGGGAAGTAATAAAAATATCAAAAAATATATTAAGACGTTTCGTTTTACACATTCTGTTAACCATCACAGTTCTTTTGCTAATTGGTTATGTGCAAATTGCTAATTACTCTCGCCTTTATTCTTCAACGTCGATAATTCGTGTCGTCAGAATATTGGCCGATGGAGAATCTAAAACTCAACAATACGTAGCCGACGTTAACACTCTAACCCGACAGAATAAATCCATTTCGAAAATAGCCGTACAAAGCAGTACGTTAGATCTCGTCAGAAATGAGCTAGGAGATTTGTCTGATTCATATTTGAAAAAAAGAATAAAAGTCTTCCCTTATCCGGATATGGATCTTATTGAAGTAACCGGGATAGATTCAGATCCAATAAATGCTCAAAAAATATCTTCCGCTCTTGCGAGCGCAATAATTACGCGATCTGACCAGCTGGAACAGGAGGCACCTACTGGTACAAGTCTGCAGATAATTCAGGATGGAAGAGTCCCAACGGTTCCCTCTTCCGTACCCAAAAAAACCCTATTTCTTTTGTGGTCAGCTTTCGTTTTTCTAGCTTCGTGTTCCCTTTGGGCATACATCTTTTTTATTGACCGAAGAATAGAGTCTGAAGAAGATATTACTAATTTTTTTAACATACCTCTCATCGTATCAATTCCGACAATCAAAAATAAACTAAAAGATGTGAAAGTACTGATAGACAGATACCAAACAGCAACTTCTTTTTTACGATTCACTAAATTAACCGGGTCTGGACAAGCACTGGCAATCGTAAGCGCTAAACAAGGAGAGGGGAAAAGCGTCACAACAGCAAACATCGGAAAGTCTTTTTCGTATATGGGGCAAAAAGTCCTCTTAGTTGACTTGGACACAAGAAGGCCTAGTTTGCAGAGAATTTTCAATCAACCAAACGATAAAAACCAAAAAGATAGCTACGCCAGAGCAATTATCAATGGCAGCGATTTACCGGCTCCGGACTCGGTTGAAAACAATATTTCCTTATACGCTCCTGGCATGGTTCGAGATTGGGAGTGTGGCAAAGTTTTTACATCCAATAGGATCTCTTTATTAATAAAAGATTATCTTAAAAATCCGAATAAGTGGATAATATTTGATACACCACCAATTCTATCCTTACCCAGCATCACCGCTGCTTTGAAACAAATAGAAAACGTGGTCATTGTTGTTATGCTTAGAAAAACAAAAAAGACCGACCTGAACAAAACAATCAGTTTACTGAAACGAGAAGGGATTAATATTGCTGGAATTATCGTTGTTGGTTCCGAAAATACAGGGTTTGACAGCTATTATTCTCCATCAAACAAATAAACAATTGTAATCTTTAGCCCAAGATACAGATAGCGCTAAAATCGTTCATTTCTTGTGTTTAAGCAGTTTTTCTATCTCACCTACTCTATCTATCACAGTATGCCAAGAAAACTTGTCACGGACGTATTTTTGCCCCTCTCTGCCCACTTTCTCCCCTATTTCTGAATCAGTTAAAATCATTACAATTTGTTCCACATAAGAAGATGGCTCATCACAAATAACTATCTGCGAACCATTTTTTGCTTGAATACCTTCATTGCCAAAAGAACTTGTAACAACAGGCAGACCATAATTCATCGCTTCCAAAATTTTAGTTTGCGTACCGGCAGAATGAAGTATCGGTGCCACCATCACAGCATTTGACGAAAAAACCTCACCAGGATCGGCAACAAAACCAAAATTGTTAATCGGAAATTCATTTTTTCTTTTTTTTCTTTCTGTCCACTTCCCCGCCCCAAATACACTTAATTTGGCATCCGGAATTTTTTTTATTATTTCAGGCATTATTTTATTTCTCAAGAAATCAAGTGCGGCTTTGTTGTGTCCAGTGTGCGAATAACCAAAAAATAGAATGGAATTTTTCTCTGGCGCTCGCACACTGTCTTTTTTTTCAACGCCAATTCCAACAACAAACACATTGTTGCAGTCTGAATTATTTATTAAATCCTTTTTTTCTTGATCAGATATAACCCAGACCTCTTGTGATTGCTTTAAAACCTTGCGTTCGTAATTCCTTATTTTGTGTGCCTCTCTTTTTACTAAACGAACACGCCAACCATAATCCAAACCTATTGAACGAAACAATTCCTTCGAAACAACATCCGTAAGATCTGTCACTCTATAAACACTTGCCGGAATATATTGGCTATATTGATACATGCGGAAAAGGTGTACGTAGACCATATCGTAATTTTCATTTTTAGCAATCTTGTTAATTAAATTTTTCATACGAAAAGACCGATAATAAGCAACTTGCGAAGGCGCTTTGCTAAAATAAAAAAACACGGCCTTAAACCACGATAGCCATTCCGGTAAATAAATAAGGTGAATTTCCTTACAATACTTTTTGAGCTCTTTTTTATAAGAATAGTCTTCCTTGGTTTCGCAAAATGAAATTAAGTGAATCTCATGATTTTGTGACAACGCTTTTATGAAATTATAAGTTCTTGATTTATCGCCACGATATGGTGGATAAGGCAAACGTGATGTAAGAAATAAAATTTTCACCTTACGTAATATTTACCGAATTATTTTTTCCTTAAACGCCGCGAGAGCCGCGTAAGCACTGCGCGGATGAAAAAGACGCCACAAATTCCTTGCAATAACATCTGGCCGGAAATAAAAAGCTGCATTTGCTTGCCACAATAGTCTATCTAAATCCTTGCTGGTAAAATTTTTGTACGAAGTAATTGCGTGATGTTGCACGCTTGTCGGATGATATTCACCACCGTTTAAATAACCTTCTTTTTTTGCAATCTCATAGTATTTTGTTCCAGGAAAAGGACTGACAATACTAAACATTATAATTTCTGGTTTGAATGCTATAACTTTGCGAATACTATCCCATATCTCTTCTTTTGTTTCATCCGGATTCGATCCTATTAGCATATTAACTTTCAATTTTATGCCAGACTCCGTAAGAATACGCATCCCTTCATTCATTTTTTCAACAGTAGCGTTCTTGTTTATATAAGCAAGCGTTTTGGGATTCAAAGACTCAATTCCTAAATCAATATATCGACAACCCGCTTTCGCCATAGCTTTTATGGCTTTCTCTGTTACACGATCCGCACGCGCAAGACAGCCCCATTGAAAACCCAGATCCTTTATACCCTCGCATATTTTTATCGTCCTTTCTTCCTCCCAGAGAAACTGATCATCAACAATCGAAACAGACTTATAACCTTGTTTTTTTAGCAATTTAAATTCCTCAATAATATTCTCGGCGCTCCTTTTCTTTACAACTGGTTTAATAAAGTTTCCATAACCTACAGGGAGATTTCCCTCTTGCAGTTCACTGTTTATAGAAAAACGCTTGTGTTCTATTTCTCTTGCAAACCCTAATGAATTTGGAACACAGAAAATACACTGGAAAGCACATTGTCTTGAAGTTATCATGGCAGTCATTGGTTCTTTGGGCAGTTTCGGATTATGATACACACCCGATTTCACTAAATGCCTTGCAGGAAACGGCAAATCATCTAAGTTTTCAATTTCTCCCGCTGTGGTGTTGTGCCAATTTTTTCCGCCCGCCTTAAATGAAACTCCTCTAACTTTTTTCAGATCGCTTTCTTGTGTTCCCTCCGCCAATACTTTCACTAATTCTTTTATTATTAAATCCGGTTCACCACGCGTCACAAAAGTGTTGCCATCAATCAAAAACTCATCCGGACGGTCCGTTGCTGCTGGTCCGGTAAAAATAAATCGCGCATTGGGTTGTATCGTTTGAATAAAATTCCGACAACGCAAGTCAATATCTTGAGAAAGATTAACAGAGTGAAAAGAATAAATATCTGCTGGATTTTTTATCAAAATATCTTTAAAACGCTCTGGTGTAACACCTTGATTTGGTGCGTCGATAAAGCGAACCTCATGCCCCTCGTTTTCCAAAACCGCTGCATATCCAAGAGCAAAAATATTAGGTATCGGATAAAGCGCGTATGTACAACCATAAACACGGTCAACCGGTCTAGTGCCTGGCCATTTCGGAGGATTAACAAAAACCACTTTCATAAGTCACTGCACTATATCATATCGAATTAATCCTTCGATGAAAGATATCCCATCGCATCAATAGGTATGCCATTCTTTCTTACCTCAAAATGTAAATGCGGTCCGGTTGATAACCCGGCCCCTCGAGAACCAGGCGCACCACCAGTGTGGCCTATCACTTGTCCTTTAGTAACATAAGATCCTTCGTTTACGGAAGAATTGGAAATGTGCCCGTAAACAGTGGAAATATTACTTCCATGTATCAATAAGACATAGGAATACCCCGCACCATCGGAAATACTTACTTTTCCGACATAACCATCTGCAGCGGCTTTTATTGGCGTACCAACATCAATTGGCATATCGGTGCCAGTATGCGGACCGATAAGAGAAGCATATGGATAACCAGAACAATGAAAACCACAAGAAATTCCAAAAATTGGATCAATCGGCCAATCTAAAGATCCAACACTTCCCAGTTTTTTGTAGCCGGCTTTTTCCAGCTCACTTCTTATTGCAGCATCAATTCGCTCTATTTCCGCGTTTTGTCTTTTTTCTTCGGAAACAGAAGACGCAAGCAATTTTGAATATTCTTTTTCTTGCGCTTTCGTCAATTCTAACAAACGCGCCTTTGACTGCTGTTGCTGATCTAAAATATTTTTCTGACTTTGTTGACGCGCCTGTAGACCGTCCAACTCTCGACGCAAGTCATTAAAGGCCTGCTCTCTTGCTTTTAGTGTCTCTTGCAATTCTCGTATTTTATCCAGAGTCAGTTGGCTATTTTGTTCTGCGCGATAAACAGCCCTAACTTCAGTGATTGCTTCTGACAACGAAGCGTATTTGAAAAATGCTTGTACCGTTGAAATAGTATCCAAAGATTGCAAAGTCCTGACATATTCACGGAGTAATGCTCTTTGATCTTCAATTTTCTTTTCCACAAGATTCATCTCCTCCTTCAAAGCCGCAGTTTCTGTCTCCAACTCTTCAATCTGCACTTTTGTTTTATCTATATCCAACGTTAAACCATCTACGGCCGAATCTATAATCTTTATCTGACCATCCAATGTTGTGGCTTGCGACTGTTTTTGAGCAATATTTGCCTGAAAATCTTTAATCTTTTTTTCTATTTCATCAATCGCTTTTCGTTTATCCGCCATCTGACTGCGTAAATCATCTAATACATCTGCGCGCGCAGGAAAAGTAAAAACAAAGAACAGAAAAACCACCAACAATAACCCGACTACCCTTTTTGTTTTTCTGTTAAGCATTATCTTAATTATACAACAGCTGCGGTAATTCTCTTAATGGTCTCTTCTTTGCCAAGTAACCATGCTATTTCATGTGGGCCGGCACTTTTTTCTTTTCCTGTTAAAACATAACGCACGGGCCAAAGGATTGTCGCTCTTCCGAGTTGAGAAGAATCGGCTATTGCGAGAAAGATTTTCTGCAATTCCCCCATATCACGCCACGCTTCATCGGTTATTTTTTCAGCTTCAACTAAAAATATTTTTAACGCACTGATGGCAGCTTCTTTATTGCTTTCTTTCCAAGCAATTTTTGTTTCGTCCAAAACCGGCTGTTTAAGAATATCCGCAAGAATATCAGGAATTTCCTTAAGCAGTACTATTCTCTCTTTTTCTATTTCTAAAAACTTTTTAACCACATCATCTTCAACAACTATCCCTGAATTTTTGATAGATTTTTTTGTAAGTAAAAAAAGCTCATCTACTGAAAGTTTCTTTATGTATTGTTTATTAAACCATTTAAATTTTTCTAAAGAAAAAATTGCCCCACCTTTTTGAACGTTTTCTAATCTGAATTGCGCAATTAGTTCGTCAATGGAAAAAATATCCTGATTGGTCTTAGGACTCCAACCAAGAAAGACCAATCCATTGACGATTGCCTCCGGCAAATAACCTTGTTCTTCTTTTAGGGTCCGCACAAACATAGAAACATCACCAGATCGTTTTGATAACTTCTTCCTGCTTTCATCCAAAAGTAATGGAATATGGGCATACTCAGGAGTCGGAAAACCAAGTGCTCTTTGCAGACAAATATGCTTTGGGGTGTTGCTTAGTCCATCTTCTGCACGAATAATGTGTGTAATTTCCATATCAGCGTCGTCTACAACGACAGCAAGATGGTAAAGCGCTTTGTTTTCTCCTTTACTAATTACAAAATCATCAATCGCTTCAGGTGAAAATTCAACACTGCCTCGAATTAAATCATTCACAATAATCGGCTCTTTTAAATCCACACGCAAACGAACGACAAATGGTTCTGTTTGAGCTCTTCTTTCACTTTCTTCTTTTGATATTTCTCGACACTTTCCATCATATTTAAAAGGTAACTTTTTTGACTCAGCTATTTTTCTCATTTCATCCAAATGGCTGACTGAACAAAAACAACGGTAAGCGCCATTTGATTTCAACAGGTTTTTTACTGCTTCTTCATATTTTTTTGTTCTCTCCGACTGTTTATACGGAGTATGTGGGCCACCTACTTCAGGGCCTTCATCCCAACTTATGCCTAGCCATTTCAGACTTTCATATATATCCTTTTCTCCTTCCGGATTGTTTCGCTCCGTGTCGGTATCTTCGATCCTCAGAATCAATTGCCCACCATGTGAACGCGCAAATAAAAAATTATAAAGAGCAGTACGTGCGCTACCAACATGCAAAAAACCAGTTGGTGATGGCGCAAAACGAACTCTAATATTATTTATTTTTTGTTCAGTTGGCATAAATTCTTTTAAAACGTGATAAAAGGATAATAGTTGGGAATATTACCGTAGATCGGAAAACGCGTAAAATACGTGTTGGTCTATGGCAAAGCCGCCAAAACCATTCTAACCCATGGCTCTGCAGACGCAATGATGCACGAACGGCGTTCCCTGCAATAAAATCTAACGTGCCTCCGACACCCATTGCAATCTTAATAAACTTATAACGTTTTAAATTTTGTCCTATCCATTCCTCTTGTTTTGGCGATCCATAAGCTACTAACACTATGTCTGGTTGGTAGCTCTCCAATTCATTGTGCAATTCATAAGGTGAATATGGAGTTGCAATATGATCAGGTCTAAACGCTTTTATCGACAGAGTGGGATAAAGCTCTTTTATTTTTTGGGCGGCGCGAAATGCTGTTTGATTTTTTCCTCCGATCAAATATATTCTTTTGTTTTCTTTTTCGGCAACCTTTGCCAGATCCCATACCAGATCAGACCCGGCAATTCTAGCGGGAAAATATCCTGCCCTTCTTTTCCAAGAAAAAAATATTATTTCATACAGAGTAGCAAAAAAAACACGGGCAACCTTGAATCTATTCTTTTCCCCCCTCGTCATCTCCAAGAAAGTTGCCGCCCAACACACTCCTGACCCATCCGCTGTTATCAAATCAGCGTCATTTATTGTTCTTTTAAAATTCTCATCTTCACGTGCATATAATAGTGTTTCGGGGTTGGCCGTAACAATTGTTCTTTGGTCTCCCAAAAACAGCCACTCGTGCACTTTTTTAACCACCTGTTCTTTGCTGCAAAGAGTTATTGATACACCAAATATATTGACTATTTTATCATCGAAAGAATCGGCCATATGACTAGTATAGCCATATACTAGTCATATTTGCATCACCTTTCGTGTTACCATTTATGCGTGCATGAGCTTTCCATCAGAATTGTTAGGCAAACATTTGAATTGTTTGTAACGAAGGGAGAAATTTATACAATTCCGTTCACACTACCAAAAGAACTTTCCGGACCGGCTAATGGTATATACATTGCCGCTTTTGAAACCGCTAGCAAGAGTCCCAGAGGACGCGTTGGCTCATATATGCCTTCTAAACCAATCATGGCCGACGAAATACGCCACCAAACCATCACGTTGGCAAAAACATTTTATTTCTGCAAAAGAGATCTTCCCTTCTTGGGATACGAACTAAAGATAGTCGATACCCCATATTTTTTATCCGACCTGAGCTTTCTTTCGCCCGAAAAAGGATTGTTAGTACGCACCCATTCTGGAAAATCCGGCGTCTCTATGCCAGAAGCAAGAAAAAAAACACCCAAAGAAAGACTCTGGGAAATACGTGAACGAGACAATATTGATGAAGATGCCTCTCGTTTTCGTCTCTACGAGTTTGATGTACAAACCATACATGAATAAGCCCCTACGCGTCGTTGGCGTCGTGCCATTGATTTCCCTCCCGATAAAAGGAAACCACATCTTTTCTTACTGTGTTCCAGCAGATTTTTTAGTTGAAAGAGGAGCACTTGTCTATATACCTTTCGGAAAACAAATTGTTCAAGGAATAGTTTTTCGTGATTCACTAAAAAAAACTCCCGGTCTAAAAAATATTACTAAAATAATTATCCCCAAAATTATTACCGAAGCCGAATTGTTTTGGATAGAAGATTTGGCAAATAATTCCTTAGAATCCCTTCCGTTAATTCTAAAAAATTTGGTGAACGTTAGAAAAATAAAAAAAGAAAATACTCCTCAAAATACAAAAAATGAAAAAAGCAAGTGGAGAATTTTCACTGAACAATCAGACAGTGACATCTCAAAAATAATTTCTTCAGCAAACGAAGGACAAACGTTAGTGCTTATTCCAGAAAATATTTTTGCGCAAAAAATTTCATCCATATGTGAAAAAAATGAAAAACAATATCATATATATAGTCACAAGATAGGACTAAAAAAATACCGGCTTCTTTTGAAGGACATAAGTGCTAAAAATCAGAGCATTGTTATTTCAACCCAAAGTGGCATCTTTTTACCATTTAGTAACTTACGTCGGATTATTGTTTACGAATCATCTCTGCCTTCACACAGACAATGGAGCATGAGACCACACTACGATTCTCGAATAGCCGCCCTACTAAGAGCTCGCCATTACGGAATTCCTATTTATTTTCATTCTTCCCTTCCCTCTTTTGAACTGTCGAAAATTGAAGAAAAAAACGATTCTCCAAAACACTACTCAACCAATGCTGTCATTACCGTCTTGGAAAAATATCCGGAAAATAATGTTGATCTGCTACAAGAAACTTTAAATAAAATACGAGAAACTATTATAGCTAAGAAAAATGTTCTAATTTTTCATGATGCAATCGGATCGGAAAATATGTATATATGTGGATCATGCGGACACATTTCCACATGTGATATTTGCGGAAGTGTTCTTCAAAAAAACGAGTGGGCTCTTTACTGTAGAACATGCCAGAGAAACATCGGGCCAATACGCGCTTTTTGCGTCAAGTGCGGAAGTCCAAAAGTACGACCCAGAAAAACAGGAACCAACGCTCTTGAAAATTTAATAAAAAATATTTTCCCCAGCTTAAATGTTATCAGATTAGATCGTGAAAATCTCAAAAAAGAACTTTTTGAAGAACTAACAATTCAATCAACTGAGCCGTTTATCGTCATTGCAACACAAAAAATATTTTCGCATTTTGACCATCCTGTTTTTAATTTATGTGTTATCCCCGACCCATCAACACTCTTTCGTTCGGTAAACTACGACTCATTAGACATAGGGCTAACAATATTAAAAAGATTAGATCAGCTCCTTCTTCCGCAATCACATATTTTGTTGGAATCATACCAAGGATCCACGAAAACTTTACAAAACATAGAACAAGGCAATATCGCCGAACTCGCGGACAACGATCTTGCAGACAGAAAAAAACTTTTGTTTCCGCCATTCGCGTCTATTTTATACTGCGAAAAAGAATTTTCTTCGCAAGATAAAGCAATAAGTGAAACAAAAAAAATCTCTGCAATTCTGCGAAGAAAAGACGATTCTCCTGTTGATTGGTCCACCATTAAAAGAAATAAAAAGATATATGGCCGGATTTTGTTGAGATCCCAAACTAAAAATATCACGTTACTTATGGACGCAATACCATCATCTTGGTCTCTCGATCCACATATTGCGTTAACGAAAAAATTTGATTTATCACCGACTGTGTATAATGATATTCGTAAATGATTCGCCCCATTATTCACTCTCCCAACAAGATCCTTTCTACGCCAAGTTCGGCCGTAGATAATTTTTCTGTGTCTTCGATCAAAAATTTAATCGAAGACCTGAAGGACACTGTCGTTTCAGAAAACGGAGTCGGCATTGCCGCTCCGCAAATCGGTCAATCTCTGCGTGTCATAGTTATTAACTACCAAAAAGAGCCCTACGCGATTATTAATCCGGAAATAACATGGCGGGCAAACGGTACGTCTTTTTTGGAAGAAGGGTGCTTATCAGTGCCAGATATTTTTGTAAAAGTGGAACGTCCCAAAAAAGTAACCGTTACGGGGATAGACGAAAAAGGAAATGTAATAGAAATGAAAGCAAAAGATATGCTGGCCAAGGTTCTCCAGCACGAAATAGATCATATAGACGGAATATTGATTTCTAATTATTTGTAGGATTCCAGACTTTGAATATTCGAGATAAATTAATAAAAACATGCTGAATACAGAAGTCAAAATATTATTTTTTGGCTCAACTGATTTTTCTTTGACCTCCTTGGTATTGTTGCATTCGTCTAAACATCAAATTGTTGGCGTCGTTACGCAGCCCGACAAACCTTCCGGTAGGGGAAAAAATATTGAACTATCCTCTATTAAGAAATGGTCATTAGAAAATAATATTAGAATTATCCAGCCAAACAAATTAAAAGAACCGGCTGATTATGACTTTGTAACGGAGTTGAAACCAGATATTCTCGTGGTGGCTTCTTACGGAAAGATTTTACCCCTGGACCTTTTAGATTCAACGCGATTTGGAGCAATAAATGTTCATGCTTCACTTTTGCCAAAATACAGAGGAGCATCACCTATTCAAGCGGCAATATTAGCAGGAGATTCAGAAACGGGAATATCTATTATGCGCATGGAAGCCGGTATGGACACTGGTCCAGTTTTAACACAGAAGAGTATTGCTATTACAGACAATGAAACCGCCGGCTCGCTTAGTAAAAAACTTGCAAAATTAGGCGCGGATTTATTGATAGAATCTCTGCCTGGTTGGATAAATAAAAAAATTACACCTCTTAGACAGCAAGAAGAATGTGCTTCTATTTGTAAGAAAATTAATAAAGAAGATGGGGTAATAAATTGGAAAATGGAAGCATCTTCAATAGAAAAATTGGTCAGAGCTTACAATCCATGGCCGTCGGCATGGAGCACATTAGAAGATGGCCAAAATTTAAAAATACATTCGGCAAAAAGCATCATGTCTGACCATAATCAAAGCGACACTGGAAAATTATTTTTAATAAACCAAAAGAATCCTGGAGTATACTGCGGCGGAAACTCTGCTTTGGAATTATTATCAGTACAACCACAAGGGAAAAACCCCATGAGCGGTCAATCTTTTATTTTGGGGAGGCAAAAACTAATAGGAACATTTTTTAAATAGCCAGGAATCCGCTCTCTTCGATTTTCTTTGCCGGCAAAATAGTAAAGTCGCCTATTGAACCCAAAAAATCTCCCTTTAAAACAATTTGCACTGAAACACTCCCCTCTTCTTTCGGCATAGTAATACAACAATAACTTCTAAGACCCGGTTTAATAGATATATTTTGCCTCATTTTTTGCAACGAAGGAGTTTCTTCCCCAGTATCAGTTCTAAGAAAACGCACCTCTACTTTTATTGGATTCACTACATCCGCCATCGTTTGCACTCTTACTCCCGCTTTCTCCCCTGCGTAAAATTTGGATGACTTAACAAGCGGTGTATCTGATCCTATTCCTGAACCGGTACTAGAACGGCCAAGAAAAAAATTTGTAAAATACGTTCCAAAATTATTAGAATCAATGTCTGGAGACGCAGTACTAACAACAATGGGCTCTTTATAAATATCTCTTCTAATCGCAAAAAAAGCGCCCAACAAAACTCCGACGATTGTCACGAGCGACGCTCCCATAATAACTTTTTTTGGTAAATTTACCTGCATTTTCTCTAGTAAATTATAGCGCTGACTTACGATAAATACAAAATCTAACTAGCTAAATTATAGCGTCTCTCCACATCTTCCCAGTTTATAACCTTCCACCATTGCTCAATATAATCAGCTCTCTTATTTTGATACTTCAAATAATAGGCATGTTCCCAAAGATCCAGCGCGAGAAGTGGAATCAAATTTTCCAATAACGGACTATCTTGATTAGGTCGAGAAATTATTTCAAGTTCTCCATCTTTGAACACAAGCCATGTCCAGCCACTACCAAAAAAACCGGAGGCGGCTTTTGTAAACAATTCTTGAAATTCCTCAAAACTTTTAAACGTTTCTTCTATCATTTTCTTTGAGCGCCCAATTGGTTCACCAACTCCGTTTGGAGAAAGATTTGTCCAGAAAATACTGTGGTTGGAGTGTCCTCCACCAAAATTAACCACTTGTTGTTTTATTTTTTCCGGAACAGATGAAATATCGTGAAGAATTTCATCTATATTCCTGCCTTCAAATTGAGTATATCCCTCAATCGTCGCATTCAATTTGTCCACATAAGTTTGATGGTGTTTTCCATAATGAATCCGCATTGTCGCCCCATCAATATGCGGCTCCAGATCGTCAAAAGAATAAGATAGTTGTGGAAGTTCGTATTTCATCTCTTTTATTTAGACATTAGTTTCGTTGCTGCGATGGTCACGTTTTGCCCTAGTACGCGAGCTAGCATCAGTTCGTTTTTAGAAGGCAAGCGCTCTCCCAGAGGACCGGATATTGTGGAAGCACCATAGAAAGAACCGCCCGAAACTTCGTCCGCGATTCTCAAACCACCGTTCCCTATTTTATCTTCAAAAGGCAAACCAACTATTAAACAACCATGATGCATCAAAGTTATAATCATAGAAATCAATACCATCTCATTCCCACCATGTTGCATCGCGGAAGAACCAAAAACTCCGGCTGGCTTACCAACCAATGATCCCTGCACTAACGCACCGGATGTTTGATCCCAAAAAACTTTCATTTGTGCGGACATAATACCAAAATGTGTAGGACTTCCAACCACTATGCCGTCAATACCAGAAAGCACTGTCTCCGGGTCAGCAATGGGGACTTCTTTCATTTTTTTCTTTGCAGCTCTAATTGATGTATTCCAAAGATTGGGAGGAATTAAGCCCTCAACCTGCCTTAATACCGGCTCTCCTCCAGCCATTTCCACCCCATGTGCCACAGCATCAGCCATAATATGTACATGCCCATATATAGAATGGTACAAAACTAATATTTTAGGTTTTTTAACAAGGTTTTTTTTCACAAAGTTTATTCAAGTTTCTAGCGAAATTCGCATTTTGTTAATGATAATACCTCACAAAAACGGCACGGATAGTGTCCAATGTCACTGCCAAAGATTTTGATATCTACATACGCATTTATTTTTTTACTGAAAATGACGGCAAAGCCATCGGTTTGTTGATAATATAGTGATTCTTTTCCATCTCAACTATGCCCCTTGAACGAAGCAACGTGAGCGCCTTGGTAACTGTTTCGCGTGTAGCACCCACCATCATAGCCAGCTGTTCATGTGTAATTGTTCCATCCAAACGATAAAATTTCAGATTATTTTCTCCCTCAATTTCTGCCAATCGAGACAATTCCCTAACTATTCTTTCACCCACAGTGCGAAGAGCCAGATCTTGAATTTTTCTTTCAGCTCTGGCCAAGCGACTGGCCACATTTTGCAAAACCTGCAAACTAAGAGCGGGGTATCTCTGCAGAACACGATAGAAATCGCTACTTACAGAAACACAAATTACACTATCTTCCCTAGCTTCCAAAAAAGGAGAATCTTCACACAACTTGGAACGGGCACCAATTCCCATTACATCACCAAAAATATCACCAGGTTTCAACATGTCAACGATTATCTTCTTCCCATCAAGGACAAAATAAACGTTGACTGAGCCCTTTTGCAATATGTATATGTTTTCACAGTTTATTTGAGGGCCGGCTATCAACTGATTCTTGGCGAAATCCTGCATATGTGTCGCCCTTTCCAAATCTCGAATCAATTCATCTGATCCATTAAAAACTTGTTTTAAATACGCTATTTTCGTCTCTGTTCTTGTTGCCATCGTGCACGAGATTATACTGCCGAATTCAACAAAAATCAAGCATGATCGACACTTTCGTGTCAACAAATATTGTCATTTTTTGTATTCTAAAAGAATTATTTTATAACTTCAGAAAACTTTTCAAAGTTGGCTTTTGCGTCACCATCAAACATTGCTGATCCAATGGTAATACTATTTGCTCCAACATCAACAAGAGGGCGTATTTGCTGTTCTTTAATACCGCCATCTACCCCCAAAACAATCCAAGGGAATTTTGCACGTAATGCACGAACGCGTTCGAATGTATTCGTTGAAAATATTTGACCATTCCTCCCCGGCGGCACACTTAACAATAAAATGAAATTTACTTTACTTAAAAAAGGAATAATTTTCTCCAGTGAAGTTGTTGGATTGCAAGCAAGACCCACTTCTATTTTTTGCTCTTTCAGTATTTCTATTTGCTTATCGGAAAAGTCAGGACTTTCTATATGCAAAGTAATACGTCTTGGACGATACGCAATCCATTTTTTTATCTCGCTCATCGTATCGTTAACCATTAGATGCAAATGTACCGCAGAAGAATCAAGTTCGTTAAAAATAATTTTAGGATCGTTGAAGTTACTGGGCCGTGCAAAAAATCCGTCAATAACATCAAATTGAACCATTTTCGCTAAGTTTTTTATTATACTTATTCTTCTTATATATTCTTCGCGGGAATAAACATTGATCGCCGGCTCTAGCGTTACGTTATTTTCCCGGAATCCGCCCATGTGTTTCATAATATTTTATTTTGTTTATCCGCCTATTATGTCTCTCGCTATATGGAAATATCAGCTCCAAAAAATACCTTGTTGCTTCTAAGGCATCAGCCGGTTTTATCAATTCGCTTCCAAAAACAATAATATTGGCATCATTATGTTCTCTTGATCTCTTGGCTGAAAAAATATTACTGACAAGCGCGGCACGAATATTTTTTACCTTATTCGCCGCCATTGCCATCCCAATACCAGTATCACAAACTAATATACCTCGACTTTCCTCATCTTTCGCTACTTGCTCGCCCACAGCAAAAGCGTAATCAGGATAATCATCTCCATCCTCGGAAGCAGAAGGACTCAAGTCTTCAATATTATAACCATCACTTACTAGTGCCTTTTTAATTTTTTCCTTTAGCTCTGTTCCTGCGTGATCCGCACCAATAAAAATTTTTAACATGCTATTTTAAAAGTCTCCTTTTAAAACTTTCGGCGTAAGGGTCAAGAAACACTCCATAAAGAGCCGCGCCCAAGGCGATAAGAACAGCGATAATACTTAAAACATTACTAACGGAAGTGCGCGTCATTAGAAAAAAATATGTAGCTCCAGAAATTACAATTCCAGAATACCAAGATCTTCCTCGCATGAAAGCAAAAACGAGTGAAAAAACACCGATTAATAAAGCAATCCACAAAAATATCGTGCTAACAGTCCTATCAAATGCTCCAAAAATCGAGAAAAAAACACCAAGTGTTAAAGAAACTGACCCGGCAACTCTCAACAATACATGAATTTGAATTTTTATTTTTTTCATATTTTCCCTTGTTTTTATTGTACCACTAGAATCAAAGAACTACCGCAAACTGTTTCGCAACAACGATACGGATTGCGGAGTCTGTTAGATTGACTAAGCATTTGTGCTCATAAAACCTTGACAAATTATTCATTATAACGTAATATAACGTTAGTTTTTAATTAAAGACATTTTTATGAGCAAGAAGAAAAACAAATCCGTTCTTGTAACGGGTGGCGCTAATGGAATTGGCGAAGCAGTCGCAAAAACTTTTCTAAAAAACGGTTATGCCGTTTCTATTTTGGACGTTGATAAAAAAGGGTGCCAAAGATTTAGAAAATGGGCAAAAAGAAATGGCTTCTCTGATTTTCTGGCTATTCAAGCAGATATCACCGACTTAGACCTTCACGCAAAAATTATTTCTGATGCGGAAAAAACAAACGGTCCAATCGGCATCTTGGTCAACAATACCGGTATAGGAACATCCAAAAGCATTACCGCAACCAAACCAGAAGATTATGATGCTGTTTGGCAAACTAATATTCGCGGACCATTTTTTCTCACTCAAAAAATCTCAAAAAAAATGCGTGGTGGAAATATTGTTTTTGTCACTTCCGTTCATCAAGACAAACCTCTTGGAGACGCAGCTTACGCTATGTCCAAATCGGCATTAAAGATGCTTATCAGAGAGTTTGCTCTCGCATTGGCAAGCAAAGGTATTCGAGTAAACGGAGTAGCGCCTGGCGCTATTCGCAATAACCGTTCTGTTCCCTCTCGCTTCGTTTCTGTACCTCTCGGCGAATGCCGCGGAACAACAATGGATATCGCAAAAGCGGTTTTGTTTCTCACCTCCCCAAACGCCGCCTATATCACCGGGGAAATCATAACTATCGATGGAGGACTTTCTCTCGTAAACTGGTTATTCCAGAAAGGCGAAACCCTTCCTTTGCCACAGTAATTGTAAAAACTTAACGCTCTTCGTCGCTTTCTATTTGTTTGAGTATCTCTTTTCCTGCTTCTCTCACATTTGTTTCCAGTCCAAGGTGCTGTGCTTTAGCTACAAACGAATCAGATGAAGCAATATAAGACTTTCCTGAATAAAAAAGCACATGCAATTTGGCGCCATACGCCACAATTTTTCCTAATGGGTTTTTGGGATCCTCGATAGTCAACTCTATTCTTTGTACGGGACTTCTTTTGTTTAGCTTTTCCCCGAACGCCTCAAGTATTTCATTTAATTGCTCGATACGATACTCACGAGTGGGTCCCTCTGGACTGTGGTGAATAATGATGGGAAATTTTATCTCTTCAATTAATATTTCCATAAAAATTTATTAGTTAGAAATAAGTTTACCTGTTGAATAATATTGCTTAATACCTTTTTTAATATCGTATTCCGGCTTAAATCCAATCTTTTCTGCGGCCTTAGACATGTCACAATAAGTAAAATCTTGATATTTGTCTGCGAAAGGATTATCTATGTAATCTACGGTTCGTTTTACCCCCACAACTTCATTTAGAATTTCCACTATTTCATTAAACGAAGTAGCTGAACCGGATCCACAGTTTACAATGCAACTTTCTTTTGCTTCCGAAGCTAATAAATTTGCTTTCACAACATCATCAATATAAATCCAATCTCTTTTTTGTTCTCCAAACTTAAACAGTTTCGGATTACCTTTTTCCATTTGTTGAGCAAGTTGATATATCATACTCGCCCTTTTGCTTTTGTGTTGTTCACCCGGACCATACACATTGCAATAGCGCAGACCAACAACTACAACATCAGGATTTTGTACTACAAACTCGGCCACAAATTCATCCAGCATTTTTTTTGATTCTCCATAAACATTCAATGGTGTTATCGGGCCATCTTCTTTGAACGGCGCAGGAGCATTGCCGTAAACTGCTGTGGAAGAAGCATAAACTATCCTCTTGCAACCATTTTCTACCGCATGCTCGAACAATTCCATGGAAGCTGATAGATTAGCCCGCATCATCTCTTCACGGTCATTGAGCGTGGTGTCATTAATCGCCGCTTCGTGATATAAAACATCAATTTGGCCCGTGGCCGACCAGTCAATTCCCAGTAATCCTGGCTGAAGATATTTTTTTATAAATTTTCCAACATCCTGCTCGGCATCACTGCCGGTTATTGTAATTTCATGCCCCTGTTTATAGAGCTCTTTTACTAAATTAGACCCCACAAAACCCGTTCCTCCTGTTACTAAAATATGCATTTATTTTCTTTATATAAGTCGATTAGTGTTGCTTTTCAAGGATAGCGCCTTTCATGGCATTCTCCAAATTTATCCTACCAATCAATCAAAGATATTTTCGGTGACCGCGATCACATGCCATTACGGCACTCCTAATCCTTGCTCCACTTGAAAACGTAAAGAGCGTATTGCGACCACTTTCCTTCTTGTTTGTTTTTCTGGAGAAAAACAGACGAATAATGTATTTATTAACCATGTTCGTATTATGTTCGCCTTATTATTCCTTGTCAAATACAAGCGAAACAAACGCCTTTTACGGCGCTGTTTCGTTTATGACATTCTAAGTCAAACTGTCTTTTTTGCCTTTCCTGACACCGTAGCAACCAAGTATACTGCGGAAACACCCACTAACACATAGACGATTCTGGAAATCACACTCATGTCGCCAAAAATCGTAGCAACTAGGTCAAAACTAAAGAGGCCAACAAGACCCCAGTTTATAGCCCCAACAACCACAAGAATAAAAGCGACCCATTCCAAAGCGCTCATTTTCATCTTTATCACCTCCTTCCTGCTTTTACTATACTCGTTTATTTACACTATATGCGTTTTTATACACGAACGAGAATTTATTATTTGTTATTAAACGTCAATTCTCCTATAACAACTTGATTAATTGTTATGGGTGTAAGCGGATTATCGTTTCTGTCGCGTTGTACCAATGAAATCTTGTCTACCACATCCATACCAGAGGTAACTTTTCCAAAATAGGTATGCTTACCGTCTAAATACGGAGTTGCAGGAGCAGTAACAACGAAAAACTGGCTACCATTTGTGCCGGGACCGGCATTGGCCATCGCAATCGCGCCACGCACGATTTTATTACTGTTTATTTCGTCTTCAAATTGATAACCGGGGCCACCTGTGCCATGCAAAGACCTTTTTGTCTGATCTTTGGAGTTTGGATCACCACCCTGAATCATGAAATCAGGAATAACTCTGTGAAATGTGGTGCCATTATAAAAGCCCTTCTTCGCTAACTCAACAAAGTTCCCAACCGTCACCGGTGCCGCTGTGCCATCCAATTCCAGAGCGATATCGCCCATACTGGTTTTTAGCGTTACATTAACTTTTTCTGCTATTGGGGAAATATTTGAAGGTGTTGTCATGGGTGTAATTGTAGCACTGGGAACGGAAGTTGATAAATCTTTTAAAGCATCTCCCCCTTCTTGAGCCGACTTGTTGGTACCCGTCTTCCAAAACAACGCTACGATCACCAAAACCCCCGCCACTAATAAAATTGGAATGTATTTTTTCATATACTCAGTATAGCAACTTTTATAAAAGATTTAACTCTATTTGTTTAGATACGTAACGGTCAGTTGTAACACAGTAGCAAACAAAACCCACAGCAAATATGGGATCTGCATATACGTTATCCAGCGCGCGTGCGGATAAATAGCCACCATTGCCCAAATCAGCGTGCCCAAAACAAGCAAAATATCCACAGCAGCCAGATAATTATTCTTCAGCCCAAATTGAATAGCGGTAAAGGCAAAATTAAAAATGAGGTTGAGAACAAAAGGCAACACGACCACTAGAGCAATCTGTTTCTGCCATGCCATAAAAAATACTTTGCCAAAAGAAATAGCAATCAAAACATACAAAAACGTCCACACGGGACCAAAAAGCCACGATGGAGGAGACCATGATGGTTTTACTAATTGAGAATACCAACTATACGCGTTGTTCATTTTTGTTTTGTTTTAATTTTAAATAAGCCGACAATAATCGGCAAAATTAACATTATTGAATAGTACAGGTAAACATCAACTTTATAGTAACCATCAGCAGGTTTTAACAATTTCACTAAGAAAAAATAGTCAAAAATAATGGCGACTAAGGCCCAAATTATCCCCAACCAAACATAATAACGCAAATCGTTACTTGTAATTTTCTTTAATAAAACCCAAAGCGTAATTAGGATGCCAATCAGCGAAATAATCCAGCCGATCAAACCCGCTGGCACAAAAGCAAACAGTAAAATCCCAAGAACGTAACCAATAAACCAAAGCCCTATTCCCCAACCGATCGCGTCCTTAATAAATTGTTTATTCATGTCATATGTAATTTTATATCTCTGTTTAATTTTATACCAGCGAGATAACCAGACTCACGTTTATTTCTATTTGCCATATAAATAAAAATCCTCCCAAAGCTAGCAACTCTGAGAGGGCATCCTGCTTCTTTCGCCGTTTGGGCGAATTTGAAAGAAAACCTTACCCTTCAAGACATACGCCAGACCTTTGGAGAAAGGACTGACGTAGTCATACCTATCCGCGTAGGCAGGATCGCCATTGGATTGCACATGAAACTCCTGGCCACCAATACGAACCCATACTAATCCCTCGGAAAAGCGGCCAACTGCGTCGTACATCTCTAGTAGCTCCTCTCTAGTCACCGCTCTCTTCGTCATTATCGTCACCTTCTCCTTGAAAGACCGTGATATTTCCACACCATAAGCAAAAGAGCGAAATTACTATTTTATTATAATGCATTAACTTTAATATATCAAATCGCTTTACTAAATTATGCAGAAGATGAGATACATAGGTAACACATTGAAACCAGATTTCAGCTTGTTTTCTATTGCTAAAAAAGTGTAACCCATGTATCTCATCGAGTTATGA
>Ga0247841_10002277_pt1 | contig 39100 bp, 28 predicted proteins | sample LaCruzMarch2015__2_FD_192410 | JGI IMG/M metagenome (GOLD analysis project Ga0247841, IMG submission 192410) | Freshwater microbial communities from meromictic Lake La Cruz, Castile-La Mancha, Spain - LaCruzMarch2015_18m | ecosystem: Environmental > Aquatic > Freshwater > Lake | place: Spain... | reverse complement strand
AAGATCGGCTACAACCGCGCCGCGCGCATGATCGAGGAGATGGAGCGCATCGGCATCGTCGGCCCCGCGGAGACCAACGGCAACCGCGAGGTGCTGGCACCCCCACCCCGCGAGGAATGATCCCCATTGATCCCCATGCCCCAGACCCACCGCGGCGTCGCGCCCTCAGGCCGACGCCGACGTCCTTTCACCCTCCTGCTGCTGGCTAGCCTCATCGGCCTTGGGCTCAGCCTGGGGTCGGCCGCCGCCGCCGACGGGCGGACACGCCTGGACGCCTTCCTGAAGGGCCTGACCAGCCTCCAGTCGAGCTTCGAGCAGACCACCTTCAATGCCGACCACACCCGCGTGACACAGGGGCGCGGCACCCTCTACCTGCAACGCCCGGGGCGCTTCCGCTGGGAATACGACACCCCGAACAAACAGGTGATCGTCGCCGACGGCAAGCGTGTCTATCTCCACGACCTGGATCTCGACCAGGTCTCCCACCAGAGCGAGGAGAAGGCCCTGCGCGGCACCCCGGCCCTGCTGCTGGCGAACGATGCCCCGATCGAGCGGGACTTCAACACCCGCCCCATCGCGAGCACCGACGGACGCGACTGGGTGGAACTGACCCCCAAGGCCAAGGACACGGACATCGTGCGGATCGAGCTGGGCTTCGGGGACGCCGGTCTGGAGAGCATGATCATGGAGGACAGCTTCGGGCAGGAGACGCGGCTAAACTTCGGCCAGACCAAGCGCAACCCGATCCTCGATCTCGGCCTGTTCAAGATGGACGAGAAGGCCGGCGGCGACTTCCTGTCCTTCGACTGATGGGCGCCGACGCCGGCGAGACCCCGCTCGCGGACCGCATGCGCCCGGGCGGGCTCGACGGCTTTGCCGGCCAGGTCCACCTGCTCGCCCCCGGCAAGCCCCTGCGCCAGGCGATCGACACCGGCCGGCTGCACTCCATGATCTTCTGGGGCCCGCCCGGGACCGGCAAGACCACCCTGGCGCGGCTGGTGGCGGCGCGCTCCGGGGCCCATTTCATCAACCTCTCCGCGGTGCTCGCCGGGGTCAAGGACATCCGCGAGGCGGTGGCCGAGGCGCGCGCCCGGCGCTCGGTCGAGGACCGCGCCACCGTGCTCTTCATCGACGAGGTGCACCGCTTCAACAAGGGCCAGCAGGACGCCTTCCTGCCCCATGTCGAGGACGGCACCCTCACCTTCATCGGCGCCACCACCGAAAACCCCTCCTTCGAGCTCAACAACGCGCTCCTTTCCCGCGCCCGGGTCTATGTCCTCAAGCCATTGGGCCTCGACGACCTCACGGCCGTCCTGCGGCGCGCCCTGGCCGATCCCGTGCACGGACTCGGCACCCGCGACCTGGCACTCTCCGCCGAGGGCGCCCGCCTGCTCGCCGAAGCCGCCGACGGCGACGCTCGCCGCGCGCTCAACCTGTTGGAACTGGCAGCCAGCTTAAGCCCCGGCGGGGTGATCGGGGCCGAGACCGTGGCCGAGGTGATGGCCGGGGCCCTGCGCCGCTTCGACAAGGGCGGCGACCTCTTCCACGACCAGATATCGGCCCTGCACAAGTCCATCCGCGGCTCGGCCCCGGACGCCGCGCTCTACTGGCTGGCGCGCATGATCGACGGCGGCTGCGACCCCCTCTATATCGCCCGCCGCCTGGTGCGCATGGCGACTGAGGACATCGGCAACGCCGACCCCCGCGCCCTGGCCCTGGCGGTCGACGCCTGGGACACCCAGGAGCGCCTGGGCTCACCCGAGGGCGAACTGGCCCTGGCCCAGGCGGCCGTGTACATGGCCTGCGCCGCCAAGAGCAACGCCGTCTATCTCGCCTGGAACGCCGCCCTGGCCGACGCCCGCCGCGGCGGCACCGCCGCAGTCCCGCCCCACCTGCGCAACGCCCCCACCCGCCTCATGAAGGCCCTGGGCCATGGCCGCGCCTACCGCTACGCCCACGACGAACCGGGCGGCTATGCCGCCGGCGAACGCTACTTCCCCGAAGAACTGGGCGAGCGGCGCTACTACGAGCCCACCGACCGGGGGCTTGAGATCCGCATCCGCGAAAAGCTGGAGCGCCTGCGCGCCCTGGACCGGGCGGCGCGCGGTGAGAGGACCTAGCCCCCGGGGGCGCAGCGACAAGGGCCAGGCCCCCGGGCCGCTGCAACCGGACAGGTAAAAAGTCATCCGGAGTTCGCCTATACTATCCCCATCACCGCTGTCCCCAGAACCGCCCGGAACCCTGTCTGTCCCCAGGACCGCGGGGGCGGAGCGAGCCATCTGTCGACAACGGGCGCCCCCTGCTTGACTTCTGGAATATGGAGACGCTGCGATGACCGATCGAAAGTCGACGTCCATGGGCGCGGGATTCCCATGGCTTTTCATGGGACTGACATTTGGTCTTTCCTGGCCCATCATGATTGCCTACATCCTGTCCGGCACGACGGCACAGGGTGCGACCCCTGCTTTGACTATTGCCTGCTCCGCGCCGAGCCTGGTAGGGATTCTACTGACCTATTTCACCTCGGACCGCGCCGGTTGGGCCGATTTCTGGAAGCGCGTCGTCAGCTTCAAGCTGATTGGATTGAAGTGGTTCGCGGTGATCATTTGTCTGTACCCCTGCTTGTTGGTCTTGGGTTTACTGGCCGATAAGCTGTTCGGCGGTGCGTTTCCGCCACTCGGCGGGGCGCAGCAGATGCTCCTGCACCCCGCGGCCCTGCTGCTCATTGTGGGCAGAGGGATGATGATCGGCGGCCCCCTCAGTGAAGAACTCGGCTGGCGCGGCTTCGCCCTCGACCGCCTTCAGAACAGATGGAACGCACTGACTGCGAGTCTGCTTCTCGGTATTGTTTGGGCAGTCTGGCACTTGCCGCTTTTCTATATCAAGGGCAACGATCATACTGCCATGTCATTCTGGCTTTTCAGTCTCTATGTGGTGTCCCTGTCGGTACTGATGACGTGGGTCTACAATAATACCCAGCGCAGCATCCTATCAGCGATCCTCATGCATTTCATGGTCAATGAAACCTATACATTCATGGCGCCGGATGGACCCCCATTGGCGTCGAGCGCATTTGCGGCCGTCACGGTGATGATCGTCATAGCCGCGCTGGTTGTTGTCGGCCGGTGGGGATTCAAGACCTTGACGTTACGCAGCAGCGCAGGTCGGGTCAGCGCAGCGTAACCCGACATCCGGCGCTGCGAACGCGAGGTCCCGCCGGGCCTGACCGACGCCGCTCCTCGGCGTCAGTCCGGCCCGGCGCCGCTCCGCTCCCGGCCCACCCGACCCCGGCTCCGCCGGCCTGGCCTATGGACCTCGAGCCAGGCGGAAGCCCAGCCCGCCGAGACGGTCGGCCGGCCCCCCGCGGTTGCGCTGCGCGGAGCGGCAGTTCCCGGCATGGCCGATCCAGCCACCGCCGCGCGCCACGCGCCTCCGACCCGTCTCAGGCCCCGTAGGGTCCTCAATGGGTTCCGCGGGGTAGTCGCCGTACCAGTCCCGGCACCACTCCCAGACATTCCCATGCATCTGATAGAGGCCCCAGGCGTTGCAGGGCAGGGCCCTGACCTCGACCGTTTGTTCCCGGTACAGCCCCTTGGCGCCGCCGGGATAGGGGTGGTTGCCGTCGTAGTTGACCTGCTCCGGGGTGATCTGGTCCCCGAACCAGAAGGGTGTCCGGGTCCCGGCACGGCAGGCGTGCTCCCACTGCGCCTCGGTCGGCAGACAGGCGTCCAGACCGGGCAGCAAGTCGTTCAGCCGCCCGATGAACTGCTGGACCTGGTCCCAGTCGACCTGTTCCACCGGCCGCTGCGCGCCCTGGAAGTGGCTCGGGTTCTCGCCCATCACCGCCTGCCAGAGTGCCTGGGTGCAGGCGGTGTCCGCCAGCCAGAGGCCCTGGGTGAGGGTCACCCAGTTTTGGCGCTCGTCGTCGAAGCGCTGCGGCTCATCCGCGGGCGAACCCATGAGGAAGCGCCCCGGTGGAACCCACCGCAGACATTGGCGCACCCCCTTGACCCGGAAGGCGACCCAGGGCCCGTAGCGGTCCTCGCCCCACTCGCCGGCCCAGTCGAACGGGAAGACCGGCGGCAACAGCGGCTCAGGCACGCAGACACCCGGATGACGACGGGAACATGCCGTACCGGCACCACGGACCGGAGGTCGAGGCTTCAGCCGGACGCGGCCCGCCGCCCGCTGAAGCGTCGACCTCCGGTCGGGTCGCCCCGGTCACCGCAGGTCGCGCGGGCCTCGTGGGTCTCGTCCCCACGCCCCGCGTGGGTCTCGTCCCCACGCCCCGCGCGGGTCTCGTCCCCACGCCCCGCGCGGGTCTCGTTCCCACGCTCCGCGTGGGTCTCGTTCCCACGCTCCGCGTGGGAATGCATCCCAGGACGCTCCGCGTCCCGAATCCCTCACCACTCACGACAGACCTCCAAGAGCCCTGACTCGCCCAAATAAACCCGCGCACTCGAATACCGCCACTGCTCAGGCCGGTCCACATACCCCCGCTTCACCGGATTGAAATGAATGTAATCGACCTTCTGCCGCATCATCGCCGCCGACCCGATCAACTCCGGGTGTGACCCCTCCTGCCAGAACTGGTGCTCCCGGTCCGCCTTGTGGGCGCGCTTGGCGAAGGCCAGGCGGTCCAGGTAGGCGCGCACGCCCCGCTCGGTCAGCAGCCGGATCAGCTCGTGGGCCGTCCAGGACTTGAAGCGCGCCAGGACCTCGCCCAGCCCCGGGGCCTGGACCACCAGGTGCAGGTGGTTCTCCAGCACCACCCAGGCGTAGACCTTGAGGCCGGCATTCGCCTGGAGGAAGCGCAGGCTGTCCAGCAGGATGTCGACCGTCTCCGGGCGGGTGAAGACCGGTAGCCACTCCAGGACGGTGCAGGTCACGAAGTGGGGTTGGTCCGGCTCGGTGATCTTGTAGCGGCTGCGGCCCATGGGGGTACCCCGTTTCGGTCTTGGCTCTTGGTCTCTGCGCTGGACTCGGGACGCGGAGCGTCCCAGGATGCATTCCCACGCGGAGCGTGGGAACGAGGGGACCCGGGCTCACCGCTTCAGTACCTTACGCCAGGCCCCGCGCAGGACCTGACCGACGCCGCTCCACGGCGTCAGTCCGGCCCCGCGCTCCCCCGGCTCCGCTTCACCGGACCCCGGCTCCGCCGGCCTGCCCGATGGACCTAGGGCAAGCCGGAAACCGGCAAGGGGGAAGCGGAAGCCGGGGACGACGTGGTCGCGGAACGCGGAGCGCAGGTACCGCGCCTCGCCGGCCCAACTGCCGCCGCGCAGCACACGCCACACGCCCGGAGCACCCGGGGGGTCGATCGTCGTGCCTTCAGGATAGTCCCCATACCAGTCCTGACACCACTCCCAAACGTTACCGTGCATCTGATAGAGGCCCCAGGCATTGCACGGCAGGGCCTTGACCTCGACGGTTTGACTCCGGTCGATGCCCTTCGGCCCATCGCCGTAGGGGAAATCACCGTCGTAGTTCACCTGATCGGTCGTGATCGTCTCGCCAAAGGAGAAGGGTGTCGCGGTCCCCGCCCGGCAGCCATACTCCCACTCAGACTCGGTCGGCAGGCGCAGGCCGAGCCCCGGGACGGCCGCGTTGAGCCGCGCGATGAACGCCTGCACCTGCTCCCAGTCCACCTGCTCCACCGGGCGCTCCGCACCTTTGAACCGGCTCGGGTTCTCGCCCATCACCGCCTCCCACAGGGCCTGGGTGCAGGCGGTGTCCGCGAGCCACAGGCCGCGGGTGAGCAGGACCTGGTGTTGTCTCTCGTCGTCCGACCGCTCGGGCTCATTGTCCGGCGAACCCATGGTGAACTCCCCGGGCCAGACCCAACGCATCCGCTGGGTGATGCCCTTGAACACGAATTCGGCCCAGAGGCCGTGTTCGTCGCGGCCGATCCGCTGGGCCCAGCCTGGCCGGGCGAGTTCGCCATGGCGCCAGTCGCGGTAGTCCGGCTCGTCCCAGAAGGCGGCCCTGGGGATCGGCAGGTCGCGGATCTCCATGGCGGTTTCGAGCCCCAGGGCCTCGCCGGGCGAGACCCAGCGCAGCCGCCGCGTCCCCTCCCCTTGCGCCAGATCCACATAGAGCCCGGAGCCGTCGCGCCCGATGGCCTGGGCCCAAGCGGGCTTGGTCAGGGGCTCGATGGTGAGTACCGCGTCATAGGCGTGCAGGATGATCCCGGCACCGGTGAGGGGGATGCGGCCCTGCACTCCGGGCGGGGCGCTGGATTGGCGCTGCCGCTCGTCCAGGGGGGCGTACTGCACCGGGGTCTCGGTCTGGCGCAGATACGCCAGGGGGCTGGCGGGGATGGGATCGGCGGGGTCAATGCCCGGATCCGCACCGGGCCCCAGTGCGTCGAACAGGGGCGGGTTGAGCATCAGCACCAGGGCCTCGCCCTGCTGTATCAGGGTCCAGACCCGCGGCCGCGCCGCATCGGCCAGGACCCAATCGACCGCCGAGAGCTTCAGCCCCGGCGGCAGGGCGCAGGTACCGGCCAGCAGGTCGTCGCGGTGGGCCTGCACCCAGAGGGCGGCTTGGCGGTCGTCCTGCCAGGCGTCCGCGGGCTGGCGCTCACCCAGACGCCCGGCGTACTGCCGCAAGCGGCGCGCCTGGTCCGGGTCCCCGGTCTCCTCCAGGGTGCGCAGGGTGGCGGCACGGTAGGCGGCGGCGTCCGCCACCAGTTCACGCAGGTCCGCGCCGGCATCCGCGCCCAGCAGTTGGCCCAGATTGACCGTCTCCGCCGCGCCCACCGACCCGGGAAGGTGCCGGTGGTGCTCGAGCAACAGGTGGCCGGCCAGGCGGCGCTCGGCCACGGGGTAGCCACCGAAGGCCGCGCGACGCGCCTCCCAGCGGTCGCGGTCCGACCACTCCGCCGCCCCGGCCCGGTGCTCCAGGTCGGCGTGAAACCAGGCGGCGGCCTCGGCCCCGACGTCCATGCCCGGCGCGCCCAGGCGGTGACGCAGGGCGCGCAGCAAGGCCGGCTCCACGCGGATCGCCGGGGCCAGCAGGTCCAGGAGGCGCCGGGCGCCGGGGTCCTCGGCCGGGTTCGCGGGTACCGCGGGGGCGGCGCGCGGCGTGCCGATACGCGCGGGCAGCCGGTGCCGACGGTCCCAGGTGAAGGGGCGGTAGGCGCGGGTCAGGTCCGGGTCCCAATAGCGCGGCGGGCAGGGCAGCAGGGCGACCGGGCGCACCCCGGCCCGGCGCAGTTGGGCACCGAGCGCGCCCCAGGCAGCCCGCCGGTCGGGGTCGGCGTAGCAGCCGAAGTCGCCGACGACGAGGACGGGGTGCTGCGCATCCCACCGGCGCACGCTGGGCAAGGTACGGAAGCGGCGCGCGTCCAGTCGCTCGATGAAGGGGCCCGCCGGACCTTCGGTGGTGGCCAGGACCTGAAGCCCGAGGGGTCCGCGCAGCCGCGTCAGTGGCCGGATCAGGGCGGCAAGGTCGGCGTGAAAGGGCTCCAGATAGGGCGAGAAGTCCAGGATCACGCGGGCGGCGGGCGCCCAGTGCTGATGCCGCCGGCGCGGCAGGCGGCGCGGCACCTGCCCGCGGGCGGCGAGTTCGACCATGCGCTCCAGATCGACCGCCCGGTCGTCGCGCGTCTGACCCAGGGCGGCGCGCAGGAAGGGCCAGAGGCGCCGCCAGGGCAGCAGGGGTTCGGGCGCGGGCGTGAAGGGACCCACCGCGCGCGGGGTCCCCGGGGGGAGGCGCCGCGCCTGATGCCACCAGGCCGGGCGCTCCCCGACCGCGGTGCTGCGCGGGATCGACTCCCAGGCGGTGACCCGATACAGGGTCACGCCGGTGACGGCGCCCGGGGACACCGCCGCGGCGACTGGCCCCGCCGCGGGGAGATCCTCGGGGGCGCGTTGCCGCTGGGGCGGCGGCGCGGCCGCGGGACGCCACTCGAAGCCCGCCAGGTCGGCCATGGCCGCGAGCCCGGCCTCCCCCGCGGCCCCCAGGAGGCGCAGCAGGTCGGCACGGCCGACCGCGGCGCGGTTGGGCGGGGAGCGACCGACGGCCATCAGAGGTCCACGGACGCCTTCTTGAGGGCGAAGTCCGCGATGTGTCCGAAGAGCCGGGTCTGCTCCGGCTCCCGCTCACGCGCGTCGGTCAGGTGCGCGGTCATATGCTCGAGCGCGCGCAGGATGTCCAGGTATTCGGCCTGACCGGGCGGGGCCCCGCCCGCCTTGAGCGCCTCCTGCCGGTCCTCCCACAGGCGCTCCGCGACGAGCAGGCGCACCGCCGGGAAGGAGTCCGGGAAGTGCCGCTGCCCACGGTCCTGGAGGAAGGCGACGAACTCCGGCCGGGTCGCGGGCAAGGCGAGCCGCAGGACCAGGCAGCGGCGCACGAAGGCGGCCGGGAGTTCGCGCTCCTCGTTGGTGGTGATCACCACCAGGGGCGGCGGCCCCTCGCCATGCCGGACCGGCGCGTCCAGGTAGGGCACGGTGAAGGCGCTGTTGCCCAGGACCTCCAGCAGGCCGTTGGGCAGGTCCGGCTCGGCCTTGTCGATCTCGTCGATGAGGAGCACCGCACCCTGCGCCGGGGTCCACCCGGGCGGCCTCTCCGGGGCGCGCAGCGGATGGCGACACCGCTCGTGCTGGACGCGGGCGGAGTCATAATCGAACGTCCACCACAGCACGCCCGGGCTCAGATACCGCAGTGGGTTGAGGGCAGGACCCACGTCCTCGACTCGCGCCGCGCCCAGGGCCTGGGCCTCACCGAGCCGGGCCACGGCATCGAAGCGCCACTGCAGGTCCTGCGGTTCGCTGCGCGAGTGCACGACCTCGGAGACGAAGAGCCGCCCGCATACCACGGCCGCCGCCCGCGCCAACTGGCTCTTGCCCACGCCCGGCTCACCGCGCACCAGGAGCGGGCGCCCGGCGGCGATGGCGGCGGCGATGGCGTAGGCATCCGGTTCCGCGAAGACGTGACAGGACTCGGGCCAGGAGCCGACGGCCGGCAGGGTCCGGCGTTCGCCGACGGGGATGCGGGGGATGGCGGTCATGGGCGCGGGCCCTCGATAGTGCCGACACATTGGGAGATGAAAATACGCAGGTCCTGCTCCGTGATGTCGCCGAAAAGTGCCTCGCCCGGTGCCTCGATCGGGATAATCTTTATGCCGATGCTTTCCAGGCACGCGAGAATCTCGGAAGTGGTGTAGCGGCCATCGCCCTGGGCACGGTCGACCGTCGCGTAGTGCGGGGGGCCGCCAGATCTGCGGCTAAACGCCACCGCGGTGGCCAGTTCTTTCACTTTCTCATCGTCGAACTGCGGGGGTGGGGTGTCCCACGGGAAACAAGCCTTTTTCCAAACTGCAACCCGGACCTGGTGCAGGTCGGGCGCCGAACTCTCCCAACCGGCCTCCGCCGCACCAGCCGCGCCCAGTACGTTGCCCTTGCCGATCAGCTTCCCGCCCAGGACTGTGAACTCCGGGGGCTTGTCGCCCCCGGCCCAGCACATCCACACCACTTCCGCACTGACCTCGGTACCGACACTGAACGCGCACTCGAAGGGCTTGTCAGGCCGCTCCTTCTGGACCAGGCGGGCAAGGAGCCAACCGAGGATGCGGCGGGCGGCCGCCTGCAACGGACCGGCCCAAGCCTCATCGGCCATCCCGGACCGACAGGTTCGGGCGGCGGCGTTGAAGTCGAGCAGGGCCGTGGTCCCATCCTTGCGACACAGGCACTCACCCAGCCCGGCCTCCGTCGCGGCCCCCAGTCGGGCCGCCAGACAGCGGCGCAACGGGGCAGTCTCCGGCAATTGGAGCGCCTCCTCGATCCTGCGCGCAAACTCCGGATTGAAGCGGTCCACCACGGTCGGCAGTGCGGCCGTCTGGGGGAGGATCAGGGTCCCCATGGACGCGGTCAGACGATCGAGGAGTGCGGCGAAATCGGTCGCGACATGCACGTCGTCGGTCAGTGCGTTCATGTCCGCCAGGATGTCCGAGAGGTCGTCGATGGAGCGACGGATATCACGATAGTGGTTGAGCGCCGTATGCGCGCTGGTGGTATGGTCCTGCTGCCGCAGCCCCTTGATCTTGTTTTCAAGCGCTTCGGCTTTTTCCTCCCAGAAGCGTAAATAGTCGATGCGGTCGAGGTGGTCGTAAAAGGGCGTGCCGCGCACCAGGATCGGATAGACCCGCCGGTGGAAATCCTTGTTCTTCTCGATCTCCAGCAGCTCGAACAGGCAGTTCTCGGACCGCAAGTAGTCCGCGCTCAGCACGACGACGACCGCACCGCCCCGGCCAAGCCGGCGCATGTAGTCCCGGATCGATTCGCCATACTTGATCGCATTCGCGTCGCGCTGCAAGTCGATTCCCCGCGCCGTGCAGACCGCCTGGAGTCGGTCGACGATCTCCTGGCTCGGCGGCTTCCAGGCGTAGGAGACATAGACGGAGTGCTGCGGCATTGGTTCCTCCTGGCGCGGGTGGGCGTGCGGATGATGGCTGTGATCGAGCGCCGCGGCAGCGGACCCGGACGGCGGGGGCGCAGGCCCAACCGCGGGGGCGGCGGGGGGCGGGACTGCGGCCGGGGCTGGCACCGCCGGCTTGGCCGGCGGCCTGAGCACGGCATCCGCGGCGCCGCTGCAGGGACGCACCAGCTTGAATGGGATCGGCCCGGTGTCGGTCGCCTCGACCGGCAGGTCGTTGCTGTCGGCATTGATCCGCAGTTCTCCGCCCGATAACTCGCCGCGCCGCGGCCACAGGACCAGGGTGCCGGCCTGGGGCCCGCCGAGGTTGATCCGACCCGCGGTATAGCCGTGCAGGCGCGTCTCTTGACCGCCATAGTGCTCCAGGCCGAAGAGCGAGCGGCCCTGGAACAGGAACTTCTCCGGATTGGCGTTGACGGCGCTGCGCAGACGATAGGGTTCGTGCAGGTGCCCGCAGAGGTGGACGGCGAAGCGGCCGTCGTCCGTGATCTGCCCCTCCAGGTGGCCGCGGGACACGGTGTCGAGCCACGCCGGGGGATGATGGCTCATGAGCAGACAGGCGTGGTGGCGCTCGGCCCAGTCCAGCCCGCTGCCGCCGCAGGCCGCAGGGAACTGGAGACCGTGCAGGACGAGCCTCTTTTCATAGTCGTCCTTCGTCAGTTGCAGGGCGGCGGTATTCAGACCGAGGATGCCCAGGCGACAGCCGTCACGCGCGAACGTGGCGCTGAAATCGCCCGGCAGGGCCCCGCGGGTCAGTTCGACCAGGCCGTTGGTTCCCAACTGCGGGGCCACGCGGCGATCCCACCAGGCGCGGTATTCGGCGAAGGCCGTGTCGATCGTCTGGCGGGCGACCGCATCCGGTTTGTCCCAAAAGACCTGCGGCAGCCGTGGCTGCCCGCGCCAGGCCGCAAGCACGCTCAGACCCTCGTCGTCGGTTTCCGGCCGCTGCAGGTCATGGTTGCCGGGGACCGCGAGCAGAATTGGCTGCCGTCCGCCCTGAAGCGCTGCGATGCAATCGCCGAGCCGCGTCAGGCGGGCGTCAAGTTCATCGAACTGCGCCCGGGTACCCCGATCGGTCAGATCGCCGGTGAACAGGATCAGGTCCCAGGGGCCGCAGCGCGGCTGGAGGATCGCCAGGTCCTTGCGCAGGCGCTCGAGCACCGTGTCCCAGAGCCATCGGTCCTCGCGCATCCCGCAGTGCAGGTCCGTGAAGTGCAGCCAGTTGAAGTGCATCGGCCGTTCCCCTTGTTGTTGTGGGCCGCTGCCTATCATGCACGGGGCGGGCGGGTTGTGCCAATGGCGACCGGGGCCGGTGGCCCGCGGGGGAGGCTTGCGGGTCCCGGGGCACTGCCGGCAGGCCGCCCGGTCGGGTTAGGCTTCGCGGCCTTGCTCATCGTTCCGGCCGGCAGCCATCTTCCGGAGTCCAAGGCTTCAGCCTTGGTCCTGTCCATCCAAGGCTGAAGCCTTGGACTCCGGCCCGGGGCGGCCGGTACGATGATCAAGGCCTCAGTTGGCCTCGATCATCACTGCGGCTACCCTGGTGCCCGAGAGGTCGCTGGTCCGCACAGCGCCGTATACATCCTGATCAATGTCTGGTTCCATCAGTTCCCTGGTGCCCGAGAGGTCGCTGGTCCGCACAGCGGACCCTACGGTCGCGGGGCCGTAGGGTCCGCTGTGCGGACCACAGACCTCGCAGTTGGCTGATTGACCAGATTTCTGAGGCGGTATCCGGGTCAGGCAGCCTGGGCCCCGCATAGATTCACGCGGATCTGAATCTCCTCCCAGGGCACCCACAGGAGCCCCGCGGCAGTCTTCTCCACCAGTCCCAGGTCCGACAGCTTGAGCGTGTCGGCCTGCACCTCGGTCTCGCCGCGCCCCACATTGCCGGCCAGGGCCGCGACGGACGCGGGTCCCAGCACCTTGAGCGCCTCCAGCAGCGCCAGACGCGCCGGGGTGAGTTCGCCAAAGAGCTGGGCCGCGCTGGAGTAGCCCAGGTGGTAATCCGCCTCCGGCACCGGCTGACCGGCGTCCACCAAGGCCGCAACCTCCAAGGCGCGCTGGAAATACTCCCCGCGGCGCGGGATCTCGACAATTGCCTTAGACATAAGCCTCTCCCGCCAGGCGCCGCACGTCGGCGCGAAAATCCGCGAGCAGCCGCGACAAGGTCGTGAACAGATAAGGTTCCTCACGCAAGCCCGCGTGCCGGTGGTCACCCTTGCCCGCCTCGTTGTCGTAACGCACCAGGCAGCGCCCGTTGCGCCCGCAGTACAGCCGGTACTTCAGCCCGTGCGGGCGCTCCGCCGAGACTGCCGGTAAGCGCCAGACCACCAACTGCACCAGGGTGCCGTCGGGCCAGACCTCTTTGGAGTCGATGATGCGCTCGGCCTTCATCCGTTGCACGATAGGCAATCGCGGGCAGGTCCGCAAGGCGCCGTAGGTCGGGGCGAAGTCATTGCGACGCCTGAGAAACCGCGGCGGGGCCGGTCCGCGCAGCGGACCCTACGGGCGCCGAGGCCGTAGGGTCCGCTGTGCGGACCACCGACCTCGCAGTTGACTGATTGGCCGCGATTATGATCAAGGCCCCCAGAGACGACTTGTCTGCATCGGCGGCCGACCGGTTCCAGTCCGTGCCCAGGTCCGCTAGGATGGGCCGGGCGCTGCCGGGCCTCGGCCAGCGCCGCACCACCCTCGCCACTGACCGCTGACCAGGGACCACTTGCCCAAACATGACCGCGGACACCCAAGCACCAGCCCCGGCGCCGCCGCCGATCCCGCCCGCCCCCGTGGCGCCGGCCGCGGCCCCGCTCGGCCGCCGCCGCCATCCCGTGATCCGGGTCCTGCGTCTGCTGGGCGCGATCCTGGTCCCGGCCCTGCTCCTGACGGTGCTGCTGCTGGGGCTGGTGCTCGGGACCCAGAGCGGGTTGCGCACCGCGCTCGCGCTGGCGCAGGACCTGGCACCGGGGCTGATCCAGGTGGGCAAGGCGCAGGGCCGGGTCCTGGGGCGGCTGCACCTGGAGGACGTGGCGATCCGGCTGCCGGACCTGGATCTCCGCCTGGGCAGCTTCGATCTGGACTGGTCGCCGCTGGCCGCGGTCACCGGGACCCTGCGCGTCGCCCGGGTCGTCGCCCGCGATGTCGATGTGGTCACGACGCCGTCCGAGGCCGCGCGGGCCGCGGCCATCGTCCTGCCGCAGATCGCGCTGCCCCTGCAGATCGAGATCGGCGAGGCCCTGGTGGAGAACCTGCGGGTCCTGCACCGCGGGGTGGACACGCCGCTCTTCGTGCTGGATCGCGCCGCCCTGGGGGCGCGTCTCACCGGCAGTGCCCTGGACCTCGTCGGGTTGGAACTGGCCGCGGGCCAGTATGGGCTCACGATCAGGGGCGCGGGCCAGGCCCAGTTGACGGACCAGTATCCATTGGACCTGCAACTGGACTGGGACCTGACCATGCCGCCCGCGGTGCAGATCGCGGGCCGGGGGCACCTCAGCGGGGACCTCGGCCGACTGGTCGTCACCTACGACCTGACCGGTTCCGCCCAGGCGACACTGAGCGCACAGGTGGACGACGTGCTGGGGCGCCCGCGCTGGGGCGCCGTGGTGCGCATCGAGGGCGTGCGGGTGCCGGACTTCCAGGCGGACGCCCCCGAGGTGGCGGTGCGCGGACGCCTCGAGACCCATGGGGACCTGGAGGCCGCGACCCTCACCGGCAGCCTGGACGGCACGGCGCCGAATCGGGCGGACTTCGGCCACCTGCAGGCGGCCCTGGACGCCCGGTGGAAGGACCGGCGGCTCGACCTGCGCACACTCGACCTCACCGAATCAGTCTCCGGGGCGCGCTTTTCCGCCACGGGCGACCTGGATCTCAATCCCAGCCCCGGCACGTTCAAACTCAACGGCACCTGGGAGCGGCTGCGCTGGCCGCTCACTGGCACCCTGACCGCCACCGCACCCCAGGGCCGGGTCCAGGCCTCCGGCACCTTCGACGCCTATGACTATGCGGTCTCCGGGGCGGTGCAGGGCCCCGCCTTCCCGGCCGTCGACCTCGATCTGCGGGGCCAGGGGGACGCTAAGGGGACCCGGATCAGCGCACTCAGGGTGCTTACTCTGGGCGGCAGCCTGGAGGCGGCCGGCAGCGTCGCCTGGGCACCGGAACTGGGTTGGGACCTGAAGGCCGGGGCCAGGGACCTGAATCCGAGCGGGATCGTCCCCGGGATCGAGGACCGGATCGGCTTCAGTCTGACGACCAAGGGCGGGCTTGCCGGCTTCAGCTATGACCTGACGGCCGCCTCCCAGGGCCCCGGGCTCCCCCCGGCGCGCCTGCTGCTGGGCGGCAAGGGCGACCTGAAGGGGACCGAGATCGCGTCGCTGCGTCTGGAGGTCCTGAAGGGCCGCATCGATGGCCGTGCCCGCTTCGCCTGGGACCCGGCGGTGACCTGGGAGGCGGACCTGGCTGCCGTGGGGCTCGACCCCGGGTCCTATGCCCCCGGGTGGCCGGGCCGCATCGACGGGCGTCTCAGCAGCCGCGGTACCCTGGAGGCCAAGGGTCCGAACCTGACGGCGACGCTCACCGGGGTCCAGGGGACCTTGCGCGGCTATCCCATCGCCGCCGCGGGTCAGGTGCAGATGGCGGCGGGGACCATTCGGATCCAGGGGCTCAGCGCCTCCTCCGGCCCCAGCAGTGCGCGGGTGGACGGCGTCATCGATGAGAAGCTCGACCTGCGCTTCGACCTCGCCTCGCCGGACCTGGCGAGTCTCATGCCGGGGGCCAAGGGGAGCGTCCAGGCGCGCGGCAGGGTGCAGGGGGCGATCAAGGCGCCGACGGTGGCACTTCAGATCGATGCCAGGGACGCCGCCCTGGCCGGTCAGGGGATCACGCGCCTCACGGGCTCCGTGGACCTGGCCCTGGCGCCGGACGGCCCCTTGCGCGTCCAACTGGACGGCCAGGGGCTGACGGCCGGGGGCCTGCACTGGGAGCGGCTGGAGGTGCGCGGGGACGGCAGCGTGCCGAACCATCGCCTCAGCGTCACGGCCCGCGGCCAACCCCTGTCCATCCGGCTGGAGGCGGCCGGCGGACTCACGCTGGCCGGTGCCGGCCCGGCCGCGTATCGGGGGACCCTGAGCCGCCTGGACCTGGACAGCGAACGCTACGGCAACTGGCGTCTCCCGCAGGCCATGCCGCTGCGCCTGACCGGCCCCAAGGTCGCGGCGGGCCCCCTGTGTCTGCGCAACACCAAGGGCTCCGGCGGCTGTCTCGGGTTCGAGCAGACGGCCCCGGGCGAATGGACGGCGACCATCGATCTGGACCCGCTGGGGGCCGAGTTGGTCCAGGACCTGTTTTCCGCGAACCTGGCGGCGCAGGGCGCCGCCCGGGTCAAGGGGCGCTTTGCGGCCAAGGGTCCGGTGCTGACCGGCAGCGCCCTGGCCGAGATTCCCCAGGGGCGGCTGCGCCTGGACCTCGGCCAGGCCAGGTTCGAGGAACTCGACCTCTCCCGGACGCGGCTGACCCTGGACGCCGGGGCGCGGGGCCTGGGGGCGCGCCTGGACCTGCCGCTGAAGGGCCTGGGTCAGTTCGAGGCCGCGGTGGACCTGCCGGGCTGGCGCCTCGACGCCCCGGCGCGCCCGGATCAGCCCTTGCGCGGTGGGGTGCACGGGGGCGTGGCCGGGCTCGCGCGGTTCTCCAACCTGGTCCCGAACCTGACCGGCATCACCGGCAAGCTGGCCCTGGACTTCGACCTGGGCGGCACCCTGAGCCGGCCCGGGGTCAAGGGCCAGGCGACGCTGCGCGGCTTCGGTGCCGAGGTGCCGCTGTTGGGCACCAGGATCACCAACCTCGATGTCACACTCACGGCGCCGGCCCTGGAGCGGCTGACCATCCAGGGCCAGGGGGAGGTGGGCGGCCGGCGCCTGTGGCTCAGCGGTGACGCCGAGGGCGGCGCCGGCGGTTTGAGCGGCCAAGTGCTGATCGCCGGTGAGCGGCTCAAGGTCGCAGATACCAAGGAATATCAGGTCACCCTGTCACCCCACATCGAGATCGGCCTGACCCCCCAGGGCGCCCGGGTGCGGGGCGAGATCAAGGTCCCGCTGGCGCGCATCCGGCCGCGCAAGCTCCCGGCCGGGACCCTGCTGCCGTCCCCGGACATCGTGTTGGTCGATCAGGCCGGGGCGGCCAAGCCGCCGTTTCCGGTCGACATCGACCTGCGTCTCACCCTGGGCAACGACGTGACCATCGACGCCTTCGGGGTGCGCGGGCGCCTGATCGGCGACCTGCGCATCCTGCAAGCCCCGGGCCGGGAACTGCTGGGCGACGGCCAATTGGCGATCGTGGACGGGGTCTACCGCTTCAACCCCGGGATCGGGCTGGGCACCGACCTGATCCCCATCCTGAGCAACCTGGGCACCGAGTTGGGCACCCCCCTGACCATCACCCAGGGGCGGCTGGTCTTTTCCAACAGCCCCATCGGCAATCCGGGGCTCCTGCTCATGGCCCAGCGCGAGAGCGGCAGCCTCAACGCCGGGGTGCGGGTGGTGGGTACGCTGCGCAACTCCCGACTCGCCTTCTTCTCCGAGAGCGACCCGGGAATGAGTCAGGCGGAGATCACCAAGTATCTGCTAACCGGGATCGCGCCCCGCACCGACACGGGGCAGGGGGGCCAGTCACTGTCGGTGGGGACCTATGTGGCGCCCAACCTGTATATGGAATACGTCAGCGGTATCGGCGACAGCCAGAACGCGGTCAAGCTGCGCTATGATTGGAGCCGCAATATCGAACTCGAGGCCGAAAGCGGGGACGCCCCGGGCGCGGATATCTTCTACAAGTTCGAGCGCTGACGGGGAAAATAGAGAAGGATTGTCCGCAAATGAACGCAAATGAACGCAAATGGGGGAAGGCGGGGGTCGGCGCCGAGAGGGATGCATCCCGGTGCGGCGCTGGTCGTTACATGGACAAGGCGCCCGACACGGCGTCTTGGGTCGTGCTCGGGGCTTGGACGCGCCACGACCACCTGAAGCCATTGCTTCCCATTTCTTATTTGCGTTCATTTGCGTTCATTTGCGGACAAATAGTCTTCTCTTTCGCCCTCGCGGCGACCGCCGCGGGCCTCGACCCGACGACCGTCATCGCCTTCGACCTGGACCGCCTCGATGCCGCCGGCCTCCAGGGGCCGCCCGGCGGGCGGCGCGCCCTGGACTACGAGTTCTGTATCCCGCGGGATCAGGAGGCCCGGGATCAGGTGGCGGCCATCGACCCCAGCGCCCGCTTTCATCCGGGCAGTCGCGGGCGCAGCGGCTGCGGACCGGATCAGGTCCTGGTGCTCGGTAACACCCACCAGCCCGGTTATCGCGCGATCCTGCTGACCCTCGCCGCCCTGCCCTTCGTGACGCGCATCGCGGAGGCCCTGTTTGAATAGCCGTTGTTCCCTGTGACTGCGCAATTCGGTGGTATCATCTTTATGTGACGAGTCACGTACAAGCCAGACACAATCGTTGTCGTTGTCGTTGTCGTTGTCGTTGTCGTTGTCGTAATCGTAATCGTAATCGGAGAAGAGATAGAATCCGCGCCACGGCGATAACCTTGATAACGACAACGACGCCAAGAGTATTCCCTAATGCACTTGTTTAACTTATCTGTGAACAGTTCCTGATCTTATGAGACAGATAGAAATCCGGTCTTGGAGTACCAGTCCCGGCGACAGCACACCAACCACAGCGTTTTACCGCGATGACCCCAGAAAGAGCAGTTATCCACAGATGAACACAGATGAACACAGATTATTCATTGACTTACGCTTGGCCGGTGATTGTGGCAATAGCGATAAGCGCATGACCATTCAAAGAAAATCAGTGCTCATCCGTGTTCATCTGTGGATTTTGGGATGAACGATCCCGACACTGAGCCTTGTGCCGAACTCCTGCCCCGCGCCCCCGCGCTGCGGCATCCGCGCTACTGGCCCAGTTGGCTTGCCGTCGGCCTGGCCTATGCCCTGGGTCGACTCCCCTTTCGGCTCCTGTGGGCGCTGGGTCAGGGCCTCGGCCGGCTCGGGTATTACCTGGCCGCGGACCGGCGCGAGGTCGCCCGCCGCAACCTGGGCGTCTGTCTCGCCGACCGCACACCGACGCAGCGCGAGCGCATCCTGCGCGCCCATTTCGGCTGGCTGGGAGTCGCGGCCGTCACCCAGGGGCTGGTGTGGGGGATTTCGCGGGCGCGGCTCAAGCGCCTGGTACTCATCCGCAACCCGGAGGTCATCGACGCCTGCATCGCCGCCGGTCGGCCGGTGATCGTGCTGGTACCCCATTTCGTGGGACTGGAGCTGGCGGGCGCGGCCTTCACCGGCCTGGTCCATGCCGGGGTCTACATGTATCAGAAGATCCGCGACCCGGTGGTGGATCGCCAGGTCAAGCGGGCGCGTCGCCAGTATGGCAGTGTCTCCATCGAGCGCAGCGATGACCTGCGCGGCCTGATCCGCGTGGTGCGCTCCGGTACGCCCTTCTTCTACCTGCCGGACCAGGACGGCGGGCGCCGTGGTATCTTCGTGCCCTTCTGCGGCGTGCCGGCCTCCACGGTCCCCAGTCTCGGGCGTTTTGCCGCCCTGTCCGGGGCCCTGGTGATCCCGACCTTCGCCCGTTACCTGCCCTGGGGCCGGGGGCTGGAACTCGCCTTCGACGCGCCGCTCAGTCCCTTTCCCACCGGCGACCCGGCGGCCGACGCGGCCCTGATGAACCGGGTGATCGAGGCGCGCATCCACACCATGCCGGAGCAATACTTTTGGGTGCATCGCCGCTTCAAGACCCGCCCCCCGGGCGCGCCGCCCTTCTACCCGCCGAAACGCCGCCGCTCCTGAGCGTGCCCGCGCCCCTGGGCGACACGGACGGCCTGGGCACCCGCGGGCTGCGCCTGGGCCGCGCGCGGGACTGGCTGATCGGCGCCGCCCTGCTCGTCGCCCTGCTCGCCGCGGTGCACTACAGCGTCGGCTGGGGGACGCTGCTCGCCCCCTGGCTGGCCTTCTCCCCGCTCCTGGTCGCCTGGCTCTTCCTGCTCACGGCCCTGAGCTATGGCCTGCGCGCCGTGCGCGTCTACGACTGGTTCCGCCCGCGCCTGCAGGGGCAGTTCATCGGCGTGCTGCGCCTGACGATCCTGCACAACAGCGCCAACAACCTGCTGCCCATGCGCACCGGGGAGCTGGTCTTCCCCTGGCTGATGCGCCGCTATTTCGACTTCGGCCTGCTGGAGGCGACCGCGGCGCTCCTGTGGATCCGCATCCTGGACATGCACTTCCTGGGGCTCGTCGCGATCCTGATCCTGGACCTGCGCGACCCCTGGTGGGTCTGGTGGGCTGTGGGGCTCGTCTGGGTCGCCGGGCTCTCGGTGTTGGCGCTGATCGGGCGCGTCGGCGCCTCGCCCTGGTTGACCGGGGGCGGGCGGCCGCGCGCCCTGGTGCGGCAGGTGGCCGCCGCGGCGCCGCGCGACCCCTGGCTCATCGCCCGGGTCTATCTCTGGACGGCCGGGACCTGGACGCTCAAGTTCATCGCCTTTGCGAGTGTCCTGGCACACTTCGTCCCGGCCGCCTTCTGGCGCGTACTGGCCGGGGTGATGGGGGCGGAACTTTCCAGTGTCCTGCCCGTCCATGGCATCGCCGGCAGCGGCAGCTATGAGATCGCCGCCATGGCCGCCCTGGTGCCCCTGGGGGTGGCGCCCAAGGTCGCCTTGGCCGGGGCGGTCAATCTGCATCTGTTCGTCCTGGGCACCACCCTGCTGCTGGGCGGCCTGGCCTTCCTGTTGCCGCGGCCGCCGCGGTCCCAGGCCGGCGGCCGGTCAGCCTAAAATCCACAGATGAACACAGATGAACACAGATTTTCTTTCAATTGTCATGCGCTTATCGCTACTGTCACAATCATCCGCAAGGTGAGCCCTCGACCAAGCGTAAGCCAATGAATAATCTGTGTTCATCTGTGGATGCTGCAACGCCTGCACCAAGGCCTGAAGATTCCCTACGAAAGCCTGCTTTCGCGTCGATGACGGGGGTCGTCCCCAAGAGCCGCCGAAGTCAGTCGTCGTTGCGGATGGTACCCAGGCCCTGCTTGTCCAACAGGGTCGCCCCGGCGGGCGCGCTGAGGTTGACGACAAAGGTCTCGTCGGACTCCACCGCCGTGTCGCCCCTCAGATTCACCGTCAGGGTCTTGCTGGTCTGCCCCGGCAAGAAGGCCAGGGTCCCGCCGGCCGCCGTGTAGTCGCTACCCGCCAGGGCCTCGACATTGGCGGTAGCGTACCTGACCGTCACGGTGCCGGCACCGACCGCGGACAGGGTCACCGTGAAGGTCGCAGCGCTCGTGCCCAGGTTGCCCTCGACCCGGCTGACATCGTCGATCCGCAGCGTCAGGCCCGTGAAATTCGCCGTGACGCCCTGGGCCGCCGTGACATTGTTCAGGACACAACTGGCCCCGGTGCAGGCGCCGCTGAAGCCGGCGAAGGCATAGCCGGTCTTGGGTCTGGCGGTGCAGGTACTGCTAGTACCGTGTGACACCGGGTTGGGGGTGCAGGTCACCGTGCCCCCGGCGAGCGGGCTGGGGGTGGCGGTGATTGGGTACTTCGCGGGACTGAAAGTGGCGATGACGGACTTCGCCGCGGTCACGCCGGTCAGGGCGCACTGGCTGGACGTGCCGCTGCGGGTGCAGCCGGTGAATGCGCTGAGGGTATAGCCGACGTTGGGCGCGGCGGTACAGGTGGTGCCGCTGCCGTGGGGCACCGGGTTCGGGGTGCAGGTGACCGTGCCGCCGGCAACCGGGTTGGCGGTGGCCGTGATCGGGTAGGTCTTGAGGCCGAAGTTGGCTGTAACGCCCTTGGCCTCGGTGACGTTGGTCAGGGCGCAACTGGTCCCGGTGCAGGCGCCGCTGAACGCGGTCAAGGTGTAGCCGGTCTTGGGCGTGGCGGTGCAAGTGCTGCTCGCGCCGTGCAGCACCGGGTTCGGGGTGCAGGTGACGGTCCCCCCGGCGGCCGGGTCGGCGGTGGCGGTGATGGGGTATTTCGCGCCGGTGAAGGTGGCGGTGACGCTCTTGGCGGCGGTCATCGTCAGGTTGCAAGCGCCGCTCCCCCGACAGGCCCCATTCCAGGTGGAAAAGACGTAGCCGGTGGCGGGCGCGGGGGTGAGCGCGACCGCGGTCCCACTGACATAGGACTCGCTGCAATCGGTCCCGCAGCCGATGCCGGCCGGCGTGCTGGTGACGGTGCCGCTGCCGGACTTGACAACCGTCAGGGTGTACTTGGGTAACAGGGTGAAGATCGCCGTGACGCTTCGGGCGGCGCTCATGGTCACGGTGCAGGCCTTGGTTCCGACACAGGCGCCGCTCCAGCCCGCGAACCTGGAGTCGCTGCTCGGGTGGGAAGTCAGAGTGACCGCGGTGCCGCTGGCATAGGGTTCGCCGCAGTCGCTGCCGCAGTCGATGCCGGTCCCCGTCACCGTGCCGCTGCCGGTGCCGCTCTTGGTCACCGTCAGGATGTACGAATCTAGGGTGAAGGTGGCGCTGCACACTAGGTCCGCGGTGGGCATGGTGAAGTTCGGGGCGCAGGGGCTGGGGCTCCAGCCGGTGAAGGCGCTGCCGGTAGCCGCGTCCGCGGTCAGGGTGATGGGGGTACCCGCCGCATAGTTGCCGCCACCGCCGACGGTGCCCGACCCGGTGCCGGCCTTGTTCGTCGTGAGGGTGTAGGTGCTGTACGTGGGGAACAATGCTATTAAGGCCGCATTGATGTCCGGATGAGACATGAACAAATGCGGTATCCGATTGTCACCTAGCGCGTTATCGATCATCGTCACCATGGGTCCGTGGTCGATGCCGAAGCCGGTGGGATTCGCCCAGAAACCCGTCTCTCTGAGCCCTACGTCTCCCGGCAAGAGGGCGTCCTCGACGCCCATGTTGTAGCTGTCTGCGAATCCAAACCGCGGGTGCAACAGACCAAGCTCTTGGGCCTCCCACAAGCCAGCAATGGCATCGTCCGGCCGATGGAGGATCGCGCTTCCGGCGGCGTAAATGGCGACGGTCCCGTCCTCTAAATCGCGGACCACTCCCGGGCACTGGAAGGTCACCTTGTCGATCTCCACCCCATAGCCGTCCCCATCGCTGACGGTTAGGGCGAGCAGATGGGGCCCCGGAGCGAGCGTGACCGGTCCAAGCGGTTCCGAAGTCAGAAAGACATTCCAACCCGAACCATAGTTTCCAGTATCCTGTGCCGCAAAGATACCCACTGACTGTCCGTCAATGAGAAGCCCGACCGACTCCAATGCACCGTTATTGTCATTGGAGTAGGTCACCGTCGCGGCTGATGAGCAAGAGCGGGGGAGGTTGACGGTCAGGCTGCGTGATTCGCCCGAGTGCAGCCAGACGGTGCGGAGCCCTGAGGCCGCACCTCGTGGCTGTATGACGCCATCACCGGTGCCGTGCTCCGCCTCTTCCACCAGCGCCGGGGGTGCTACAACACCACCGTTCAGGGCCAAGGCGGCGTATAGCGCACCATAGGCGAAGTAACGATCGAAAGGACCTTCGGTGGCGGACAGCGACCAGCGCGCGCCCCCTTTACCATGGAGCCAGGTGATGCGGTGATTAGGGTTGTCGAGCGTGTAGTTGCGAGTCGCGTCAATGGCCGTGATGGTGTTTTGAAAAAAATCGATTGGATCAGCCGCGTGGTTATCGACCCCGAGGGCCTGCGTATCTATCCAGACGCTCCCGAACTGGTAAGTAAAAAGGCTTCCGGGGTAGGTCATGACGAAAGAGCCACCACCTCTTTCGCGCTTGATGTCATCCCAAACCCCAGACCCGCAACGGTGCGCTGGATCGGGGGATCCGATGGCGAGGAGCGCAATGAGCAGGGCCTCGTCAGTATAGAAGTCAAGGGTAGCCGGCTTCTCGACGCCCGAGTCATCTTTACTTGAGTACTGCCCGAGTCCGGCAGCATCGTTTAATTTGAAACGCCCGAACAGTCCGCTGTCATCGTCGCGTACCTCGTTAGGTTTCCAGCCCAGGTAAAACTGATTCGTCGCCGGGTCCAGCATGAAATGCCAATCCACGCGGGCATAGAGTCCGGCGGCCAGACTTCGGATGGCCGTCTCGTCGGCCGATGGGCCATTGAAATAGCGTCCCGCGACCACGACACCGGCAATGGCAAGGGCGGTGTCGATGGTGCTCAATTCGACTGTGTTCTTGGACTCGTTCAGGTTCGTCGTTTCCGGGCGGTCGAAATTCTGCTTGCGCCGGCCATTGATCCCGAGAAAATGGTAGAAGAAGCCCTTGTATCCTGTCATACCAACCCGCGCGGGCCCCTGGTTGAGGTCGAGTACCTGGAGGATGTTGCGCACCGCCTGGGCGGCAGTGGCACGCGTGATGTAACCCCGCTCCGCAGCGATCACTTGGGCGTTAAGTTGGAACCCGATCGCCCCGACGCTCATCAAATCCGCAAAGGTGGAGCGATCCTGGACGATGCCCCCGGTGCGAGGGTCGGTCGATGCCCAATCCCGAAAATAGAGGATGCTGGTCGCCCGCACCCAGTCGAGAAAGGCATCTCTATAGGCCGGATCCAGGCCGCCAGCCGGGTCCGTAATCCGGGTCAGATCTGGATATTGCCCATTCTCGTCGACGAGCGCGAGATTATCGATCAGGAGGCGGCCGGCGACGGGGTTCACCACACCCGCTGCAACATTCGAGCGCTCGACCGTGAGTCCGAATATCGAAACCTTTGTCCAGTCGAATCCAGCGGGATTGCCTCCGCCCTTGAGCGACTTTGAAAACGCCTGCGGCATTCCGAGGCTGATCGTCTGCCAGGAGCCGCCATTAGGGGAAATCAGGCGCCGGGTGTAGACATCGAAGCCAGCCTCATCCTTTAGCTCGATTTTCAATATGACCGGTTCAGCCGTCTCCAGCCGGACATCGAATTCCAGCGTCTCTAAGGTGCGACCCTCAAGCGGGTGAAGCCCGCGATAAATATCCCGCGTATTGATGAAATACCCTGGGAATTTCGTCGTGCTGGTCGGCTGAGCCCCGCCGGTCAGTGACACCAGCGTATCAGTCAGACCGAACAGGGATGCGAAGTAACCGGCAAAGCTCGTGGCCGGTCGGCCCGCAAAGTTGAATGCCAAATCGAGGCTGCCCCCGGGCCGACTGCCGGGCGGGTCGTTCGACGCGGGGTCTACCGAAATCCTCATCAACCCCTTGGCAGACTCGGCGGCACCGGTATTTCCTGAGAAGTAGTTCGACCCAAGGTCCGTCGCCGTGATCTTGCTGTTCCAATCATCGACAACGAACACCTGCCCGGTCTTCATGGGGAGGTCCTGCAACGTCGCAGCAATAGCCGGTCCCGCAGCGACGGCGAAACCCGCAAATAATGCGCCCGCACTCGATACGATAAGAAGGCCCCAGCCGACTTTGCGATTAGTGGCCGGCGAGAATTCAGTCGCATGGCGTGAAATTGCCGGGCACTTCACAGCCCGCCAGGCGACGGATGTTGACGCCAACCAGCTCGTCATGGTCTTGCTCAGAGAAGCCTGAAATATGCGATGAAGAGAATTCACGAAAGCGTGTGTCATGCTAAACGTCCCCCAAGAAGTCATCACGTCGAGGTCGGACCCGCGATCCTGATCGCCAGCCTATTCAGGTGCGGGGTCCCGGCAGTTGGCTGGTCATGGTACTTGGTCTTACGGCTCCTTGCGCGCTGAGAGACGGCGCCCCGGTCCGTAGGACAGGCCTTATCCATCCCCCACTTGAATGCCAGCGTCCGGCCGAAACGACGGCGGGGTGTTGCCGGAAACGATTAATAGCAACAGATGCGTGCGGGATTGGGCATCCCCGAAGTGCTCAACTAAACCTGAAGGCTAGGCGAGGAAACCCGGAAAATCAACCAAGTGAAACGCTTTTCTTTTCACGAGATGGGTCTGGTCCCAACGCTACGGGCTACGGGCTAGGGGCTGCTAAGGCGACCGCATCACTCTTCAAGTTCCGTTGCTGAAGCTCGACATGGGCTCGCTGATGGGCAAGGGCCTGCTGCCAGTTGTGGCCGCCGCGATCCCGGTACAGGTCCCGCCCGACCAGTCCTGCCCCTCGCTACAGCGCTTCCACTGGAGCCCGGTCGCCTGGTCCGTCACGGTGCCGTCACCGTTATCGGTAAACCGGCTGGCCGGGGCCGTGGCGGGGATACTGTCGTAATTACAGCCCTGCTCCGCGAGCGCGCCGCCCGCGCAGAGCGCCAGGAGCGGCCAGACGAGCGGGAACCAGAGGCGGCAGCGGTTGACGTTGACCATGGTTGCTCCGTGACGTTGATGGGGCCGTCGCCCTGAGCGGGGTCGCACGGCCCGGGGTAGACGCCGCCGACCGACGGCGGGGCAACCCCGGGGCCAAGCCGCGGGGGCCGATGCTGCGGCACCACTGCGCCGGATGGCCCGCGCGGCGCCCGGGCCGGTCCGCTCGCGCGCGCTCAATGCCCTTGTGTATAGTCGGATGACGACCTTGCGTCAACGGAGCATTTGAGTCGGCTTTGCGATTCCCGGAAAGGTGTTCCGGAACACCTGTCGCTAAAGGAGCGGGGGCGTCCCGCCCCCGCGTCCGCGTTGCCGGGGCGTGACGCCCCGGCTCCTCTCGGCCCCCCGGTTACGCTATAGTTTCACCATGCAACACGCCATCGACCCCAAGATCGACTGTGTCTTCAAGGCCCTGCTCGGGGCCGAGGGCAACCGTCGGCTACTCATCCACTTCCTGAACGCGGCCCTGGACGGCGACCTGCCGGCGCCGATCGTGGCGGTTGAGATCCTGAACCCCTATAACGAACGGGAGTTCCTGGATGACAAACTCTCGATCGTCGATGTCAAGGCGCGCGACGCGCAGGGACGGGTCTTCCAGGTCGAGATCCAGTTGCTGGTTCTGCCGGACCTGCCCGCGCGCATCCTCTATGGTTGGGCGAACCTCTACCGCTCCCAGCTCAAGAGCGGCCAGGACTACGGCGAACTGCGGCCTGCCTACTCGATCTGGCTGCTCGGCGAGACGCTCCGGCGCGGGCTGCCGGAGTATGTCCACCACTTGCGGATGCGCGACGAGCAGGGTCGCGGCCTGATCGACCACGGCGGCATCTGGCTCCTGGAACTAGGCAAGTTCGCCGCCGGGCCGGGGCAGTCCGGGCAGGTCGACACTGAGCTCGAACGTTGGCTCAAATTCTTTACCGAGGGCGAATGCCTTGACGACGACGCCCTGCCCGAGTGGATGCAGACCGCGGAGATGCAACAAGCCATGAGTACCCTGAAGGCCTTCTCAGAGTTGGACCGCGCCTATCACGCCTACCAGGCGCGCCAGGATTACCTGCGCCAGCAGCGGGGCCTCCAGCGTCGCCTCGATGAACTGGAGGCGGCGGCCGTCCGGGCGCGGGCCGCGGAAGAACAGGCGCGGGCCGCGGAAGAACAGGCCCGGGCCGGGGAAGAACAGGCGCGGGCCGCGGAGGTGCAGGCGCGGGCGGCGGAAGAACAGGCCCGGGTCGCGGAAGAACAGGCCCGGGCGGCGCAAGAGCAGGCACGCAACGCGGAAGGCCGTGAGCGTGCCGAGAAGGAGGCCGCGCTGCAACGCGAAGCGGGCGCCTTGGCGGAAATCGAACGGCTCAGGCGGTTATTGAGGGACGTGCCTGACGCGGGCGCTGCGGCCCGAGAGGAGCCCCCGGCTCCCGATCCGTCATAACCATCCGGCGTCAGCGCCAGCCGCGTCCGCGACGGGCTTTGCCGCCTCGCCCCGAACGTTTTTCCGTGCCCGATCATCGGGTACGCGTCGGCGGGTCTGGAGATCCTGTTCCGAGTATCGATACAACAGGATATTCGTGTCGAGAAACTATTCACCGCTCATTCGCTTCCCCGCGGTCGAAGCGGTAGCCGTCGAGATTCAGGCGAAACTCGCCCGATGGCGCTTCATTGGGCTGACGGATGCACGTTCGCAAGTCGCTCAGCAAGGTGTCGCCCGCGGATGTTGAGGTGTGGCCTCCTTGGCGGTCGCTGAGTCGAGTCATCTGAACCCCAATGCGGAAGTAATGCACAATGTCCAGGAAGGCGGCGAGTTTCGCGTCCGGAATCTGTTGGATTTCCTTCTCTAATTGCTCCCGGATTGAATCAGTTCGCCGGGTCGTCCAGCGTATTGGACTTGCCCCGATCCTGGGCGTCGCCTCCCTGCCGCCCCTCCCGCAACACCCGTACCTCCCCGGCGCTCAAACCGGTCTTCTGCGCCAGCACCTCGTCATCGGCAATCAGGTCCAGCAAACTCCGGGCGATGCGCAGGCGTTCCTGCTGTTGACCTTCCTCCCGGCCCTCCTCCCGCCCCAACTTCCGACCCTGATGCATCCCCCAGCCATAGGAGGATTGCACCATGCTGGCCTGCTGATGCAAATCGTCCTGATAACGCTCATAGGCTTGCCGTTCGGCCTCCGGGAGTCTCAGGATATCCAGTTGTTCCTTGGCCTCTTGCAGTCCCCGCGCCCGGAAGCCCTCCGGAACTTCCTCGTGCTTGAGGAAATAGATCCACTCGTCCAGTGAGTCGCGGGCCACGTCGTCGAACTGATTGACTTTGATCAGGTAGTATTCCGGGAACAGTGCATGGGGCTCCTGGCGCTGGTAGAGGTCCTGCTGCGCCTCGCTCAGGTGCAATTCGTCGTGACGGTGCATCCCGATAAACCGGGTGGCGCCGTGATAGACGTAATCCTCGCCCTGGCCCAGGTCGAAATACAGGATGCTGACCGAGATGACCTTGACCACCTCGCCGTAGGGCTGGCCTTCCTTGAGGTTTTCCACGACCGTGCGCGCCGTGCTGTGCAGGATGCGTTGCAGGTAATCGAACTGCCGCTGGTACTGGACCTCGATCAGGATGATCTCACCCCCGGCATTGCGCGCCTTCAGGTCCACGCGGTTCTGTTTGTCGAGCGCGGTGTCCTTGTTGCTCTCGCTCTCCAGGATCTCGAGGATCTGAATTTCCTCGCGCAGCAGTTCGCTGAGAAACCCTTCGAGAATCCCAAAATGGGCCTTGCTGCGAAGCAGGCGCTTCATCGCCCAGTCGAAACTGATCAAGCGGCGGGGGTGGGTCATGCGGGTGATCCTGTCCAGTGATGTGGGTGGTCACGATGGCGCCGTTGCGTGCCGGTTTGTGTCATGGGCCTATCGTCACAAAAATGGCTTTGCGTCGTTGGCCGGCCGCAAGGGCGCTACGCGCCGCGGCCGACCGGCGGTCGGTGCTCCCTGGCGTCGGCCGGCGACGACCCCGCCTGCCGCGCCTTGGCTTTGATCATAGGTCCGGCCGGCGGCGATCGGTCCGCACAGCGGACCCTACACGATGTCGTCGCGTTGCTTGAGGACGTGCCGGCCAGCCACTTTGCCACCAATGAGCGGTTGCTGCTGCGCCGCGGTCAGATAGGAACCATCGTGACGACCTATGATGGCAGCGCCTACGAGGTAGAGTTTGCCGATCCCGACGGGCGCACCTATGCGTTGCTTGCGATCCCGGCAGAGCGATTGATGCGGTCACATGATTTACCCGACCTTGCCGCGGCTTGAACGCACAACGCGTAGGGCGGAACGCGCTAGCAGTTCCGCCATTGCGGTGACTGCATCGCGGCGGATCGCCCTGCGGGCATCCGCCCTACGGCGCCTTCGGCACGCCGCGCCGGGGCTTGGGACCGAGCAGGTCCTCCAGGCCTTGCGCCTCGAAGATCCTCTCCAGCCAGCCGTCCAACTGATCGATGGCGGCCTGGTCCAGACGCAGGACGGCCCAGCGGGGCAGGACACCGAAGCGGCGCCTCAGCAATCGCTTCAGTCCATCGGCCTTGCCCTTGGCAAAAATATCCTGATAGGCGCGTGTTTGTTCCAGGGGAACCAATACCGGAAACATGGTGCGCAACTCCTCGTCGGTAAGTAGTGGAAACCGTTCCATCAGCAGGAAGATCAGCATACCCCGAACGGCGCGCCCCGGGTGCGCCTCCCCGTAGAGCCCGACCTTGGTCAGCAGGTTATACCAAACACCGGGCGCCGGTTGCGCCTGAAATTCGACGACATAGACGGGCCCGTCGTGGTCCTCGGGTTCGTAGATGCCGTCCAGACGCCGCTCGATGCCCTTGAGCGTCAGCGACACGAAGCGGTAACTCCCGCTTAGGGTCACGCCATCACTCAGCACCCGAAACGCCTCGCCGCCGGTCGCGAGAAATTCATAGATCGACGGATCGGTCTTCATGTCGTCCGGTTCGCTGTCGCCCATGGCTTCAAGGATAGCGCAATTCGATGCCCCGTCCGGCCCGTGGGGATGCCGTCCAAGGCTTCAGCCTTGACGCCCTCCCCGCCAAGGCTGAAGCCTTGGACTCCGGGCGCACGACCACCTATGGCGTGGCGCCCGCACCGCCGCGCGAGCGCCCTTCGGCCATCATGGAAACCGTTTGATCAGCAAGAAGGCCCGCATCGGTCCGCACAGCGGACCCTACGGGTTGGCCACGCGCCGTAGGGTCCGCTGCGCGGACCGGGGACCTCCCGGACAGCGCAAGGGCGGGCGTTTTAATCAAGGCCCCACGCACGCTACGCGCGCCGACAGGAGGGAAGTATCCCCCTGCACCCCGTCCAAGAAGGTGCCGGCCTGAAGCTCGTCAAGAGCGCCATGACTTGCTTTCCCCGCTGGCGGGCTTATACTGCAATGCGCTGATATCGCTTATTAATGTTAGGTACACTCCGATAAAACACCCAAGGTTCCGCGGCGGCCCGGTGGCTGCTGCTGCACTCGCGCTGTCATCGGCCGCGGCGGCCGAACCGTCGGCGACCTCCGCCGTGTATGCGGCGGACGGCAGTCCGGCGCAGATCGCGCTGGCGGCCTATCGCGCCCTGTCGGAGCGCCAGTCGCGCAACTATGACCGGGCGCAGGACGTGTCACCCCGTCAACTGCTGATTCTGCTGGACGTCGCCGAGCGTGCCCAGGCCAGTCTGGGGCAGGCGCTGGCCACCGGGGAGATGGAAAGCGCCTACACCTGGAACGACCACGTCCGCCCCACCCTCAGGAACGGCAGTCTGGGGTCGGCGACCGGGGTCTGGCAGTTCCTGCCCGCGACCTTCCACGGCATCATCAAGAAATTCGGGGCACAACTGCTGGCCGCGAGCGAGGCCGATGCGCTGACGGGCCGTGAACGCATGGACCTGGGGGATGGGCCCTTTGCGGATGCACAGGTACGCGGCATCATCGCGGACACGGCCGACGGCAAGCGGGGGGCGGAGGATGAGGAACTCCAGCTCCTGCGTCACAACTTCGCGGTGCTGGCGTTTGCGAAACACTATCTCAGCCTCGACACCGGCGCGACCACCCCGGAAGAGGACTATCTCTACCACTTTCTCGGCGCCGGACAGGGCCGACGGGTGCTGGCACTGGCCCGGGGGGAGGCGCGCGATACCCTGTGTGTCAAGCCGGTCGAGGTGCCGACGCCCACCCTGGAGGAAAGGCCGGACTTGTCGGCGCCGGACGACCTGTTGGCAACGATGAGGGCCGAGGCCGCACGACTGACCCTGCCCCCGGCGGCCGCCGAACCCGCGTTCGGGTCCCGGATTGCGCCTTCGGCACCGCCGCCGGTCGCGTCGACCTTGGCCAGGGCGCCGGCCAGGACCCGCGCGGTCCTCATCCCTGGGCGCGCGGGCGTCTCGCCCGCCGGTCCCCGGATGGGCTCGCGGGACGCCCGCACCCCCAGGGCGCCGGCCGATCCAACCCGTGCCCCCAGGGTGCTGGCCGACCCGATGATCAGGGTCGACCCCTTGACCTGGAGTCAGACCAGACCGGACCCGGCGGCAAGCGACAGTGCCGCGGCCATGGTGAGGGCCGAGGCCGCCCTGCGGGCCATGCGTGCCTTCGCCGCCGAACCCGCGCCGGCCTTCCGACAGATGCCGCCGACACCGCCGCCGGTCTCGTCGCAGTGGGGGCTGCCCGCCAACTCTGCGACGGTGACGGGCAACCTGGGGATGTTCTACCGCGACGGCAAAGGGCAGGCCCAGCCCTACACCTGGGCCGGGTTCATGGAGAATCTGGCCCGGCGCGTCCGCGCCAAGGACCAGCCGGCGCTGGTGCGGGCCAAGTATGGGGTCGGGTTCGGGCTCAAGGGGGGCGATCTGCCGGAGCGGGCCTTCAATGCGCAGCAGGTGTCGGAGCCGACCGAGTTTCGCCATGACAACGGCCGGACCGTCCTGATACCCGAGGCGCTGGTCACAGGTCCACTCGGCCGGGACGAAACACGGCAGTATCGGCAGCGCCTCGCCGCCCTGGTGAGCCAGGGTGAGGACCAGCCGCTGGCTACGCTGCCGCCGTCGGCGCGCGCGGCGCTGCAGCACCTGCGGGTCTTGCCCCCGCACCTGCAGGAGGTCAGCACCAGCCACCCCCAGGTGCAGAAGGCCCTGCACGATTTCCGCAAGCAGGTCGGCAAGGCCGAGCCCGATGATCCGGCGCATCGCAACCTGCTGATGCCGACCGAGCGGATTGCGCTGGAGATCTATGACCAGCGACTCACCCACTATGACCAATTGCAGTCCAGCCAGTTGGCCTCCAGCGCCGTGGCCCCTGACCTTACCCGCATCCGCAAGATGCCGGCCGGTCCGCAGCGCTGGGCGGCGCCCCAGATTGCCGCGGTGCAGACCGCGCTGGCCGCGCAGGGGCTACTGACGGCGCCGACACAGAAATCGGTCTGGCGGGACAAGAAGCGCCGGACCCATGTCGACTACAAGACCGTCGCCTTCGCCGGCAAGCCGGACAAGGCGACGGTCGCGGCGCTCAATAGCTTCCAATTGCGCAACGGCCTGCGCAAGACCGATGGTGTCCTGGATGCCGTGACCCTGAACCTGCTGGGCCTGCCGCCGCTGGGGCCGGAGATCTTTCTGCCCCTGTCCGGCCCCCACTGTGCGTTCAACGGGTGGACCGAGACTGCTTCGCTGTGCGAGACCCGCAGCGCCGGGCAAGCGGGTGATTACGGCCCCCAGATCCCCCGGCGGGTGAGCCGCCCCACGCCGCTTGCGTACTGAAAAACCCCCAATCAGCCGCCGAAGATCTCCCGCGCCTTGGCCAGCAGTTCGTCGATCTCGCGCTCGGCGTCGGCCCAGTCCTGGGCATCGCTCCCGCCGGTGAAGTCGCGCTTCTCGGCCTTGTAGTAGGCGGCCTCGCGGACCATGTCCTGGCGCTGCTCCGGCGTCACTTGGGCCAGGTGCTGGAGACTCACCGGCTTTTCTTCGAGCGGCGGCTGCGGATTGGGCTTGGCGGCGGGGGCCTTCGCGGGTCCGCCCGTCTTCGCGACCTCCTTCTTGGCGGCCTTCACCGGTGCCGGCGCCGCGGCCGGTTGGGCCAGGGCCGTCGTGGCCTTGGCGGCAGCAGCGGCGGCGGCGGCCTTGGTCATCGTCGGCGCGGCCGGCTGGGCACTTTGGTGCGCGGGCGCCGATGGGGCCGGATTGACGGACTCCGCGACCGCCTTTTTTGCCACGGTCTTCCTGGTGACGGGGGCGGCGGCGGGTCTCGGATCGGGAGGGGCGGACGGCTTGACCGCCGTCTTCTTGGTTACACTCTTGTTGTCAGCCATGTCGCTCGCCTCTTTGAAGTTGCTTGGCGTGACCGCCGGTGGTGGCCGATCAAGACCCCTGCGGGGCGGGATCGGTAGGGATTGATTCAAGCTATTCGCCGCCAGGTCCGTAGAATACACAAACTTTTGGCCAAAAGGCCAATCTCCTGTCGTCTTGGTCGGAACTGGCCGGCGACCCCCGCGGGACCGGGCGGGGCGAGTCCGGTCGGCTTTTCCTGGGTGTCGTCCGCCCGCTTTGCTATCCTTGCGGCCCAACTCAAGCCTCCCGGGGTCCTTCGATGATTGCCCACCATGCGCTCGTGCTCAATCTCCACCAGCCGCCCGGAAACCTCCAGCACCTGCTGGAGCACCAGCACTGGGAGGCCAAGGAGATCCTGTTCGCCATGGACCGCATCCCGCGCGTGCTGTGGGGCCATGAGGCGCTGGCCCGGGTCCATCTGTCACTCTCCGGCACCCTGCTGGAGACCCTCTCGGACGCCGCCTTCCAGGAACAGGTCTATGGCATCGTCGACTGCGGGGCGCTCCTCTGGCACTTCCAGAACCAGGACCTGTTCGAGGTCCTGGGGACCGGCTATTACCATCCGGTGTTGCCCCTGATCCCGGAGGCGGACCGCAAGGAGCACCTGAACCGCTGGCTCGGCATCGCCCACCACCTGCTGTGGCGCCCGCGCTTTCAGGGATTCTGGCCCCCCGAGATGGGCTTCTCCATGGAGTTGATCCCGCTCCTGCGCGCCTGCGGCTACCGCTATGTGCTGGTGGACAGCGAACACGTCGAGCCGGTGACCGACATGAGCTGGCAGGAGTTGCGCTACCGCCCGCACCTGGCGCGCTGTGGGGACGACAGCATCACCGTCATCGTGCGCGACCGCGACCTCTCGGACGCCCAGGAGTCCGGCATGGAACTGGACTGGTTCCTCGCCGAGGTGGCCGAGCGGACCAAGTGGTGCGACTTCCCGCCGCTCGTGACCACCTGTACCGACGGCGAGAACGGGGGCTGGTTCCGCAACGTGACCGAAGGGGCCAACTTCTGGACCGCCTTCTACCTGCCGCTGCTCGCGCGGGTGCGGGCCGGCACCGCCGGCATCTCCCCCACCTTCATCTCCGATTATCTCAACGTCCACGGCGTCCACGGCGAGGTCAGGGTCCGCACCGGGGCCTGGAACACCGGCTGGCACCACGGCCGGGACTTCACCCAGTGGACCGGCTCCCAGGCGCAGAAAGACACCCTCGCCGCCTACGCGCGCACCAGCAAGGTGATCCACGACGCCCGCTGGTTCAACGGGGAACAGGGGATCACCGAGGGCCCGCGGGTGGCGGCCCTCGATGAGGCCCTGTGGCACCTGCTGCGCGCCGAGACCAGTTGCAACCTTTACTGGGGCGAGGACTGGGTGCCGCGGGCCGACGAGGACCTCGCGGCCGTGCGGGACACCCTGGCGCGGATCGACCTCGAGGTGCCGCCGGCCGTGGCGGGGGGCACGATCGAGCACGCGGCGGACGATGCCGCAGTGCCGCCTGACGCAATACCCGAGCCGACTGCCGAATCCGGGACGGCGGAGGAAACCGCCGACGCTGAGTCGGATTCAGTTCCGGTCGCAGAGGTCGCACCCGAGCCACCAGCGGCGTTGGGACAGACTGACGATAAATAGCGTTGTTAATTACCACCAGCGGCGCGCAACCTGCCATGCACCGCTTCACCCGTTCACCGCGCCCCATCGCTTCGGGGTCACCCACAGGAGATTACCTTGTTCAATCCATTGCCTGAATATATGGGAGAAGTGCCCAACATCAGCGGTCAGGAGGCCAAGGTCGCCGAGGTCGTCGCCGCCGGCCGGGCCAAGCCGCTGTACGCCCCGCGCGGCGGTCTGGACCTGGCGAACATCAGGGCCGCCGCCGCCATTGCGCTGCATCAGCACCAGCCCCTGATCCCGGCCGGCGGCGGCGATCTGCACACCGCCGCCCTGATCAGCAACCTGCAATACATGATGGAGAACCAGGGAATCGGCGACAACTACAACGCCCCGGCCTTCATCTGGTGCTACCGGCGGATGGGCGAGTTCATTCCCCAACTGGTCGGCGAGGGCAAGTCCCCGCGCGTCATGCTGGAATACTCCGGCACCCTGCTCCACGGCCTGCGCAAGATGGGCGAACACCACGTCATCGACGCGCTCAAGAACATCACCTGCAACCCGGACTACAGTTGGACCGTCGAATGGCTGGGCATGCCCTGGGGCCACGCGGTCGCGCCCTCCACCCCGGAGCAGGACTTCCGGCTGCATGTACGCGCCTTCCAGCACCACTTCGCCGCCATCTTCGGCTGGGAGGCCCTGGAGCGGGTGCGCGGCTTCTCCCCCTCGGAGATGGCCCTGCCCAACCACCCGGATCTCGCCTATTCCTTCGTCAAGACCCTGGTCGACTGCGGCTTCCAATGGGTATTGATTCAGGAACACACGGTCCAGCAGGTCAGCAACGGCCGCAACCTGGAGCGTCCCCACATCCCTCACCGGCTGGTCTGCACCAACTCCCAGGGCGAGACCGCCAGCATCACCGCCATCATCAAGACCCAGGGGTCCGATACCAAGCTGGTCGCCCAGATGCAGCCCTGGTACGAGGCCCAGGGGCTCCAGCGGGTCGAGCTGGCCGGCCATTCCATCCCGCCGCTCGTCACCCAGATCGCCGACGGCGAGAACGGCGGCGTGATGATGAACGAGTTCCCCGGCAAGTTCATGGAAGTGGCACGCACTGCCAGCCACACCGACGTGCCCATGATGAACGCCAGCGAATACCTGGAGCACCTGCATTTCGGCATGGGGCTCGAGGAGACCGACTTCCCCGCCGTCCAGCCCCTCTTCCACGACCGCATCTGGGCGCGCATGAAGCCCGGCGACGGCCCCGAGGTGCTGGCCAAGGTGATTGCCGAACTGAAGCAGGAAGACGGCCGCTTCCACATGGAAGGCGGCAGTTGGACCAGCAACCTCTCCTGGGTCGAGGGCTATGACAACGTGCTCGGCCCCATGGAAGAGGCCAGCGCCCTCTTCTATGAAAAGGTCCTCAAGGCCGGCGTCGCCACCGACGACCCCCACTACCGCAACGCCCTGTTCCACCTGATGGCCTCCCAAACCAGTTGCTTCCGCTACTGGGGCCAGGGCGAATGGACCGACTACGGCCGCGAGATCTGCCGCCGGGTGCAGGAGATCATCCGCTACGACTTCGGCTAGCCGGGCGCCGCTCCCGCGGGAGCGATGCTATGATGAGACGAATGGGGCAGCGACTGACGATGTCGGTCTCCCGAGAGGACCCGAAGCGCGCCAGGGACGGCGCTCTCTGTGGCCCCCGCGCAAGCCAGCCAAGCGTCCTGGCCCGACAGCGGATCAAGGCGCTACGCGACGCTGGAGTGTGGAAGCCAAGACGCCAACGAAATCTGTTGGAGACTGGCAGCTTGCGAACGCGTCGGTCCCGCGGGAAAGTGAATGATGGGTTTCGCTGCGCGCTACCCATCCTACGGCCTATGGGCGGTCGTCCTTGAACATCCGCCACCCGCTGATCATGGTGCTGATCAGGCTCTGCCGCGACAGGATGTCTTCGCGGATGGCGGTATAGACGTGGAGCATAACGAAGATCGAGATGATCCACATCCCCCAGTGGTGCCACATCCGCACGTCCTGGCTCTGGCCGACGAAGGGGATGACCCAGCCGAACCAGCGGTCCTGCCAACTTCCCAAGCCCGCCTGCTCCGAATAGAGGGCAAAGCCGGTGAATATCATCACGATGCCGCCCACGGTGATGATGACCACCATGAACAGGTGGGCCAATGGGTTATGGCCGATGTATTTGCGCGGTTCCGGCTCCATGAAGGCGTACCAGCGCACCTCGTGCCACAGTTCGCTCCAGAAGCGCCGCCGCCAGAAGGGCAGGGCGAAGAGCTGGCGCGACCAGCGATTGCCGACCAGGGCCCAATAGAGCCGGAAGATAAAGCCGACGGCAAAGACATAGGCGGCGGCGAAGTGGGCGAAGCGCAGATAGCCCATCAGGTAGTGGTCGCTCGCCGCCCCGGACAGGGTCGGCAAGGGGTTGGCGATCAGATACCCGGTGATGGCCAGGATGGTGATGGACAGGGCATTGGTCCAATGCCAGGCGCGCAACGGGGCCTCGTAGACATAGACCGCGGTGCGTTTGACGGTAGGGACGGCGGTGCTCATGGGTGCAGATCTCCGCGGCTTGAGGAATACTAAGGAACGGTTCACCAATAAGCCAAGCAAGTCCGTTAGGGAGAACCTTTGGCGTCGCGGCCGTTGTCGTTGTCGTAATCGTAATCGGAAAAGCGATGCAATCTGGTCATGCGCCGCTCGATGTCTATCGGGTTTCGATTCGCTGGGCGAGAGAATCCTGCCCCCTATGATAGCCTCGACAACGACAACGACAACGACAACGACAACGACAACGACAACGATCGTATGGGTTGTTCGGCCGCTGTCCGCTACCGCACCTTGACCCGTGTCACTTCCTCTCCGTCCGGGCTCATGACATGAGTCGAGCAGGCGAGACAGGGGTCGAAGCTGTGCAGGGTGCGCAGGATCTCCAGCGGCTGATCGGGTACCGCCACCGGCGTGTTCAGCAGGGCCGCCTCGAAGGCGCCGATGTTGCCCGCGGGGTCTCGTGGCGATCCGTTCCAGGTGGTGGGGACCACGGCCTGATAGTTCTCGATGCGCCCCTTCTTGATGACGATCCAGTGCCCGAGCGCCCCGCGCGGGGCCTCGGTGGTGCCCACGCCCTTGGCCTCCCGGGGCCAGGTGTCCGGGTCCCACTTGTCGGTATTGGCGGTGCTGCTGTCCCCGGCCTTGAGGTTGGCCACCAGCTTGTCCTGGAAGTAGCGCAGCTTGTGCACCGCCCAGGAGGCTTCCAGGCCACGGGCGGCGGTGCGGCCCAGGGTGGAGAAGAGCGCCGTGACGGGGAGATCGAGATCCGTCAGGACCTTCTCCACCGGCTCCTTGAACTCCGGGATGCCCTTGGCATAGCCGATCACCCAGCGTGCCAGGGGGCCGACCTCCATAGCGTGGCCGCGCCAGCGCGGGGCCTTGATCCAGGAATACTTGGCGCCCTCGTCGATCGCCTGGATGTTGGTCTTGGTGCCGACCGTGTTCGGACCCAGGACGAAATCCGGTTCGGTCACCCCGTCCCAGGGGTGCAGGCCCTTTTTCTCGTCCGGGTAGCGGTACCAGGAGTGGGCGACGAACTCTTGGACCTGCGCCGGATCGCGCAGGTCGACGTCGTGGACCTCGTTGAGATTTCCGTTGATGATGGCCCCGCGGGGCAGGAGTTGGTTGGCCGCGGTGTTGTCGTTGGCCCGCTCTGGGATGTCGCCGTAGGACATCACCGAGCGGCCGGAGAGCCCGCCGCCGTAGGTCCAGCCCTTATAGAAGGTGGCGATCGCCAACAGGTCCGGGATATAGACCTGGTCGATGAAGTCGATGGTGCGGTCGATGATGGAGGAGACCAGGTTCAGCCGCTCCATGTTGACGGCGCCCACCGCCCCCGTGTCGTCGAGGTTGATGGCGCAGGGCACCCCGCCCACCAGCCAGTTGGGGTGGGGGTTCTTGCCGCCGTAGACGGTGTGGATCTTGACGATCTCGCGCTGGAAGTCGAGCGCCTCCAGATAATGGGCGACCGCCATCAGGTTGGCCTCGGGCGGCAACTGGTAGGCCGGGTTGCCCCAGTAGCCGTTCATGAAGGGACCCAACTGGCCGGACTCCACGAAGCGCTTCAACCGATTCTGCACGTCCCGGAACCAGCCCGGGGACGACTGCGGCCAGTTGGAGATGGACTGGGCCAGGGTCGAGGTCGCCTTGGGGTCGGCCTTCAGCGCCGAGACCACGTCCACCCAGTCCAGCGCGTGCAGGTGGTAAAAATGCACCAGGTGGTCGTGCGACTGGAGCGTCAACTGCATGATGTTGCGAATGGTATTGGCGTTCTCGGGGATCTGGATCCCGAGCGCGTCCTCCACCGCCCGCACGCTGGTCAGGGCATGGGTGCCGGTGCAGACACCGCAGATCCGCTCGGTGAAGGCCCAGGCGTCGCGCGGGTCGCGGCCCTTTAAGAT